>Ga0105164_10001738_pt1 | contig 13753 bp, 13 predicted proteins | sample VDWuncwatermetaG_FD_89674 | JGI IMG/M metagenome (GOLD analysis project Ga0105164, IMG submission 89674) | Wastewater microbial communities from Netherlands to study Microbial Dark Matter (Phase II) - VDW unchlorinated drinking water | ecosystem: Environmental > Aquatic > Freshwater > Drinking...
GGGCTTAAGATTCTACAGCCGACGTTGGGGTGGGCCCTTCTTGGGACGACGATGGGACCTGGGTATGAATTGAAAGATTTTGAGTTAGCGAATGTCGCTGAACTAGCGGAGCGGTTTCCCAGTCAGCGGGCGAAGATTTTATCCTACGGTTAGAATCCCAAAGTAAGGCCGTACCTTTGGGAGGTTGAGAAAATCATGGACGAGTTGGTTTTTGGGCGTGGGGCGAAAGGGGATTTCGGTCACTCCGCGTTCTCGAAAGAACTTAATGGACGCGTCTTCGATATGGCGGGAGAAGACGCGGCACGATAAAACAAACTGTTCGAGTGTGTTTTGGTTAACGATGGCTGCGCCAATAATCCCGAAATCAGTGAGTCGGTCCTTGAGAGAGATTGCATAGACGTGGGCGTTTCTCAGTATCATCTCGAATTCGCTTAAGTGGTAGCGCTGGCCCGTGAGGTTAAATTGGTTGGTCTTATTTAAGAGTTCGAAAACTCTTTCCTTCTGTTCGGGTCGAATCCTCTCGATGGTAAGTTCCATCTCGAGCGACTTTAGGTAGTTTTCGTAGCCATCCGAGTTGGTTTCTCGGGTCACAGCGATTCTTGCAGCGGATTGGTAGCTCTTGAGTCGCGATTCAACGCCGGTCGCGGGGCGAGCTCGGAGGAAGTGGCCTCTAAGTGATTTTAAAAAATCGGGCATTTCGCTAAGTGAACTCGGGAAACATAATGTAGTGACGTCTGGAATGGCTTGGGTAATCTCATCGAGTTCAGCTGGGCTATCGTCGATTATAACAACGGACGAAGGGAGTAGGTTGAGTGTTTCTAAGATCCGAGTCACGCTTGTCGACTTTGGGTTCCAATGGATCTCAGTCATGGCAAAGTTTTTCAAAGGGCAGGGAATCTGGCGTTTTGAAAAGCATTCGAATACGGTTTCAGCATTATTCTTAGAGGCGATCGCAAGAATGACGCCTTCTGAAGCGAGTTGGTTTAGGAAATGCTGGTAGAGCCAGTGGCCCTTTCCAAGCGCTGTTTCATCGCAGGTGATTGCTTCCCAGCCGACCTCGCCGAGAATTCCGCCCCAGAAGGTATTGTCCAAATCTGTGATGAGTAATTTTTTAAGTTCCTGATCGGGCGATTGACCTCGGATCTGAGTTAGGATTCCGCGCACCGCTGCCAGAGCAGCAGTGCTTGCGGCGTGGGAGTGCAGTGGTTCTCCAGTTTCTAAGAATCGCTTCTGATCAATTTCTGAAGGAGTCACTTTAAGGCATTGGATTTGAGGATTTTCAAGCTGAAGTTCCGAGAGCATCTCTAGGCAATGGGTAAACCGCCGATCTGGGACTGAAACGACCGACGGCACAGAATGCTCGAAATAAGCTGCGTCCACCCTTAAGGGTAGGATAAAGACAGGGTCTTGGGTTTGAGCTGCGAATGATCTGAGCGTTGATTTAAGTTGGACGATGGCATCTTGGAAAGCTTTATCGGAATTGTCGTTCGGATGGCTACGCAGCGATCTTCCCGCAAGCAGAGTGTCGGAATCTAGAATAATCAAATGCGCGAGGCACGGCGAGAGGGGCGGCTCGTGGAGCTTTTTGAATAGCCCACCGTAGATTTCTTCAAGCATGGTGACGGGGGATTGGTAGAGACTGAAGTAGGCTTCGAGAAAAATTCGAAATTGATGAAGTCCGCAGTGGCTGATCAAGTTGAGTTGGGCGATGCCATTGGTTGCCGGCTTTGAGCGAAGACACTTCATGGCCTCGGCGAGCGTGAGCGGATTCACTGAGTGCGGCCTCCGGCAAGCACGATTTCCTGGCCCGTAATGGCTACAGACCCTGGCGAAAGAATCAGTTCAATGGTCTTGAGGAGATCCTGATATGTCGTCAGTCGCCCCGAAGGAATCTTTGCGGCAAGCAGGGCCTGAGTTCTATCAGCCATGGCTGCATTCATTCCTACTGCGATTTCTGATGGTGCGATGGTGTTCACTGTGATTTCAAGGGACGCTAATTCACGAGCGAGATCTTTCATATAGTGGTGGGCAACTTGTTTCGCGTACCCATAGGCTTCGTAACCTTTGTTTGGGTATAGATGCCTTGCCCAAGCTGAGCCCAAAAGAATAATGCGTTTTAAAGACGGGAGATCGCCATTGACTGAAGCTTTGGCGAGCACCTGAATGGAGCGGAGATGGAGTTTGATGTCCTTACAGAGATAATCAATATCTAGTTTTGAAGGAAGGGACTTTAGCGGACGTTGCGATGCGAAGTGAATCACAGCATAGGCTTTTTTCGCCTGGGCCATCTCGACCAGAGAGCTTAGGTTATCAGACTCAAGGTCTAATTCGAGTTCGTAGCCACTGCGTCTCCCTACGCGAATCGTGGGGTAACCACGGTCTCTGAGTTCGGGAATGAGGTTTGTGGCAAGCCCACTACTTGCTCCGAGAATGAGAATAGGTTTCGATTCTGAGGAAAATTGGGGTGAATGAATTGCCTCGGAAGAGAATTTAGGTGTTGGATCTGCCGTTCTGGGGTATCCGACTAGTCCTATTTCAACGATAGAAATAGATTTTAAGATGCTCGAGGATATTCGGACTTGCAGCTTTCCACCTGGAGTCTCTGGATTCCAATCGATGAGTTCACCGTCTACCGTGACTTTCTCTCCTTCGAGTATGGGCTGAAGGTATTGGGTCGAAACTTTTTTGATAAAACAGTAGCGGCCAGGAAGGTGCATGCCTGCAAGACGGCTGATTAAGGCCTGCTGAATGGCCCCATGAGCGACACGGGAGCGAAACCCTGATTCGATGGCATATTGGGTGTCATGGTGGAGGGGGTTAAAATCGCCGCTTAGCAAAGCGAATTGGTCTAGCATTTGAGCGCTGATGACAGTCTCAAATGAAGCTTTCATGCCTTTCGATATCTGGGACGGGAGCAGTGTTTGGAGCGGCGTCATTGGATTAAGTGACTCACAATCACCGAGACACTCGCAAACGAATCCATTTCAGCGAGTTCGTCATCTGGGATTTGAATTTTATATTCGTCTTCGAGCATCGTGATCAGAAGAAGTTGATTCGCCGAGTCCCAACTTTCTAAGGCTTCTCGCCGAGCTTTTTCGATCTGACCGACTTCAGCTGAGGAGAGCTCCAAGAAGATAGTTCTAAAAAGTTCAATTAACTTAGGATGAATATCAGTTTCCATGTTCATATCCTTTGGTCGACTTTACGAGCGGGTACGCCAAAGTAAATACCGTACTCGTCTAATTTCTTGGTCACAATCGAGCCATTACCAACGATAGCTCCTGTCCCAATTTCAACTCCACCCACAACGACAACATGGCCATAAAGTAAAACGCCATCCCCAATGACTACTGGCTCGTCAATTTCAGGAGCATGAAAAATAGACGTCTCTTTTTTTCCAAAAAGATGGGTGTGTGAGTAGATTTCGCAATTGGCCCCAACACAAGTTCCTTCGCCTATCGTGACTGAACTCGTGGCATCTATCGTGACGTTGGGTTCAATGACGCACCCTTTTCCCAGTTCGAATCGGGAGCCTGTAATCGAGACATGGTGTTTGATCTTAGAGTTTGCGTGGAGGGTCATCTTAAGATTTTTTGAAAACTCAAACCCTCTCTCAATCCAGACAGGGTGGATGATTCGGCGGTTTTTTCCCAAGCCAATCACCCACGCTCGGAACTGAACCATAAAACGGTAATAGGGTCGGATTCTGGGGAAGTCAGGAAGCGAGCAGGCCATGAGGGCCAGTGAAAATTTTAGGGATTCAACCATCTGAGCCGCAGCGTACTGAACGCAAATTAGGCTTGTCAAACTATCCTAAAGTAAGGCCGTACCTTCGGGAAAGGTGGTTTCCTGAAGTAAGGCCGTACCTTTAGGAGGGGATCGGCGCTGAAGTTCCTTGAGAAAATCCTGGGCGTTAGTAGTGGCGCTGAGATTCTCCTCGGCAACGTCAGAGTGGAGCTGGGAGGCGTAGACTTCTTGAGTGCCTTTTTGGGCGCTCTCGATCATCGCTTCGATTTCCTCCAGGCCCTTCTGAAGGTGTGATCCGGTAATGTCTTCGGCGCAGAGGGAGCCTTCAGCAAATTTTTCTAGGCCTTCTTCGAGTGCTCTCATGGGGTCTTCTGTATCGCCTTTAAGCTGAGTCAGTTCGCTGAGTGGTGGCAAATCCGATAAGTTATTAAGGCCCATGATTTCCAAAAATCTTGGCGTCGTTGCGTATTGCACAGGGCGGCCAGGGGCGTCCGCTTTGCCGGCCATTTTTACAAGCCCTCTCTCAATAAGCGTTCGAAGAAGGTGGCTATTGTCCATGCCGCGGACTTGATCCATCTCAGCTCTTGTGATCGGCTGGCGGTATGCGATGATCGCTAATGTCTCCATGGTGGATCTTCCAAGTCGGAGCGGTTTTGTCATCAGGAATTTGCGGACAAACTCAGCGTTATCTTTCTTACTAATAAGCTGGTAGCCGTTCAGGGCTTTTCTAAGCTCGACTCCATGGTACGATCGTTCGTAGCGTTCTTTAATCCCCGCGATATGCGTTTCAATTTCTTCCGCAGAGGGGCAGCACTCCGCTAACACTTCTCTGAGTCGGTCAATGGTCACGGGTTGATCCGCCGCAAAAAGGATAGACTCAATGATGGACGATAATCTCTCTTCTTCCATGGTACCTCCTAAAACTGATCCAACAATGCCACGTTCAATTCCCTCACGGGACGGATGCGGCGGATTTGAATGGGCCCAAAAATTTCAGTCTGGATAACTTCAATGAACTTAAGTCGTGCGAGTTCGAGAACGGCAAGAAAGGTCGTGATTTTTTCTTTCACATTGGGGCTCTCAGACATCAGCGAACGAAACTCGATGATTTCATTGTCTTCCAATAGGGTCCCAACGGCTTCCACGCGCTCACGAATGGAGACGGTATCGGTGGCGATTCGCATGGGCTTGCGGTCGGTGCGGTCTAGGCAAATTTTTAGGCAGAGTAGCAGCTGGAAACTATCAATCGGTGCAATGGGTGCGTCTAAAAGCGCTTCGGTCGGCATCATGTCGGAGATTGCGACCGAGGAGCGTGGGTAAATATCGCGGAGGAGCCAGGGCAATTTATCCAGTTCGTCCGCTGCTTTTTTAAATCGTTCATATTCAAGCAGCTGGGCAATCAGAGGTTGCCTCGGGTCTTCTTCCTCCAGGGCTTCGTCACGAGGCAGGATCATGAGTGACTTGATATGGGTCAAGGTTGCCGCCATGACCATGAACTCACCGGCGAGATTCACGTTGATGGTCTGCATGAGTTCAAGGTGTTTCAAATAGCTCGCGCAAATTTTTGCCACGGGAATATCGTAAATATTGACTTGGTCTCGATGGATGAGATGCAAGAGAAGATCAAGTGGCCCCTCAAATGCCGGGAGTCTGATCTGATAGTCTTCGGAGGCTGAGGAGCTCGATTTCTGACCCTCGCTGGGAGTCAATTCAAAGACATCATCCAGGGGGTTTTTATTGGTAAAATTAACTGGTTGCGCGCTTCCCAACTTCGAATCCCCTTAAGAGAGTTTCAATATATATATCATTTTTATTTAAGGACGGGAACGAAGTGTTAGGGCTCTTAGCGTCGAGACGGCCAGAACCGCATGGCATGGCGGACTTCGTTTAAGGTTTTAGCAGCGACGTCCCTGGCCTTCTGGTTGCCCTCTTCAATGATTTTTATCAGCTGGTCTGGGTTTTTCTCCAGTTCTTTTCGGCGCGCGAGAATCGGTTTCTGCCATTCGATGATTCTTTCAGCAAGCGCTATCTTGTCATCTCCGCAGCTTAATGTCGCAAGACGGCATTGCTTTTCGATTTCTAGGACCCGAGCTTTGGGGGTAAAAACTTTATGCCAGGTGAAAACATTGCAAATCTCTGGGTGTCCGGGGTCTTCCCTTCGGGGTCGGTCAGGGTCGGTGATCATGCTCTTAACTTTTTTCATGACTGTTTCAGCAGAATCCGCCAGCTCAATCGTGTTGCCGTAGCTCTTGCTCATTTTGCGCCGATCCAGGCCAAGCAACTTTGGAGTCTCAGTAAGTAGGGGTTTAAATTCTGGGAAGACTTCTACGCCAAACGTCGTATTGAAACGGCGGATCAATTCGCGGCCCATTTCAAGATGTGGTTTCTGGTCTTCACCAACGGGGACTTGAGTTCCCTTATAAATCGCCACATCAACGGTTTGAAGAACGGGGTAGCCAAGAAAACCAAGGCTGTTGGTGTTGTTCTCACCGAGTTCCGCTTTTTGCTCTTTATAGGTCGGGTTTCTTTCCAGCCACCCCATCGTCGTCAAATTTGAGAGAAGGACAAAGAGTTCAGCGTGTTCAGGGACCGCAGATTGGACGAAGAGTGTGGCTTTGGATGGATCGATGCCAACGCTTAGGAAATCGATCAAGAGTTCCTTGGAGTTGGCTCCGACATTGGATTTTGCGAGCTCCCCGGTGGTTAGGGCGTGCAGGTCAGCGATCATGAAGAAACAATCATGTTTGGCTTGCAGTTCGAGGTAGTTGACCAAGACACCAAAGTAATGGCCGAGATGAAGTCTTCCTGTTGGGCGCATTCCGCTAACAACTCGGTTCTCAAATTTTTTAGCTGGGGCCTTTATAATGGAGTGCTCCTGAGCCGGGCGATCCGAGCGTCAAGATCAGGGTGGGTGGAGAGCATGGCCATGAGTCCGCCGCGGCGACCATTAATTTTTAAGGTCGTCAGGGCTCCGTGGTTGGTGTCGATACGTTCGGAATGTCTCTTAAGAGATTCCAGTGCGCTGATCATTTTTTCTCGACCAGCAAACTTAGCGCCTCCTTTATCGGCGCGAAATTCTCGGATTCTTGAGAAGTAGGCAACGATGATCATGCCGAAAAAACTGAATAGAATTTCAAATGCCATGGTGGTGACCCAATAGATCATCGGCGAAGCGCCTCGTCCTCTGTCTCGGTCACCTGACATTGCTTGGGAAACTCCCCACGCCGCAATTCTGGCAAAGAACATGACGAAGGTATTGATGATGCCCTGGATGAGAGTCATGGTCACCATGTCTCCATTGGCGATATGGGCGATTTCATGCCCGAGGACTCCTTCCACTGACTCTGAGTCCATTTGATTCAGAAGCCCACTTGATACAGCGACAAGTGCCCTGGATTTACTCGGGCCAGTTGCAAAGGCGTTAACCTCAGGGCTCTCATAAAAACCGACTTGAGGCATTTGAGGTAGGCCTGCTTTCTGAGCTAAGCGGTGAACGGTTTGGACGAGCTCTCGCTCTGTTTGAGATCCAGGTCGGCTAGGGTCAATAACCTTAACTCCCATCATCATTTTTGCCATGATTCTGGAGAGACCTAATGAGACAAAGGCTCCGATGAAACCAAAGGCGGCGCAGAAGATGAGTAGGGAATCGTAATCAATTCCATTTTCGGTCAGGTAGGGTCGAACACCCAATAAGTTGAGAGAGAACGAGATCGTGACGACCACGAGAATATTGACTGCCATGAAAAGAAAGATTCGTTTAAACATAGTTTAGATCGCCTCCAACGCGACTCGAAGTTCCCCATTATTATAGGGTAAGTTTCTGGCGTATCAAGTCGAACTCTAAAATAAGTATTCACCTTTATAATCAGCAGGTTCTAGAGCGAAGCAGTGAAAGCGAGTTGGACAATTCCTTTCTCAAGGCCATTTCCAATATCGAATTGACTGAGATCCGAGAGGACTAGGTTATCGCTGTAATAACCCAGGCCAACCGAGTAGTTGTCGGTGATACTGTAGGTGAGTTCGGGGTTAATCCAGAGAAGGAATCTCCAGGAATCGTTATTGGTAGCGCTGCTAGCAAAATCGCGGTGCTTGGTTTGGTGGAACAGGATTGGGACGGAGAGGGAAAGCTTAGCGCTCAAGGTGATATCCGCGATGAGATAAACCCGGTTTGAAAAGGCTGCGTTCGCCGATGAAGTTCCGTCAAGCGTGACACCAGCCTGTTCATGAAGATGAACGATGGGGATTTCGAAGGCGCTGACACTAACACTCTCAGAAATTTTCTTTCTGAGTTTCAGATAATTTCGGATTGTCGTGATCATTTTTGAGTCTTGCGCGGCTTGATTCACAGGAAGATAGGTTCGGTTTTCGTAACTTAAGGAAAGATCCTTCGAGTCGCTAACCCAAAGGTTATTCACTTTAGTTTTTAGGTAACCGACGTCGAGTTGAGCATTGACGCCGGAGGAACTGGCTTCTCGCGAGAGTAGGTTTGTCGTTAGGGCCTGAAAATAACTGACACTGGTATCGGGGGTAATCTTATACCCCGCAGCAAGTAAATCCTCAGTGCCAAGAGTGCCACCCTTAGTGGTCCACGAGGGACGTAAGTCGATCGTGCCAGTGATGGAGTCAACAACAGTGACTGCGTTAGCGTTAAGGCATAGGACAGAAAACGTGAGTAAGCTTAAGATGAATTTTCGCATGGAATTCCCCTCCCCAAAAGTACCCGAGACTTTTAGTAGCAAGGATTAGGCCAACGAAACTTGTGCCCAAGAGCCGCTCTGGCTGGTGGTGTTCTGACACCGTTCGGGAAGTTCTGATACCGGATGGTCTGGCGTTGGGTTCAGTACAGAATTTGAATAGCTGAAGTAAGTAACATGTTATTTATAGCCATAAATAACATGTTACTTTGTAAGAGACTTCTTAAACTTCCTTGGCGGTTTCAAAGGGGATGCTTTTATAAATTTGTCGAAAATTCGTAACAACAATCTTAACCCAGGAACCCCATGCCCCCTTTTATGAGGTAGAGCCCCATTTTTAAGCTTGGGAACATCTGAATCACGTTCCAAGACTAGATTCGATGTAAGCTTCAAAGAACCTCGTCTTTTCGGCGCGCTGCCCCGATTACAGGTGCAAGTTTTTCAAAATTACATTTCTTGGCTGACTTGCTTCTTCGCATGGCCTGGGAGGAGGAAACAGGATTCGTGGGATCGAATCCAGCGGATCGTGCCATGACCTGATACCTACTAGGAAGAGCGTCATATAATCCAAGCACGCCCCCAAAATGGTGATGAATACGATTACCCATCTTTCCCTCCGCTCCTGCCGAATGTGCGCGCGGAAAGCTAATATTCCCCTGATCAAATTGAGAAATCATATAGTCGATGACCTGGTCCCTGACGGAATATTTATCACGCATATGCCGAGAGGAACCCCATGGGTTGTCGGGACTAAATCCCGCTTCCAAAGCACGTTTTTTATCATTTTGTGAAAGAGCTTCAAACAGGCCGACTAAATTACCAAATATTTTATTCACCCGCTCCGCAACCCTAGCACCCTCGCCTTCATCTAGAGTGGAGGGAAAGGTAAAATCTCCCGAATCAAATCGCTTGGTAATATAGTTTAAAATGTATTCTCGATCCAAATCGATTCGGCGCTTCGCTCTCATCGTAGTTGCCGTTTTTGGATTCTTGGGGTCGAAGCCCTGGAACGATACGAGCTTTTGATGTTGCGGAGAAAGGTGCGCATAGACGTCCTCAAGACCTTTAAAGTGCCTCTGTATTAAAAGAGCTACCTCTCGGGCTTTCCCTTCATCCAACAAACTTGGAAAGGTTATGGACCCGGACTCAAACTGCTGCTGAATATATAGTAATACCTCCCGTCTCCTAGACTCAGGAGAAAAACCCTTCTGCTTGTTGCGCATTTTTTGGGCTGACCCGAGTGGATTAGCTAAATCAAAACCCGCTTCAATTGCCATCGTTCTATATTTAGGCGGCAAATCTGCATAGAATTTTGCAAGTCCACCATATAGCCGCGTAATGAAACCAGCCATTAATTGGCCTTCGCCAGACTCGACCGAACTTGGGAAAGTTACATTTCCCGAATCAAAGCGTCTCATTGTGAAATGAAGTACCTCTTTGCGTCGGTCTCTGTTATCCCACATCGATTGAGCCGACCTCTTGGCGTTTCGTGGATCGAAGCCTGCCCCTATTGAGAGTTCTTGGTATTTCTCAGGAAGAGATCGAAAAAGATCTGCAACTCCATCGAAGTCACTATTTATCAATTGACCGAATTTTCGCTCTTCTCGGTCAGTCGCTCCTGATCTGGGAAAAGTAATCTCTCCCCCATCAAACCTGGCTTTTACAAAATCAATGACCTTAGTTCTCCGACGGGTTGGAGGAAGCCTTTCAACAAACTCCCAAAATTTCTCATCTGACAGGCCTGCTCCAATTAAACGTTGAGTAAAAGCGCTTAGTCCACCCCCATCCAGAAAGTCTAAAACAAGGTCTTTCGGATGACGGTTGATAGGATTACGATTCACCAGAAGAGTGATCTGACGCAGATGCTCCATCGTGGCTTGGGGAAGGGCGATCTCAAAAGCGCTCTCTTTTATTATGATTTGCTCCGGATGGAAATGCTCGTTGCCGGCACGGAGCCCATTCTTTAACCACAGCGCCATATACCGATTGACCTGCGCTATACTGTAGTTTGCGCCGCCTACCTTTGACTCGAGTAGTTTATGGATGATGAGCCGCCTGGGGAAACTGCGAGAATCGACTGAATAAAGAATCCCGTCTGGCCGGGAGCGCTCCAATTTACTTTTGTTTTGGGCTTGATATTCCAGCTCATCCATTATCGTAAAGGGATGGGTCAAGTCGGCGGCATGTTTGCGAAGCTCGTGAAGACCATAGGCCTCCCCCAACGTCCCCTTAATCAACGTCTGGAAGCGCCGGTAAAGATCGGCTCTGGAAGCGCCGGTATCGTTGTCATTTTTTAGAGCCCTAAAAAATCCATGAAGTTTATTTCGAATATATTCCACCTCATGTTCGCCCCAGTCATCAAGAAATCTTTTGGTCTCGTCCGCTCCGAACGTGCTTTCGAGAGCCTCATATATTGCGGGTAGCTGCGCCTGAACAAACAACGGGCCTGAAGTAGGTGTGGCATGAATTGAAAATTGCCAAATCAAGAGGAGTAGAACCAATTTTAGAAAAGGGCTTCGAGAACAATTCATGATTCCGTTAAGATATCAGTGCACACATGGACTACAGAAAGACTAATTCTCCGAGATTGAAACCAAAGTGTATTCTGTAGGTATTCTGAGAAAAGTAAGGCAGCGGGCTACATGTTCATTGCCAGGTTACCCGACTCCAAAGTAGCCTCGGGCGACGATGAAGCACGCTGTTCTATATTCACCCGTCATTGTTTTTGCGATGAGCCCTACCTCTTTTTAGGGTGGGCAAACCCGTTTTGAGATGGACCGTTTGAACACGGCAGGCTCGCTATGCAGTACAAATACAGAAGCCTCAAATACGTCATACGAATTCTGAACGACGGCAACAGCTCGTATTCCATGAAGGTGCCGCTACTTCCCGGCTTCCACTCCGCGGGAAAGGATAAAGAAGACTGCATCAGCACCACCGTGGAAGCTATTCAGCTTCACTTGGGAGGGACAAAGAGAAAACCAGAGCCGGACTCCATACCCGCGATCGAGGTGGTGGAAACCGAGCCTACAGCCGACGATTATCTCATCTCTCTGCCGAAGGCGTGTAAGCTCGCTGCCTACAACTTCGGCAAGGAGTACAAGTTTAAGATTAGCGGACTCTCCGATTTTATCGACTCAACTCGCGATAAAGCCAAAGCCGACACCAGAAAAACAGCGTGATGGATAGCAGTTTCAAAGGGGATGCTTTTATAAATTTGTCGAAGAACTGAAGTTGGAGTGAATGGTTCGGAGGTCTTTGTAGAGGAGGCAGCGCAAACGAGAGTCGAATGTTGGGCTTGATTATCTAGATTTTGCTGAAAAAGTTCAATGATTTGTAGCTATTTTTTGTAGTTGCAGGATTTTTTTTGTCTGTTTTATAAAAAAAGACTTTTTTGTTTTTCAATCGCTAATCGTTACACATTATCATCTCCCTTTTCCCTACAATCGTCCCTTCAGGCGCTGTTGTCCTCGTCTGAGACGGTGCAATCGACAAACATTAGCCGCGGCGCCTATAATTTTTGCCTGAAGTCTAGCCTTGGCTTTGCCTCGATAGCGACAGCGCCGCCAACTCTGTCCCCTTACGAGGCCCGAAATGGTTCCTTCGACTCCGTTGCGTTTGCGAATGTCTCTTTTATATTCGGGATCCTCCATTTTTATTCTTCTCTTAGCCAAGATCTGATTTTCTGGACGGGCCTCATAAATTTTCCCTCGCAGCTCGGGCTTACAGATATCTTTTCTTGTACATATGCTGCAGGCCTCCTTCGGAAAACTCGCCCCTACTTTCCCTTCTGGATCTCTGTGGAAATGCTTAGACTCAACTCCCATAGGACAAATTACTTTTCCAGCAATCAGATCGATTTCAAATCCCTGGTTCTTTCCAGATTTTTCTTTGGATCCGGGATGGACCGGTCCCTTCATCTCTATCGATGCCTCCTGCAGTTCCTCGATATTTGAGACACTATTGTAGTGCGTATCTCCGTAGATCTCGGCGGGCACTATACCCTTCTTTTTCAGTTCTCCGACTATTTCTGAAACAGAGGCTCCATCATAGTTGGTCGAATTCTCAGTATCAATGTGCGTGATGAAGTTCTGTCCCCCTTCACCAGTTATTGTTTCCACCACTTGCTCTTTGTACCCAAGCCACCTTTTTTTCCTTTGTTTGCATAACGTGCTTCCGGTTCGTGGGGAGACGATATGTGTCCCTTTCCCGTAGCGACTCGGATTAGCTCGGGCGATGTCGTTGTGCCTTTGTCCAAGAAGTTCTGCTCAAACACTGCCTTTAACGTCTTGAAATGCTCCAAATCGACGACATTTCCATGACCAGAAGTTTCGCCCCACAAAATAAATGATTTCATCGCAAGACCTGCGTTCTCAATGAATTCCTTCTTCTGCGTTTCTGTAACACCATGAATTGAGATCTTATCTAGATAGCGCTCATAAAATCCCTGTAGCGTGTTATCCATCCTGTGAATGTACTGACCCACGTCCTGACAAAACAGTCGAAGAGTCTCGTGAAAAAGCTCCACCCGGCTGAGTTCCCGCACACATCCGATGATGTGTGTCGAATCGATTCTCTGCTTCCCTCCGCTTTTAATCAAACCACAACCCTTCAGATGTTCAACGATGGTGTCGAACAAAAACGACGCCTTTTCGTTCTCTATAAGTCGATTGCGAAAATAAACAAGCGTCGTCGGGTGAATCCCAGCAAAATCTAATGGCAACTCAAAGGCGATCTTCCAATCCAAGCGAAACTTCAAGTTTGAACTCGCCGCACGATCCGGCAGTCTCTCTAAAAACTGCATTAGCAGCGTTAGAACTAAAATTCTCGGGGAAATTGGAGGGCGGCCGCCCTCCTTATACATATCCTCAAAATCACTGTCTTTGATCAGAGGACTGATCTCTTTTTTAATCGTTGAACACAGATCATCGGGTCCCAGTAGCTCTCCCAGAACCAAATCCGCTCCAAACAAGTTGCATTGATCATAAGATGATAGGCCAGCCATGACCTTTTCTACCCCATCACCTTAGATCGGTAATCACTTTTTCAACAAAATAGCGGGGACTTTTTCAGCAGAAACTAGCTAGAATTGAAAAAAATCATATAATTAAGTACGATAAGATATTGATTTTATATGTGAATCGCAAATCGCGATTTGCGATTTGCGATTTAATGGGTATAATAGACATATGTGCGCTGGGAAAAGCTTCTACATACTTGCAGGGAACGAAAGTAGTCCTGCCAACGTAATCTCATCGAGAGCGTTGTACCGAGTTTTGCGTAGCGGAAGGCAACGACCGTGGCGAAGCGTA
>Ga0105164_10001739_pt1 | contig 13739 bp, 24 predicted proteins | sample VDWuncwatermetaG_FD_89674 | JGI IMG/M metagenome (GOLD analysis project Ga0105164, IMG submission 89674) | Wastewater microbial communities from Netherlands to study Microbial Dark Matter (Phase II) - VDW unchlorinated drinking water | ecosystem: Environmental > Aquatic > Freshwater > Drinking...
AGACTAATCGAGGAGCAACCGGCAAATTATTGCCCGGTTCGATCAGGGGAGTTGTGATTAACAAAACCCCTTTCTTTTTAAAAGGCTATTTGGCCAAGGTGTGGCGATTTCCGCTACACCTCTTTAACAGCCCTCATTGGGCAAGGAGAAAAAGTGGAAGCAACAACAGATACATCCAAGAAGAGGAGTGCAACTAGTGGTGGTGCAAGAAGCGAGCGAAACTGGAGTGACGTCGCAATTGATGTTGGCCTTGCGGCTCTCGGTATTGCGGGCTCGGCGTTCGTCTCAGGGCTTGCGGCCGCCGCAGGAGCATCTACCTATCGGACGCTGACTATGTCTCGCACTGAACCAGCGACTTCAGAGGCAGCTACGGTAATTGCAATGAGAAAGAACGCGTAAGAATATTCATGCGGCCCACGGACCGGGCCGAGCTTTTTCGAGGAACCAGCAATGAGGACAAATGAATTCGGAGAACGCCTTAGGCGGCTCAGACTTGAAAGTAACCTTTCCATCCGTGAAGTTGCGGACCTTCTCAAAATCCCACCATCATCCTACGCCGACATTGAAAGTAGAGGGTATGGTCGGCACGCAATTGCGATCCTTCCTCAGTTAAGTAAGATCTATGGAATCAGCCTTTCCTCACTTCTCGGCCGAGCACCCCTAACACAGACTATCGCAGATGACTGTCGCGCCATTCAAGAACTCGCGGGCAACATCGTTAGAAAGCTCACTGAGTAGGCCCAATACCTTGTCCGTGGGGCCGGACACAAACACCATATCTACTTCTTCGATCGTTCGACATCCCGTATATTCACACCAATAGCTTAAGTTTTTGGTCGCCAGCCCGAACATAATGGCATCGAAAAGGAAAGCGTTCATGCACACCCTTCAGACTCACGGTGTTCAACCCAAGATTATTCCCAGTAGGAGCTCGGGACTCACGTTTGTGGAGGGGACTTTAGATGCGTTGGTTCTAGCGTCAGTGCGCCTAGTGTTTCAAATTCAGAAGTCTGAATCGGGTGCAGTTTCACGAATACCGAGCTGTATAACGTTGTCGGAGATTGCGTTGCGAGAGCAGCGTTCCTCTGTAATTCGGTATTGTGAACTCCTTCGGAATCACGAATATCATTCATGGTGGACCGTCGTTTTCTCGATAGGTTTTCACAATAGAGGACAGAAAAATGAGCACTCCTGAACATTGGGGCCAGAGGCTTTCAAAGGTCTTGAAAGAGAAAAATATTACGCAGAAAAAAGCAGCGTCGGTCGCCGGGGTAAGACCCAGTGTGCTCTCGGGGTGGTTGAGCGGCGCAAGTCCGACTGATCATTTAGCAGTAAAAAAACTCAGTGATTTTTTGAGTCTCGGTTTCACCTGGTTACTTACCGGAGACGCAGAAAAAGGCGTGAGTACGCCAACAGTCACCGAGCTTTTCGAGGAAAAGTCTTACTTTGACGGATATGCCAGAATTCGAATCGACCATTTGATCCCGAGAAAATCGAGAAAAAAAGAATGAGTCCCTTTTGCAAGAAAACGAGCCTCAATTTAATACTACTTGCCCTTGGCTGGTGCTCTACATCTCTTTGTGCGACCGGTTTATTTGATCTCGGATATGTCGCTGAGGGACCTGTGCCGAATGAACACTATGCAAGTGGCATCTATCTTGGACTTAACTTCGCCATACCGTGGTCGGAGCAGCAGTTTTGGGGCATTCGGGGATCATACCTTTGGGGGCAGAACCGAGTCGATGAAAACAATAAGGGGACAACAGCTGGCTCGAATCCATCTAAATCAGACAGTGCCGACAGTACGAGTTTGTTTGCCGTTTTTGGGTACTATAGGCTCGCATTCGCCACGACGCCGGTTCTGTCGCCGTTTGTTGAGCTTGACTTGGGCATGGTCGGCTACAGTCCTACATGCCCTAAGAATGCCGCCAAAAATTGTATCGGGAATGCGCCGCCAAGTCAGAGTTCCTTTGCTGCTGGAGTTGGATTGGGAGTTTACTTCTCCATGTTTCGGTATTTTATGCCCTACCTTCAGTTCACAAAAGTCCAGACATCCATTGACGGTATGCGAGACCAGAACATCTTTTTGTTTGGCATAAACTATAATGGTGTACCACCAGAGGAAGCATCTAAGGCCGCCGGAGGTAAACAATGAGATTCCTGGCCGCAATCATCGCGATGACAGTATTGCCGGGCTGTGCCTCGACCCCAGTCACCATACAGACCAGGAATGTTCTCATCGTCGGATTCTTGGATGGTGAACTTCGTCCCGATGAAGTTGCACCAGTGCTAACAGAAGTTGAAATGGGGCTTGGCCAGCAGCAAACAGGCGGCCTACGGCTTCGAATCAGACAAAAGGTGGTGCGAGAGGTTATTTGGCCGAACGACCTCGCACAAACACAGGCTGTGAAGGAAGGGGTTGATGACATCTACCTGGTCGGAATCTCTATTCACCCTAAGATCTATTCCAAAGATGGAATGGGTGTCTTAGGACAAACGGGTGTCGAAACAAAGGGCATTCTGCGTATCACCTATGTCAATGCACAAATGGGAACCAGCCAAGTTCTGGCCAGTGGTGAAGCGATGGACACATCGATCTACGGCGGTGAAACTGGTGTAGCCAGGACAAAACCCAATGTACTTGCCAGCTTAAGAAGATCGACAAGGAGCGCGCAAGTAGTTGCCCTACAAAGTGAGCCCCAGCTGATGGTGACAAATCCCACCTCAAGGTCAACGAGAGGAAACAGGATCCAGGTTATTGTTACGGCAGCGCGCGAGGAAAATGTTCCGAAGATCGTTTCGCTCGCTCTTCCAGGAGTGATAATGAGTTCGCTTAGTTCGACGGGCAGATTTGTGGCAGTTAGTCGCGGCGAACGTCTCGACAGTGCCATGCGCGAAATTGCCACGACCCGCTCGTTTGCGTTCGATCAAAGCAAGGTTGTGAAGGTCGGCCAAATGACAGGTGCGAAACTGATGTTGGCGCCAGAGGTTTTCTGTGAGGATTCCAGGTGTGTACTTAACTTCGGGCTCTTTGATCTAACGACGGGCGAGAATATCAGAACGATAAGCAAGGATTCAGAACCACAGCTTGCCTCGGTGAAGCAAGCGATTGAAGAAATGGTGAAAGAGTTTCAAGCGACTTACGATGAAAATCAAGGGGGAGAAAAATGAATGGTTTAGGTTTAGCTACTTTGGCCGTTGGATTCATTCTGATAGGGTGCACATCAGCAACACTCACTGGTAATCGAAGTGAACCCGTATGGGTGCACAGCCCACAACCTGCCGGTGAACGCGAGTTCGGAAAAGATGCTTTTTACGGCGTTGGCAAATCGAACTATTCGGATGTCGACGTAGGCCTCTCTGAGGCGCGCGATGAAGCCCGCCGCGAAGTAGCCGCAGCACTAAAGACGAAAGTAGACAAAACTTCCGACAAGGTTCTTGAAAGATTGCGGTCAGGCGCCAATGATCAAAGGAACCAGGGCAAAGACAAAGATAAGAGCGAAAAACTGACCGACGCGTGGCGGTCAAAGTTCACCGAATCTGGAAAAAACATTGTCGAATATGTCTTGGCGGGATCAACGATTGTCACATCTTGGCGGGATCCAGCCTCTGGCACCACATGGGCGCTGGCAAAAATCGACCGCGAGCAAACTCAGCGAGCCATGATAGATGAATTCAAGCGAGCAGCATTCGCCGCTATTGAGGAGCTTGGAACACGATCGGCTGTTGAGAAGAAACGCATGGAAGGTGCGATTGAGGGAGTCGTTCGTGAGCAGCAGTAGGATACTGGGCGCCATCTTAATTTTTTTTGGCGGTACAGCTCAAGGCAATATGGGCACCTTTTCTCCGGAGGAGTATTTCACTGGAGTGGGGCAAGCCATAGGAAGCAATGAGCTGGACGCAACCACCAAAGCTACCGACATGGCTCGTGCGGAATTAGCAAAGTCTGTAGCTGCAAAAGTAGAAGCGTCCTCTGAGTCGTCTATCAACGCGGCAAGAGAAAAAAATGGCTCCGGTCCAATGCAAGAATACGTACAGAAAACATACAAAAGCACCTACAAGATTACAGCAGCAATAGGGAGACTTACAGATATTGAGATTAGGAGACACCAATATAGTGCGACGAACCACCGAGCAGAGGTCCTGCTGGTAATCGATCGTGCGAAGTACGTCAAAAAACACCTACCTGATCTTAAAGAGCGTGGACGAGCTATTCATCGAATTGCGCTTGAGGCTGCTTCCGCTACTAAAGCACTTCGCCGTGTTGCGTTGTTTAAAAGAACTCTAAGCCTATACGATCAAGCCAGATCTGAAATCGAAACCTACAGAGCAGTCCGACGAGCCTCCGATCCATCGATCTTAGAAATCGTCGGGACAAATCGTGAGCAACTGATCGAGAGTTTACTTAAAGCGGCATCATCAGTGCGGTTCGTAGTTCAGTTGAAAGGCAGTCAGGAACTTCTCGACGTGGTTACTTCAACATTGACCAAGTTTGGTTTTGTCATTGGGGATAATGGTACAACGACATTGAATCTGACTGAAGAAGTGAAAAGCATTCCCGACTCCTTAATGGCAAGCCATGGGATGCATCTAGTGCGTGCCAGCTTGACTGTAATGGCTGAGGAGTATGGTCACAGGGCCACATCGTTCGAGCTAGTTGAAACTGAATCTAGCCAGGATGAGGGGGGCGCCAAAATACGCGCGTTTAACGCTCTAAAGACGACTATCGACGAGTCACTAATCTCAAGACTCCTGGAGGCACTATGAAATTCAAGTCCTGTACACTCGGGGGAGAAAAATAGAGTGAGAAACGCCATCGCTAGCAATTGCTCTTTTTCTGGGCGTTTCATCTGCGCACTCAAAGAATGTAGACAGGTCTATAAAGTGGCTGTTGTCTCGGAACTCAGCGGAAGGCCCCAATTTCAAAGATAAGGGTATTGCTCGACGACAAAAGCTGAAGGCGACTAATATATTGAAGGAATATTGTTTATGGCTAGCGAAATAGTTTCTTCGGAAGCTTCGCCTTCCGACGCGAAATTTGACTATATCCCCTTCAGTTTAGGCTCTGTAACCGCCATCGCCATACTCTCATTCTTCACGCCAATTCTGACATCCGGACCCTTGTTTCAGCTTCTTCCGGGTCGAGAGTTGATCATCTTTTCCGGCATGTATTTACTGACAAAGAGAAAAGTGGCAGACGGTACGGCGATTGATTGGGTTATTCTGCCTTCAGGCACTTATTGGATTGCCGGTTATATTTATGTTGAATTGGTCTCTGTTCTACGTGATCTGGTGCCATTTTCGGTGTTTGGCGTGCTCGCCATAGGCGCTCTCAGTATTTGGCGAGGCCAAATGAAAATGAAAAGTCTGAGCTTGGTCCCAGTTTTGGCGGTCGTTTGGTTGGTAATTTCAGCCCTGCAGACCAGCGGGAGAGAGCGACGACTCGCCGAAGCAATCAAGCTAATGAATGATCCTTCATATCAAATATCAGCACAGTCGTTGATGGAGGGGCGCCTTTCTCTTGGGTACATGACGGCATTTGCTTTCACAGCATTCTTTTCGTCGATGAAATACAAAACGCGCGTGGTGCAGGAAACTGGAAAATCTGCTCATGATTCGACCGAGGAACAAAGGCCTTCAAAAAAAGCCAGTTAACTGCGGATTTTTCGGGTCGGTAGGTCGGTGTCCGCATGTTGCGAAAAACAACAGCTCCAACTCGGAGGTCTGCTGGCCAAAACTGAGGTGCTTAAACGACAATCAAGATTACATTCAGTAGCCTCGCATAAGGAGCTTGAGTTGTTCGCACCCTAGCTTGCTCCCAAGAAGGCATCCTAGCTTCAGGAATCCCACTCCATCGTCAATTTTTCCTTCTAGAACCATCTCACCTCCCGCAAATGAACATGCGTTAGAGTCCCCGAGACGGCAAGCGTTCATCGCTCCGAGCATTTGGTACTCTTTATTGCCAATTCTCCTGCCGAAAACAGCGAGCGCGTTGCAACTTTTTTTGTCCCCGTCAACGCATCCGTTCACAAAAGCTGCAGCGGCCTCCGTAGTCCTGCCCTTCTTCATCATTCTAACACCATCGTCAACATGGCCAGCAAGGGCTACCGGTATCCAGATGAGAGTCAGTGAAGTTCCCGCGAACATAAAACACCTAGCCCCACTTCGGAGTAACAATTCCATTTTCATGCTGCCTCCTTCCTCTCTTTTTCAGATGAATCGTTCCCGCGACTGGAGCCGAGGTATTTGAAGGCAAACAGAATGGCGCTTGAAAACACCGGCCCCGTGAATGGCAAATTTTGAAAGGACAGCCAAACTCCGACCCGAAGCGGTGATAGCGCGGGGTATTCGTCACGCACTATCACCATGAAAATCGGTATGAACGCGATAAGAGCGATGGAAAATCCGACAATAAGTAGCTTTTCCAAAAAGTGATCGGACCTATGGGACAGTTTCCTAAGCCCTACGAGATAAATTCCAATTAGCACGAAGAACGCACTTGATGAAGCTGGATCGAATCTGGCAGGCAAACCAAGAAGGAAATCTAAAACCGTGAATCCAAACCCCGCAACTATGTATCTCTCCGCCCAGAACTTTAGTCTCATAAATTCCTCTACTGTCTATTGTGCTTAACTATTCTTGCGTATCGAAAGAAAACCTTGTGAGTGAGCTTCCCAAATTTTGAAAACAAAACGTCTTAGTGAACACTGAAAATGAACTAGACTTCAAAAGAATCGTCGCTTTATCGGGTCTTATCTTCATCTAATTTTCCCCTGCTTCAGGATAAAGCCAGTCCTGCTGTCTGCGCTCCCGCTGCAATTTATAGAACCTATTCTCGCTCATTTGTTTTCCATCAGCTGAGAAGTATTTCCAACTTGTACCTTTAATGCCTATCTCTGAACAATACCCCTCTTCGTAAGAAAATTCCCTGGTTCTAAAATCGCTATTTAGAGATCTGCGACCGACAAGCATAGCTTGCTATTGCTTCTAGCCAAAACCGAATCTCCGGATCTGCCTATTATCCACAGGATCACCGAAGTAAGGCACTTCTTCCTGTCAAAAGGAGCTGTTAACTTCTCGACATCGTTGGCGTGATTCGAGCGATAAGCATAGTTCTTAGCGGCACAAATGCTTGGAAACTCTAAGACTTCGTAGCCTAAGGTATCTCTATAGATCTTGGTGACTCCAAGTTTGTGTCTCTCACAATCAACCTCGATCGGTTCGTTCATTTGTAGCACTTCCTTTGCGTGATTCGTCGCAAAGTCGCGAGAGAAAATGCTGTCAAGGAACGACTCTTGGAAGTCTAACAAAACGAACCGGGGATCATTTCCGGATGCTCTCCACGCATCACGTCCGTTCTCTGAGAATACAGTCATCTCACCTGGCACATCACACCTAGATTTAAGACCGCCTTGGAGGCAGCCCGTCAGGGAAAAGGATGCCACCAAAATGTAAATGTATTGTGGACGTAAATCGATTTCCATTCCCACTAGTTGCCTCGCTATTTCGACGAAACTAACCGATCTCATTGGCATGGCGGTCCGATCAAAAAGCAGTGTGACACTCGAACGAATCGGGACAACCGGGAAACTTCTCAACAGAAGTCCCAGTAGTGGGATCTTGATCAATTGAATCGCAATCAGCGTCCTATATGCGGGACGATTTCCCGCCAATGGGATGTCACTAACCAACTCTATTGAGAAAGGAGAATATGCCGTGTGGCTATCAGATTAAAAGAAAACCTCACCCGAATCATGGCGGAGCGTCGCCTTACACTTGCGGCTCTCAGTAAACTAAGTGGCGTACCGCGTTCATCACTCCACAACTGGGCAACATCAGAGAGCCAGCAGAAAATAAACATTAAACACGTTCAGCAACTCTGCGCGGCTCTCAAGGTGCCGCTTCATGAACTCGTCTTCTCGGAGCCCGATCCCCACGAAAAACGTGAATTCGGTCGAGAAGTGCTCAAGGAGCTTTTTAGCGGGGACCTCCGCGTTTCAATTCATAAGATCGAGCGCGAAAAATCCAATTAACGCGCTTACCTCGATAAAGCTTAGCGCTAAAAATATTTCGTTTACAAAGCAATGACCTGTCAAGACCCTGAGCGCTCTTGCTCGTCGCGCATCGACCCGGATGTGTTCGATATTGGGACCGATTTGCGGATTGCCCTCAGGTCATGAGAAAATCAAAAAGGAGACATGATGAAACAGAGCTTCAAATCATCTGATATTCAAATCCAAGCCATCGTCATGGCGCAAATTCGTGACGAAATGGTGACGATCGTCGCCACCGGCGGAGGTAGTCGTGCTGCATGCAAGAAAGTTGAAAAATGGGGCAATGAGTTCATCGAGTACCGGACAGACAGGATTGACATCGAACCATCGCTCAGGCCGCAGCAAGTTCGACTGTATGCCGAGGAAGCCTTGAAAGCAGTCATCAGAGAAACTGACGAATTGCTAGCTGCGATGCTTTGGTTCGAGTGGTTTGGTCTATGCGTCAGCATAGAGGCACTGCGTGGATACTTGATTCATCTTGAAGTCCGCTCGATTGTGGGGCGACTATGAGAACCCGTTTTGCGAATGGCGCATTTCTACTTCGTTCTGTATGTTGGATGATCATTGTCATTGAGATAACGGCTTGCGCCCATGTACCGTCAGAGTCACCTGATCGCAGGCCGTCCGCGATGTCCGGATCATCAGAATCTTCGCCTGAGGTGCCGTTTTGGAATCGATGGGAGGCATTTCTCGACGAAGAAGTTCAACCGTGTTTCTACGGGGTGATGAGTGTGGTCATGCTTCTTCCAGTGGTCGGATTTGATGGCCGCCCGCTTTGCGAGATAGGCCGGGACATGGTTCGGCAACAGAATGGCACTCGAGGAAAATGAGAAACGAAAAATGAAGGAGGAAATAGTGGTCAACAAGAGGGAGCGCGCTGAAACAAGAATTATCACATTCGATCTCCTCAACGGAGATGACGTAAAATTTGCCTATCACCGTCGGCGGGGAATTCCGGACAAATGCTCATTCAATGACACGCGGTCTTTCAGTTGATAGAGCCATCTGTAAAATGGAACTCCCAGTCGAAAGGGCGGCGTATATGGAGGAACTCAATTTACTGACAACAGAGTTCGAGCTCGAGATCATGAGCGTCGTTGAAATCCCAAGCGACTTCTCGAGAAAGAGCATTAATGTAACATCTGCATCTCTCCGTAACCTAGGAGAGGCGGCATCCCAAAGAAATGAGCTTGGCGATCAGCCTGACCAGGCGTTGCGAACCGCGCTGAAAATAGGTGGGCATGAGATGTTTGACGAGGATACTGAAGATAGAGTTCAGCTCGAGTTTACGGAGCGAACGGTCCGCCGGCACTTTCTCTGCCTTCGTGTCATCGCCAGAACGCAATTTTGGCGATACTTCGATGTGAACTGGGAGAGATATTACAAAAAGATCGTCGAAACCGATCGTTGCCCGAGGTGTAACACCGAGGTCCATCGCCCTGAGAATAGGTGTTCAGAATGCGAAGCTCCGCTGGTTTGGTTGAGCGGTGGAGTGATAAATGGTGATCTGCCTCGAGGGAAGCAAAATCTGGTCGACGGCACCTCAGGAGGTATACCCAATGTTTAATGCTCTGGCTGACTTGACCGGTTACAGATATTATCAGCTAGCGACGCCTGATCCAGACCCCGGCGACGTGATTCTTAATGTGCCCGTCTATAGGCAGGCCGAAACCTTTAGCTGCGGCTTTGTCGCGGCATTGATGGTGGTACATTGCTTTTATCCAAGGCGATCACCTTCTCGACTCTATAACCTCGTAGACCCGTCAATACAGTGGGGGACTTCGACGAGCCGGTTTATCAATGCTTTGAGGGCATCCAGCATTGGAGTCCGCAAGTTGCACAAGCCTAAATTCGAGGACGTGAAGCGCTCTATTTATGATGGATATCCGGTGGTCACAAGCGTCCGGCGTAAGGGTATTGAACATTGGATTGTCGTCATCGGCGTTCGACGGGGTGGAAAGCTCGTCTTGGCAGGCGACTCCTGGCATGGTGTTGCCGAAGTTGGGTGGTCTACATTTTCACGACGCATGATCGGCGCAGAGCAACTTTGCCTGGTGTGTTGGGGGAAGGGGCCCTGAAGTCAGCATCCTGCCTGCGTTCATCTTCGTTCCGAGTGGCTGATTCGAATCGAGCGTCATACCTGGGCCAAAAATAAACTGGGCTTCGAAGGCCGGATGCTCCCTATTCTCATCCGTCCCGCCAACCACAGTGATCGTCACATTTGTTGCTGCCAAGATAGGGCGCGCCGGCATTCACTTCATCGAACGCACACGAACCCCGGTGCGCCCAAGTATCTTTGTCCTATAGTAGGCATCCATAACCGTTTCGTATCCTCTTGTTATCCTGTTATCGGCAAAGAGTATTTTGCTTCTTCCCGGCACCGACAAAACTTGCAGGTACGAGATCTTCGAAATATCGAAACCGCACGCAAGCTCGTAAGTGATGTCGATGTGCACATCACCTTTCTTATTCCATGCATGCCTGCACACATGAGGTTCTGGTCTCTCGTGAAAGGCAAACCCTTCAACATACATAATATCGTCCTCGGCGAATATCGCCGTTCGCGCAGCGTTGTCGTAACATTCCTTGGGCTGGGGCGGAATGTTTTTAAACCTTTCCAGCAGTTCGACAACCGATGAGATCGCAGTATGCGGTACCACTTTTACCAACTTCGCGTTTTCTTCCATCCATGCCCGGTACAATCGCCAGTGAGATGGCGCCTCGAAGTTGTCAATTTGGTTCTGCTCCTTCAGCGCGTCCAAGGCCACTCGGAATCGTCGATTATAGGCCTCGATTGACTCACCATGAACCCCTATCACTTCTATATAGATTTCTAGCGGCGTACGCTCACGACTCACGATAACTGCGCCATCGCCAGGCAAATTAAATTGACTGTAATAACGCTCACGGGCAGCTCCGATTGCATGAATGTCAATTGACCGCTCGCATTTTGAAAGTTTCATTTCCCAGTTGATAACGTCGCAAAAGCCAAAGCACTCTCGACAGACGGGTTCGCGCAGTCCGTATCTAAAGCCAGCGGTGGCCAAATCTAAAAAGTTCAACCGAAATTTCTTCGAGCATCCACCACACCACATTTCTTTGTTTACGATCGACGCGTGATCCACAATCTCTTTATCCATAGTCTCAACACCTTTCATTCAGCTTCGAATCCTCCGCCGAAGATCATCTTTATTAAGTCGGCACCGCATCCAAAAATGAAGCGCCTTCAAATCACGAAGAAAATCCTCTGCCCAAACCTGTTGCCATTTGGTAGGTCTGATCGTTTTCTCAAGTGGAAATGTACGGGATACATGCTAACGCTTTTTTAGAGGCCGCAATCAGATCGGTCATCATCTCATCGAACGCCTCGAGAACATGTATTTTGTCGGCGAGAGATGCCGTGCTAATCGGAACGTTTCCGGTGGGTTCTGTAAGGTGACTTGCGACGAAATTGCCCGTTTCATCCATCGTGCCGGCATGTTGTTCGCGCGATACGACAAAACCCCACCTGTTCCAGCAAAGTTTACTCCACCCTAAGCGAGTTCGTTCCTGAAAAAACTGGTCCCCATCAGCTGTTAGAGGGCCATCAACAAGATTGCGCCTCAACCAAATCTCAATGGAGAGCCCGGTTTCCTGGATTTGCTCTTCAAGACGAGCTACGCCCTCCATGCTAAGATCGACATTCTCCCTAATGTTGATCGTAAGTCTCTTAAGATTTTCAATTTGATCTCTCATTTTTCCTCCGTGCTCGGGATAAACCGGCAGATTGGTTGTTAGTGAAACGATTTACTTCTAAACGACTAGCTATCGATAAAGAGCCCGAGTCATGCGGATGGCCGTATCGCTTTTTGATTACCTCGACGGCTTCACAAAACAACTTGTGGCTTGCATCATCCCAAACTGGCGCGGAAGGTTGCGGGACGGACGGGAACTTGAAATTCGCGAATTTGTTCTTCATAACTCTCCTCTGCGCCTAATTGGCGCTTGTACACAGGACATCCACGCTTGATCGTCGCATGCCGCGACCATGAGCCAGTTACCTGCTGGATTTACGTCTTAGTTCGACTACAAATCAATTTTTGTTTTTTAAAATGACCTCTGTTATCGCTGAATGTTTGGAAAGAAACGGTGCGAAGCCGCCGATTAGTTTCCAATAAGGCAAACGACAAACGATTCGTGCCTGACCGAAGGGCAGCGTCGAAGGCAAGTGAGGTAAGTGCTACGTGGCAGATCAATTTACGTCTGCGTCTGCAGGATTTTATGAATTCCCTTAATGGCGATAGATCCACGCGAGCATTGCGATCAATATTGGATGAGGCTAAGTACACGCCGTACTTTGACAACGCAGAAATTAAGAATATTGGCGACTTTATTTCGATGGCAGCACTTGCTGATCCCAACTCATTACTTGCCGATCTCGAGAAACTGAATCTTGCTGCTTTTCGGGACCTAAGAAAGCATCTTGAAGGCGCAAAATCTTCTTTGGAAGGGATCACATCTCAGTATCCACTAGGGATCGATTCTGACACCATAGAGACTGCAATTGAATATATCAACTTCGCTGAACAGATGACTCGGCCTGGGCTCGGATTGACCGGGAAAAAGGGTAATCCCGACAAATACATCCGGAACTTTTTTTTGGCCTCTGTCGCCCGACTCTTCCTATCTAAAGTTCCAGAATCACCATCGCGAAAAAAGGGGGTGATCCTCAAACGATGTGGACTGATTATCTCTAATATGCCGGCACCGTTCAATCTCGCTTTACAAAAGGAAATAAGCGGCGAAAGTCTCCGTGGATACTTAGAAAAACAGTTTCCGCCTGGGACAGCTGTCGACGTCGATGAAAATGGATTCCGGTATTTCCCGACAGAGTCTCTTCACGTCATACGCAGAAGTCCAACTGGTGATTCAATAACGGAGAGAGCTGCAAAACTCTTAGACGTGACGATTTGCTATATATGTCCGGAGTGAAACAAATTCCTGACGCGACAACTGCACTCGTCGGACGAAGCACTGCACGCATAATCGGGTAAATCGATTGCACTTTTGCACAACGCAAAGCACCTGCAAATATGCATTACGCGCGAAGATGTTCTCGCCCCCGCGCCCAATGCACCGCTGAAAAAAAGTGCTGCTGATCCTGTGATTCAATCAATCTATCCGGTCGAATGAGCCTGACTCACTCGCGCATAGCTCCGGTGGCTGTCCCACGGTGAACACTTTGAGGTTGCCGGTGCTCTTGAAGTGCTCGACAACCGCAAGAAAGAGAGTGTTCATATACTGCAGACTAGCTTCAACTGCCGTCCGCCAGAAACTGTGGCTCCGCGTAAGCGTCGTATGTGACCAGCTCGTGCTCTTCAAGCCATGTACAAAAGTGTATGGTGTCACAATGGGGATGAAGGCAGCGGTCGAAATCTCTGAGCATTAACCGATAGCCGGAGGATCGCTCCTGACGAGTTAGATACCCACGATCGTACGCAATTCACGTTCAATTTGACATCTTTCGCAATAGAACACACGTTCGAGCACATGACGATCGCCGACGAGGAGAACGTCGGATGTTAGACGCATCGGAAGATCGCAGTGATAAACCAACTGAAGGGATTTACGGCCGTCAGAGTACCGCTGGTGCAGTAATTCTTTGCTTCCATCGGCATAGACGGCAGTCACTGCTAGATGCGTGTC
>Ga0105164_10001741_pt1 | contig 13733 bp, 12 predicted proteins | sample VDWuncwatermetaG_FD_89674 | JGI IMG/M metagenome (GOLD analysis project Ga0105164, IMG submission 89674) | Wastewater microbial communities from Netherlands to study Microbial Dark Matter (Phase II) - VDW unchlorinated drinking water | ecosystem: Environmental > Aquatic > Freshwater > Drinking...
ACCAAGGAAGAATCAATCCCGCCGCTTAAACCGATAACCGCGCGTTTAAAACCATTTTTAGAAACATAATCCTTCAGCCCTAAGCTTAAGGCCTGATAAATTTCTGCCACCGGCTCCAAGGCCTTAATTGCTCTTTTCGCAATCGCAGGCTTATCTTTAATAAAAGGCTTGCCCGCAACTTTAATTACCCCTTTCAATGGTTTTCGCCTGCCTAAAGGGATGTCCAAATCCTGAATCAGCAAATCCTCTTTAAATGCCTCAGCCCGGCTTAAGATCCTTCCTTTGTCATCGGCGATCATACTCTGGCCGTCAAAAACCAGCTCATCCTGCCCGCCTACTAAGTTAGTATAAACAATAAATACCTTGTTTGTCCTTGCCTGCCGGCAGATGATTTCCTGCCTTTTCTTGATTTTTCCGGCGTAGAAAGGCGAGGCATTGATATTCAGGATTAGTTTTGCCTTTAGTTTTGCCTGTAATACTGTAGGCCCGTCCGGGTGCCAGATATCTTCGCAGATATTTACCCCAAAGACAAAATCCGCGAATTTAAAAACTAACGGCTTGCTTCCGGTAGTAAAATAGCGCTGCTCGTCAAAAACGCCGTAATTAGGCAGAAACGTCTTATGGTATACGCCTCTGATTTTTCCGTTACAGATAACGGCTGCGGCATTATAGATATCAGCGCCTTGTTTATCTACAAAACCGACAACTGCCACAATATCAAAAATCGACTTTGCTAATTCAGCGGCTTTATGCAGATTATCGGCGATAAATTTTGGCTTAAGCAGAAGGTCTTCGGGAGGGTATCCGGTAAGCGCGAGTTCCGGAAAAGAAATTATGTCGGCTCCGGCCTTCTTTGCTTCTTCGGCATAGCGGATTATTTTTTGGGCATTTCCTGCTAAATCTCCGACCGTGGAATTTATCTGGGCAACGGCTATGCGCATTATTCTTATACGCTTTTATTCTTGATATCTTTTGTTAAAATTATCGCTTCGGCAACCTCACGCATGGACTTACGGCTGTCCATGCTCTGTTTCTGGATTAAACGGTAAGCCTCGGAAGGCAAAATATTTGCCTCCTGCGCTAAGATATCTTTTGCCCGTTCAATAAGCTTGCGGGTGGCCAAGGCCTCTTCAGCGCTGCGCGCGCGCAAATCCAATTCGGCATTTTCAATCGCTACAGCTGCCTGATTAGCTAAAGCCGTCAAAACATTTAGTTCCGGCTTGGTAAACTGATGCTTTTTTGAAGTATAACAGTTAAGTACGCCGATTACCCTGCCTTTTACTGCCAACGGCACGCTGGCTAAAGAACAAAGCCCTTCTTTCCTGGCAATATCCTGATTAAGATACCGCGCTTCCTTGCGCACGTCTTCTACGCAGATCGCTTTATTTTCTAAAGCTACTTTCCCGGCAATGCCTTCTCCTAATTTAATATCCGCCTTTTTGTTGTAGGCCTCGGAGATAGACTGCGTTGCCCTCACCACCAATTCTTTTTTTCCGGGGTCAAGCAGCATTAAAGAGCAAATCTTAGAATTCATTGTTTCGGCAGTAACATGCACTACCAGGCGCAGCAGCTCATCCAGGTACAATCCGGAAGTAATCAAATTCGCGATCTTTGAAAGCGCTTCGATTTGTTTTAAATAAACCCGGTAATGCTCTTTCTTTTTTGGTTTTTTAGGCACTTTAATAAATTCCCTATCCTTGACAAGGCCTCCTTGATGTTTTCGTATCCGGAGGCATAAGAAATGCGGATATAACCGTCAAACTCTTTTCCGAACGCGGTACCCGGCACAACCGCCACTTTCTGCTCCTTCAGCAGGCGCGTAGCAAAACCCATGGAAGATAAGCCGGTTTTTTTTATGGAGGCAAATACATAAAATGCGCCGTCGGGTTTTATGCATTCAAGCCCGAGGCTGTTTAAGCCGTCACAGATTAATTCCCTGCGCCTTTTATATTCGCGCTTCATCTCATCTACGAATTTCCTCCCCGCGTGCAATGCCTCGCAGGCAGCCATTTGCGCCGTTATCGAAACGCACATAATAGTATACTGGTGGACTTTAGTCATGGCGGCGATAATATCTTTTGGGCCGTAAGCATAACCCACGCGCCAGCCGGTCATGGCATAGCTCTTAGAAAAACCGTCTAAGCAAAGCGTATTGTTTTTTGCCCCGGCCAGCGTAGCAAAAGGGACATGGTTAAAATCATAGGTCAAATCACCGTAAATCTCATCGGATATGCAGATTAGGTTGTGCTTTACTAATACATCCCTGATTTTCTCCAGCTCTCTTTTAGTATAGGAAACACCTGTCGGGTTATTCGGATAATTAAAAATAAGCGACTTGGTTTTCTTATCAATGTGTTTTTCCAAAGTTTTTTGCGTAAGCTTAAACCCGTCGCTTTTAGTATTTATATATACGGGTACGCCGCCGGCTAATTCCGTAATCGGGCCGTAAGAAACATATCCGGGGCTGGGGATTAAAATTTTATCGCCGGGGTTAACAATAGCGCGAATAGCTAAATCGAAACCTTCGCTCACTCCCACAGTAATCAGGATTTCGTCTTCGGGCGAATAATCCAGGCTAAAGTTGTGCTTTAAATAATGCGCAATGCTTAACCTTAATTTATAAAGCCCCTTATTAGAGGTATAAGAAGTAAAACCTTGCTCCAGGGAATATATGCCTGCTTCGCGTATAGGCCAGGGGGTGACAAAATCCGGCTCACCTACGCCTAAAGAGATAATATCTTTCATCCCCAAAACCAAATCAAAGAAAGCGCGGATTCCCGAGGGCTGCATTTTTTCTACGCGTTTAGATATCTGCATTTTTTAATACGATATGGCTATCCTTTTATTTTCTTCCCTGTGCTTTAAAATCACGCCGTCTTCTTTATATTTTTTCAGTAAAAAGTGCGTGACTGTGCCGCGGACATTCTCCAGCGGAGATAACTTCTCGGCTACAAACCGCGCAACCGTATGCATATCTTTTCCTTCAACAATCAAAAGCAGGTCATAGGTGCCGGAAACAAGGTAACAACTGGTAACCTCCGGAAACAAATACAGGCGCTCGGCAATCTTGTCAAAACCTAAGTCCTTTTGGGGCAGGATATTTACTTCGATCAGCGCCCTGACTTCATGCTCGCCGTCCTTGGCCAGTTCTTTATTTATTACGGTTTTGTACTTTAGAATAACCCCTTCTTTCTCATATTTTTTTATTGCCTTCTTTACGTCTTCTGTTTTCTTGCGCAGCATCTTGGCAATATCCTCAACGCTGGTGCGCGCGTCCTTTTCCAATATTTCCAATAATTCATCCATCTGTATCCCTCCTAAAATTTGCGAAGCAAATTTTATCCTAAAGTCCACAATAAGCTTTTATCCAAGGACGAAGGATTACCTTTAACCCATTCGTTCTGCCTCTGCTAAAACTTTCTGCAGGTTAAAATTATGCCCCGGGCACTCAGTAACCCTGCCTCGGATATCCTTATGCCTGCGGATATTATAAGCCGGAATAGCGTATTGCTGCTTAAGGGCCTTAACCAATTTTGCCAATGCGCTAAACTGCTCTGCGGTGAGCTCCTGCCGGTTAAAATCTCCAACCAGGCAAATCTGGATATCCCCGCTGCGGTTCACCTCAACCTGTCTTGTCCAGCGCCAACCAACTTCTATTTCACCGTCCTCGGCACCCCTGCCGTTCCCAATGACAAAATGATAAAAAAGCCCGCCCATATGCCTATGGCGGTGGTTACGGTCAAAGGCCCCGGCATTACCTTCAATGGTTGCGCTATGATGCAGGGTGATATATCTCCATTTTACCTGCGCATGCTTGCCGCCGATAAGCTTATCTATCGATTCAAAATTCTGCTGCCTATACGGCTCAACGCTCAGCGGAAAGCGCGCCCCCGGAATAAATAATTTTTCGCCTATGCCGATCTGATTAGGGTCCTTAATATTATTTATCCGCATTATCTGTTTTATATCCACGGCATAAACTTTGGAAATACGATACAGGGTTTGGCCGCTTCCGACAATATGGAAAATACCTCCCGAAGGGACGGCCTGCGGTTGCTGATACGGCACAGTGGCGCATCCGCTGAAAACCAAACATAACAATAGAATTAAAAAAACCGCTTTTTGCATTCCCGCCGCCAGAAAATCACCTTCGACAATAACTTCAAAGTACGATTTTCAGTGGTACAGGAAAGTGTTTTATACTTTCCTGTACCACAATAAATAGGGCGCCGCTAAAGAGGGCGCCCTATTTATTTAATTGTTTTACGCATCCACGAAACTCGGTTACTCCTTAGCAATAGCCAGAGTAATGATGCCTACCAGGATTGCAAATAATCCTACGCATCCTTTAAAGACTATCAACAAGCTTCCCCACCATCTGATAATTGCCCCCGCGCCTAACCCTAAGAACACCAAGCCCAAGACAACCTTAAAGAGCGTAGAAAGCAATTTTTTCCCCTCTGCCTTTTTCTCTTCTGGTTTTAGTTCTTCTGCCATATTACGCACCTCCTTTAGATTTTGGATTAAACCGGCCGACTCTTCCAGCGGCGGTGAATCCAACCCCATTCTGCCGGGTACTTACGGATATAAGACTCGATTATATCGGTTAATTTTTGTATATTTATAACAATGGTTTCTTTATCGCTTTCGCCGTTCTGAAGCTCAAGCGGCGGTTCAAAAATTATTCTATGCGTGTCGTCGTGATTACGCACAATAAAACAAGGCAATATCGCGGCCTGCGTCCTCTGAGCTAAAATCACCGGGCCTGTAGCAGTAGCGGCTTTCTGCCCGAAAAAATTGACAAATATCCCACCGGTGCCGAAATTCTGGTCTAAAGGGATAAAAAGCAGCTCATTATTCCTTAACGCGCGTATCGAATCTTCAACGCAGGCCTTGCGCGGCTGGCTGTAAATTGTCTTTATACCTATACGCCTGCGCTTTTCGGCAAATATTTTTTCTGCGCGCTCATCGCGCATGTAGCGCATTATCCCGGCAACCTTATATCCTTCAAGGCTTAACTTTGCCAGGATTAACGGAAAATTGCCGAAATGCGCGCTTACCAGAATTACACCCTTGCCTCTTGAAAGAGCATTATCCAGGTTTGCTTTTCCGGTAATTTCAATTCGCCTTTTTAAAAGATGCGGCCGGTCAAGAAGGAATAAAAGCTCTACTCCGGCTTTAGCCACGTAAATGAAACAATCCTTGGCAATCTGCTCTATTTGCGCCTGTGATTTCTCCGAGCCAAAGGCAATGCTCAGGCTCCCCAGGGCAATCTTCCTTTGTTTAGCGGCAATAAAATATCCTAACTTAGCGGCACGGCGCGCGAAGGCATACAACAAATACACGGGAACAAATTTTATTATCAAAGAGCAGAAGCTTAATCCCAGCCAGCCGAAGAAGCGGCCGATATTTTTGCGTATTTTTTTTGAATCCATTATCTTCAAAGAAAACTATAGCAAAAAATCACCAAAAATGCAAGCGAAAAATCAATCCGCTAAAACAAACCAAATGCCCACTGCCGCCGCTATGCCCATAAATCCGCCGAAATAGAAAGGGCTGGCCGGGCCAAGGAATTTCCAGAGCATGCCGGCTAACAATGATGCCGGGAACAGGCCTATGCCTACAAGCGCAGCATGCAGGCCGATAGTCGTAGCACGCAGCCTTTCCGGAGCGATATCCGCGATCAATGCCTTTTCCACCCCCTCGGTAAAGCCGATATAAAAACCGTAAAGGCCGAACAGAAGCCAAAACATATTTAAAGAATTATTCAGCGCAAACCCCAGATAAACTAAACCGTAAAATAAATACCCGGTGGCTAAAATCTTACGCCTGCCGATGCGGTCGGAAAAATGCGCTGCAGGGTAACTGACTAAAGCATAAATAATATTATAGACAAGGTAGAAAAGGATAATTTTCGGTAAAGGGCTGCCCAAGCTTTTTGCCCGCAGCAATAAAAACTGGTTTGAAGAATTCCCGAGAGTAAAAATAAAACTGAAAATAAGAAATAATTTTAATTTTTTATCTAACTTCTGCCATTGGAATTTTAATTTTTCTGCCTGAATCTTGGCAACGTGTTTTTTCTCTCTGACAAAAAATAAAATCACCACGCCCAGAAATGCCGGGGCTAGCGAAAACAAAAATATATTCCGAAAATCCCCTTTATAATTAACGATAAAAAAATAGGCGGCCAAAATACCGATACATGCGCCCAGGGTATCCATAGCGCGATGCAAGCCAAAAGCCGCGCCCTTTCGGTTATTGTCCGCGCTATCCGCAATCAAGGCATCGCGCGGAGCAGTGCGCACGCCTTTGCCAAAACGGTCAACTACGCGCCCTAAGAATATATAAGCCCAGCTATTTGCCAAATACAGGAAAATCTTTCCGCCCCCGGAGCTTGCGTAGCCGAATATGGCAAAGGGTTTTCTGGACTTTATCCGGTCAGAAAAATATCCGGAAAAAACTTTTAAGATACTGGCTAAACTTTCCGCAACCCCTTCGATAAAACCTAATATTACGGGGCTGGCGCCAAGATAAGTTACCAGATAAACCGGCAATATCGGGTAAATCATCTCGCTTGAGATATCCGTCAGTAAACTAGTTATACCTAATAAAATGATATTCAACATTAGTCTAAATATTGCAGCGGGTCCTGCGCCATGCCGATTAACCTGATTTCAAAATGCAGATGCGGTTGGATATCAGAATAATTGGCATTCCCGCTTTTGCCCACGCTGCCGATAACTTGCCCCTGGCATACCAGTTGGTTCGGCCGGACATAAATCTTAAACAGGTGCGCATATATGGTGGTAAAATTATGCGGATGCCGGATGAGCACATAATTACCGTAGCCATTTTCTTTTCCGGCTTCGGTTACTATACCAGAGCGGCTGGCTAAAACCGGCGTATTGATTTTGGCAAATAAATCAACACCCTCATGGGCCCGATAACCGTTACGCTTAGCTCCGAAAAAACCGTCTCCCCGCGGATCAGAGCGGAGAAGTTTAATGCCGTTATATTTTACCGGGGAAAGAAAATAAGCCTTATCCAGATAATAAAGGCTAAGCCCCAGGTATACCGGCAGTATAATTAATAAAAACAATAATGCCTTTTTCATCGTGTTTTTTTTCGCGGTAAGATTATACCATGAAAGGCAAATAAAAGACAAATCAGAATAAAAAAATCTCCGTAACGGCTGTAAAAAGTTAAGTTCCTCCTTGGGCGGACAAAAATATTTTCTGTTTTATATCCGTCAGTGAATATATCTCTTGCGTCTTTATCCTTTACCAGCGAAATAACCTCTCCGGAAGGCGCGATAAACCCGGAGAGCCCGGTATTTGCCGCACGCACCACGGATACCCGGTTTTCTACGGCGCGCAATACCGAAGCAGAAAAATGCTGGTAGGGGCTTGAAGTCTTTTTAAACCAGGCATCATTGGTAATATTCACCAGAAAATCCGCTCCTTTTTTCGTAAAATTGCGCGCCAGTTCCGGAAATAAATCCTCAAAGCAGATTAATGCTGCAAAATAAGCTGGGTGTTGGGTGTTGGGTGTTGGGAGGACAAACAAAGTATATTCTTTCCCGCGGGAAAAATCTCCGATAGGCACTACTGCTTCTAAAAAACTAAAGGTTTTTCGAAACGGTATATATTCGCCGAAGGGCACAAGATGGAGTTTATCGTATTGCAAAACATCTTTTTGAGAAACCAATAAAGCGCTGTTATGATAAAGATTACCCCTGAATGTAACTGCGCCTAAAAACAAAGGAATATTTATTTCTTGAATAAATTCTTTTATCCTTTCGAAAAATTCCGGCTCTTCCTCTAAAACCACCGGCAGCGCCGCCTCCGGCCAGATAATTAAATCCGGGTTAGCCTTTAATGCCTCCTTTGTAAGCATCAGGTATTTTTCGACGATATACCTTTTAGCAGCAGGGTCCCATTTCAACTCCTGCGTGATATTACCTTGAATGACGGAGATTCTTACCGTGGTTTGTGGTTGGTAGTTAGTGGTTCGATACAGTTTATAATAACCGTAGCTTAAACTAATGATTACGCATAATAACGGTAATAAATATTTTTTCCTCCTGGCAAAATACAAATACACCGCTACATTTACCAGCATCACTAAAAACGAAACCCCCCAACAGCCGGTAATATCCGCAATCTGGATAGCCGGTAAATTCAAATATTGGGAATAGCTTAATAAAGCCCAGGGAAAACCGGTGAAGAAATGGCTACGTAGATATTCAAGTAAAACCCAGAGGGAAGGAATAAATAATAATCGGATATTGGATGTTGGGTGTTGGATACTGGAGATAATTAACCCGAAAATACCGAAATATAAAGCAAGATACATCACTAAAATAATCATACCGGGCAGGGTAACATGAATGAGCCAGTAAACAGTGCCGAACCAGAAAATCAATCCGGTAAGATAGGAAAGCAAGAATGCCTTTATCTTGGGCTTTCCCTGCAAGGCAAAAAACAAAGGCACAAACCCAAACCACGCCAATATCCAGAGATTAAAATTAGGGAAGGAGAAAATTAAAAAACAGGCGGAGAGTACACAAAGAAAATAATCCCTGAAGGAAGTTATTTTCCGCAACATTTTTTATATTTTTTCCCCGAGCCGCAGGGACAGGGTTCATTGCGGCCGACTTTGGGATGAGAAACTAAGGGTGAGGGTTTTTCTGCAGCGGCGGGCTTTTCCTCCTGCGGGCTTTCAAATTTAGTTGCTTGCGGATGAATCAGCTCCTGTGAAACTTGAGTAAATACGCCTCTGAATCTTTCCGGCCTTGCCGGCTGTAATTTAAAGACGGCCTCAACTAATTCCTCATCGATGCCTGCCATCATATGGCCAAAATATTCAAATGCCTCGCGTTTATATTCTATCAAAGGATCGCGCTGGCCGTAGGCACGCAAGCCAATGCCTTCACGCAGGGTATCCATGGTATAAAGGTGATCTTTCCATTTGGTGTCGATAATCTGCAGGAAAACCATGCGCTCTAAATAACGCAGCGTATCCGGGCTAATCATCCTTTCGCGCTCTGCATAGTTTTGGGCTAAGGCATTATATAATTCTTCTTTTATTTCTTCCTTATTATTCAGCCCTTTTATTTTTTGGATATCCGGCTCTATGCCGAACTTTAATTTTAAGGCTTCAAGCAGCCCGGTAAAATCTGCTTCTGCCAAATCTATATTTTCATTTACATATGAAACCAGAATATCATCGGAGATTTTACCGGCGATTTCCAAGATTGTTTCTTTTAAAAAGGCGCTCTCCAGCACTTGTTTGCGCTGACGGTAAATTACTTCCCTTTGTTTATTCATCACATTATCGTAGTCCAGAAGCTGCTTTCTGATTTCAAAATTATGCGCCTCCACCCTCTTTTGCGCCACCTCGATGGATTTACTTATCCAGGGATGCTCAATAACTTGGCCTTCTTCGAGGCCGAGCCGATCCATAACTCCGACGAGCCGGTCTGAGCCGAAGAGCCGCATCAGGTCATCATGAAGAGAAATATAAAACCTGGAGGAGCCGGGGTCTCCCTGCCTGCCGCAACGGCCGCGTAGCTGCAGGTCAATACGCCGGGCTTCATGGCGTTCCGTGCCTAATACATGCAGGCCGCCTAATTCCACCACCTTATTGCGCTCATCCTGCGCCTCTTTCTTATATTTATCCAATAATTTCTTGTATTCCTCCTGATAATCAGGTTCATCGGCAGAGAGTTTATTCTTTGCAGCATTGCGCGCCATATTTTCGGGATTCCCGCCTAAAATAATATCCGTACCGCGGCCGGCCATATTGGTAGCGATAGTTACTGCCTTAAACCTGCCTGCCTGCGCTACAATCTGCGCTTCCTGTTCGTGATATTTGGCGTTCAGTACCTGATGCGTAATCCCGCGCCTCTTAAGCATCTCAGATAACACTTCCGATTTATCAATGGAAATAGTGCCTACTAAAACCGGCCTTCCAGAATTATAAAGTCCGGCGATTTCTTCGACCACCGCATTAAATTTTTCTTTCTGCGTTTTATAAACACAGTCGGAATAATTAGCGCGCACCAGCGGACGGTTAGTCGGAACTACTGCTACATCCAGTTTGTAGATACTTTTAAATTCGTTGGCCTCGGTAAAGGCAGTACCGGTCATGCCGGATAATTTTTCATACATGCGGAAATAATTCTGGAAGGTAACCGTCGCCAGGGTCTGGTTTTCGCGCTCTATTTTTAAACCCTCTTTTGCCTCTACTGCCTGATGCAGGCCGTCTGACCAGCGCCTGCCCGGCATCAGCCTTCCGGTAAATTCATCGACGATAATGACCTGGCCTTCCTTTGTTACATAATCCACGTCTTTTTTATAGAGGTTATGGCTGCGCAAGGCCTGAATAATATGGTGGCGCCATTCCATAGTTTCAATATCGTGCAGGTTATCGATATTTAACAAAGTGCAGGCCTTGGCCTCGCCCTCTTCAGTCAAATACGCGGTATGCGCCTTTTCGTTTACGATATAATCAAAACCCTTTGCCAAATCCTCTCCCTTATATTTTGCATCAATCTCGTCCTTTTCTAAAATCACCCTTCCTTTAAGGCGCGGAATAATTTTATCTACGGTATAATATTTATCCGTGGATTCTTCTGCCGGCCCGGAAATAATCAAAGGCGTGCGCGACTCATCAATTAAAATGGAATCCACTTCATCCACAATCGCATAATAAAACGGCCGCTGCACTAAATCCTCTAAGCTGTATTTCATATTATCGCGCAAGTAATCAAAACCGAACTCGTTATTTGTGCCGTAGGTGATATCGCAAAGATACGCCTGTTTTCGCTCCTCATCAGACATGTCATGCTGGACTACCCCCACGCTTAGCCCTAAAAATTCATAAACCGGGCCCATCCATTCGCGGTCGCGGCGCGCCAGATAATCATTTACCGTAACAATATGCACGCCTTTTCCCAGAAGCGCATTTAGATATGCCGCCAATGTTGCTACTAAAGTTTTCCCTTCGCCGGTAGCCATTTCGGAGATTTTCCCCTCGTGCAAAATAATGCCGCCAACTATCTGCACGTCAAAATGCCGTAAGCCGATGGTGCGCTTGGCTGCCTCCCTGACTACGGCAAAGGCCTCGGCAAGCACGTCTGTAAATATTTTATTGCGGGTAAGCCGGATTTTTTCCTTAATCGATTCTTTTTCCTCGGGGATAGCCACGGATAAAAACGCCTCTTGTAACTCCTGCAGGCCTGCCTCGTATTCTTTGGATTTTTTGGCAAGGCGCTCTTTAAATTCTTCGGTTTTCTTTTTTAATTCTGAGTCAGGGAGTCCGGAGATTTTCGGCTCAAGGAAATTTACGAGGCTTACGACCCGCGCTAATTCCACAACTTTATTTATGGAGGGATTGGGCATATCCGGATGCAGGGTGATATCGACATTCGGATATTTTACCCGGATGAAATTCTGCTTTCTGGCTAAATTTGCTTTTTTAATAAATCCGAGCATAGTTATAGGGGGACAGCGGCTATTTTTTATTCTTCCTATTTCCCCTTAAATAGGCATCAATAAAACCGTCGATTTCTCCATCCATAACCGCGGAGACATTTCCGGTTTCGTAATCCGTGCGGTGGTCTTTGACCATATTGTAAGGATGCATCACATAAGAACGAATTTGGCTGCCCCATTCAATCTTCTTTTTTTCCGCTCCGTACTGCTTTAACAATTCGCTTTCTTTTTTTGCTCTTTCAGATTCATAAAGGCGCGCCTTTAAGATTTTCATCGCCGTCTGCTTATTCTGGTGCTGCGAACGCTCATTCTGGCACTGGGCAACAGTGCCTGTGGGTATATGCGTAATCCTTACCGCAGAATCCGTCGTATTTACGCTCTGGCCACCTGCGCCTTTAGAACGGTAAACTTCGATGCGCAAATCCTTCTCTTCAATTTTTAAATCGACGCCTTCTTCGACTTCAGGAATGACATCCACCGAGGCAAAAGAGGTATGCCGGCGTTTATTTGCGTCAAACGGCGATATGCGCACGAGCCGGTGCACGCCCCGCTCTGCCTTCAGATACCCGTAGGCATACTCTCCCTCGATTAAAAGGGTAATATTTTTTATGCCCGCCTCTTCGCCAAAAAGGATATCCAGCGTCTTTAGCACATACCCCTTTTTTTCGGCAAAGCGCCTGTACATGCGTAAAAGCATATTTGCCCAATCGCAGGATTCGGTCCCGCCGGCTCCGGAATTAATGCTCAGGATAGCGTTATTCTGGTCAAATGCACCGCCCAGGAGAGTGGCGAATTCAACTTTTTCAAGCTCGCTTAACAGGGCTTCAATATCCCGGTTTAGATCACCGGCTAATTCCCGGTCCTCGCCTTTTAATATCTCTGCCAGCTCGTTTAATTCCTGATATTTATTTAATGCCTGCTGCCAGGGGCCAACCACATTTTTTAAGGACTTAAGCTGCCTGACAACCTTGTTGGATTTTTCTATATCTTCCCAGAATCCGGGCGCGGAAATCTGAAGCGATAATTCTTCGATAAGCTTATTTTTGTTATCTATGTCAAAGATAACCTCTTAAGGTTTCAAGGCGGGTAAATACGGCTGCGAGTTTTTCCTTTATCTCTTCCAACATAGTATCTCCTTTTTTTATTCCTGATTATATGTTTTAAAGCCCTTTAACGCAAGGGCGAATTCGTCTTTATTGTCTGAAAAGCTAAAAGCGTCTTCTTCGCTTATCTTTCTCTCGCGGACTAATTTTACCAAAGACTGGTTAAAAGACTGCATCCCGAATAGCGCCCCTTCCTCGATAAACTGCGGTATCTCCCAGACCTTTCCTTCGCGGATGAGGCGGCTTATCGTGGGCGTAAGGAGCATGCTTTCATAAGCAATTACCCGGCCGGCTGTGTCCTTTAACGGCAGGAGCCGAAGCGAGATTACGCCTTTTAATAAAGAAGCCAACTGCAGGCGTATCTGTTGATGCTGGTGCGGCGGGAAAAAATTTATAATTCTTTCTACGCTCTGGGCGGCATTTACGGTATGCAAAGTGCTGAGAACCAAAACACCCGTCTCAGCAGCAGTTAAGGCAGCAGACATAGTTTCATAGTCGCGGATATTACCGATATAAATCACATCCGGGCTCTGCAGGGTAAAGGCGCGCAGCGCCACCGCATAAGAAGCTACATCTAAACCCAGCTCCCTCTGGTTAATAATCGAATTTTTATCCTGAAAGGTAAATTCTATCGGTTCCTCAACGGTTAAAACATGCTTGTAGCTATTGTGGTTAATATGTTCGATCATGCTGGCAATGGTCGTAGACTTCCCGCTGCCTGCGCTTCCGGTTAAAAGCACAAGGCCGCGCTTTTCCAAAGATAGCTTTTTTAAAACTTCCGCGGGAAGCCCGAGCTCTTCAAATGTCCCGATTTTAGAACGGATATTCCTGATTACCAAAGCCGGCCAATTGCGCTGCATAAAAATACTGATCCGGAAACGATGGTCCAATTCGGGGATATACACGCTAAAGTCCACATCAAAGTTCTTCTGGAAGAATTCCCTCAATTCACTGGAGGTTAACTCCTTCACCGATTCATTTACCTCGTCAAGGCTGATTACCTGATTGTCTACGGAAACAACCTTTCCGTCAATGCGCAGATGCACGTTTGACCCTGCGCGGTAAAACATATCGGAAGCATCTTTTTCTACCATTAACTTCAAATATTTTTTTATGCCCATCGCTCTCCTCT
>Ga0105164_10001742_pt1 | contig 13733 bp, 12 predicted proteins | sample VDWuncwatermetaG_FD_89674 | JGI IMG/M metagenome (GOLD analysis project Ga0105164, IMG submission 89674) | Wastewater microbial communities from Netherlands to study Microbial Dark Matter (Phase II) - VDW unchlorinated drinking water | ecosystem: Environmental > Aquatic > Freshwater > Drinking...
AAATTCCAGAGGATTCCCGACGTTGAGAAATACTACGGGCAGATTAGTTCCCTCCGTAGCCTTAGCTACAGGTGCGGTAGCGGTTGCCGAGGAGGTGATGATCAAATCAGGCTTGTCTTGGACGAACTTCTGGGCCAGCTTTTTAAGAGTGTCCTGATCTCCCTTAGCATTATAAAAGTCATACTTGATATTTTTCCCTTCCGTATAGCCCAGCTCGGCCATCTTCTTCTTGAACCCATCAAAGGTAGGCAGAAACACATCAGCCGACACAAGGGCTGCTATGCGATAAACCCTTTGTGCCTCCGATGATCTCGAACTCAGGAGAAAGCAAAAGACCGTCAGCGCAAGAATTAACTGTTTCATCTTGCCGTCTGCCCTTTCACTCGATCACCTCATCCGCTCTGATCAGGATCTCTTTGGAAACCTTGAGACCAATCGCCTTGGCGGTCTTGAGGTTGATCACGAGTTGCAACTTGAAAGGCTGCTCGATCGGAAGATCCGACGGCTTAGACCCCTTTAAGATTTTATCTACCAGCGCTGCTCCCTGCCTCCCCAGGGCAAAATAGTCTGCTGCATAGGTTGCCAGCGCCCCATCGTGTACGTTTCCTACATTCGCAGCAATAGATGGCATTTTCTCTTTGTTGACATGTGAGGAAATCTGCTTTTGGACTGCGTTTAGGGTCGCGTCAGGAGGGAAAATAATGCCTTCTCCTAGCCTGTGGTTAAGCAGTGCCGGGGCGCGCCGTATCAGCTCATCCGAAGTCGTCGCCTGGACTTCGACCAATTCCAATCCCAATCTTTGGGCGGCTTCTCGGGTAGCCCGGAGATTGGCTTCGTAATTTGCTCCTCGCGGATTGTGGAGCGCGACAACCTTTTTGATTCCAGGAACTAACTCTTTTAGGAGTTCCATTCGTTTGGAGGTCAGGTCAATAGACGAGGTGGATATTCCCGTGAGGTTATTATCCGAACCCGCATAGCTCTTGACAAAAACCAGAGGATCCCCTGCGCTGAGAAAGACCACCGGGATATCGGTTCCGACACTTGCCTTGGCAACAGGAGCTGTAGCAGTCGTCGAAGAAGTCACGATAACGTCGGCTTTATCCTGAACCAACTTCTGGGCCAGTTTCTTAAGCGTGCCCCCATCTCCCTGAGCATTGTGAAAATCATATTTGATATTTTTCCCCTCTGAGTATCCAAGCTCTGCCATTCTGCTCTTGAAGCCCTCAAAAGCTGGAACAAATTGATCATTGGCCACCAGCGCGCCGATGCGATAGACCTTTTGCGCCCCGGATGAGTTTGGAAAGCAGAGAAAAAAACCAAATATCAAGGCAAAAACGGTTTTCTTCACCTTAAAGACTCCTTCACTCGATCACCTCATCCGCTCTGAGAAGAATCTCTTTCGGAACTTTTAATCCTATGGCCTTGGCGGTCTTCAGATTGATCACGAGATACAGTTTGGCAGGATACTCAATGGGAAGGTCGGCGGGCTTGGCTCCCTTCAGAATCTTCTGCGCCAGCATCGCCCCCTGCTGCCCCAGGGCAAAGTAATCCGACGCGTACGTAGCTAATCCTCCCCTCTGCACGCCCTGGATAAGGGGCGGGATCATTGGGATTTTCTCCTGAATGGAGTGTTGAACCACAATATCGACGTTCTTGGTTATGATCGCATCGGGCTGGAGCAAGATGGCATCCGCCACCTTGCGCGCGATAGAACCTATCACCTGCGTCAACTCCTCGCGGCTTGATGCACGAGCCTCTCTAACAGTAAGTCTACTTTTCTTTGCCACTGCCTGGATCGCGACCAGATTGTCCCGGTAAGTGGCCCCCTTGGGGTTAGTGAGAGCTACCAGGCGCTTAACTCTCGGGGCCAGCTCCTTCAGCAGCTCCAGCCGTTTTCCCGTAAGGTCCAAGGCGGCGGAGCTGATGCCGGTCAGGTTATTGCCGGAGCTGGCGTAGCTTTTAACGAACTCCAGAGGATTCCCCGAGCTTAAGAACACCACCGGGAGATCGGTGCCTTGCGTCAACTTAGCAACAGGGACCGTTGCGGTAGTCGAGGAGGTTACGATGAGATCCGGTTTGTCTTGAACCAGTTTTTCGGCAAATCGTTGCAACCTCTCCCGATCCGACTCGGCGTTGTAAACCTGGTAGGAGATGTTTTTCCCTTCGACATACCCCAGCTCCGCCATTTTCTTTTTGAATCCTTCAAGTGCCGGCACGAATTGCTCTTCCTGCAGCAGTGCGCAGATGCGATAGACTTTTTGGGCCTCGGACGGGCGCGGCCCCAATATCGCCCAAACAGCGACTAGTGCGGAAAGAAATTTTTTCATTGCCGCTCTCACGTCCGGAACCCCTTCTTACTCGATCACCTCATCCGCCCTGAGCAATATCTCCCTGGGGATTTTGAGACCGATGGCCTTTGCTGTCTTTAAGTTAATTACCAAATTCAATTTGGAAGGCTGCTCGATGGGAAGGTCCGAGGGCCTGGCCCCCCTGAAAATCTTATGCGCCAGCATGGCCCCCTGCTGACCCAGACCTATGTAATCCGGCGCGTAGGTAGCCAATCCTCCCCTTCGCACATGAGGAATAAGAGGCGAGATCAATGGCAGTTTTTCCCTGGTAGTATGCTCGACTATAATATCAATGTTTCCACTCATGATCACGTCGGGCTGAAGCAAAATCGCATCCGCGGTCTTGCGCGTGACAGAGCCTAAGGCATTTGTCAATTCCTCGCGGTTCGCTCCATTGGCTTCCCGAACCGTGAGCCCGGCTTTTTTTGCCGCTTCCTGAACCGCCGACAAGTAGTCCCGGTAGTTCGCGCCTTTCGGATTATTGAGAGATACCACCCGCTTGACCTTGGGGACCAGCTCTTTAAGCAGCTCCAACCGCTTTGCCGTCAGGTCCAAAGTAGCCGAGCTGATGCCAGTCAGGTTATTGCCGGAGCTCGCGTAGCTTTTCACCAGCTCCAGAGGATTCCCGGAGCTTAGGAATACTACCGGAAGATCCGTTCCCTTTGTCAATTTGGCTACAGGAACAGTGGCGGTAGTAGAAGAGGTTACGATCAGATCGGGTTTTTCCTGAATCAGCTTCCTGGCAAATTGTTGCAATTTCTCCCGATTCAACTGGGCATTATAAATTCGGTACTCGATGTTTTTCCCCTCTACATAGCCCAGCTCTGCCATCTTCTTTTTGAACCCCTCCACAGCAGGCGCAAATTGCTCCTCTGCCAACAAGGCCCCGATGTGGTACACCTTCTGCGCGTTTGCTTCAGGCAGACCCATCGAAACTAGCAGCAAAGGCACCGCAAGGCGCAGCTTGAGCTTCCTCTGATAACATCTCTCCAAAAGAGTTCCCTAACCTACTTTAGTTTCCCAAATCTTCCTTAAATAAGCACAAGTTATGCCATAATATAACATAGATCCATATTATGGAACAGACTGTTTTTACGACTATTTTTTGCGCGGTGGGGGGTAACGACTCAAGGCGGCTTACAATACCGTACCGCCGGTGTGCAGGAATGTCCGCAAAGAGCGAATAATTAGCAAGCTATGCAGGCTCGGTGAACAAGCTCTTCCCCGTCCGGCGAAGCATCTCGATTCCACGAACTTCCTGGTCAAAAAGCGGAACCAGCGCGCGCACGGAGCCGGAAAATTTTTCCCAGATGGTCTTCATGTGCTCGTCCTGCATCTGAACCCTGTTCAGCACGAAGTCCGGGACTTTCTCCCCAAGGGCCTGCCGGTCGAGAAGCATGTTGACCACCACCCCACCCACCGGAATGCCGAAGTCTTGGAACCAGCCGATAAACCGGGTGATGACCGCAATGGGCAGGGCTTCCGGAAGGGTTACAAAGAAAAAGGCGGTCTTCTCGGAATTCGTCAAACGCTCGCGCGCCTGCCCCATCCTCTGGCGAAATTGAAGCAGGTAGGCGAGAAGAGGATCATCCTCTTTTTTCTTCGTGAAGGAGAGCATCTCGCGCAACGTTCTCGCCTCTTCCCTGGACTTGAGCATCTTATCCACCCAGAGGGAATAGACCTTGGACATACCGAGAAGCCGCCGGGCATTGGCGGCGGGGGCCGTGTCGAAAACATAGACGTCGTATTCGTCCTTCAGCATAATGTCCACCATGTTTTCGAACATGGCGGACTCTTCGAAGGCGGGGTTCATGGTCGCAGACTCTACGAAGTCGTCGGCCTTCGTGCTGATGTCGGCGAATTTGAGGAACCATTGGATTTTTTCGCGGATCTCTTTCTTCGACCGCTCGATGGTCTCCTTGGTGTCGATTTCGTAAGCCCAAAGACTCTCCGCTCCCTCAACCGCGGTCGGCGCGCCGAAAACCGACTGGCCCAACAGGCCGGAGAGGCTGTGAACGGGGTTCGTGGAGGCCAGGAGAGTTCGCTTCCCCTGCCCCGCAAGCCAGATAGCCGCCGCGCCCGCCATGGCCGTCTTACCGACGCCCCCCTTGCCCCCAAAGAAGACATACTTGAGATCAGGGTGCTGCGAGATGTATTGTGCCATTGATGTTGTAATCTGACTCATACGATCCCGTGGGTTCAAGCAGTTCAAGACGTTCAAGGGGTTCAAAACGTTTTGAACAATTTGAACTTTTTGAACTATTTGAACAATCTTTCCGCCAGCTTCTCGATCATCGGCAGCCCCGTGATGTCCCGCTCCATCTCCGGGACATAGGCAAGAACCTGGCCGCCAAGGGTCGTCTGTATCTCTTCCAGGTACTTTTGCTGCATGACGATCCGATTCTTGAGGTATTGAGGGACATCGTCCTGGCGAAGTTCCGGAGGCAATACGCGGTTCACAACATACCCTGAAACCGGAACGTCAAAGCGGGAGAAAAGCTCGGCGGCTTTCCGAGTGTCCAGGATGATCATTGCCTCGGGAACCAGCACGAAGAAGAAGGCTGTGCGGCGCTTGTCGGTGAGGATCTGCGACGAGGCGTTGATGCGGTTCTTGATGTATCGGAGCTCCTCCAGAATCTTGTCCTCTTCCACCGTCTCTTGACGGCGCATCGTGGCCGCCACCTGATCATACTGCCCCATATCCTCGCGCAGCTTGGTGATCTTGTTGATCCACTCATCATAGACCTTGGCCATGGAGAGATAGTAAAGGGCGTGGCCGAGCGGCACCAGATCGTAGATATAGTAGTCGTAGTCGCCCTGGACGATGATATCCACGACCGCGTCGAAGATCGCGCTCTCTTCCATGGCGGGCTCGGCAGAGGCGGCCGAGATGTAGCTATCGATTTCCTCGGGGACGCGGTCGAAGCCATACATATCCAAAATCTTTTTTCGGATCTCATCCTGATATTCCCGGATGCGCCGGTCGGCGTCCACCTCTTGCGCCCAGAGATTCTGCATGATGGGAACCGGCCCTTTGCCGAAGATGTCCCGCTGGAAAATATCCGAGAGGCTGGCCTGCGGGTCCACGGAAAACAGCAGCACTTTTTTCCCATGGCTCGCCAGCCAGAAAGCGCAGGTGGCCGACAGCGTCGTCTTTCCCAACCCGCCTTTGCCGCCGAACATGATATAGCGGCGTTCCGGCTGGCTATCAAAAATCTGTCTTAGGGACATAAACTCAGGAGCGGATGAAACGTTCGAGTCGTTTAAATCGTTGAACGTCTTGAACAGCTTGAACGCATAGAACGTCTATTTACCCTAGGACGTCGGTAACGTCCCGCTCCCGAAGCATCCTGCGCTTCCATGAGCTGATCTGCGGAGTCACGTAGGGCAACAGGCGGAGCGAGTAGTACGGAGGGAGGATCGGGATGCCAAGCAAGTCTCCCATGGTGATGAGGATAAACAGGTGCTCCATGCTCGCCCGCGTGCGCACCGCGTGACGGGTCATTTCATGCGAAGACATGCCGTAGATAATGTCCTTGAGCGCCTGGAAAATCCCACCCTTTTTCTGTTTCTTCTCTTCAGCCATTTCATTCTCCTTACAAACGCTCACACGCCATGCAGGTCGTATTCTTCCTTTTCCCAAAACTCCTTGCGTCGGGCCATCTGCCGCTTCCACCTCGCCACCTCCGGCGCCAGGTAGGGCAGGAGACGCAAGGTATAGATGGGCGGTAAAACCGGCGCTCCGATGAGATCGCCTATCGTCAGCACCAGAAAGACGCTCTCCATCTCGCGCCGCATTTCAAGCGCGTGGCGGGCGAACTCGTAGCCCGTCAAACCGTAGATGAAATACTTGACCGCTGCCCATCCTCGCGAGAGACAATCCACTGTAAGCCCATCTATCCCCTGGCAGGCGCCGGTCCCGCGGCGGGAGCCGGCCGCCCCAGGTACTTCACAAAGGCACGCCAACCATCGAGGCCGATGAGGAGCGCCGCCACCACCAAGAGCACCGACACTAACACCATCAGCCCGGAGCCAACGGCCGGAAGCATCCTCCTGGCAACAATATTCGGCAGATATACGTTGAAATAGAGGTTGTAAGCGGTCACAAGAATCGAGGCGACGGTGGTGACATACATGAAGATCATCGGCAGTCCGGCGTAGAGCCATTCCTTACCCACCGAGGCCAGCCAGATTGTCACGAGCAGCAGCGATAGCGCCGCCATGAGCTGATTGGCGGCTCCGAAGAGCTGCCAGAGGTAAATCCAAGTCCCTGTCATGACGAGCAGGATCGCCAGGGCAACCGAGATGATCGAGGCCACATGCTGATTTCGCAGCGGCGGAATGACCTCCCCCAGCCATTCGGTCAGCGTAACCCGCATCACGCGGAAGATGAGTTGAGTCACTACGAGCACGATAACGATGAAGGCGGCAAACGCAAGGGAAGAGGCGTGTTCCAGCGGGATTCCCCAGACGCTGATGAAACCGCCGAGACCGTTCGCAAAGGCGGCTACCGGCGAGCCTTTGGCGCCCACGGAAATGGCCAGCAGGGCAAGGAGCCCAAGGAGAAATTCCGCGAACATCGACCCCGCGCCCACAGGCAACATATCCGCCTCGTTCTCGATTTGCCGCGCCGTCCCGACCGCTCCGAACAACGCATGCCATCCCGAGATCGCGCCGCAGGCAATAGTCACAAAGAGCATGGGCCATAACGGCATAATCCCCGACGGACCCAACTGCGGGTTCCAACCTTTGAATGCCGGGATTTGAAATTGGGCGACCTCCGGTTTAACAAGGGTACCCAGCGCGGCTCCTGTTAATCCGAGGATCATCGCCAATGCTGTAATCCAAAAACCCACATAAACAACGGGCTGGGCCATCCGCCAGATCGGGAGCACCGACCCCGCGTAGCAAAAAACACAAATGGCAGCGGCCCAGAAGAGAAGGCTCGGCATGATCTGAGCCTCCGCGCCCTTAAAGCCGGCGAGCGTTGGGTCAAAGTAAGTCACGATCGGAGCGCCGTCGGTGATGCCGTTAAGAATCTCATTGAAGCCCTTGAACGCTCCCTCGGTCAAAGAGCCGGTGAGGATCGCCGCCAGAGTGACGCCGACGGTAAGGACTGTGGCAGCCAGCAACCCGATGCGCCAGCGGTAGAGCATTTGTCCCAGCAGGAGTCCCATCATTACCAGCAGGATCATGCCCAAGTGCGTCCGCGGTTGAGACTCCAGCACCGAGGCCATGATGCCGACGAAGGCGCCGGCAATGAGCAGCAGATAAAAGAAAATGAACAGGAAAAGCACCGTCCGGGTCCGGGGGGAGATCAGGCGGTGGGCCACCGCCGAGAGACTGTTTCCTTCGTTGCGCACAGAGAGCACAATGGCGCTGTAGTCGCTGGCCCATCCCATGAAGGAGACTCCGACGATCAGCCAAACCAGCGCGGGCAGCCAGCCCCACAGAGTAGCCGCCACGATCGCGCCCACAATCGGCCCCGCGGCGGCGATGGACTTGAAGTGATAACCAAAAAGAATGTTCCTGTTGGTGGGCATGAAATCCACGCCATCCATATAGAGGGTAGCAGGGGTCGCCCGTTTCGGATCGGATTGGATAACGTTACGGTCAATCCGTCTGGCATAACGGGTATATGCCAGATAGACCGTCACAATCCCAAGGATCACCGCTACCAAACTATTCATCTCTTCCTCGCCAAAAACCTGCAAATTTTTTCAGCGCGACTAGCGCGACGCATCCTTTGCTTCGACGCGCCAGAAATAGAGGGTATGGTCCCAGCCGGAGCGGTCTTTCATGGATTCTGTCTTTAACGGCTTCCAATCCCCCATATCAAAATCGTGAGAGACTACTCGAGATCCCGGCTTCATTTGCTTCCAAATGTTCGGCCTCAGCATCAAGTTGACTTCAGGGAGCAGGTACATGGTCAACACGGACGCGGGCGAGAGATCGACCGTCCTTATGTCCTGCTCGCGGATCTCAACCAGATTCCCCACCCCTTCTTTGCGAATGTTCTCCCGTGATTCCTTAATACGCTCGGGGTCGATCTCAAACCCAATAGCTTTAACGCCGTATTTTTTGGCCGCGGTTATCACAATTCTTCCGTCGCCCGAACCTAAATCATAGACCACATCGCCCTTCTTGACCTGGGCCAACTCCAACATACGCTCCACAGCCTCCTGTGGAGTCGGCACATAGGGGACTATCTTTTTGGACTCAATCCCGCCGTCTTGGGCCTGGGCCACCCTCATCTCACTGCCGATCCCTAACCAACTCAACTGAGAAGTAAGCCAGCCCGTGGGCGCCAAAGACAGAGCCATCCCGATTGATAGAAACCACCGTTGTTTTCTCACGGTCATAGACCTCCTTTGCCTTGAAAAATAATAACTTTGAAGGGAAACTACCTGAATAGTATCTGGCGTGTCAAGAAGCCGGTCGAGCTCAAACTAAGCGCGGTTCTACACCCGCCCCGTTCCTCGATTGCTTAGGAATCGCAAAACTGAAACGGCTTCCCTCGCCCTCATTGCTATCGACCCATATTCTCCCGCCGTGGAGCTCTACGATCTCCTTGGCGATAGTGAGACCCAGTCCGGTGCTGCTGACCCCCTGGGGAGAAGCCAAACTTACCTGTTCGAACTTTTCAAATATTCTCTTTTGGTCATGCTTTGGTATGCCGATTCCCGAATCCTGCACGCTAATTGCGATTCCAGGCTCCTCCGCCGTCCCGGGCGCCAATTGATCCGGGTTTATCTCCACGCTGATCTTTCCCCCCTCAGGCGTAAATTTAATGGCATTACCCAGAAGATTAGTCACCACCTGGGTCAAACGATCAGGATCCGCCACCACGGAAACAGGCCCTTCTGGATATACCTCCTCGATGGCCACCCCTTTACTTTCCGCCCAGCTTCGAACGGTTTCCACAACATGGTGGACCATGTCCTTGATCTCAAAGGACATTGGGTGCAACTCTATTTTGCCGGCCTCCAACTTAGCGACATCCAGAAGGTCATTGACCAGACGCGAGAGACGGGTGATATTTCGGTGCGCAATCGAGAGGAACTTTTCCTGCTGAGGACTGACCTCTCCCACCTCTTTCCCCATAAGAAGGGCCAGGGACTCCTGGATGGCCAGTAGAGGGGTCCGGAGCTCATGCGAAACATGGGAAACAAATTTCGACTTTGCTTCGTCCAATTGCCTTTGCTTGGTGATATCGCTCAAGACCGACACCATGCCGACCGTCTTACCGTCCTCGTTCTCGATGACCGCGGTGCTCGCCTGAACAATTCTCCGGGTGGCCTCGCTCGAGCTTTTTACTTCAATCTCCTTGGTAACCTGATCCGCCTGGTCGCGCAGGGGCCCTTTGGCCAGAGCCAAAGTATGCTCGCCTTTGACTAGCTGAGGTATAGGAACGCCCTTAGCGCCTTTGTGATCTAATCCCAGGAGTTTTTCCGCCGCCGGGTTCATAAACTGGATTTTCCCATCTCCATCCACCACGACCAAACCCTCCCCGATGCTCCTAATGATGGTATCCACCCTTTCTTTCTCATCGAGGACCTGCCTCTTCTCGCGTTCCAGAGCCGCCGTCCGTTGCTTGACCCGAAGAGCAAGTTCCTCTGCAAAACGGTCGCGTATGCTCCGCAGCTCTTCCAGCTCTTCAACCGGGACCTCGGCCTGGCCGGATTTCCTCGGCGCGCGCCTCTCCTCCAAGGCCGCGAATGCCTGATCCAGAGCCTTCTCCTCGACCCCCAATGCGCTAAGTCTTTCCCGCAGAGGTCCGAGGAGCCTGTCACGGGCTTCCTTGCCGCGCAGGAATTTTGCCCCAATCTTAGCCAGCGAGGCGGCATCCCCGCCGCTCTCCTGGAAAGATTTTGTGATCAATTCCAACTTGACCTCGTCGGCGCTTCGTTCCAATCTAGCCACCAGCTCTTCGACGGCCACCTTAAAATCCGCGGGGACATCGGGACCTTCCGCGGCTTTCTTAAACTCCTTGGCAAAACGAGAAATCCGCGGCGAGAAATCCTTGCCGTCCTGGATCAAAGGTCGAGCCAAATGCTCGTGGAGAAAGCGTCCCAGAGCTTCCACGATCCGTTTCAGCGTTTCCAGATCCTCCGCCCGGTGTATCACCTCCCTGGCTACGATCTCGGGTTTCTTCTCCATTTCATAGGCCAGTCGCTCAACATCGAGAGTGAGCTCGATTTTTTCTCCGGCCCCTTTCAGAAGATGATCAACCAAATCCTCCATCCGCTCGATTTTTCGTCCTCGCGGCGCGGATGCGGCCGCGCCCCTTTTCTCTCCTTCACCCTTTCCGCCTGCGCCTTTACCCTGACCCTCGCCAGGACCTCCGCCTTCACCGATCTCTGACTTCTTGACCACCGCTTCCTCTTCCTTAATGATCTGAATACGAGCGGTTGCGAGGCGGAGGTGCTGCAAGTTTGCCTCTTCCAGCACCTTCTTCAATCCCCCCATCTGCTCCAAGGTCTTTACCGGCGTAGCCAACAACTTGAAGAACGAGATAACCTCCTCTTCGGTGGCTCCCTGATCCAAGATCAGGCTCTCGATATTGAGGCGATGGGTCTCCCGCAGCAGCTCAGCCACCCCGGTTTTTTTGTTGTCGAGAGTATGGTCGTTGACAATCAGCCGCCCTCCTACAAACGCCAAAGTAAGCTTCGATTCCAAATCCAAAATCATTTCAAGCCTGGCCAAAAAGTTACGGACCGCCAGCTGCGCAGACGGGTGGTTCTCGGAATACAGACGATACTGACTGAGAACGAAGCTAAAGAACTTGACGATCTCGGCGTATTGTACTTCCTTTTCCTGCGCTTGCATTTACTCTCTCCTCCCACACTCCGCCGAGAACCAAAACCTGAATATAGATCCTTTATTGACGGTGCTGTTTACTTCGATCCCGCCGCCGAGGAGCTCCAGGGTCCTCCTCACATTCCGCAGGCCCAACCCCATTCCCCCGTAGAGCCTCGTGTGCGAGCTGTCCATCTGATGGAATGGATCGAAAATAACGTTGAAGCGGTCCGCGGGAATGCCGATCCCCGTATCTTCCACCTCGCACTGCATCATTTTTTTCTCCGGAGCAAAGGAAATTCTTACCGTCACGCTTCCTTTTTCGGTAAATTTAATGGCGTTATCGATTAGATTGCGGAAAATCTTAGTGATCTTCCCTCGATCCGTAAAAAGCGGGGGCAGCTTCGAGTCAATCTGCCAGTCGAGGTCGAGCTTCTTATGCTTGACCTCGTCCCCCATTAATTCCGTTATCGCCTCCTGGATATGGTCTATCGTGAAGGGATCCGGATAAACGGCAGCGCCTCCCGCTTCGAGTTGTGACACGTCAATCGCATTTTCCACCTGGAATAAGAGGCCGGCCCCGCTCCTTTTTACCGTCAGGAGGCTATCCCGCTGTTTTCCGTTCATCTCGCCGAAAATCCCGTCCATCAGAATTTCAACGTTACCGAGGATGACGGTGACCGGAGTACGCAGCTCGTGGGAAATGACACTCAAAAGTCGATCCTTGATCCCGTCGGATTCTTCAAGACGCAGGGTCAACTTTGTCAGATCGTCCACGTTGTTTTTCAAAGTCGTAAAGAGGCGGGCGTTTTCGATGGTGATGCCGATGACCCTGCCCATGGCCGCAAGAAGCTGAATCTCTTGCTCCCCAAACCGCGCCCTCTTAGGGCTGGCGACGGCAAGGGTCCCCACTACTCCTTCCCGCGCCAGAAGAGGAACACCCAGCAGAGAATTAATGCCTTCCTTTCTCAAATGGAGATAGGAACAGGAGGCGTCTGTCTGGATATTGTCCCACAGAACCGGCCCTCTAGTCCGGACAATTTTCCCCGAGCTCCTTTCCCCGATCTTGATGACGCCGAATTTCTCCGCGTAGTCGTCGGAAAAACCCTTATGACACATCAGCTCGAGTTCTCCCGTGGTAGGATTGAGAAGTCTCAGATTGCCATGCTTGAGGCTTAAAACCTCCAGAACCTTATCCAGGGCATTGTCATAGATATGGGCGGAGTTGCGCGTTATGGTTAGAAGATCGACAAGCGCAGATAGGGCTGAGTAACCGGTCAACCCAACGCCGTTTGGAACTCTGGACAGCTTAGCTACCGCCATACTTGGCCTCAAGAACCCTTACGGAAGAAAGCATAACACGCAATATCTATTCCGGATCGATAGAAAATCTGCTGATTTTTTAAAAGACCAGACAAATCAGCGGCTTGGATAAAGTTTTTACCATTACCGTCCTTTTTCCCCGTTCGCTCGATAGGGCCGTATTCTACGCTTATGTCAAATTATGTCAAATTGTGTCAAATTACGGGGAAATTCCCCAGCCCCTGACAGCGCCTCTCTGGGCTTCCATGCCTCTAGCCCCGATTCTCTTGGCCCCGCCATCGAGCGATAATTATTTTCTTTCTTCTTTACGGACTTTATCCCCCTTCAACCAGTTCGATATTGACATAGCCGATAAAGACTTGACTGACTATTTTAAGCGGTCTCCTCTTCGCATCCGCGGAGATCCAGACCGTCGCCTGGCGCACTCTTCCCGCATATCCTGAGCTCGCGAGATTGATCACTCTGGGAATAATTTTATAGGCTTCGAAAACACCGGATTGCACCGCAACCGGCTCCTTGCCCGCTACTTCCAAGATAACCAGATATCGGCTGTTGCCCCCAAACACTTCCATTCGAATCGTGTCCCCGACCTTGATATCCAGGCTCCGGGCCAAGTAGACGGCGGAAATAGGATCTAAGGTATGCTGGGAAATGAACTCGTAGTCTCTGACTTTCTCTCCCTGTTGGCGGTGGACTATCCATTTTTTGCCGGCGGGATCGAAGCGGGCCGTAGTGTCGATCTTCTTGCGGTTTTCTCTCTGGCGAAAAATGAATCGGTGAGGAGATAATGTGTTCGCTTCAAAAGTCGACTCGATCACATCTCGCATCTTCCAGATCAGCTCGAGATATCTCCATGTCTGCGCCCGCACCCGAACCTGGTAGAATTTTTTCCCATCAATCAAGGCCGGAACAGCTTGGATCTCCGCCGTGGCAACGGGAATCCCATTCCAACTTGCCCGGTATTCCGCGCTCTCGCCGCCGGCGAACGGATAAAAATGAGGTTCATAACGGGGTATCTCACCCAGCTCCTCGGCAAAAAGAGCCGGAACGACGGGAGTCCTCGATAGAAAGAAGACAAAAAAGAAAACGAAAAAATAGCGCGACCTTCGGGAAGCATCCCCTAAAGGTTGTTTCTTGAAGCTCATGGCAGTCTTATGGCAGCGGAAAGAAAGTCTCCAGTCGCAGTCTCGGGCAAACCTCAGCTTTTAAATCCCGTCATGTAGGGAAGTTGCGCGGCAACTTTTTTTACCTTTTCTAAATTAG
>Ga0105164_10001743_pt1 | contig 13732 bp, 17 predicted proteins | sample VDWuncwatermetaG_FD_89674 | JGI IMG/M metagenome (GOLD analysis project Ga0105164, IMG submission 89674) | Wastewater microbial communities from Netherlands to study Microbial Dark Matter (Phase II) - VDW unchlorinated drinking water | ecosystem: Environmental > Aquatic > Freshwater > Drinking...
ACTCTATTTCGTTGACACTCTGTATCCGGGGACGATACACTCGTGCCGCTACGACCCTGGAGCCGCGGCGGCTCACCAGGGTTGGGAACGAAGGAGTGCGTCTCGGTGGCTGAAACCAACGGAAGCAGTAGCAAGCGGGAGTGGCTGGAGGCCACTTACGCCCGCTCCGTCCAGCGGGTGCCGGAGCGTGACTACCCCTTCGAGATGTCCGACGGTACGCCGGTAGACCCCGTTTATGCTCCCGAGGATCTGGATGGCTGGGACTACCTCCGCCAGGCCGGCTTCCCGGGCGAGTTTCCCTTCACCCGCGGCGTTCAGCCCACCATGTACCGCGGCCGGCTATGGACCATGCGCCAGTACGCCGGCTTCGGCGATGCCGAGGAGTCCAACCGGCGCTATCGCTACCTTCTGGAGCAGGGCCAGACGGGCCTCTCGGTCGCCTTCGACCTGCCGACGCAGATAGGCTACGACTCCGATGACCCCCACTCGGAGGGCGAGGTCGGCAAAGTCGGCGTGGCGATCGCCTCCCTGGCCGATATGGAGCTCCTGTTCCAGGGCATCCCCCTGGAGAAGGTCACCACCTCCATGACCATCAACGCCACGGCGGCCATCCTCCTGGCCTTCTACGTGGCGGTGGCCAAGAAGCAGGGCGCCGACCTTTCCAAGATCGGCGGCACTACGCAGCACGATGTCCTCAAGGAGTACATCGCGCGTGGTACGCACATATTCCCGCCCGCGGGCTCCATGCGGCTGGTCACCGATGTGTTCGCCTGGTGCAAGGACAACCTCCCCCAGTGGAACACCATCAGTATCAGCGGCTACCACATGCGGGAGGCCGGCTGTACGGCCGTCCAGGAGGTGGCCTTCACCTTCGCCAACGCCATTGCTTACGTGCAGACGGCCCTGGACGCTGGACTTCAGTTCGACGAGTTCGCGCCGCGGCTCTCCTTCTTCTTCGCCTCCTACACCAACCTGCTGGAGGAGGTGGCCAAGTTCCGCGCCGCCCGCCGTCTGTGGGCGCGCATCGCCCGCGACCGGTTTGGGGCCAAGGACCCGCGCTCCACCATGCTGCGCTTCCACACTCAGACCGGCGGCGCCACCCTCACCGCCCAGCAGCCCGAGAACAACATTGTCCGCACGGCCATGCAGGCCCTGGCGGCCGTCCTGGGCGGCACCCAGTCCCTGCACACCAACTCCATGGACGAGGCGCTGGCGCTGCCGACCGAGAAGGCCGTCCAGATCGCCCTGCGCACCCAGCAGGTCATCGCCTACGAGTCCGGGGTCCCTGACGTGATCGACGCCCTGGGTGGGTCGTACTACATCGAGAAGCTGACCGACCGCATCGAGGAGGAGGCGGTCAAGTACATTGAGCAGATCGAGGACCTGGGCGGCGCCCTGCGCGCCATCGAGATGGGCTTCCAGCAGCGCGAGATCCAGGAGGCGTCCTACCGCTACCAGATGGCCGTGGACAACCGCCGCCGCACGGTGGTTGGTGTGAACGAGTTCACCGCCGAAGAGGACAGGCGGCCGGAGATCCTGCGCGTGCGGCCGGAAGTGGTGAAGCGGCAGATCGAACGGCTGGACCGCGTCCGCGCCGAGAGGGACGGCGCCCGCGCCGGGAACCTCCTGCGGCTCCTGGACGAAGCGGCCCGCTCCCAGGCGAACCTGATGCCGGTGCTCATCGAGTGCGTGGAGAACTACGTCACCGTGGGCGAGATCTGTCTCGTGCTGCGGGGCGTCTTCGGCGAGCAGCGGGAGTTCATGGTCTTCTGAGGGGGTCAGGGGTCAGGGGTCATGTCGGCATTTCGTGTCCGCATCGAGATCGGCGACCAGAGCGGCCAGCGCTTTGAGCGGCTGGAAGCCCTGGTGGACACCGGGGCCACGTACACGTGGGTCCCAAGGTCAATCCTCGACCGCTTGGGAATCCAACCTGTGGAGCAACGGCCCTTCGTTCTTGCCGATGGCAGGGAAATCCGCTATGACATTGGCTGGACGATGGTTCGCCTTGATGGGAAGGTCTTGCCGAGCCTGATCGTCTTTGGAGAGGAGGAGACCGAGCCCCTCCTGGGGGTGGTCACTCTCGAGGGGTTCGGCTTGGGTGTGGACGCGGTCAACGAGCGGCTGATCCCGACGCCGGGGCTGCTAAAGCGCCTCACGGTAAGCTCTGCTTCGATAGGTCCAGCTTCCCGCTGCTAGCCAGTATAGAGAAGAAGGAGCACGCCCCATGAGCGACAAGTCCAGCGCCATCGCTGAGCTGGAGGCCGCCTTCCGCGAGCTCCAGCAGTCGGTGGACGGTCTCCCCGATGACAAGATGACCACCGTCTGGTTTGGCGACTGGTCGGCCAAGGACATCCTGGCCCATATCGCCTCCTGGGATGAGTTCGCCAGTCTGGACCTCCAGCGTCTCGGCCGCGGCCACACCCCCTGCCTGGCCGCCTTCCGCGAGGCGGACGTCAACGATTGGAACGGCTTCCTCATGAGGCCCCGCAGGCTGTTCTCGCTGGCTCAGGTGCGCTTCGAGTCCGGCCACTGTCACCAACAGCTCCTCGAGGTCCTGGGCCGACTGCCGGAGACCGTCTTTGCCGCGGGCAACATGGCGGCGGCCTTCCTGGCCATCTCCGTGGGCCACTACCGGGACCACGCCGGCAACATCCGGGGGTGGCGCCAGAAGGAGGGGATATGACCTCAGGCCTCGCGGGTCTGAGGTGGTAAGATAGGTCTAGTCCGTGCCCCATGGGAGGAGGCTTCGCGGACTCCGGGCTCGCGATGTGATTCGAGGTCTCCGCAAGGCTGGTTGGCAGGAGAGCGCCAGGAGCGGGAAGCATTTCGGCATGGAGCATGCTGACAAGCCGGGAGTGAGGATAACGGTACCCACACACGGAGGCAGGGATATTCCGATGAAGACAGTCCTCTCCATCCTCAAAGCCGCTGGCCTCACAGTAGACGACTTCGAAAGGCTGCTCTAGCCATGAGCGAGGTCCAATACACAGTTATACTTGAACCCAACGAAGATGAGCCCGGCTACACCGCTACCGTCCCCGCGCTTCCCGGTTGCCTGAGCGTCGGTGAAACCGTAGAGGAAGCTCTGGAAAATGTTAAGGACGCCATCCGGCTATGGATCGAGATGGCTCGCAAGAAAGGCGAGCCCGTCCCCCAAGATTTCACCGTGGTCTCCAAAGTCACCATCGGAGTCTAGTTGAATGATCCAGAAGATCCACCACATCGGCGTGGCCGTGCACAGCCTGGACGAGGCCCTCGTGTTCTACCGCGATACCCTGGGCCTGCACGTCCATGCCTCGGCCACCGTCGAGGAGCAGGGAGTGAAGGCCGCCCTCCTCACCATCGGCCGGAGCGAGATCGAGCTGCTGGAGCCCCTGTCGCCGGAGTCGCCGGTGGGCCGCTTCCTGGAGCGCAAGGGGGAAGGGCTGCACCACATCTGCTTCCAGACGCCGGACGTGGCGGCGGAGCTGGACGCGCTCAAACAGAAGGGCGTGGAGCTGGTCGACCAGCAACCGCGGCGGGGGCTGGCCGGCATGATCTGCTTCCTCCACCCTAAGGCCAGCCGCGGCGTCCTGGTGGAGCTGGCGACGCCTGTGGACTAGGAGGCGAGGGTTATGAGTGTCACACCTTTAAGGCAGGGCAAACGCGTCAAGTGTTGCGGCTATAAGCCTGTAGAGATACTCGGGAGAGGAAACTATGGTGTTGTCTGGAAGGGGCAACCAAAGATAGGCATGGAAGTAGCAATGAAGGACTTTTCAGTGCTTGCCCAGACAATCCCCAAAGAGAGCCTAGTTAAGGAGATACTTCGGGAAGCGGTGGCGCAAGCCCAGGTTGCTCCTCACGAGAACGTGGTGGGCGTGATCAAGGCAGAGCCAGAAGAGGGGCATATAATCCTGGAGTTGTTGCCCACGTCTCTAAAGGAGGAACTTCAAAAGGGAAGGGGCTTTTCGTATCAGGAAGCTGTAGAGACTGCTAAAGGTATCTTGGAAGGATTGAGCGCAATTCATGCAAAAGGGACAATTCATCGTGATCTTAAACCCGCTAACATTTTGATGACCAGGAGGAGAATACCCAAGATATCAGATTTCGGCATGGCTTCCATTCTTGCCGAGAAAAAGTTCCCGACACCGTTCTTTCACGGTTCAAATGACTGGTCAGCTCCGGAAGTACTGCAAGGAGAGAAAGCGAGCTTTCAAAGCGACCTCTTTTCCTTCGGGATTATTTTCCATTTGCTTCTGACCAAGCGACACCCGTTTTATAGGGAAGACCCTAGCGGCCTAACCGGACCTGCAGATTGTATTACGGATCCCGAGTTCGCATTCAAACCGTCGGGCGAGCTACCCATCGAGACATCCGAAATAATTGAAAAATGTCTTCACCGCGAGGCTGAGAAGAGATACAAAGGTGTAGACGAGGTATTGATGGCTCTTTCTGAGCTTGAGGCTCCCACTACTGCTCCCATTCCACCTGGCGGCGTAGAGGTCGCACAGGCTGCCAACAAAATAGCATCCGCTGTCGTCCAAGCCAAAACGCGTGTTTAGGTCCACTTCGACCGGGACGGTGCGTTGGGCATTTTGGGCGATATTATCGGACAGAAAGAACTGCAAATACCCTTTCTAGCCAATGCCTTTTCCTACAAGGCCTTCATACACAATGGCCGTAAAGCATGGGATGCAGCTGAGGACGCAGCCTCTCGCGGAATTGAACTTGATGCTACACATGCGGACTCTTACATGGCGCGTGGGTATGCCCGAATGCGTCGAGGAATAGAGAAGGGGAATGCGGAGGACTTGAACCGCGCCATTACCGATTTCGAGCGCGCGCAGGTGGGGGCTCTCGATCATAGAAAGAGGCGCCAAGTTCAACGGTACATCGAACAGTGCAGGGAGGCGTTGGGAGCGCCATGGCCACCTTCAAGCGTATCGACCACGTAGTCATCGCCACCGAGGACCTGGAGGACGCCGCCCGCCTGTGGGAGCGCAACCTGGGCCTCAGGCCGGACGCCTCGCTGGACCGGCCGCTGGGCGCCGGCTTCAAGGTGGCGCGGCTGCCTGTCGGTGACGCCTTCCTGGAGCTGGTGCAGCCGGTGTCAGACGAGGGGCGCTTCGCCGAGCAGTTCCGTGAGCGCGGTGAAGGAATGTTCTCCATCAGCATCGAGGTGGACGGCCTGGACGCCGCTGTCGCCTACCTGCGCGACAAGGGCGCCCGTGTCTCGGAGCCCGAGCCCGGAATCTGGCCCGGCAGCCGGGTCGCCCGGGTGAGCCAGGCCTCCGCGCACGGCGTATCGATTCAGCTTATCGAGCGAAAGAATTCGTAGGCATTTCCGCCTGCCGTCGGCGGCCGCTGAGTTACCGAGTTCTCTCGAACAGAGTGACGCCTTCTGCCAGCGCCCGTTTCAAGAAGAAGTTGCCCTCCGCGACCATGCGCCGTACTTCTTCCCGGGTGTAGGCAAACACGTCCATGCCCACGGGAAACCGGTCGGGCCGGTACTTGGCGGCGCGCTCGCGGAAGGGTGCGTCGGTCTTCGTCAGTACCAGCAGAAGGTCGACATCGCTTCCCGGCACCGCTTCGTCTCGTGCCAGAGAACCGAAGACGAAGATCTTGCTGATCTCCGGGTGCGCGGCTGCCATCTGGGGCGCCAGCTCCCGCAGGGCCTGCCAGACAGCTTCCTTATCGAAGTATGTGACCTTCGCAGAACCGTAGTATTCGCTCCGCATTCTCAATGGCCCTTTCAGCCTCCCGCTTGGTATACGACTGGCCCGGCGCGCCGTGGGGAAGGGCGTTGGGGTACCGGGGGGCGATGTAGTGCTTGTCCAGCTCCTTTGCCTGCTCCATCAGGTCCGGCGGCACCACGATATCTGCCGGTAAGGCGCCCACCAAGTCCGCCAGCAGATGTCCCCAGGCGTCTGCGCCTCTGTGCTGGAAGAGCGCCTTGAGGGCCTTCTCGGCGGCCTGCTGGGAGGCGAAACAGGCCCACTCGTAGAACTCGCCCTTGGCCGAGGCCCGGGCCTGGTCAAGGTCTCGGTTCGCCTGCCAGAGCCAGTCCTGATACCGTGTAGCCATGGCTATACCACTTTAGCGCAAGCTCCTGGCCCTTTGCCAGCGCTGCGCGCTATAATCACTTGCGCCGAAGCAAGGGAGGTCGCCCACAAGCATGATTCAGGAACGCAAGATCAAGATCGTCATCGCCAAGCCCGGCCTGGACGGCCACGACCGCGGCGCCAAGGTCGTCGCCCGCGCCCTGCGCGACGCCGGCTTCGAGGTCGTCTACACGGGCATCCGTCAGACCCCGGAGATGATCGCCGAGACCGCGCTGCAAGAGGACGCCGACGTGGTCGGGCTGTCTATCCTCTCCGGCGCCCACCTGGAACTGTTCCCGCGCGTGGTCCAGGAGCTGAAGAAGCGCGGAATAGACGATGCGGTCCTTTTTGCTGGGGGCATCATACCTCAGGAAGACGTGCCCAATCTGGAGAAGGCCGGCTTCAAGGCGATCTTCGGGCCCGGCTCCTCCACCCACGACATAATCGAGTGGGTGCGCAAGAACGCCCCTGCCAAGCCCGCCCGCCGGTAGGCGGGGGCCGCCATCCGCTCGTGACCTCTGAACTCAGCCAGCGCCTCCTGGAGGGCGACAAGAGGGCCCTCACCCGTGTCCTCAGCTTCGTCGAGAACGGCTATCCGGAGGGGCGCGAGGCGCTGCGCGAGCTGTTCGCCCATAGCGGGCGCGCTCACATCGTGGGGGTGACCGGGCCAACGGGGTGTGGCAAGAGCTCCTTGGTGGGGGCGCTGGCCCGCCAGTACCGCAAGCGAGGCCGCAGCGTGGGCATCGTCGCCATCGACCCCACCAGCCCTTTCACCCACGGTGCGTTGTTGGGCGACCGCATTCGCATGCAGGACCTCACCTCCGATCCGGAGGTGTTCATCCGCAGCATGGCGACCCGCGGCGCTCTGGGGGGCCTGGCGCCCACGACCAACGACGTGGTGACGGTAATGGACGCGGCCGGCAAGGACGTCGTCATGGTAGAGACGGTGGGTGCAGGCCAGGACGAAGTCGAGATCGCCGATACGGCCCACACGACGGTCGTCATCAGCATCCCGGGCGCCGGGGATGACATCCAGGCCATCAAAGCCGGCATCCTGGAGATTGCCGACCTGCTGGTGGTGAACAAGGCGGACCTGCCTGGGGCCGACGTCATCGCCAAGCAGTTGCACATCTTCCTGACCCTGAACAAGGACAAGGGCTGGGAGGTCCCGATCATCAAGACCGTGGCCCACAAGGACGACGGCGTGGCCGAGCTGGCCGACGCCATCGAGAGGCACCACGTCTACCTCCAGGCGTCCGGTCGGTTGGAGGAAGTGCGACGCCACCGCGCGCGCCGCCAGCTCCTGTCCGTGGTCCAGGGGCAGCTCCTGGCCCGTGTCCTCTCCGCGGCCGAGGCCAACGGCAGCATCGACAAGCTGGTGGAGGCGATCGCCCGGCGGGAACTGGACCCGCACACCGCCGCCGAGCAGCTCATAGAGGCGGCGGGCCGCTAGCCCTCCCCCCGCAGCTCCTTGCGCTGCACCCAGCGCATCTCGGCCGGGGTCACCACCAGCACGTCGATGGGCCCGCCCACGGAGGGGAACCGCGGCTCGAAGCGCATCGTCTCTATCGTCGCCCGGATCAGGTGGGCGGCGTAGTCCACGGCGTCCTGGAGGGGCATGGCCGCGAACAGCGGCAGGTGGTCCTGGTCGATGAGCCGGTTCACCACCAGGATGTCGCCGCTGCGCAGGATGCCGTACTGGACTTGCCCCTCCTGGCTCACGTTGACCCGTCGCACCCCCGGCTCGCGGGTCGTGTGACCCACGAACACGTACGGCACCCGTGTGCGGTCCTCAGGCCGGTAACCGGCGATGTGGAAGCCCACGTTGACGTTGGGGAAGTTGCTCTGGAAGTAGCGCAGGAACTTGTCGCCGGCGGAGATGACGTCGTCCTCTGGGGTGATCTCTTCCTCCTCGAAGCGGTGGACGTGGCTGTCCACCGGCTGGTTGTTGATGACCCCGGCGTCGTAGACACTGACCCCCACGCCGATGCTGCGTAGCTCCACCACCTTGTAGGCGTTGTCGGACAGCACGATCTGCTGTTGCACGCGGGTCTTCTGCTCCCCCTCCACCCGGTCCTCGGAGCGCAGCACCGTCATGCGGGAGTCGGCGGCCATGACGATGCCGCTGGGCACGTAGACGGTGACGACGAGCGACATAGCGGGCCTCAAGGGCATCCTAAACGATGCGTCCTCTGCCGCCAAGCGACGTGCCCCGGCCGCCAGATGCTATAATGCCCTGGGACGGTGAACGCTGTTCCCAATTACATGGCCGAACCTTTATCCATAACCCTGCGGCTCCTCCTGGTGGTCGCGCTCGTCCTGGCCAACGGCCTTTTCGTCGCCGCCGAATTCTCCATCGTAACCACCCGCCGCGCGCGTATGGACAGCCTAGTCGCCCAGGGCAACCCCTTCGCCGGGCTGGTGCGCCGCGCCATCGACGACGTCAACAACTACCTGGCCGCGACGCAGTTGGGCATCACCATGGCCAGTATCGGCCTCGGTTTCGTCGGCGAGCCTCTCCTGGCGGATATCATCGAGCCGGTCTTCTCCTGGCTGCCCGAACAGGGCAGGGGGCCGGCCGCCCACTCGGTGGCGGTGCCCGTGGCCTTCGCCCTGATCTCGGCCCTGCACATCGTCCTGGGAGAGCTGGCCCCCAAGAGCGTGGCCCTGTGGAACCCGGAGCGGGTCTCCCTGGCCACCACCCCGCCCACGGAGGCCTTTCGCTACGCCTTCTGGCCGGCCATCTGGTTCCTTAACGCGGTGGCCAACGCCCTGCTGCGACCGTTCGGGCTGCGCGCTCCCCGCGGCGGCTACCACACCGTCCACACCGCTGAGGAGATCAGCCTGCTGGTCAGCGAGAGCCGCCAGGCCGGGGTGCTGGAGCACGAGGAGGCGGAGCTGCTGGAGAGCGTGTTCCGCTTCGGCGACCGCCGCGTGAACGAGGTCGTGATCCCGCGCACCGAGATCGTCTGGCTGGAGGAGGGGACCACGGTGCGGGATTTCTATGCTATCTTTGCGCGAACCCCCCACTCCCGCTTCCCGGTCTTCTCCGAGTCGCCGGACAACGTCGTCGGCGTGGTCGGTATCAAGGACGTTCTGCGCGGCTTGGCGGAAGGCCAGATCCAGGCGGACTCCGCCATCGACTGGGCCATGCGCCCGGCCCTATTCGTACCGGAGACGAAGTTCGTCGGCGCTCTCTTCTTCGAGATGCAACGCAGCGGCCACCAGATGGCCATCGTCATCGACGAGTACGGGGGCACCGCCGGCCTGGTGACACTCGAGATGTTGCTGGAGGAGCTGGTCGGCTACGTCAGCGACGAACTGCGCCCACACGAAGAGGAGTTCGTCACCCTGGACGAGCGCACCTTCCGCATCGACGCCGGCATGGCCCTTCACGACGCCAATGAGGAGCTGGACCTGGCGCTCCCCGAGGGCGACTATGAGACGGTGGCCGGCTTCGTCCTCAGCCAGCTCGGTCACATCCCCAAGGAGGGGGAACAGTTCACCTTCAACGGCCTCCGCATCGCCGTCACCAAGGTCATCGGCCGCAAGGTCGAAGAGGTGACGGTGACGCGGATGTAGCCGTGGCAATGGGCGCTACCCGGCGGACCGAAGGCGTGCCTGCCGCTGGGCACGTCCGGGGCGGTGGACGCCAGGCCGAGGCTCTAACCAGGCCGTGCACTTCGGTGCGCGGTCCCGGCAGTGCCCTATGAAGACGCAGCGCCTGCGCATCGGTTATCGCGTGTTTCCTCCCGCCTCCTCCCTCAGCCAGCGAGAGCTGATGCGGGCCTGGCAGGACGCCGCCGTCGCGGCGGGCATGCCGCTGGCCTACTCCCAGACCAAGCGGCCCACCCCGCAGATCTCCATCGCCGCGCCCCTGCCCCTGGCCGTGACCTCCGACTGTGAACTGGCGGACCTGTTCTTGACCGACCGCGTCGAGCCGCCCGACGCCCTGGCCCGCCTGCGGAATACCCTGCCCCAAGGTCTGGAGGCCACCGCCGCCTGGGAAGTGGGGGTGTCCGCTCCCTCCCTCCAGTCGCAGCTCCGTTGGGCCGAGTACGAGGTGGAGGTTCCCGCCGGGGGCCTCGAGCCGCAGAGAGTGCAGGAAAGGATCGACCGCCTGCTGGCGGCGCAGACCTTGCCTTGGGAGCAACAGCGGGAGACCAAGGTCCGCCGCTACGACCTGCGACCCCTCATTCTGGACCTGCGGCTGGCCGGCGAGCGCGACGGTTGCCTCGTCCTGTGCATGCGGCTGCGGGCGGAGCAAGAGATGACTGGCCGCGCCGATCAGGTGGTGGCGGCCCTGGGATTGCCGCCGCCGCGCCGCGTCCACCGCCGCCGGCTCGAGGTCGACGAGGTCCAGCCGGCGGTGCTGGGTTACCGTCGCCTGGGCCAGCCTGACGACGTATAGTCGACCGACACGATTCCTTCTCGTATCCTATCTCCGTGCGAGTCATTCTGGTGCGCCACGGGGAGACCGACTCCAACCGTCGGGGCCTGGCCCTGGGCCGCGCTGATGTCCCCCTCAACGAGCGGGGCCGCTGGCAGGCCCAGCGCCTGGCCGCCGCCTTGGCCGCTGAGCCCGTGCTCGCTGTCTACTCCAGCCCTCTCTCCCGCGCTCTGGACACCGCCCGGCCCATCGCTGACGCGCACGGCCTCGAAGTCCAGACGGAGCCGGGCCTGATCGAAATGGACATCGGCCAGGCCGAGGGTTTGACCTTCACGGAGGTGCGCGCCCGCTTTCCCGGTCTACTGGAAGCCTGGGTCGGCGCCGACGGCCCCAGCCGCGCCATGCCGGGCGGCGAGCGGCTCGTCGATGTGCAGGCCCGCGCCTGGGACACCATCCAGGGGATAGCGGCCCGTCACCCGGAGGAGACCGCCTGCGCTGTCACGCACAACTTCGTCATCCTGTGTATCCTGACCACGGTGCTGGGTGTCGATCTGGCGAACTTCCGCCGGCTGCGCCATTCGGTCGCGGCCATCAGCGTGCTGGAGTTCCGTCCAGACCGCGCTCGTGTGCTGACCCTCAACGATACCTGCCATCTGGATGCCGTTGACTAACTTCTGGCGCCGAGGGGCGTTCTACCTATTGCCGAACGGGCATCTCCGTGATAGGATACCCGCAAATCAAAGAGCCAATCGTCTCAGCACTTGCCTAAATTATCGCCGACGCGCATAGTGCTGGCGGTGACGGCCCTCGTGGTCGTCTACTTCCTCGTATCCGCCGGCTTCGGCGGCATCCGCGCCCACCAGTTGCGGCAGCAGCAGGGCCGCTTGGAGATAGACATCGAGCAACTTCAGGAGCGCTACCAGCGCCTGGACGCCTTGCGACAGTACCTGACGTCTGACGAGTACATCGAGGGCGTGGCCCGCCAGCAACTGGGCCTGGTGCGCGAGGGTGAGACCGGGATCGTGGTCATCTCCACGGTGCCATCGCCTACCCCCACCCCCGGCGCCAGCGCAGATGCCGGCCCGCAGTTGTGGTGGGACGTGCTGATCCGCTAGCGGGCCGGAGAGGCTGCCTGCCGGTGGGCGGGCGCGATACAATCGGAGCGGCGGCGGGCGGATCGCCGTTCTGATGTACGATGGCGAAAAGCAAGACCGCGCGGATGGCCCTCGATATCCGGCCCGCGGAAACCTCCTTCACCCGGGGGCTGGAGCGCCGCGTCCTAGAGGTCGTTCGAAAACACCAGTCTTTGAAGGCTGGCGAACGGGTCCTCGTCGCCGTCTCCGGCGGGCCGGACTCCAGCGCTCTCCTCCTGATCCTGGCGCGACTTCGCCCGCAACTGGGGGTCGAACTCAGCGTGGCGCACTTCGACCATATGCTGCGCGGCCGCGGCGAAGCCGCCGAAGACGAGACGTTTGTGCGGGGGCTGGCCGGCGCCCTGACCATTGCCGTCGTCTGCGGTAGAGGCGACGTGGCAGCCCGCGCCCGACGCGCCCGCGAGTCCGTCGAGGAGGCCGCCCGGCACCTGCGGTACGCATTCCTGGGTCGGCAGGCCAAGAGCCTGGGCGCGGGTGTGATTGGCCTCGGGCACAGCCGCGACGACCGCGCCGAGACGGTCCTCTTGCATCTCCTGCGGGGTAGCGGTCTGGACGGCCTAGTGGCGATGCGGCCCCGTTCGCCCTGGCCTATCGGCCGCGGCCCGGAGGTAGCAAGGCCGCTCCTGGAGCTTTGCCGGGACGAGACCGAGCGATACTGCCGCGAGGCAGGCATCACGCCCAGACAAGACCCCACTAACGAGATGCTAATCGCCACCCGCAACCGGATCCGCCACCAGCTCCTACCAAGCCTGCGCCAGTTCAACCCGCGCGTGGAAGAGGCGCTGGTCCGGCTGGCCGACGCCGCAGCCGCCGACGTGGCATATTTGGAGGCCGCGGCCGAGGAGGCCTGGGTAAGGCTGGCCCGCAAAGAGAAGGGTGGTATCTCATTTCCCCGCCGCGACCTCGCAGAGATGCATCCTGCCCTGGTCGCCCGTGTCCTCCGCCGCGCCGTTTGCCACCTCGCTCGCGGCACTCCCGTGGACCTGGAGGCCGTGCACGTCGAGGTCATTCTGTCCAACCTGGGAAGGCCTCGGGGTCGCTATTCGCTTCCCCACGGTCTCACGGCCGCACTCGATTCGCGATCGGTTAGGATCATCAGGGGCCAGCCTCCCTCGCCCCAGGGCGTCCCACAGACAGCGCTGGCCGTTCCCGGCCGCACCCGCGTCGGACGCTGGATCGTGGAGGCGCAGGTCGTGCCGCTGCCGGCTCAGCCGGAGCGGGTGGAGCCGCTGGAGGCTTTTCTGGACGCGGACGGAGTTGCCGGCGGCCTGATTGTTCGCTCGCGGCGGCCGGGCGACCGGCTGCGACCCCTGGGGCTGGGCGGCGAGAAGAAGCTCCAGGACCTGTTGGTGGACGCCAAAGTGGCTCTGGAGGAGCGGGACTTGGTGCCCCTGGTGTGCGCCGGTTGGGGGATCGCCTGGGTAGTCGGCCACCGGATCGACGAGCGGGCGGCCCTGACCGAGACCTCCAGCAGGGCCCTGCACCTGCGCTTTCGGCCACTAAGGGGGCGTTGACAGGCTGGCCCGCCCGTGGTATAAAGAATACGGACAGCAAAGCTCTTTAATAGGAGTCGATACGGGGCCCGCGCGAGTTGGCGGAAGGGTTGACAAGCGCGGGGTCTGAATTTATGCTGTCCGTTTGTCGGCACCTTAACAACTGAATAGCGGAAGGAAGTGCAAGGCTCCAGTCTTTAACAAGGCTAGGAAAGAACGCAAATCTTTTTGATGAGGGTTTGATCCTGGCTCAGGATGAACGCTGGCGGCGCGCCTTACGCATGCAAGTCGAACGCCCCCCGACTTGTCGGGGGGAGTGGCGGACGGCTGAGTAACGCGTAGGCAACCTGTCCGGAGGTGGGGGATAACCCCGCGAAAGCGGGGCTAATACCGTATAAGTTCCCGGGGTGAGACTCCCCGGGAGGAAAGCCGCAAGGCGCCACCGGAGGGGCCTGCGTCCTATCAGGTAGTTGGTGAGGTAACGGCCCACCAAGCCGATGACGGGTAGCTGGTCTGAGAGGACGACCAGCCAGAAGGGGACTGAGACACGGCCCCTACTCCTACGGGAGGCAGCAGCGAGGAATCTTGGGCAATGGGCGAAAGCCTGACCCAGCG
>Ga0105164_10001747_pt1 | contig 13722 bp, 14 predicted proteins | sample VDWuncwatermetaG_FD_89674 | JGI IMG/M metagenome (GOLD analysis project Ga0105164, IMG submission 89674) | Wastewater microbial communities from Netherlands to study Microbial Dark Matter (Phase II) - VDW unchlorinated drinking water | ecosystem: Environmental > Aquatic > Freshwater > Drinking...
CCGCCGTCCGAAAACGAATCGGGGGTGACATTCAGCACCCCCATAATCTTGGTTCGGGCGCCTAGGCAGAGCTTCGCGCCGCGCAGATAAAAATCAAAGCGGGGCCGTCGGAATACCGACAATGTTTCTCACCTCATCCGCGTCCAATACTTCCTTCTCCAAGAGCGCCTCTGCCAATTTTTTCAATTGCTCATTGTGCGCCGTAAGCTCAGCCTTAGCGCGTTCATAAGCTTCGTCGATGAGGCGCTTGACCTCGAGATCAATAGCCCGAGCGGTGTCTTCGCTGTAATTTCTCTCTTCGCCGAGATCACGCCCGAGAAAAATTTGATGGTCCCTGCGGCCAAACGTGAGATTCCCCATTTTTTCGCTCATCCCAAATTCACAGACCATGCGCCGCGCGATATTGGTCGCTATTTCAAGATCATTGTGCGCGCCGGTGGTGATTTCGCCAAAACTAAGCTCTTCGGAGGCACGGCCGCCCAACAGGACGGTCAATCGGCCCAAGAGCTCCTTTTTGGAGGTGAGATAACGATCCTCCAACGGAACCTGCATCGTGTACCCCAAAGCGGCGGTGCCGCGCGGAATGATGGAAACTTTATGAAGCGGATCCGCTCCCGGCACCAAAAGCGCCAAAAGCGTGTGGCCGGATTCATGGTAGGCAACAATTTTTTTCTCATTTTCCGAAATAATGCGGCTTTTTCTCTCAGGGCCTGCCATCACGCGCTCAATCGAATCCTGAAGCTCCTCCATTCCGACCCCTTCCTTATTATTGCGCGCGGCCAGAAGTGCGCCCTCGTTGCATAGATTGGCCAAATCCGCACCCGAGAATCCGGGGGTTTGCCGGGCGATCGACTTAAGATCCACTTCCTTGGCCAGCTTGATATTTTTAGTATGCACTTTTAAAATGTCTTCGCGACCGTTCAAGTCCGGACGGTCTATCACAATCTGCCTGTCAAAACGCCCGGGCCTCAAGAGAGCAGGATCCAGCACATCAGGGCGATTCGTAGCCGCGACCAAGATCACCGCCTCCTGAGTGTTGAAACCGTCCATCTCCACCAGAAGCGCGTTCAGGGTCTGCTCGCGTTCATCGTGGCCGCCGCCAATGCCCGCAAACCGCTGGCGTCCCACCGCGTCAATTTCATCAATAAAAATAATACAGCCACGGCCGCTTTGCTTGACGCCTTTCTTCGCCTGGTCAAAAAGATCGCGCACACGCGAAGCCCCCACCCCCACGAACATCTCGACGAAATCGGATCCGGAGATGCTGTAAAAAGGCACGTCCGCCTCGCCGCTCACGGCCTTCGCCAAAAGAGTTTTTCCGGTGCCCGGAGGCCCCATGAGTAAAACGCCTTTCGGGATTTTCCCGCCGAGGCGCTGAAATTTTTTGGGGTCTTTCAAAAACTCGATGATTTCCTTGAGTTCCTCCTTCGCCTCCTCGACGCCTGCCACATCCTGAAAAGTGATCTTGATGTTTGAGTTGAGCTTCGCCTTGGATTTTCCGAAGGCCATAAGCCTTCCGCCACCGGCCGCTCCGCCGCCGCGGTACATCAAAAACCAGAAAAGCCCCACGAAAAGAAGCGGCCCGATCACGGCATATAGAAGCTGTGTCCAAAACGTCCTTTCGGGTTTTATTTCGTAGTTCGGCACGTTGGTCCTTAAAATTCTTTCGACGTCGGGGTCGTGGTCCGGCAGGATGACGCGGTATTTCTCACCGCTTGAAAACTCACCGTCCACTTCATTCGCCACACGCACACCGGACTTCATCGCATGAGTGTTCGGATTGGATTCCAAAAGTGAGTAAAATTCCCCGTAGCTGAGCTGGCGGCTCGGTTTTTCAAGCGGCATCGAGCCGATACGCGCGAAATAAAAAACGCTCACAAAAAGGAATATCCAGAGAAAGATGGACCCCGGAAACCAGTCCCGCGAGGACTTTTTTGGATTGGGCTTTGGATTGTTGTTCATGGTGGCGGCATTATATCATCCTTTCATCCTTCTTGACAACCCGAACCGCGCTTCATTATACTGACTGGCCTGGAGTTATTTTGAAGCTTATGAAAAAAATCAGGCTGGCGGTCATAGGAGTGGGTAATTGCGCCAGCTCTCTCGTTCAGGGCATTGAATTTTATCGGCGCGCGAACGGGGCGGTGGGACCGGGACTTATGAACTACGAGATCGGCGGCTACCGGCCCCAGGATATCGAAGTGGTCTGCGCCTTCGACGTCGACAAGCGGAAAGTCGGTCTGCCGGTCAAAAAAGCCATTTTTCAATCCCCCAACTGCACAAAGCTCATCACCAACCATCTCCCCGCGCCCAACGCCATCGTTCACATGGGCCCTGTTTTCGACGGTGTGGCCGAACACATGAAGGATTATCCCGACGAGCGGCGCTTCATGCCAAGCAGCGCCGGTCCCGTGGACGTGACGAAAGCGTTAAAAAACTCCGGCGCGGAAGTATGCGTCAACTATTTGCCCGTGGGCTCGTTGAAGGCCACGCAATTTTACGCGGAGTGCTGTCTGGAAGCGGGGGTGAGTTTTTTAAATTGCATCCCGGTGTTTATCGCCTCGGACGCGCTTTGGGCCAAACGCTTTGCCGAAAAAGGCATCCCAATTGTGGGCGATGACATCAAATCACAGGTCGGGGCCACGATCGTGCACCGGACACTCGCCAAACTTTTCGAGGACCGGGGCGCCAAAATTGACCGCACCTATCAGCTCAACACCGGCGGCAATACGGATTTTTTGAATATGTTGAGTCGTACCCGCCTAAAGGACAAAAAGATTTCAAAGACCGAGTCCGTGCAGTCCCAGCTCTCCGAGCGGCTTGAGCCTCAGAACATCCATATCGGCCCCAGCGATTATGTCCCCTGGCAAAATGACAACAAAGTGGCTTTTATTCGAATCGAAGGAAGGGGCTTCGCGAACGTCCCGCTGGATTTGGAGGTGCGGCTTTCGGTGGAAGATTCGCCCAACAGCGCCGGTGTGGCGGTGGACGCGATCCGCTGCTTAAAACTCGCGCGCGAGCGAAAAATTAAGGGCCCTCTTTATTCTGTCTCCGCGTACCTCATGAAACACCCGCCCAAAGAGTACGCAGATTCTCACGCCAAAAAACTCGTCCAGGATTTTATTGCCGGTAAAATTAATAAGTAGTCAGTAGTCAGTAGTAAGTAGTAAGGGGACGCCAAGAAATATTTTTTAAAATCTTTTCCTTACTACTTACTACTTACTACTGACTACTGACTACTTAATGAGCGATAAAAGAAAAACCCCTTGAGGCCTTTCAGCCCCAAGGGGTTTTTCTTAAAACGTATTTCTTAGAACGTCACCTTCACTGACGAAACCACGTCAGCGGCCGTGGCGTCATTCGGGGAGATATAGAAATTACCCGGAATGAACCAACCTGCGAGAATTCCGAAAGAAACGTCTTCGGTATAATCGTAGGTGACTTGCAGATCAAATTCCGAGCCGATGTTATCGTTCTCGGTCGCTGATGAAAGAACACCCGGCGTCTTGTGCACCCTCTCCGGAGTCCAGAGATAAGTGTACGCGGCCTCAACCAAAAGATCCTCCAAAGGCTTAATGGCGCCTTTGACCTGAATGAACTCCTGATTGGTGGTTGCCGGTTGGTCGTCCGCTTGTGCCGTCGCGTAAACGAACTCGCGGAAGTCCGCGTAGGCCGTCCAGAAATGGCCGCGATAGAGACCATTCCATGCGCCGTATTCGTTCGTCGCTCCGGCTCCCAGATCTTCTTCGCCGGAGAAGGAAACATACTCCAGCGTCACGGAAGGCTTCCACGTGTAGTCCCAGCGATAGGTGCCAAAAATATCCGCCGCCCATGCTGCTCTATCACGGGTAGGAACGGTGAGAGACGCGCGGTAATCGCCGAACTGATAGGCCAATTCACCGCCCAGTGTGATCTGAGAAATCGGATCAAACTGAACGCGTGCGCCGAGCGTCTCGGTATCGTTGTTGAACATCCCGGCCGTGGTAGCCAAGGTAGCGCGATCCACCTCTCCCACGTAGTAACCTTCGGCCACGGCATTGTATTCCGCGAATTTATAGTTCACATTCGCGACGTACAGGTCGATATCGTTTTCAGGGTTATTCGAACCTTCGGCTATCTTCGAATACACGAAGTCGAGCGTCCATGGGCTGAAGTCCAGCGTCGCACGCATGGCATCAAACGCCGTACTGGCTGAATATTCCTTTGCCGCGATGTTGCCATTGCGGTCCCATGCATGGTTGTTGTTGCCAACGATGAACCCACGACCGAACCAGAGGTCCTGACGGCCGATGGTCAGCGTTAAAGGAGAATAGAAGATCTCCTTCATCTGAACATAAGCCAAATCGAGGTCGATATCGAACTGGGCGGCGGCTGTAGTTGATCCTGCTGCCGTCGATGAGTCATTCCAGTCTCTCTCATTCAGCAGGTTAATGACGGTAGAAACATTGTCCGTCAAGTCCGCCGAGATTTCGACCTGGGTTGTGCTCATGAAGTAGTCATCCGCCTCCGATCTCTGCGTAAGACTGCCAGCATGGGCTTGACCGGGAACAGCCGTACCCGCCGACAGCACGCCGGCGTCGTTGTTGTCCAACAGGTCATAGTTATTCCTGTAGAACCAATAAGCGTCAATGGAGCCGCTCACTTTGACGTTCTGGGTTTCGGCAAAAGCCGGCGCCACAAACACCAAAACCAGAGCGACTACCAATAGTGCTCTTGATAGTTTCATTAAATCCTCCAAATTGCGTTTTGTTATCTAAGTTAGACCCTCAAAAGAGGGCTTGGTATTGCTTTAGGGTAGCCAACTTATCGGGCTGGCCGATGACCTTAGAGCCTGTTAGTTTTTCACCCCTTTCTTCGGCATAGTGTAGGTCATCTTCTGTTGTAAGTGTAATACAACTTGAGTGTTAGATTATCAAATCTATACTCTCTTGTCAAGCATTTTTAAGTGCCCCGGGCGCGAGTCGCCCCGTCATTCGACGGGGCGCCCGGTCGGATGACCGGGCGAACTGCAAACAATGTACCCCGGGGCAGAGTCGAACTGCCGACACCAGGTTTAGGAAACCTGTGCTCTATCCATCTGAGCTACCGGGGCAAATTTTTTAACTGGCCAATACAACTTGAGTTGCAGAATCAATTTTTTCAGATGATAAACCGCCAAACATCTCTGGTGTCCAAATAGTGTCCATTTTGGCCGCTAAAATGTCAACCGCCCGTTTCTTGTGATTTGCTGACAAGTGGCTATAACGAAGCGTCATGTCGAATGATTTGTGGCCTAATAATTCTTGAACGGTCTTTAGATCAATACCACTCATCACAAGCTGACTGGCGAAAGTATGACGAAGGTCGTGAAATTTAAAATCTGTGATGCCTGATTTCTCCAACGCCCCCGCGAAGGACTTCCGTAGATTGTAGTAAGGTGTTCCCTTGCCATTACAAAAAATATAGGGCGAATCCGGGTGCTTAGGGATAGATATAAGCGTCTTTTTGATAAACTCATTCATTGGCACTTCCCGCTTATCGCCGTTTTTCGTGTCCATGAGATAAATGAGGTTTTGGTTAATGTCGATATCTTTCCATTTTAAATTCAATATCTCCCCTCGCCGCATGCCCGTATTTAAGGCCACAATGACAACGGGCTTTAGATGATCGGAGCAATTTGCTATGAGTCTTTGCGCTTCCTCTTTTTCGAGATAACGCATCCTTTGATTATTTTCACGCAAAAGCTTCACTTTTCGGACGGGATTGTCCGTTGCCTTCCCCCATTCAATGGCTTTATTGAAAATACATTTTAAACAAGCGAGTTCTCGATTAACCGTGGCTGGCTTCTTACCTTCTTCAATGCGCTTGGTCTTATACTCTTCGACCATCATCTGCGTAACAGCATACAAATAGAACCCGCCGAAGAACAAGCTCAGATTTTTGATTAAAGTAATATCGCGCTCTAAGGATGATGGTTTCTTATTTGGTTTGGAGTGAAGATCAAGAAATGTTTTGCAGAAATCCTCGAATCGAATCTTTTCTTCTTTTTTAATGTCCAGATACTTACCTTCGGCTATCTCGACTTTGCGTTTTCGAAGGACATTCTGGGCAAGTGCCTTTGAGGAACCAATTTTCTCTCTCTTGCGATGGCCGTAGACATAGTAGTCAATATACCATTCACCATTCCGCAAGAATATAGCCATTAAGCCCTGCCTGTCATTTTTTTGAGACGTTGCAAGTCTTTCTCAGTCCAGTAACGATATCGGCTCATCGGATCTCTTTTCGGCTTTGGTACCTTGCCAGCTTTTTCCCAGTTGTAATAAGTAGCCCGTGGAACTTTTAGAACCTTTTCGACAGTTTCGATATAGTATCGTTTTTCCATTCACAGCCCAAAGTATATATAACTATGTTAACAATGTCAATAAGAATAAGGTTTTACTTTACGTTCTTCAATCCAAGCGTCAATATCGCACTGGTCAAACTTCACTAGCCTCCCTATCTTAACATAAGGTATCTTTTTTTGACTAACCCACGAGTACAGGGTGCTGACTGTGCAACCGAGATAATCGGCAGTCTCCTTTACATCAATCAGAACATGATGAGATTGCGCTGTGCTAGATGTTTTGTCCATGTAGTCGCTCTTTTGCTATTTTAAACAGTCCATTAAATAAATCGTCTACCTCTTTGCTGGTCATGCCATAAGCATTTGCTAGGCATTTCCTCAATTCATGCAGAGAACTTTCATGCTTAAAAATTACAGCGCAATGAGCTAAATGGTGCGCATAGCGCTTTATGTAGCCAAACAACTTTCTCAAACATCGTGATCTTCTCAAGAAAATAGCGTCCACACATTCTTTATAGGCTGTGGCTTCCTGCGGATCGTCACGGTACATCTTCCACGGCTCTGAGGAAACACCGTATCGAGCTAACCTTGCTTCCATTTCTTTTACGTCGTAACCTTCTTCGTCAAGTTTCTTAAAGACATCCTCGTTCCCCTCTTCGTCATACCGCCACAAGTCATGCTTATGGTTCATATAAATCACGGTCTCAAGCCACTCTCGCTCTGACGACCATTCAACCCGATTTCTAAGAAGCAAGACGGGAGCTTCATCTCGAAAAGCCTTGAGAAGATATTCGTTTGCCCATTCCGTGAACCGCTCAGAACTTTTGTCCCTATCAGCAGAATCTAAGAAAGGAGGTTTCTCACCATCCCGAACGCCCGTCAATTCCAAAATCATATCGATGGCCTTGAGACGAGCCGCAGTGTTTGGATCTTCCCTTGCAATACGCCTTAATTCCTCAACCGCAGGGTCTTTGGATGCCAAAAGTTTCTGCCAAGTTGATAGATTGTCCTCCCGAAGCACTAGAGCCTTCTGAGACCGCAAACTTTCCAGTATTGGGTAGAGCCTGCCACCCTTGGTAAGAATGTTTTGAACTGTTCCGAGGCTTATTCCTGTAGCATCGGCTATCTCTTGGTTGGGTTTCCCTTGGAGCTTCATATCAATAGCCAGGCCGTCCCTATCATTTTTGACAAAGGGAAGGCTTCCCGATCCCGATTTTTCATTTACGTTCACGATTAGTTCCACCGTTAGCCCTCCCGCCCGAATGGATCACCATGCCAAAACTTGCGGTGGACGATTTGCCGCGCCTCCCAGACGGTTTTGCCCTTCCGCATAAGCCAGGACACCATCTCGGCCTTTTTTGCGGATGTGTCGAGCTTCAAAAACTCCTCGTAGGGCATCCGTCCACGCTTATACTTCCTTGATTTCATAACATATCTCCGTACCACCGTACGCCACGTGCTGCCGTATTGACACTTTGAGAAAAAAATAAGTTATTTTTTGCAATACCACACATGCGGTGGTTAATTGTTTGATATAACAGCTTTCAAAATTTAAGCTTAACCTCCGTACACCAATCAAAATACGGTGGTTGTACAGTGGTATGCTGGGGTTTATTGAGTTAATCTCCCATTAATCTTGACTGCAAGCTCCTCTACTGAAAGCAGTTTACAAGTCAAGTTCTCTGGCAACGTGGCGAAACGATACTCAAATTCTGTGCCTGGCGTGTTACCAGGCGCATACTCGATATAGCCATAGTCCCTGGCTTCTTTAAGTGCTTTTTCGATGGTACCTTTTTTATAGCCTGTCCCTTTTACTGCCTCAATAATTGTGAAATCAGAGTTTACATACGTCATGGTTGCGCCCTTGTCCTTTAATCTTTCGCTCTTAGCTTGAGCCTCCTTAAACCTCGTCTCGGCCCACTCAACAAGTTTAAGGCATTTTGTGCTACATTGACGTACAGCTTCATCAAGTGAACTCTGGAGAATCTTGACGGCATGCCCATAATCTTGAACCTCGGCCTCGATGAATCCATTTATAGATTCTCTTCCTTTCTGATGCATGAGTGAGGAAAGTTCAATCGTTTCAAGAAACTTCGGGTGGTCCCGCCGCACTCTTAAGGGCTTTTTTGGAAAACTTATCAATTCTGAGAATGGTATCCGTACTTCGGCTGCTTTCAACAAGGAAAAAGCATTTCTCCATAGCTTAATTCGTTCGTCGATTGATGTTTGGAAGTCTGGATTTGCAGCACACTATAGTGGCCCCACAAAACTAGACCAAAAACCAGGTGCCATTAAGATATAATTTAATGCATCAAAAATGGAGGTCTAGAACATGGGTATGCGTAAAAAGTTCGGTAATGAATTTAGAGCGAAGGTAGCCTTGGCGGCGCTTAAAGGTGATAAAACAATGGCAGAGCTCGCCAGCGAGTTCGAGGTCCATCCGACTCAAGTGTCGGCCTGGCGCAATGAGCTTAAAGACAAGGCGGCTGATGTCTTTGGGGGACACGCCGGCACAAGCGCCAAGGAATACAAAGAGCAGATCGAGGAGCTTTACAAAGACATCGGCAGAATCCAGGTCGAGAACAACTGGCTCAAAAAAAAATTACATGTTTGAGCTTGGATGAGAGGCGGGCGATGATTGAGCGTGAGGAATGTGAGGGTTTGAGTGTTAGGCGGCAATGTGAGATTCTTTTCATGAACCGCTCAAGTTTCTATTACGAGCCGGTTCCGGTAAGCGCCGAAGATCAAGTGATTATGGATCTGATCGATGAGATCTACACCGCTTGGCCTTTCTACGGCGCTCGGAAGATCTCGCTTGAGCTTAAAGACTTTCACATCCCAATCGGACGCAAACGCACAGCCTCTCTCATGCGTCTTATGGGTCTTGAGGCGGTATTCCCCAAGAGGAACCTGTCAAGGTCCCATCCGGATCATCCGGTGTATCCGTATCTTCTGCGCGGTGTCGAGATCGTCAGGTCCAATCAGGTCTGGAGCATGGACATTACGTACGTTAAGCTCAAGCGAGGTTTTGTGTATCTTGCAGCCGTCATCGATTGGCACAGCCGGTATGTGTTGTCTTTCAAGCTCTCCAACACGCTCACACCCGACTTCTGCGTGGAGGCCATGGAAGAGGCACTGCAATACGGAACGCCGGAGATCTCTAACACCGACCAAGGTAGTCAGTTCACAAGCCAGGAGTTTATCGGTGTTCTAAAAAAGAACAACATCCAGATCAGTATGGATGGACGGGGACGCGCCATCGACAATATCTTCGTTGAGAGGCTCTGGAGGTCGGTCAAATACGAGAACGTCTACTTAAAAGGCTATGAGACGATCCCAGATGCTGAGGTGGGGCTTAAAGAATACTTTGAGTTCTACAACCTAAACCGGAAGCACCAGTCTCTTGGCTACAAAACCCCGTGGCTTGTATATTCTGGACTGGAGGTAAGCCAAAAACCAAACCCGGTGGCTTGAAAAAGATCTATCTTAAATCGATGTTAAAAATGGTCTAGACAAGTGGGGCCATTATATGGTTCATATCTATCCATAACGGTTTCTGTTGATGACTTATTCATATCAGTAGTCTGTAGAATTAAATTTCCATTTTCTTTAATTCCTTTGAATTTTAATTCTGTGTACCCCTTATCTACTTTTCCTCCGTATAGGTCAGCCTTACCGTAAACATTGGGGAGGTCGCCTGATTTATTCATTCTAAAAATTGTGCTTCCGATGCTTGCGGTTAAAACCTTGTCGTCTGGTTGTTCCAATTTATTATAATTTTGTATAGTGGCACAGCCCGAAATAAAAAAAGCGATGGTTAAGACGCCCATGGCAAATTTTCTCATTGTCTATTTTCTCTCCTCAAACTTGCGCTCGTCTTTACTGAGTAGCAGAGCCATCGTAACTTCCATCGCCATTATAAAATTGCGTACTGTTACCAACATGCTGAGCGGAGCCTTGATATTGTCCACCACTGCCATAAAACTGCGTTTGCCCGCCCACGTTTTGAGCTGATCCCTGATAACTTCCATTGCCGCCATAATACTGAGTCATACCGCCTACATTCTGGGCAGAACCCTGGTAGCTTCCGTTAGCGCCATAAAACTGTGTCTGACCCCCAACATTCTGAGCAGAGCCTTGATATGCCCCATTACCGCCATAAAATTGGGTAGTGTCTCCCACATCATTAGAAGAACCTTGGTAACTCCCATCGCTCCTATAATACTGCTTCGCAAAAACGTTTAACGGAAAGAGAAGACTAAATAAAATCGTAAATGCTATAAGTTTTTTCATGGGCACTCCCTTTTTGGATTATTTTTTAAAACTAAATAACTTAATATCATTTGTGTCCGTATTGTGTAGCCTTACCACAATTTCCTCGCCATCTTTCATTTTATCCAAGAATACAACGCCATTAAGCAGGCCATTTACTTGAATCCTATCATCATGTATTTCTTTATACATGAAATCGGATTGCATCTTCTGATTTGCATTTGAAGAACCAACGCCATCCACGACCGCTGGGATTAATAACGGCCAAATAAAAAGACCCGCAACACCGTAAGCAGTTGCTCGACCTGCTGTATTAAAACCACAAGTTTTAGCCACTTCTTCTGATGGCACACTTGGTTTATTAAGGTCTTGCTTTTTAAACTGATAAGCACTCTTTGTTCTATTGTCTATCGCTATATAAACTGGCTGATATTTTTCTGCGACTTTCCCAACTCCAAATATTTGCTTCGATTCTCTGGCATCAAAAAATTTAACGGCCACTTTTAAACCATCCTGGTCTTGGGAATTATTGAGGGCGGAAACATCACTAGATGGTAATCTTCCAGCTTGGTAGGTGGCACAACCCGAAGCTAATAAAGCGACCGCTAATGTCCAGACTGCAAGTTTTCTCATTATTTGTTTTCTCTCCTCATTTTCTGTGAATAACTATGGTGAATATTGTACTTTGAAGCCGAGTATTCGAAGCCTAGACCTCTATGACGATCTCAACCTCTGAGACTTGAGGGTACCAGCTTCTCAAATGTTCGGCAAGAAGTCCAGCCATCACCTCTTTGTCGGAGAATGGGCTTTCAAGGCCGAGTGTTTCCAAAATCTGCGCCATTTGACCGTGCCTCACCTGTCCGTCCCGGAGTGTGACGCGGATTTGAAGATCAATAGGAGTGTTACCCATAGGTAACAGTCTATTTGAGATAATTCCCCTATGCAAGAAGATATTAGGGCGTCATTCGCACGCCGTCTTAAAGCCAAGAGATTGAGAAAGAAGCTGTCTGTCACCGAGCTATCCAGGATGGCCAAGATTTCAAGGAAGCATATCTACGAGCTTGAATCCGGAACAAGTTCAAAGCGGTGTACGATCACCACGCTGGAAAAACTCGCCAAAGCTTTCAAGACTACCCCTTCAAAACTGCTGGATTTCTGATAGCTTGGATTATTCTTTCAGAAGATTTCTATAGTAAGGAAGAGCATCTTTCCAATTACGAAAACAATTTATTATAGCTTGAAGATTTTGTTCTTTTAGGGCTGCTTTGCGCTCGGGATTATAAAGCTTTTCGAACTTTTCAAATTCAGTGGTTCGATATTCCCTAACTGTATCAAATAATACCCATGTCTTTTCCGTGTCGAAAAAATCTACACCCCTATTAAAAACATAGTAACCCTTGGCAGAGTGGCATCCCTCTCGGTCAAGTTTTTCATGTTGCTGGGAGGTGGTCATCGCTATAAGACGGGGTATATCAGGCTTTGGTTCATTTAATACGACAAAGAATTTTGGGACAATTGTGCCGTCTGGAAACCGGAAATCCTTGCACCAGAGAATATCACCCTTCATTTAAAAAATTGATTTAAAGCTGCCCCGTTTTTTAGTCGTTCTTGGTATTCTTCTTTTGAAAGAAGATCGGGGTGGTCTGTTTCAAAAATAAGTGTATAATCAATCTCCTTGCTCATACCCTTAGTTTTTTTAGTCACATCCCAAGGATGCTTTCTCATGTGAGTTGATTCAATCATGGCATCAGTGATAGCTTCTTTAAAGATAAAAGATATTTTTTCAATAATTTCAAATTCTCGGTCAGTTATAAAATCTCGGCTAAACGGCTTTTTAGGAACAACCCGAATTCCATCTTCAGCCCCACGAACTGTAAAGTATTCTAAGAACTCCCTACTTGGTTTCTTTATCTCATTTTCCAATTCAATCGGTACAGGCCCCTTAGGCCATGCAAAATACCTAAGGCCCGTGATCGACTGCCCCACCTGCTTAAAATGCTCAAAATCGGCATGGTAAAGAAGCTTGAAAAGCTTTGTCTTGTAGCATCGTTCAGTATTTTTGACAAAGTACGTGATGAGATTATAAAGTTTGTCTTGCTTGTGGTCGTTCATATAGGTTAACCCACTCAAAGTATGCCACAGAATAGCGGAGATTGCCAAAAAATTTCGTAATCATCATCTTGCCCTTTTTCAGTACATAACAAACGTCATTGTCAAATTTTAAAAAAATTTCTGCAATTTTACCCGCACATCTACTCATTGACCCATACCGGGGTACACCCCCGAAGCCCATCTCAAAAAAATCGCCGTGCGTGAGATGCTCTCACCTATACCCATGACGTATGCCACCCCCGAAGCGACTTTTGCGGGCAGATTAACTGGTGTCCAAATAGTGACTATAATGGGTCACGAAACAGCCTGATTCATCCAAAGACATCTAAATTGGTACAAGCGGCTAACCGATTGAAACAAAAGGGAAAAGAAAAAATTAGAGGGGAAACCAAAATCCATCGAAACGCATTAGGAAACCTGTGCTCTATCCATCTGAGCTACCGGGGCAAGGGGAGAAAATCAATCAGATTTCGTCAGACCGCGAGCCGGCGAGTGAGCGAAGTTTCTTAAGCGCCGCGGCTTCGATCTGTCGGACGCGCTCGCGCGTAATATTAAAGCACTTCGCCACTTCGTTCAGCGTATGAACCTCGCCGTCTTTTAAACCGAATCGGAGCTCCAAAATTTCTTTCTCGCGAGGATTCATGTTGCTTAAAAGACCTTCTATCCTTTCCCCGCGGAACAAATTATCCACATTCTGCTGTGAAGAGCTCGTCTTAGGGTCTTCCAAAAGGTCCATCACAGAAACCTCCCCTTCCTCTCCCACCGGCTGATCGAGCGACATCGTCCCCTGGTCAAATTGCATCAGCTCTTTTATCTTGGAGACCGGCATTTTCATTGAACGGGCGAGCTCTGAAATTTTAGGTTTACGGCGGTGACGGTGCATCAACTTCTCATTCACTTTTCTGAAACGTGACAGCGTCTCCACCATATAAACGGGGATGCGCACCGTCTTGCCCTGGTCGGCCAGCGCGCGCGTCACATGCTGTTTGATCCACCAGGCGGCATAGGTGGAAAAA
>Ga0105164_10001749_pt1 | contig 13718 bp, 11 predicted proteins | sample VDWuncwatermetaG_FD_89674 | JGI IMG/M metagenome (GOLD analysis project Ga0105164, IMG submission 89674) | Wastewater microbial communities from Netherlands to study Microbial Dark Matter (Phase II) - VDW unchlorinated drinking water | ecosystem: Environmental > Aquatic > Freshwater > Drinking...
CCCGAAAGCCTTTCCAGGCCGGACCCCGACCAAGCCGGTAAGAAACGACCTGGCAGAGCTTTTTCCGTTAGCGCCTCACTATCACACGCTGCTGCCGATTACCGCCGAGAATCACGAGCGCTACGGACTAACTTACGGCCTGCAAGTGATGCTCCACACGCCGACCAATTCGGTGTTGGGCTCTTTCGGCGATCTCAACGTGGTGGAGCGTTTCTACCAGTCGATCCCCTTTATTGCCGGCTTTGCCATCGAGATCAACGAAACCAATCTCTTCGACGACATTGTTCTGCCGTTTCCCAGTTATCTGGAGCGGTTCGATTTCAATGCCGGCACCGCCTCGCGCCAACTTGGTCCCTGCGGCCAGGACGATTGGTTCTGGCAGATCAGGCAGCCTGTGGTCGATCCGGCTCCTGGGCTGAGGCATCCGCAAGAGGTTCTCATGGAGTTGGCCGAGAAGGTCGGTATCCTCGATGATTTTTACCGGCTGCTTAACCACACTTTCCGCTTGAAGGAGCCCTACGCGCTGGAAGCGGGCCGCCGCTATCCCGTAACGGAAGCGATCGACAGAATGAGCCGGTCCTGGTTCGGCGAAGAGCACAACCTGAAATGGTTCCAAGAGCACGGCGTGATCCGATACGAGAAGGACGTGGAGGAGGCCTACATCGGCCCGTTCCTTCAGGCGCGGCTGCCGATCTACCTGGAGCATTTTCTCCAGCGGGGGGAAGAGCTCAAGGAGATTACCGGCCAGATGGGACTGGACTGGGACTTCTCGGATTACACGCCGCTCTCAGAGTGGATGCCCTGTCCATCCTACAATGCTGTGCAGAAAGGGGATTACGACCTCATAGCGGTCCATTACAAGTTTCCTTACGTGTATGGCGCGTTCGGCAACGATAACCCCTGGATCAACGAGATCTGCGAGCAAACCGGTGCCTATAGTATCCTTGTCAATGAGGAAGTGGCTCAAGGAAAAGGGATTGCTGACGGCGATGAAGTATGGCTTGAATCCCCAGTGCGCAAGGTCAGAGTTAAGGCCAAGTTGACTCAGTGCATACATCCCCAAGTGGTGGGGATTGGCGGGCACTTTGGCCACTGGGCGCCGGGCATGCCGATTGCCAAGGACAAGGGGGTGAACTTCAACTCCCTGCTTCCTACTGACCTGGAGCACATCGACAAGATTTCTACGGCGCTCGACCATTGCGTTGAGGTAAGGCTCTACAAGTAAACCCTAGCCGCATTGGAAGGGAATAAAATGGCAAATCGGGCGATTCTTCCAGCTATCGGGTTTTTTCTGCTGTTTTGCGTCTTTCCAGTAGAGACACCAGCGGCGCCTCCTTTTGCCGCTACGGTTGTCACATTTGGCAGCTTCAGCGAACGAGAGGGCGCGCTCTTTGTTGCCGAGGATCAAGGTTTCTTTCGAAAATATGGTCTGGATGTGAAGCTCGTCCATGTACGTAGCGGCCCGATAGGGCTATCCGCCCTGTCCGCGGGTGAGACTCAATTCTACAACGGCTCGGTGACGGGCACGACCCTCGGCGCGGTTGCGGGAGGACTCGATACGGTTTTTATCGCCGGCTTGATCAATAAACTGACGGGCGCTTTCGTCGTGAACCCTGCGATTAAAACCCCGGCGGATCTGAAGGGAAAAAATATCGGCGTCCAGAGCATGGGCGGGGGAATCTGGATGTTTACCATGCTGGTTTTTGATTACTGGGGTTTGGATCCGAAGCGGGACAATATCAACTTCAGGGTTATAGGAGATGAAGCCGTGCTGGCTCAGGCGATCGCCAATCGAGTCATCGACGGCTCCTATTTGAGTTATACGTTTGCTTCGATTCTGGAACGGCAGGGGTTCCGCATCCTCGCCGATTGCGCCAAGCTCGGCATCCCGTATCAGGGTACGGGAATTATGGCCAAGCGCAGCTATGTCAACGCTGCTCCCGATGCCACAGAGAAATTTTTGCGGGCCCTGGTGGAGTCCATCGGTTTCATTCAGGAGCCTGCCAATAAGGCCCGGGCCATGAAGAGTCTGGCCAAAGGGCTCCATCTGCCTCGGGTCGAGGATGCGGCCGAAGGGTACGCGAGAATGACAGCCATGTATGACCGGAAGATCTATCCGAATGTCGAGGGGATCCGAAACGCCATCCGGCTTCTCGGCACCGTCAACGAGAAGATTCGCCGCCTCAAGGCGGAAGATGTAGTCGAAGACAGGTTCGTAAGAAAGATCGAGAGCGAAGGGGGGCTCTAGCCATTGGTCGTGAACGTCCGGCTATTCGGAATGCTCGGCATCTTGTTCAAAGAGCGTTCTGTGGCGTTGCATATGGCGGAGCGCGCAACTCTAGGCGACGTGCTAACAGAGCTGGGAAAACGCTTTGGACGGGAATTCATGGAGCGTATTTTCAGGGTGCCCGGGGAAATGCATTCCTATTGCCAGGTTTTCGTCAACAACAATGAGGTGGACGATCTTGACAAAGAGCTGGAAACCAACGGCTCCGTGACAGAAGTGGGAATGATACTCTTGATGGCCTCGGAAGGGGGCTAGAAAAGGAGAGGATTATGGAGGCAGCCGAGGTAGCGACACGGACAGACAGATGGCGCGATGATGCCTGGATACCATCGGCGTGTAGTCTCTGTTACGGCACATGCTCGATCCTCGCCCACCGGGTGGACGGGATTCTAGTCAAGATCGAGGGAAACCCGGAGAGCGTGGTTGGTAAGGGACGTTTGTGCGGCAAGGGAGTGAGCGGCCTCATGACCCACTACGACCCTAACCGCGTGCGCGTCCCTCTGCGCCGGACCAACCCGGTAAAGGGGATGGGGATAGATCCCGGCTGGAAGGAGATTTCTTGGGAAGAGGCTCTGGACGAAGTTGCGCGGCGCCTGCGCCAACTCCGCGAAGAGGACCCGCGAAAGCTTTTCATACAACGAACCACCACCGTTACCTCCAGCCGCACCCCGATTCAGGTTTTTGCCGCGGCGTTTGGAACTCCCAACCGCTCGTCGGCGGGCGGCGGGCTGCACTGCGGCAACGGCGCCCACCTGATAAGCGGGATCATGCATGCCTCATGGTCGGTGGTTCCTGACTTTCAATACTGCAACTACGCCGTCTACTTCGGCGCCTCCAAGGGTCACTCGGCAGGACACGCCTCCTGCTCGAATATGGGCTTGGCGGCGGATGCGCGCGCCCGCGGGATGAAGATGGTGGTGGTGGACCCCATGTGCAACTTCGCTGCGGCCAAGGCTACGGAGTGGGTGCCGATCCGAGTCGGCACGGATGCGGCGCTGGCGCTGGCCATGTGTAATGTGATGGTCAACGAGCTTGGGATTTTCGACATTCCCTACATCCAAGTGAAGACAAACGGTCCCTATCTGATCGGTCCGGATAAGCTTTACGTTCGAGACCCGGAGAGCCGGAAGCCGCTGGTGTGGGATTTCCATGCGCGCCAAGCCCGGCCTTACGATGATGTCCGGCCCCAAGAGATGGCATTGGAAGGGTACTTTGAAGTGAATGGTGTTCCGTGCGAACCGGCTTTCCAGCTCCTCAGGGAGCACCTAAAGAGATTTACCCCGGAGTGGGCGGAGCCGATAACGACCATTCCCGCCAAAAACATCCGCCGGCTGGGAAGCGACTTCGCCCGCGAGGCGCGCGTGGGCAGTACCATCGTTATCAACGGGGTCGCGCTTCCCTATCGGCCGGCGGCGGCGATTGCCTTTCGCGGCTCTCAGGGCCACAGGAATTCGGTTTATAATTTTCTCGCGGTCGATCTGCTCAATCATTTGGTGGGATCGGCGGATATGGCCGGAGGTTGCTTGGGTTTTAATCCGGTATCGCACGGCCACCCTGAAACAGGCAGGCCCCGCTATATCCCGAAGCCTGATCATGACGGACTCATGGTTACCGGGATGTGGATGGCGCACCACTATCCCTATCCGATCCGGGAGCCGCGCATGCCCGAGCAGATAGGCTTGCAGGATCTCTTTGTTCTCTGCCAAACCTCTCCCTTCTCTGATTCCTCGGATCATGAAGAGCTGTGGGACAAGTTCGATCTTCCCTATCGGCCGGAGATTCTACTCAACTACGGCACCAACCCGCTCATGAGCATCGGCAATAAGGAGACGGTGGCGAAGGCTCTCGCCAAATTCAAATTCATGGTCTCTTTCGATCTCTTTCTGACCGAGTCATCCGACTTTGCCGATATCGTGCTGCCCGACTGCGACTATCTGGAATCTCTGGACTCGAGACCCAACTTCCCCTTTATCTTCAGCTTGCCCGGAGGAATGGGGGAGTGGTGCTGGCCGATTAAACAGCCCACGGTCAACCCGGACGGCGAGCAGCGGCGCTGCAGCGATGTCCTGGTGGAGCTGGCTGACCGGATCGGCATGCGCGAGGACTTGAACGCGGCTTACAACGCGGTGCTCAAGCTGGAAGGATCGTTTCGTCTGGAGGGAGACCGAAAATACTCTTACGCGGAGATCTGCGACGCGGAGCTCAAAACAAATTTCGGGGCGGAACGGGGTTTGGACTGGTTCAAAAAAAATGGCGTCATCAAGTGGCCGAAAAAGCCGGAGGAAGTCTACTGGCGTCACTTCGTGGAAGTGCGCGTGCCGATCTATTGGGAGTTTCTTCCTACACTCGGAGAGAAGATAGCAGCTATCGCCGAGCCCAGGGGAGTGAAAGTCCCGCAAAGGTATTACGAGCCCCTGCCGGACTGGATCCCCTGCGCAGCGCATGAGGAAAACACGGCAGGTTATGACCTCTACGCCTTTTACTACCGCGATATTATCCACACCAACAGCTTTACGATGGAAAATCCCTGGTTGGACGAAGCCGCCCGGCTCGATCCGTACTCTTACACGGTTGCCGTCAACGCCGAGACGGGCCGCCGGAAGGGATTCGAGGATGGAGATGAAGTCTGGGTGGAAACGGAGAAGGGACGCAGGGTCAAGGGGAGGCTCCATTTGACCGAGGCGATTCACCCGGAGGGTTTGGGGATAGGCGCTTGTGCCGGCCATTGGGGAGAGGGAATGCCCATCGCCAAAGGAAAAGGGGTTTTTTTCAACGATCTCCTGGAGGTGGACATTGATCACGTAAGCCCGGTGAACCTCAACCTGGATCTCTGTGCCAAGGTCAAGCTGAGCAAGGTCCAAAGAGGTCTCCGATGAGATGGGGTATGGTAATAGACTTGAAGAGGTGCATCGGCTGCTACGGTTGCCAGCTTTCATGTAAGGCCGAGCACGGCACTCCGCCCGGCGTCTTCTTCGCCCGGCTGTTGAAGCAGGAGGAGGGGCACTATCCGACCGTTCGCCAGCTCTTTCTTCCCGTTCTCTGCTTTCATTGCGATGACCCCCCGTGCGTTGATGTCTGCCCGACCGAGGCGAGCTTCAAGTGGCCGGAAGGCGTCGTGGACATCGACGCTGAAAAATGTGTCGGCTGCCGGGCCTGCATGATGGCCTGTCCTTACACTCAGCGCTACTTTTACGATGAGGAGCAGTACTATTTTCCCGGAAATGGAGCGACTCCCTATGAAAAAGCCCGCTCTCAACGGCATCAGACCGGGGTGGTCATGAAGTGCAATTTCTGCCGCGACCGGGTGATTGCGGGAAAAGAGCCGGCTTGCGTCGCCAACTGCCCCGCCGTGGCGCGCTATTTCGGCGATTTGGACGATCCGACGAGCGAAGTTTCCCGGCTGATCAAGGAGCGTGGGGGATATACGCTGCATCCCGAACTCGGCACCGGCCCGGCGGTTTATTACCTGCCCACATAGAAAATTATCGGAGGATCAATACTCATGACTGCCATCAGCGGACGCTATGAACAGCTCATTCAGGACCTCAAAGTGGAGTACCGGCCGCAGCGGGAATGGATCGAACGCCAAGGACTTTTTCTGATCGTCGGTCATTTTCTCTCCGGGGTGGCGGCCGGCACATGGTTTTTCTCGCTCGCCTTTGGCCTCCACGCGGGTCTGGCCGCGGCCTATGCGCTGGCCGCGGTTAGCGGATTGGCACATCTGGCCTTTCTCGGCCGGCCCGAGCGTTTCTGGAAGATGTGGCGGGCAAGAAACTCCTGGATCGCGCGCGGCTTCGTTGGACTCACCCTCTTCCTGACAGGAGGTCTCCTCTATCTTCTCCCTCTCTTTTTCTCGAACACTCCCTGGAGCAGCGCTTCCTTCATGGCAAAGTCGGGCTACTACATCAGTATCGCCGGGATGATCATCCTCCTCCTCTACAAGGGTTTTGTTTACGCTTCATCCAAAGGCGTGCCTTTCTGGACTTCACCTATTCTGCCTGCGCTTTACGTAGCCTATGCGCTTCGCGGCGGCGTGGCGGCGTTGCTTCTGATCCTCGCCTTAACAGGAGATGGTCTGTCTCACGAGAGGCTCGGGCCGCTGGAGCTCTGGATCGGGCTTTCCGCCGCGGTGATGGTTCTCTTTTACTTGGGGGTGATGTCGGGCGCCAATCCTGTCGCCCGGCGTTCCGTCTATGAGCTTGTCCGAGGACGGGTGGCCGTTTCCTTTTATGTCGGCACGCTCATCGTTGGCCTCGCGGTGCCCATTGTCCTTGGCCTTGCAGGCGCGGCAGGCTCCATTTCCACTGTCACTGTAGCTGCGATCGCCCTGGCGTCGGTGGTTGGAGATTTCTTTATAAAATACACCATAGCGAAGGCCGGTATTTATATCCCTCTGCGCCCGCGCCCTGCCCATTCCAGAGTCGCGGCCGGTCACTAACCATTCGGAATACGCCCAAGAAGCGCTGCGGAAAATCGGCAAGCCGTAAAATAGGCAGCTCCCGCTGAGTCCCTGCCTGGTTTCCTTATCCGGCGAGAGAGTCCATTAGCAGTCGCAGATTTTGGAAGGAGATCGCATTTTTTTCTTACTTGGGAGAATCGCAGTTCTGTTCCGCCTTGGGAGTAAGGAGGAGAAGGGGAGATCGTTTTTGGTGGCATGCTATTTGCGACCCTCCTTTTAGACTCAATCTGAAAATAAACCCGTCATGGAATCCCGTATTCACATCTCTTATCTCGGTCTGGTGCGCAACGTCATCGGCTGCAGGGAAGAGGAGCTAGAAATAACTTCAGGGACAACGGTTGGTGAGCTTCTTGTGAGACTTGCTGAAAGGCATGGCGATCCCTTTCGCGCCAGTGTCTTCAGGGCTGTTGGTGAGCTTCGCGCCACTGCCCTTGTGTGCGTGAACGATTGCGACATCGCCCAGCTAGAGGGCTTTGAGACCAAGTTAGGGAGTGGAGAGAAGGTCAGCGTGGTGGTGGGGGTCTATCCGCCCGAAGGAGGTTAAAAGTGATTGCACCTAGAGAGAGCGAAGACGTCTGGATTCACAGTGTCTGTGACATGTGTTTTGCCGCCTGCGGTATCCTTGCGCACCGTAAGGATGGGGTTTTGGTAAAAGTAGAAGGGGATCCGAACTGCCCGGCGAGTGAGGGACATCTTTGCGCCAAAGGTCAGGCGGCGCTGATAGGTCTTTACGATCCGTCCAGGGTGAAGGTTCCCCTTAGACGGACCAATCCAGAGAAGGGGATTGGCGTAGATCCGAAGTGGGAGGAGATTTCGTGGGAGACGGCGCTGGAGATTTTGATAGATAAGCTAACCGAGGTCCGGGAGAAAGACCCGCGCAAACTGGTGGTCTCCAGCTTTGACCAGATCGCCCTCTCTTACTTCATCCGTCCGGCCTGGGGGATCGCCTTCGGCACACCGAACACAGACTGGGTCGGCTACTACTGCGGCAACTACCTTCACTCATCGATGTATCTGACCAACGGAGCGTTTCACTCGGACTTTGATCTCGATTACTGCAATTACGCTATCCTGCTTGGGAACCAACAGGGTTTCATGGCCGGTCTCAATGCCAATGTGACGGCGCGGAAGATGGCCGAAGCGCGCAGGCGGGGTATGCGCGTGGTGGTCGTGGACCCGGTCGGGACCAACGCCGCGGCGAAGGCCGACGAATGGGTTCCGATCCGCCCGGGAACGGACGGGGCGTTTATTTTAAGTCTCATCAACGTACTGCTGAACGAACTGAGCTGTTACGACCGGGAATTTTTAAGCCGGAGGACCAATGGCCCTTACCTTATTGGTGAGGACGGGGTCTATCTAAAGGAGGGGCCCCGTGGAAAACCATTAGTGTGGGATTTGCGCACCGAAGGAGCTGTCCCGTTCGATCAGGCTGATATCGAGCCGGCTCTCGAGGGATCATTCGTTGCCGGCGGGGAGAAATGCCGCACGGCCTTTCAGGCCTTAAAGGAACATGTCAAGAGCTACACCCCTGAAAAAGCGGCCTCGATCACCACCATACCTGCAGATAACATCCGGCGCATTGCGAAGGAGTTTGGTGCGGCAGCCAGGATCGGTTCCACCATCATGATTGATGGCAAGGCGCTCCCCTACCGTCCGGTGGCGGTTAATATCTACCGTGGCGCCGGGGCCCATAAACATGGGGCGCATGCGGCCCTGTCCGTGCAGATATTGAACATGATCGTCGGGGCCTTTTATGTTCCCGGGGCGCATCGAGGGCCCAATCTTGTCGGTCCATCCGGCCGCTGGATGCCGGGCCAGACAGTGGAGGGTCTCATCACTCCGCCATCAGCTATCGGACACGGGGCGAAATACTACGACTTCGAGGAGAGGACGCCCGATGATCTGGGGCTGCACCAACTCTTTCCTATTACTACGAACCGCAGTCCCATGTACCAAATCAACCTTCAGGATCCCAAGGAGTTTGGCCTCGACTATCAGCCGGAAGTTCTGATTGTTTGCCGGCGCAATTTGATGATGAACAATGTCAATCCTGAGATCACTGCGGAAGCGATTAAAAAAATACCTTTTATAGCGACTTTCAGCACGCATCTGGACGAAGTGGCTGAACTGGCAGATCTGGTCATGCCCGAAGCCCATTTTCTGGAGCGGTTCGATCTTTTCCCCAACCGCCCGAGCCACACCATGAGCCCTGCGACCGGCTATTTTTATTGGGGTTTGAGGCAGCCGGTAGTCGAACCGCAGGGACAAGCGAGGCGCTGGATCGATGTGCTCATGGAGGTCGCCGACCGCATGGGATTTGTGGGCGATGTCTATAAACTCTTGAATGTGACGCTGGGGATAAAGGAGCCGTATAAGCTGGATCCGGCAAAGCGCTACACTATGAACGAGATTTACGATTCCTGGACCAAATCGTTATTCGGCCCGGAGCAGGGAATTGAATGGTTTAAGAAAAACGGTTACCACAAGGTGCCCCGCGCCGTCGAGGAGAAGTATCCCGGTCCGTTTATCCGTCCCCGCTTCCCCGTCTATTTTGAGAATATGCTCAGGGCGAAGAAGTCGGTCGCCAAGGTGGCGTCTCAGATGGGACACGAATGGGACACTTCCGATTATCAAGCCATGCCGGACTGGAGACCTTGTCCCGCATACAACGACGGCACGCCTTCTCACGACCTCTTCGTCGTGAACTTTAAGATTCCCTTTCACAGCCTTTCGATCACGACGCAGAACCCGTGGCTCAACGATCTAGCTGAACATAATCCCTATGCTTATAAGATTTTGATCAACACTGAGACGGGCCAGCGCAAGGGGATCAGAGATGGAGACGAGATCTGGGTAGAGTCTGTGGCAGGCAAGGTCAAGGGTGAAGCGAAGCTCACCGAGTGCATTCATCCGGAGGTCGTGGGAATTGCAGGGGTGTTTGGCAGTTGGGCGACCGGCAAACCGATCGCCAAAGGGAAAGGGGTTCATTTCAACAGTCTGTTGCCTATTTCCCTCGATCGCATCGATCCGGTCTCAACCGGGGTGGACTCCTGTATTCGGGTGAAGGTCTCACGGGCTGCTTGAGAAAAAAGCGAAGGAGGGGAAAATGGCGGCACGCATAGACGAGTTTCTGATCGGGGTCAAACCCCAGCGGGAGTGGGGATGGTTGGTGATCAGCTATCTCTTTTTGGGAGGCGCCGGCGCCGGCCTCTTTCTCATTTCTCTTTACATCGATCACGCATGGGCGGGATTGCTCGGGCTTTTGGTGTTGGTGTTGGGCACATTGCTGCTTCTTCTAGATCTGGGACGTCCGGAGCGTTTCTGGCGCGCCTTTTTTCGCCCTTGGAGCTCGTGGATCAGCCGAGGCTGCTTTTTTATTACCTTGATGGTGTTTTTTGGGGCGCTGGAGATCGCTCCTCGGATGCCGGGGCTGGACTTTCTCTGGGACAGCGGAGGTGCTTTAGGGTCGACCATCAGGGCGGTGGCTGCGGCCGCGGCCGTGCTGGTCATGATCTACACCGGCTTCGTTCTGTCTCCCTCCCCGGCCATCCCTTTTTGGAACTCGGCTTTATTCCCCGCCATCTTTTTCGCCTATTCTCTCCTTGCCGGGATCGATGTCCTGATCCTTGCCTCCCCCCTGCTACCAGGGGCCTCTCTGGATCTAGTCTCTCTGGAGAGGCTGCAAATTTACCTGGCCCTGGCCTGTCTGCTACTCGTGCTCAGCCACCTCTCCGTCATGTCCAGCTCCGCCGTGGCCGCTCGCGAGTCCATTCGCCTGCTGACGCGGGGAAAGTGGGGGCTGCTGTTTTTGGGAGGCGTGATAGGGGCAGGTCTGGTGATTCCCCTGATCCTTTCCTGGGCCGCATTGGGAACGTCTCAAACCCAGGCGGTTTTTGCCTTTACCGTTATCTTGGCTTTGCTCAGGCTTTTCGGCGATTACCTGTTTCGTTTCCTGGTTATTCGCGTCGGCCTGTATGATCCTTTACTCTAAGGAGGCCTCCTATGGCGCGCTACGGAATGGTTATCGACCTCAATACTTGCATCGGGTGCAACGCGTGCACGATGGCCTGCAAGGCCGAACATGCCACTCCTTCGGGAATCTTTTGGGCAAAAGTGTTGGAGAAGGAGGTGGGAAAATTTCCAGTTGCGCGTAGAATATTTTTGCCCGTGCTTTGCAATCACTGCAAAAATCCCATTTGCCAGGAGGTGTGTCCGACCGGAGCGACTTATAAGCGGGAGGACGGGATTGTTTTGATCGATTACGACATGTGTATCGGTTGCCGCTCCTGTATGGAAGCCTGTCCCTACGGACCGCGCTCCTTTTATGAGGAAGACGGCGCCTATTATCCGGGCGCGGAGACCCCTTTTGAGAAGATGAAACAGGATTTTCCCGAAGGCATCGTGATGAAGTGTAATTTCTGCGTGGAGCGGGTGGATCAGGGAATGGATCCTGCCTGTGTAGTGACTTGCGTGACCCAATGCCGATTCTTTGGCGACCTGGATGACCCCCGGAGCGAGGTATCGCGCTTGGTGGCGGAGAAAAAAGCGCGGCCTCTCCTGGCAGAAAAAGGACTCGACCCCTCGGTCTTCTACATCGGGGGTTAAGGCCAAGATAATCCTCCAGTAAAGGCCCATTGTGAAATCCGTTGTTCCGGCCCCGGCTGTTTCCTTCTTTTTCCTGATGCCGGCTCGCCTCGATATGTGCTATCTCCCTTAAGTAAAAAGTTTTCCGGGAGGGTATGGATGAATTTACGGCAAGAGGCCTTTTCGGCCTATCGTGATCTTAGAGAGTGGCTGGAGCAAGTAGAGAAACTGGGCGAGCTCAAGGTCGTGCGCGGGGCCCATTGGGATCTCGAAATGGCGGGGCTTGCGGAGATCGTCGCCCGCGAGGCCAAAGGGGTTGCGCCGGCCCTGCTGTTTGACGACATCGGGGGTCTGCCGCGAGGACATCGCGCTCTCTTCGGCCAGCTCGATTCCGTGCGACGTCTCGCATTGACGCTCGGTCTATCCCCGGATCAGCCTCAAAGGCTCGCCTTAGTCAGGGCCTGCAGGGACAAGCTGAGCGCCATGGAGTTGCTGCCTCCCCGTCACGTGGAGCGCGGGAAGGTCCTGGAAAATGTGGATGAGGGAGACAAAATCGATCTATTCCAGTTTCCCGTTCCCAAGCACCATGAAAAGGACGGCGGCAGGTATATCGGGACGGCCCATTGTGTCATTACGCAGGATCCGGACGAAGGCTGGGTCAATCTCGGGACCTATCGCTGCATGGTCATGAGCAAGAACACCATAGGGCTGCACATGAGCCCTGGAAGACACGGACGCACCATGCGGGATAAGCTCTTCGAACGCTCCCAACCTTTTAAAATAGCTGTCGCTATAGGTGCGGACCCTGCTCTCTTCTTAGCCAGTACTATGGCGGTCCCAGCGGGAGTCTCGGAGTATGAGTTTGCCGGCGGATTGAAAGGAAGTCCGATTGAAGTCTTGGAGGGGCCTTACACCGGGTTGCCGGTACCTGCGCACGCAGAGATCGTTATCGAAGGGGAGTGTATCCCCGGTGAGACGCAAGAGGAAGGGCCTTTCGGTGAATGGGCGGGCTACTACGCCAACAACGGCTTGACGCCTGTGCGCGAGCCGGTGGTCCACGTCAAGACGCTATTGTATCGAAATAATCCGATCCTGACCTGCGCCCAGCCCGCAAGACCGCCGGGTTATCACTTTGCCTTCTCCGTATTCCGCTCGGCCATGATATGGGACGAGATAGAAAAGGCGGGTGTCCCCGATGTGCGCGGGGTCTGGTGCCACGAGGCAGGGGCTAGCAGGCTTTTCAACGTTGTCTCGATTAAACAGCGTTATCCGGGTCACGCGCGGCAGGCGGGCATGATCGCCTCGCAGTGCGCTTCCGGAGTTTATATCGGCAGATATACGGTCGTGGTTGATGATGACATCGATATCAGCAACCTGAGCGACGTGATTTGGGCCATCGCCACGCGGGCGGATCCCGAGAGCGCGATTGAGATCGTTCGCCGCTGCCGGAGCAGCTCCGCCGATCCGGCCATTTCGCCGGACCGCAAAGGCTCTGGCTCTAATCCGAGCGCCGTCTTTACTTCCAAGGCGGTGATTGATGCCTGTTGGCCCTACGAATGGAAGGACCGGGCTTACCCGGTTGTCGAGGTCAGTCCCGAACTGCGCCGCCAACTCTTAGCCAAGTGGCACGGGGAGTTTAAGGAGATAATTTAAAACAGACGTTCCGTTGAGCAAGTTGGCGTGACGATTCCGCAGTCGGTTCTGTACCGGGCGGACAGAGTCATAAAATGATTTTTAGACTTGTGGTGAGCCCTTCGGCTCTGCTCAGGATAGACTCCGTCGAACCATTGCCTATTTTGGAAGAGGCAAATCTATAGTGAAAAAGTTGTTACAACGCGCGAAATTGCTCGTCGGTCAAACCGGCTTGTTTGAGGATCTTACGGAAGGTTCCGGTGGGCAACGTCCCAGGGTGCATGGCCACATAGGTCTGCCTCCCGTCCGCATGCCGCAGGACCTTATGGCTCCCCGCCTGTCTTACCTCTACGAATCCAGCGCGAAGCAATTTGGTGAGTACCTCACGGGCGGAGTAGGGCATCGGGGACTTCGACCTGGGCAATCAGGGATTTCTTTTCGACAGGAATGGCCTCGCCGTGTGCCCGTTTTTCCGCAATCCATGCCTCGATCAGCTCCTGGGCCGCAGCCAGAGCCTCTTCAATGCCTTGGCCGTGAGTGGTTAAGTCCAATGTGGGGATATGCGCATAGTAATAGCCCTGAAATTCCGGCTCGTTTATGGGTTCAAGAAGCACGGAGTAGCGCATTATGGCACCTCTAAGGAACAATTTTGTAACACGGCCCTCTAGTGAAAACAAGCTCCAACCGGGCTGGAGACACAATGCTTAAAAAGATTCTCCTGCTCACTGCTGTAATCCTGGCTGTTGTCCATTTCGC
>Ga0105164_10001750_pt1 | contig 13717 bp, 12 predicted proteins | sample VDWuncwatermetaG_FD_89674 | JGI IMG/M metagenome (GOLD analysis project Ga0105164, IMG submission 89674) | Wastewater microbial communities from Netherlands to study Microbial Dark Matter (Phase II) - VDW unchlorinated drinking water | ecosystem: Environmental > Aquatic > Freshwater > Drinking...
AGAAATATCAAATAATCTACTGGAAAATATCCAGAATATAATCAATAATACCCCAAGAAAAATTCTCGGGTGGAAAACACCTCAGGAAATTTTTAACCGTTGCACTTCAAAATAGAATGGGCGCTAGCCGAAAAAAATTAAATATACTTAATCTCGAGTATCTCGTAATTCCTGCCACCTTTTGGTGTCTTAACTTCAACGCTGTCGCCTTTTTTCTTGCTGATCATGGCGCGGGCGATTGGTGCGGTTATAGATATAAGGTTCATATTGATGTCGGCCTCATGTTCACCAACAATCTGGTAGGTGCTTTCTTCTTCGCTATCTTCGTCCACCAGTTTTACTGTTGCTCCAAATTTTATACTGTCACAAGCCAGAGATTTCACATCAATAACATTGGCGCGCGAAATAACCGCTTCTAATTCCTTAATGCGCCCTTCGATAAAACTCTGCTTTTCCTTTGCTGCGTGATATTCAGCATTTTCCTTTAAATCTCCATGCGCTCGCGCTTCGGAAATAGCCTCAATAATCGCCGGACGTTCAATTGACTTTCTTTGTTTCAGTTCAGCCTCAAGGCGGGCATAGCCAGCAGCAGTTATAGGAAATTTTTCCATTTTCTTTTCTCCCCCTTCACCATAATTAAACACAAGAAAACCGCAAGAATCCGGGATTCTTTCGCTATAATTAAGATGAAAATAATTTTTTATTGCTTGCTAAAGTACGACTGAATGGAGCGTACGTCAAGCCCCCCTCCGGTATTAATCGCAGAAATCGCGCTGGCAATAGCGTTTGCTCCTGCAACGGTGGTGTAATATGGGATTTTTCCAAGCAGAGCAGTACGGCGGATACTGAAAGAATCAGCAACTGACTGTCCGCCCTCGGTGGTGTTTATTACCATAGCTATTTTACTATCTTTCAGCATATCAACAATATGCGGTCTACCCTCGCGAACTTTATTTACCACAGCCACTTCCAGCCCTTGCTCACTCAAATATTTTGCAGTCCCGCGTGTAGCTATAATTGAAAAACCAAGCGATATAAGTTCGCGCACAGCGGAAGTTATTGCCGGCTTGTCAGATTCTTTAACCGAAACAAATACCGCGCCGCTTTTTGGGATAGTGCTGCCCGCCGAAAGTTGTGATTTAGCAAAGGCGCGTGGGAAATCAGAATCAATTCCCATTGCTTCGCCGGTAGATTTCATTTCCGGCCCTAATATTACATCAACACCGGCAAAACGAGCAAAAGGAAACACTGCCTCTTTCACGGCAACATGTTTTAATGAGTGCTGAGTGCTGAGTGCTGAGTTTTGAGAATTTTCTACTACACTCCAAACTCCATACTCCAAACTCGCATCTTTCAGAGATGCACCTGCCATGAGGCGCGCCGCTATTTTTGCGATAGGAATACCAATTGATTTGGCAACAAATGGAACTGTCCGGCTGGCGCGTGGATTTACTTCGATTAAGTATATCTCGCCATCTTTCACCGCAAACTGCACATTCATAAGACCAACAACGCTCAAAGCATTAGCAAGCTTTTCAGTTTGTTTTTTTATTTCTTCCAGGATTTTATCATCAAGTGAATAAGCAGGAAGCGAGCAGGCAGAATCACCGGAATGAATCCCGGCTTCTTCAATATGCTGCATAATCCCTGCCACAAAAGTTTTGCCGCTAGAATCACGCAGGCAATCAACATCCAGCTCCGTTGCGCTTTGCAGGTAAGAATCAATCAGAATAGGCCCATCACCAAACATCTTGATGATTTCGCCCACATATTGTTCAAGTGATTGCTTATCATAAATAATTTTCATTGCTCGTCCACCAAGGACATAAGATGGGCGCACTAATAGCGGGAACCCTATATTATCAGCAGCACCAACCACTTCATTAATTGAACGGCCTATGGCACTTTTGGGTTGCTGCAGTTTAAGTTTTTCTACCAGTTCACGGAATCGGTCGCGATCTTCAGCAAGGTCAATAGAATCAGGAGATGTGCCGATAATTATATCTTTTCCAAATTCAATCTCTAAAGCTCTTGCCAATTTAAGTGGTGTCTGTCCTCCAAACTGTACAATAACCCCCTTAACTTTACCGTTTCTCTGTTCAGTATGGATAATTTCAAAAACATCCTCTACCGTAAGCGGCTCGAAATACAGGCGGTCAGAAGTATCATAATCCGTAGATACAGTTTCCGGGTTGCAATTGACCATGATGGTTTCAAAACCAGCCTCGCGCAGCGCATAAGCAGCATGAACGCAGCAATAATCAAACTCAATCCCTTGCCCGATCCTGTTTGGTCCGCCGCCGAGAATGATGATTTTTTCTTTGTCAGTTGGGCGTGATTCGCACTCCGCGCCCATGCCTTCATAGGTTGAATACATATACGGCGTGTCGGAATCAAACTCGGCAGCGCAAGTATCCACACGTTTATAAACAGGGTGGATGCCAAGTTCTTTGCGGAGGGCAGTAATCGCTCCTTTTTCCAAGCCAGCCAATTCTTCCAAACGTCTATCAGAAAAACCATCGCGTTTGAGAGTTCTGAGTTCTGATTGCTTAGTGCTAAGATTGTTCTTAAACTCTGCACTCTTCACTCTCAACTCAGCACTTACTAATTCATCAATTTGCCTCACAAACCACGGATCATATTTGGCAATTGCGCAAATTTCTTCCACACTTACACCAAGAAGCAGTGCCTGCGCAGCAACCAGCAAGCGGTCTGGCGTTGGACGCGAAAGTTCGCTTCTGGCTTCATCAGCATCTTTAAGCTCAACTTCATTAAGACCGGTAAGTCCGGTTTCCAGAGAACGCAAGGCTTTTTGCAGTGCTTCCTTAAAATTGCGCCCCATAGCCATGGATTCACCAACTGATTTCATGGCAGTGGTGAGAATCGGCTCACTACCTGCAAATTTCTCAAAGGTAAAACGGGGAACCTTTACTACGATATAATCAATTGTCGGCTCAAAAGAAGCTGGCATTTCAGTTGTCGGCGGTCGGTTGTCAGTTGTCAGCAAAGCAAGCTCTTTTTCCTGACCGCTGCCCACTGACCGCTGACCACTTACTACATCATTTGATATTTCATCGAGTGTGTAACCGACAGCAAGTTTGGCAGCTACTTTGGCAATTGGGAAACCAGTGGCTTTTGAAGCAAGGGCAGAGCTGCGCGACACGCGGGGATTCATCTCAATAACCAGCATCCGCCCATCGACAGGGTTAACTGCGAACTGCACATTTGAGCCACCCGTATCCACACCAATTTCACGCAGCACAGCAAAAGAAGCATTGCGCATTTTCTGGTATTCTTTATCAGTGAGCGTCAGAGCCGGAGCAACAGTTATGGAGTCCCCGGTATGCACACCCATAGGATCAATATTTTCAATGGAACAGATGATGATGCAGTTATCCGCTTTATCGCGCACCACCTCCATCTCAAATTCTTTCCAGCCTAAAACTGATTCATCAATCAGCACCTCGCCAATCGGGGAAGCATCCAGACCGCTTAAAATTATCTGTTCAAATTCTTCGTGGTTATAAGCAATGCCGCCACCTGCCCCGCCCATAGTGAATGATGGGCGGATGATTGCCGGAAGCCCTATATGTTTCATAGCTTCGCGCGCTTCACTCAGTGATTTTACCACCGCATTTTTGGGAACTTCCAGCCCAATTTTTTTCATCGCCTCATTAAAAAGCTGGCGATCCTCGGCTTTGTTTATTGATTCCAGCTTCGCGCCAATAAGCTCAACATTATATTTGGCAAGAACACCGCTTTCCGCCAGTGCCTTGGCACAATTAAGCGCGGTCTGCCCACCCATGGTTGGAAGAAGCGCGTCCGGCTTTTCCTTAGCAATAATTTTTTCCACCATTTCCGGAATAATCGGCTCGATATAAGTCGCATCGGCAAGGTCAGGATCGGTCATGATCGTTGCCGGGTTGGAATTAACCAATATCACGCGGTAACCCTCGGCTCGCAGTGCCTTACAAGCCTGCGTCCCCGAATAATCAAATTCGCACGCCTGCCCGATTACAATCGGCCCCGCGCCGATTATAAGGATAGATTTTATATCATTACGTTTTGGCATTTTTACTCATATTCTTTATAAATTCATCAAATAAATAGGCACTATCGTGCGGACCCGGCGATGACTCAGGATGATACTGCACTGAAAAAATTGGCTTTCCTTCTACGCGGAGTCCTTCAACGCTTCCGTCAAACAGTGAGGTGTGGGTCACCATAACACCTTCCGGCAAACTATCAGCCACTACTGCAAAACCATGATTCTGGCTGGTTATCTCCACTTTACCGGTAAGATGATTTTTTACCGGATGATTCGCACCACGATGCCCTTGCGTCATTTTTACAGTTTTACCGCCAAGTGCCTGTGCCAATAACTGGTGTCCGAAACAAATGCCAAAAATAGGTATTCCGCTTGCTATAAGTTCGCGTAATATGGGTGTGGAATATTCATGTGTCGCTTCCGGATCCCCCGGACCATTTGATAAAAATATTCCGTCCGGCTTATAACCTAAAATATCCTGCGCGCTGGTGGCAGCGCGAACTACGGTTACTTTACAACCACGCTCGACAAGGCAGCGCAGGATATTCTGTTTTGCACCGTAATCAATGGCAACTACATTTAAATTACCAGGCTTTGCTTTTTTGTTTTTAGAATATATATCCCACTCACCATTTACCCATTTATATATTTTACCGGTAGAAACAGTCCTTGATAAATCAAGCCCCTTCATATTGGGAAAAGCTTTAAGTTCCGCTAAGGAATCATCTATATATTGCTGCACATCTTTTTCTGGAAGCCTGAATATAATGGCATTCTGCGCACCTTTTTTGCGTATATGGCGGGTGAGGGCACGTGTATCAATCCCGCAAATCCCAGTCACTGAATTGGCTATAAGCCAATCATTAAGTGATGATTCACTGCGGAAATTTGATGGCTCAGTAATACGCTCACGTAAGATAAGACCACTGGCAAAAACCGTTGTTGCCTCAATATCCTGATTATTGCACCCGACATTTCCTATATGCGGGAAGGTGAAAACTATAATCTGTCCGGCGTAGGAGGGGTCGGTCAGTGTTTCCTGATAGCCAACCATTCCGGTATTGAAACATATTTCTCCGATAGAGGAATTTTCTGCCCCAATCCCTTCACCGAAAAATACGCTGCCATCTGCAAGAAGCAAGCAGGCAGTGGCATTTTTAGGGATGGATATATCAGTCATCTACGCAAGTTTCGGTACTAATTTATTAAAATTTCGCGGATATTATGCGCTATGTCCCAGAGTGTCAAGGGGCAGAGCTTTATAAGCTCACCACCCGACATCTTTGTTATACCAGAAGATAGTTTTTCCCAAACTTGCATGAGTGTAACGAATGGCTAGGAAAACTTGGCTGTCTGGCGTCCCCATTTTCTCTCCATTAGATAAAAATCAGTGGGATGGCTATTAATCTGGCGACCGGCAAGGTTGATTTCTGCCATATTTAAGCTATTTTAACGATTTTTGCTTGTTTTTTCGGGTAATATCTATTACTTTAAAACTAACTTCTCCTTCTCAATATGAAAGGCAGCACATGTTATGTCGGAACATTCCATCTCAGGATTCAGCCCCCCCCCCGCAAGCTATTTAAGCTGATTACAATTTTATGCTTCGGGCTTTCTCTTTCCGTAGCCGCCACCGCCCATGCCGCCACTTATTACGTTGCCACTACCGGTAATGACTCTAATGCGGGCACTGAGGCTGCGCCTTTTAAAACCATTGCCAGAGGTTCACAGGCAATAGCTGCAGGCGATACTATGCTCATACGAGGTGGCACCTATAACGAAACAATGCTACATAGTCAAAATGGATTCAAATTTACCAACGGTATTTCGGTCAGTGCTAGAACACGTTATTCTGCATATCCCGGGGAAAAGGTTATCATCAGCCCTGCTACCAAGGTGCCTATGTTGCTTTATTTCGATACCGATTCCTCTTATATCGAAGTCAACGGTATAACCTTTAACGGAACCAACACCACCAGCGTTGGTGTTATTGGACTCGGTTATGCTGATGATGACAGCCTACTTTCCACTCATCATCTACGATTCAGTAACAATGAGGTTTTCGGTGGGGGTTTTGTTGCAATAAGAGGAGTAAACAACGAACTTATCGGCAACCATATTCATCATTCTAAAATTTATGGAATATATGCTGCTGGCAACGGCATGCTAATTGAAGGTAACGTTATACACGATATTGGTGGCCACGGTCTGCATCTTTATAAGTATGGTGTCGGTGACCTTGCCCCGAATAACAACATCGTACGCAATAATGTTTTTTATAATACCGGCTACGAATTTTATCACTCCACCGATCCAAACACGAAACGCCAAGTGGATGCGGTTCTTATCAGAGGCATAAACAATCAATTTTATAATAATATTATCTACAAGAGCTATGGTGGGGTCATTGTAGGCTACGGTACAACCGGCACACTCGTTGCCAACAATACTATCTATGGGAATGATACTATTGGCATAAATATTTCTTCAAAATTTGCTGGTGGCAAGAACGCACGTATCATCAACAATATAGTTTACGGCAACGGTGGTTCGCAGCAGATTGAAGATACTGCGACTGGTACAACGCTTCAGAACAACCTGACCACCGACCCTAAATTTGTGAACCCTGCCGCTGGCGATTTTGGTCTTCAGGCTGGCTCACCAGCTATTGATAAGGGCATGACGCTGGCGGAAGTTAAAACTGACTTTACCGGGAAAGCACGGCCTGAGGGTGCTGCCTATGACATCGGTGCATTCGAAGGTGCCGGTTCGAAAGCGAACGTCCTGCCGGGTATGGCGGGCGGGCTTCCAGCAGGAGTAGGCAGTGGTTCAGGCGGTGGCGGTCTTGGCACTTGTTATAAATAATGTGAGTATATGCATTTACGGTAGGTAATGTGGGTTTGTCCCAGCGGGTTTTAGAGGCGAAAACGCTCAGCTATAAAGCTTATTGTTGTATATTGATGGATTTTAATATATGCAATTGGCTGGCTGAACCTATAATATTTCTCAATTTATGAAGCTGCATAAGAAAAATATCCCCAATTACCTGACTTATTTTCGTATCGCGGTGATACCAGCTCTTATTGTGGTTTTCCTGCTAACGCCCCAACTTGGGAATCTGGGTTATTACGTCTGCGCTATATTATTTGCCCTGGCGGGAATTACTGACTGGCTGGATGGCTACGCTGCCCGTATCTGGCAGGCACAGTCCAATATTGGCAGGTTTTTAGATCCGATAGCTGATAAGCTTTTGGTAGCAACGGCGTTGCTGCTCATGGTTTCGGTGGGGCGTGCCGATATACTGCCAGCTATTGCCATCGTTTGCCGGGAAATATTGGTTTCGGGGCTAAGGGAATATCTGGCGGAAATACGTATAAGTGTTCCAGTATCTAAACTGGCAAAATTTAAGACGGCAGCGCAAATGGCGGCTATTTTCCTGCTTTTATTCGGCGATGGCGCTCCAAATTGGCTTTTTGCGGAAATTATCGGCAAGATATTACTCTGGATTGCCGCCTTGCTTACCCTGATAACCGGCTATGCTTATCTAAAAACCGGTATGAAACACATGGTGGAATAGGTAATTTACATAAATCTATGGTTTTCACCCAAAAATTTTGCTATAATGGTGCTGTTTTATATTTATCCTTCACTTTTGAAGGAGAGCTGGCTACGGTTTTCTTTAGCCATGCGTTTTGTGCAAATTAATTTACAGGCAGACAATAAATTATGGATGAAGACATTATTCAAATCAAGGAGTTAGAGTCGCTCCGTGCACAACATCGTGATTTAGATAATACGATAAATGAAGGAAAGCTGGACGAATTTACCTTGCGCCGTTTCAAGCAGACCAAACTTGCGCTGCGTGATAAGATAACCCTGCTTGAACGGGTTGTATATCCCGACATAATAGCGTAAAGCCTATGCGGATTTTAGTGGCAGCCTTTGTTATGTGTATCCTACCATTACAGGCAGGGGCTCAGGAGAGATGTTCAATGATGGCATGCGTGGATGGTCTTACAATTAATATAGATCCGAATTATAAATGGGAAGCTGGAAATTATAAATTTCATTTTAACGTTGACGGTGAGAGCTTATACTGTGAAGGTGTGCTGCCTTTTTCCTCATGCGAACCAAATGTGCGATGCGATAGGGCAGATATGATGATTATGGAATCAGGGTGTGCCATGCCTAAAGAAACGCATGGTTTTGGGGATATTTCACTGTATTCATCTCCTAAATCTATAACATTAGAGGTTAAGCGTAATGAAATAATTATAGGGAAGGGCAGTTTCCAGCCAACCTATACATACGCAACACCTAACGGGGAAATGTGTGAGCCAAAATGTAAGCAGGCGACAGTGCAGTTTGAATTTAAATAGTTGAGATACGTGTAATACCTAGTGATAGTTGATATTAATAAAGATACTCATAAAAATTTTATTTTTGATGTAAAAATAGAGTCGCTGGGCGGACTTGGCGATGGTATCGGCAGCTATCAAGGCAAGCCGGTTTTTGTACCAAAATCGGTGGTTGGCGATGTTCTTAAAGTCAGGTCTATACATCAGACTAATGAATTAATCCGCGGAGAAATAATCGAAATTATGGAATCTGGAAGGTCGCGTATTGCTGCGCCTTGCCCGCATTTTTCGGTTTGTGGTGGTTGTACCCTCCAGCAGATGCAGGAAAGTGACTACAGAAATTTTAAAACAAAAATTGTGGAAAATTCCTTACGTCAGGCGGGGTTGGAAACGCCTAACCCAAAAACAATTTTCCTACCCGCCTCTTCCCGTCGCCGCGCCGAATTCAAGCTACTCAAAGAACATGGCAAATGGTTTTTTGCATATCTGGGGGGGCGCAGTCACACCAAAGTTGCTATCACCACCTGCCTTATTCTGGAACCGTCTTTGCAGAAAATATTGCCGTTGTTACAGAAGCTTATCGGCGCGTTGCCCTTCGTAAAAGATATTGAGTCAGTTAACTTAACTGCTGCCGATAGTGGCGTGGAAGTTATATTAGAACTTAGCCGAAACGCAAAACCACAGTCAGAAGTTGGTATCTATGAAAGCGAACTGAAACATATTGCGGACGCGCTTAAACTAACCCGCATCAGCATAACTGACAGCCGCGCTGTGCCGCTTGCCACCATTGAAAACGGCTATCTCACCATGCGTCTCGGCGCAGTGGATATGCACCTGCCTCATGATGCTTTTTTACAAGCCACGCGTGAAGGTCAGCGTTTGCTCACAGAATTTACGCTGGCAGGAGTTTCTGGGGCAAAGCGTATCCTCGATTTATTCTGCGGTATTGGTACATATAGCGTTGCTCTGGCGGAAAACGCCACTGTTCACGCTGCTGATGACCACCAGATTATGGTTTCGAATCTGCGCCACGCCGCCCGCACAAGTAATATGCGCCTGACTACCGAAAAACGCAATTTATTCGTAAAACCATTTACCACCAGCGAACTAAAAGGCTTTGACGCGGTGGTGATAAACCCGCCGCGCTCGGGGGCAAAAACCCAGTGTGAACAGATTGCCATGTCAGATATTAAAAATGTGGTGATGGTCTCCTGCAACCCAGCCACCTTCGCCCGTGACGCTAAAATCTTAAAAAATGCTGGATTTACCCTTAAAGATACACTAGCTATCGACCAGTTCGTGTGGAGTCCACACCTTGAAATAGCAGCAAGTTTTGTAAGATGACCAACCTATCGCATATCCGTAATTTTTCCATTATCGCCCATATTGACCACGGCAAATCAACGCTGGCAGACCGTTTGATCGAGTATTGCGGCGGGCTGGAGCTGCGCGAGATGAGCGCGCAGGTGCTGGATTCGATGGATATTGAAAAAGAGCGGGGAATAACCATCAAAGCCCAGACTGTCCGCCTGAAATATAAGGCCGATAACGGCGAAACTTATATACTCAACCTGATGGATACACCAGGGCATGTTGATTTTGCTTATGAGGTGAGCCGCAGCCTTGCCGCTTGTGAAGGTTCGCTCTTGGTGGTCGATGCCTCGCAGGGCGTGGAGGCCCAGACCCTTGCCAATGTTTATAAAGCCATTGATGCTAACCATGAAATTGTGCCTGTCCTAAATAAAATCGACCTTCCGGCCGCTGACTGTGATAGGATTCGCGCGCAAATTGAAGAGGTTATCGGAATTGATGCGCAGGACGCGCTGATGATTTCGGCGAAGACTGGCATTGGCATTAAGGAAACGCTGGAGGCGATTGTTCACCGCCTGCCTGCACCTAAAGGGGCGAAGGAAAACCCGCTCAAAGCGATGCTGGTTGATAGCTGGTATGATCCCTATCTGGGGGTGGTGATTTTGGTGCGCATAATTGATGGCGTTATGACACGGGGGATGAAAATCCGCATGATGTCAACTGGTGCGGTGCATAGCATTGATCAAGTGGGGATATTCAGCCCAAAAAAAATTCCTGTCGATCAGCTTTCGATTGGCGAGATTGGCTATATCATTACGGGTATCAAACAAGTGGCGGATTGCAAGGTTGGTGATACGGTAACTGATGACCGTAAACCATGCGAAACAGCTCTGGCAGGGTTTAAGCCCAGCCAGCCTGTGGTATTTTGCGGATTATACCCAACTGATGCATCAGATTTTGAACATCTCAAGGATTCGCTGGCGAAACTGCGGCTTAATGACGCGAGTTTCGAGTTTGAAACTGAAAGCTCATCGGCACTGGGCTTTGGCTTTCGCTGCGGGTTTTTGGGGTTGTTGCATCTGGAGATTATTCAGGAACGGCTGGAGCGCGAATTTGACCTTGACCTGATAACCACCGCGCCCAGCGTGGTTTATAAGGTAATGCAAACGAATGGCGAATATATAGAACTCCATAACCCCGATGATCTGCCCGACCCAACTAAAATAGAACATATTGAAGAGCCGTGGATTAAGGCTACAATAATGACCCCCGATGATTATCTGGGCAATATCCTCGCTCTCTGCACCGAAAAACGCGGGCAGCAAGACACGCTGACTTATGTTGGCAACCGTGCCATGGCGGTTTATCGCCTGCCGCTTAACGAGGTAGTGTTTGATTTTTATGACCGCCTTAAATCCTGCTCCAAAGGCTATGCTAGCTTTGATTATGTGATGGATGGTTATGCTGAGAGCGAGCTGGTGAAAATGTCTATTCTGGTGAATTCCGAGCCTGTTGACGCGATGGCAGGAATTGTTCACCGTTCGCAAGCAGATTTCCGTGGTCGCCAGCTTTGCAAGCGACTTAAGGATTTGATTCCTAAGCACATGTTTACTATACCTATTCAGGCAGCAATTGGCGGTAAAATCATTGCCCGCGAGACTATTTCGGCGATGCGCAAGGACGTGTTGGCAAAATGTTATGGCGGTGACGTTTCCCGTAAGCGTAAGCTACTGGATAAACAGAAAAAAGGTAAAAAACGTATGCGCGAGTTTGGCAATGTGACCATCCCGCAAAGTGCTTTCCTCTCCGCTCTTAAGATGGGTGATGAGTAGTTTGTTACTTTACATTAATGCTTTTGTTAGGTAGTCTGTATAGACCAACAAATTGGAATGGAGAATTTTATGGATAAAGAAAAAGAAGGTGAAAATAACGGACATAAAAAGCCTACTGTCAATGTTACCGGAATTACTAAACCATCAAGCCATAGCGAAGGTAAGATAAGACCGAATCCTAATCTTGATCCTGTACAAGCTAAAACCGATGGCCGCTCCCGCTAATTTAGGCTGATACGCTAATTCCTTTTTCCTTCAGCAATTCCTGCAACTCACCGCTTTGATACATCTCGCGGGCGATGTCGCATCCGCCGATGAATTCGCCTTTTACATATGAAGATATCTCGGCTGTGCTCGGTATGACATATTTCAAATTATTTTTGTTGTGATTGATAAAGCATGCAGCCTTCCGCCCATATTTTTTCCCAGCGCGTCCATCACCATTTTATGTTGCTGCACACGGGTTTTGCCAGCAAATAATTTTGACAAGACCGTGATGCTATAATGGTCATTATCCCCTGCCGTATCAATCAGGGTAATCTGCGCATCGGGGATGGCAGTTTTTACTAATGTTTCAATCTCTAAAGCGGGCATTGGCATTTTGCTACTTACTTAAAATATTATTATTCCCTTAAAATTTGATTTCGTATAACACTTGCTAAGCTCGTTTGCAACGATGGTTTATGGGTGAGTTTATGGGGAAATATGCTGTTTGAACTTTTTATAGTCATTTGTGCGGGCTTGGTTTTTGGCAGTTTTATAACTTGCGCCAGCTACCGCTTGCCTCTGGAAATAGATGTTATAAAAAAACCTTCCTATTGCCCTAAATGTAATACAACACTGGGTTTTAGCGATTTATTCCCGATATTTTCATGGCTGTTTTCTGGTGGAAAATGTGGGCATTGCTCTGCCAAAATCTCCGCGCGTTATCCTCTAATTGAGCTTATCACTGGTGCGTTATTCGCCTTTCTCTATCTACGCTACGGTCTGACACTACAAGGATTTATACTGGCTGGCACAGTGATTATGCTGATGATTATGATTGTCGCTGATCTTGAGCATTTTATTATTCCCGACTGCGTGCATGTCATATTGCTGCCTCTCGCCATTGCCTATCATTTCGTGGGCGGAACATTCTCTGCGGATATTTTGTGGGGCTTTGGTCTTATGACAGGGCTTGCCCTGCTTCTGCATTATGGCTATAGCGCGCTGCGCGGGCGTTCTATGCTCGGTTTTGGTGATGTAAAGTTTTTTGCCATTGTTGGTGTGTGGCTGGATTTAAGCGCCATTCCAGTGTTTTTATTTATTTCTGGGATATTGGGCGTGCTACTTGGGCTAATCTGGAGGATACTGGGCAAAGGGCAGGTATTTCCATTTGGCCCCGCTTTGGCGATAGCTTTATTTTTGTGTTTAATCTATCCACAAATTACTAACATTTTGTTTTTAATTAGATAATACTATATTAATACATAAATTATATGTTATATAAATAATTATACAAATAAATATTGAAATTATGTTATACTACAATTAAATAGGCATATTAAACTAATAACTTGGAAAAATATTCATGACTGAAACCGTCAAAAAACTTTCTGGTGCAGAAAATATAAAGCTCGCAAGTGGTCACTTAAAAGGCAAAATTGCTGCCGAGCTTGCCGACACTTCTACGCAGGAAGTAAGCGATGAAACTTATGAACTACTCAAATTTCATGGCAGCTATTTCGGTTATGATCGCGACAGTGCAACTGAGCGTAAAAAAGCTGGGCTAGAAAAAGAATACGAGTTCATGGTGCGGATGAAATGCCCTGGGGGAAAACTCACCGCAGCACAATATCTCGCACTTGATGTGCTGGCAGAAAAATACGCTAACGGCACGTTGCGTATCACCACCCGCGAAACTTTCCAATTTCATTGCATCAAAAAAGTGGGGATGAAACCTCTTATTGCCGACATCAATCACCTGTTGCTTTCTACTCTCGGTGGTTGTGGTGATGTGGTGCGTAATATCATGATGTGTCCTGCTCCTATTAAAGACAAAATCCATGCTAAATTAGAAGGTGATGGATATAAGCTCGCTTCACACTGCGCGCCAAAAACGAACAGCTATTATGAGGTGTGGCTAGATGGTGAAAAAGTACATGATTATAAATTTAATCCTACTTCTC
>Ga0105164_10001751_pt1 | contig 13717 bp, 13 predicted proteins | sample VDWuncwatermetaG_FD_89674 | JGI IMG/M metagenome (GOLD analysis project Ga0105164, IMG submission 89674) | Wastewater microbial communities from Netherlands to study Microbial Dark Matter (Phase II) - VDW unchlorinated drinking water | ecosystem: Environmental > Aquatic > Freshwater > Drinking...
AGCCACATCTATCTTCAAACAGGAAGCCCTGAGTAACCTGATCCAAGGAACCGATTATGATTCCCTTAAAACTTGGAATGGGACCGCCTTCGTGGAAGCCTCAACGCTTGAACCGGGTAAATCCTATTTCCTCCATATACTCCGCCTCGCCACCTGGACCCCGCCCAAGACCCCCAAGACCACAAGGTTCACCTATGACGGCGATGGGGGAAGGGTGAAGAAAGAACTTCTGGCAAGCGATGGGTCCTTGGTTAGCTCTACGGTTTATATTGGTGGTTTTTATGAGAAGACGGGATCGAACGCTACGAAGTATATTTTATTCGGCGATCAAAAGATTGCTCAAAAAGATTCATCTGGAACTTATTTCATCCACACAGACCACTTGGGGAGTTCCAATGTCCTTACGGATTCCTCCGGCAACCAAGCCCAACTTCTCCAATACACTCCGTATGGAAGTGTCTCCCGCAGCGAAGGGACCAAAGACCTTGAACACAAATTCACCGGGCAACGTCTGGATCCCTCTACAGGACTTTACTTTTACAATGCAAGGTATTATGACCCTACCTGCGGAAGGTTCATTAGTGCTGATTCCATTGTCCAGAACCCAGCTAATCCTCAAACATTCAACCGCTATACCTACGCAGGGAATAACCCCGTTGCCTACGTAGACCCCTCTGGTCATGGGTGGTTCAGCAAATTCTTCGGCGCCATCTCAACCCTTGCTTCCATCCTTTTCCCACCCCTTGCTCCCGCCTTATGGGCAGTCAATATAGGAATTAGTGCATATACAGCTGCCCAGACAGGGAATGTCCTTGGATTTGTTGGAGGACTTGCTGGAGGGGCGATTTTTGGCGGTCGTGGTCATGATATAGGGTTAGGATTTACTTCTGGAATGGGTGAATTCGGTCGTACTTTCTTTGGTGGAGCCCTTGGAGGCGCAGTTGAATTTGGAATCAGTGGCTTTGGTGCTGGATTCGGTGCCTCTCTTGCAAGCGGCGAAAGTTTTAGAGATTCCTTTAAAGGTGGTGGCGTTGGCGCTGCCAGTGGTGCTATAATAGGTGCAGGTATCCAAGGTTCTTACATAGCGGGATGGCAAGACACGCTTCACGGCTATTCTGTCCAGGAGTTCGGCTTAGAGCAAGGCGGTTTAGCCCTACAATCAAGAAATGTAAAAGAATTCAGCGAAGTCAATTCGTTTGTTAGGAGCAGAACAAAGGATGGGTCGGGACTATGGTTGCATGGGACAACAAAAGAACGAGCAATAGGTATAAATATAGACCATTCTTTGCATCAAGGTTCATCTGTAACTCTTCCATTCTCCCGTGACCCAGTCGCAGGAAAACTCGCGTTTCGATTAAATCCTCAAGAATATGCTGACTATACAGGAATGCAATTACCGAGAGGGGAATATTTAGCGTTGGCAGTCGGGCAAGCTGAGTTTATTGGGCCTTCTAAGGGAGGTCCGGCACCCGAGTTTATAATAGGAAAAAATCTTGCAGTAGCGTATAAAAATCCTAATCGCTAAATAGTAAAGGAAAGATATGTTTTTTGATTCTGTAAGAAAGGGGCAAGTTTGGAAAGCAGTAGATGATTTTAAGATGACATTCTTCGGTTTTGAAGGTTGTGTTATCCCAAAAAGCACGAGAATTGTAATAGTATCTGTTCCTATTTTTTTGCTACAGAAATTTTATGATATTATGCCTTTGACTTTAAAAGGATTAGATGAACGATTGATTCCCAACATAGAAAAAATGAAGCGTGAGAAAGAAGGATATGGTGTGCCTATAAATAAACACAGCCTCAAGCGATGGTTTGTGCTTGACAAAGACCAAGAGATAAAATTTGATAATCCTGATGCTGAAAAATTTTGGAATTTTGTAAATGGAAAAAGTGGAGAATTCCTACGGGAATTTCGCAAATAAAAGGGCGCTTCCCCCTTTTCCACACCAGTCTAGCCCAAAGTGTGGATTTAGCTACCCAAGAACTTGGGAAAGCAATAGTAGAATTATACGGTTCTAATTAATGAAAACTTCTTTAAATACAAGTGCCATAGAATACCGCTGATCTTCCCCCGAAAATAAAGCCGCTGGTAAGGTGGGCTACTGGCTATAAGAAGACAAGAAATAAAATCCTTGACTCTTTGAGGAAGAGCACACTACAATGGATTCCTAGGAAAACCAATGAAGAAAAAACCTACCAAACCTAGCCCCTCCCGTGACTCAGAACGGGAGACAAGAGTCCTTTTGGAAGAAGTCCGCTCAGACTTTAAGCTTCTTGCCGAACAGTATAGCTCAATTACCAAGAAGCTAAAGGAGCATGATCGAGAATTTTTCAAAATCCATGGCCGCTTTGATACTTTAGAGAAGCAATTTGGAGCGATTCTTACCGATCACGAACACCGACTTAAAACAGTTGAACAAAAATTAGAGATCGCATAAAACCGCCCTCTCTTTCCCCCTCTTGTTCTTAGTCCAAGATCACTAGACAAATAATTCAATAATTCCGGGGACATCATACTTAATTATTAAAGGAGCCACGATGGAGTTGGAAGTCAGGCATGATGAAAAGGGAAATCGGTTTGTGATTGAAATTGAAGGCCGAGAAGCCCTTTTGGCTTATTCGCAAGAAGAGAATGTCTTAGACTTTTATCGTACCTTTGTGCCGGAGGAATTGCGAGGTCAAGGTCTTGCTGAAAAGGTGGTCAAAGCCGCTTTTGAATACGCCAGGGAGAAGGGTTTAAAAGTGAGGCCCAGCTGCTCTTATGTTTCCGGTGCTTTTCTGAAGCGACACAAGGAATATCAGACCCTCATTGCTCCTTAAAATTTCTTAAAAATTTCCCTTGACAAGAAATAATAGATTCGATAAATTACTCCCATGGAGCCAGAAACGGCTCCTTTTTTATTTGGGTAGATTTTTCTTGACTCAAAGAAAAGGGAGCAGTACAGTAACTCTGTTGGAGAAGAGAAAATGGAAGAAATGCACTCACAATTGAATGTCGTGGCCGAGCAATATGGGTCCATCGATCGTAGATTGGACCGTCAAGAAGTTGCACTATCAAAGCTTGACATGGAAGTACAGATTGTGAAGAGTAAGGTTGGTTCGATAGATGCGAAAGTAAATAGTGTCGAAAGGGAGTTAGATACCGTAAAGGAAGCTGTATTAGACAATAGCCGCCGACTCGATCGCGTTGAAAATAGACTTGGCGGCATTGAGCATAAGCTGGATACTGTTGCAGAAAATCATGAAGCAAGGTTCAAAACGCTTGAAGCGAAATCAGTGAAGGAGAGGAACTTTTAGCATCATTTAGCTTGTAAGATTCAGAGACATTCGATATTTCAAACGGAGCCAAAATCGGGCTCCGTTTTTGTTTTGTGCCTTCGGAGTCTCAACGTGGAAAATGGAGGAACTACCCATGAAGAAGATTCTTCTCTTACTCTTTTTAACCTGTTTCTTGCGAAGCGCTGAAGGGGGGATTGTCATCAATGAAATCCTTGCGGATCCACCCAGTGGGATTTCAGGGGATGCGAATCGAGACGGTGTTCGAAGTGCATCGGACGATGAATTTGTAGAATTTCTCAATATAGGTCCAAGTTCTGTGTCTCTGTCAGGGTGGACCTTTTCAGATGGGGGCGGGATAAGACACATTTTTTCCTCTTCCTCCTCCATTCCTTCCTATGGGTTCTTTGTTCTCTTTGGAGGAGGCGATCCTCTGGGATTTGACACATTCTCGGTGAGTTCCGCGGGATTACTGAGTCTCAATAATTCGGGGGACTCCATTTTCCTTCGCGATGTGAATGGTACACTGATCGATTCTCTCCTCTACGGTTCTGAAGCCAATCATGATGTGTCGCTTACCCGTTTTCCAGATGGCGCAGGCCCTTTTGTGAAGCATACCTCTGTCAGCAATCTCCCTTTTTCTCCCGGCACAACCATAGAAGGTGAGAATCGCCTCTCAGATCCAAGCGCCGTTCCGGAACCTTCCACCTTTTTGTTGTTGGGAATGGGTCTATGGACTCTCATCTCCAGAACGCATAGGCGCCTGCCCTTTTTAACCATGCTCCTTCTTACCGCGGTCCTCGTCGTAGGAGGTCCTGCTAAAAATGTCTCTGCCGATCAGGTATGGGAAGAGGTTACAAACGGCATCCCCGAGCATGATTTTCGGACGATTGCCGTAGATCCCCAAGATGCGAGGACTGTTTACATAGGAACCTCTAAATCGCTTTACAGGACCCTTGATGAAGGGAAGAACTGGAAAAATGTTTTTTCTGGACACGGCACCCTTAAAGCGATTCACCAAATTCTCATGACATCCCGAGGAGACGTTTGGATCGCGACGGATAATGGACTCTTTCGTTCATCCGGTGACGGAGAGGCGTGGGAGAAAGTATTTAGCGGTATAGGGGAGAAGGGAAGAAGGATCCTTTCCATCGTGATGCCCAAAGGGGAAGAGCGCATATTCCTTGGAACAGGGGAAGGACTTTTTACGAGTCTTGACGGTGGAAAACATTGGGAAAGAGGAAAGGGAGAGATTTTAAATGAAGAAGTTTTCTTCCTTGCCACCACTCCTTCACAAGGAGTGCTTTACGCCGCGGCGCCGAAGGGAGTTTACCGGTCAAAAGACTCTGGTGAAACGTGGGAACGGGTTTTTGTCACGAGCGTTGAAGTGGGGGAGTCTCCCGAAAATGGCAATGGGATGGAAGAGGGAGACTTCGATGAAAGATTCACCTCAGCGGAACGGGTCACCTCCATCGTGGTGAGAGAGGGTCCCTCACAAACCGTTTTTCTGGGGACGCAAAAGGGCGTTTACCACTCCATAGACGAAGGGAAAAGTTGGTTCAAGGTAAGTTCTATAGGACTCGGGAATGCTGAAGTCGGCCATCTTTGCCTTTACGGAGGTTCCCTTTATGCTGCAACAAGAGAAGGAATTTTTGTTTTTAAGGAAGAAGAAAAAAAGTGGGATGAGGTATCCCGCGGACTTACAGAGGGAGAAATGGTTTATTTAAGCGCCTCGAACCGGTCTTTTGGACTATGGGCTGTTTCTACAGAAGGAATTTTTAGGATGACGGAAGAAAGGGTCGAGGTCGAAGGGTGGAGGAGGGAGATCGCAGAGGTTCTTCATCGTTTTGACCATGAGCCACCCATTCAGGAAATTCAAGAAGCAGCGATACGCTACGCCGAAGTGCATCCAGAAAAAATTATCGCCTGGCGGAAGGCGGCCGCTCGAAAAGCGTATCTTCCTACTGTCTCAACGGGTCTTGGGATGGACATTGATAGGAATATCGCAATAGACACAGGGGGCACAACCAATCCCGATTTTTTCATTACGGGTCCTCATGAGCGTGGATTCGATTGGGATATGAACGTTAGTTGGAACCTTGGGGAGTTGGTCTGGAACGATGACCAAACGTCGATAGACGTAAGGTCACGACTGATGGTGCAACTTCGGGATGATGTTCTGGATGAAGTCACGAGACTTTACTTTGAAAGACGAAGGCTTCAAATCACCTTGTTTTTGGGGCCACCGAAGGAATTAAAGGATAAAATTGAAAAGGAACTTCGCTTACAGGAACTGACCGCGGGGATTGATGCGTTAACGGGAGGGCATCTTTCGCGGGTCCTTCAGAGCCAGCCGCGTTTTTCACGCCGATCGGAGTGACGGCGGTCTGTTTCCCGTCGTTCTTCCGTGACCTTAATCTCCTCAAAGGGAATATCGGCGGCACGGCGTCCTTTTTCTCTCCTCTCTCCCCCCCTCTTCTGAAAAGGCCTTTTCGATTTTCGATTCATATCTCGCTGGACACTGAGAAGAAGGATGACAAAGAGGATCGATCCCGTAATGAGAAGCCACCTTGTTCCTGTGGGGAGCCGGAGGATAAATCCTTCAAACCCCGGAGGGTAAATCTTGGGACCCCTCAAATCGGGAATGGGCATATTTTCGGTCACAAGCGCGACGGGGAGGGTTTGACCGTCTCTCTCCACCAACATGGAAAGTTGCGAACCGACCCCCATTTTCTTGATAAGCTCAGGGATCTCTTTCGGGGTCTTCAATTCCGTTCCGTTGAATGAGAGGATTTTATCACCGATGCGAACGCCCGCGCGCTCTGCCGGTCCGTTTTTAACGAGACGGGAGATCACAAATTCATTTCCATTTTTTTGGTCGAGGATAAATCCAAGCCAGGGCCGCAGGACCTCCCCTTTTTGGATTAAGTCGGGGAGGATTTTTTTAATTTCATTGATCGGTGTGGCAAACCCCATGCTTTGCCCCGCCGGAATGATGGAGGTATTGATGCCCACCACTTCACCTTTCATGTCGAGGAGGGGTCCGCCGCTGTTCCCAAAGTTTATGGCGGCGTCCGTCTGAAGCATGTTGGCGTAGGAGCGCCAGCCCTCTCCACCGAGGTAGCGTCCTTTGGCGCTGACAATCCCGGCGGATACGGTATACCGAAGCCCTAAGGAGTTGCCGATCGCCAACACCCATTCACCGACCCGAAGGTGGTCAGAATCCCCTAGGCGTGCGACAGGGAGATCAGTCGCTTCAATCTTGAGCACGGCTATATCGGTCAGATAGTCTCTTCCGATAATCTGGGTGGAGAAAATCCGGCCGTCCGGAAGGATCACTTCAAGAGACTGTCCGCCACCGGTGACATGATCGTTCGTCAGAATGAGGCCGTCCGACTGAAGAATGATTCCTGATCCGATCATCTTCTCCAGAAATTCCCTCTGAGGGTATTCCTGGAAAAGCATAAAGCTGAAAAAATCCTCCAGATCATCACTTCGCTTTTTTCCAAGGATCTTATCGATGAGAAGACGGCCCCTTCCTTTTTGGGGCTCACTCGTACGGGTCAGTGTAATCGTGACGACGGAATTTTTTGCTTTTTCCGCAATCCGCACAAAATGGTCACTCCCGATGGGATAGATTTCAGAAACGTTCGCTGTCCCAAACGCCTCAGCACAAATAAGGAAAAGAAAGGAAAGGGGAATGGTTATTCTTTTTCGCATCAGGGTGACCTCGAAAAATAAAAGGCCCTACTTTCGTAGGGCGCCCTTATTGGGAAGTATACCATATTTTCCTCAAATTATCAATAATGACATAATTGTCGTATCATGTACAAAATTGTAAAATAAACTCTTAAAAATCCAAAATTTATAGCCGTTTATCGTAGAAAACAAATAAGAAGTAAATTTTTTTATTATACAATATACTGAAAGTATTAATCTTAAATAATATTTATTTGACTTTTTAAAAGTAATACATATGTTGGCATGGGACTTGCTATATTAATAAGGTGGGGTCGGAAAGGAGCGGTACAATGGCGAGTGTTGCGGAGAAACCGATTTTGATTGTGGATGACGAAGAGGGACCCAGGGAAGCGCTCCGGATGGTGTTCAAGGGAGAGTATAAGATTCTTACTGCCAAGGACGGACAGGAATGTCTTGATCTTGTCCGGAGGGAAAGACCAAGCCTCATTCTTTTGGATGTAAGACTTCCCGGCATGGACGGGATTGAAGTCCTTCAGAGGATTAAGAAGATCCGTCCGGAAACCCCCGTCATTGTGATCAGCGCCATGGGAAGCCATAAAACGGTCATTGATGCCCTGAAGTTGGGGGCGGTCGATTTTATTGCAAAGCCGATTGATGTGATTCAAGTCAGGGATGCGGTGCGAAGGGCCCTTTTCCAGGCAGACTGCGATCGATCGCTCGGTGTCCCCGCCACACGTGGTCTCCCCACCGTCGAAGAGATTCTTGAGGCCACCTACCTCAATGTCATTAAAACCCTTTGTAAAATTCTCGTTAAAAAAGATCCTTATACCCGTGCACATTCGCAGCAGGTGACTCACTATGCCCTTCTGATCGGAAGGGAACTCGGTTTTTCCGATGAGGAACTCCTGGTCCTGGAGCAGGCGGCCCTTCTTCATGATATCGGAAAGATCGGGATACCGGATCATATCCTCCGTAAGCCCGGACCCTTGACGGAGAGCGAATGGGAAGTGATGCGCCAGCATCCGAATATCGGACAGGACATCTTGGAGCATATCCAGGTCCTCCACCTTGAACAGACGATGGTCCGTCATCATCATGAGCGCTATGATGGAGAAGGGTACCCGGATGGTCTCAGTGGGGAAGAAATTCCGATTTACGCGAGGATTCTCAATGTGGCGGACAGTTTCCATGCGATGGTGTCCGACCGTCCTTATCGAAAGGCGCTCCCCTTGGAGGCAGCTCTTCAGGAACTTCAGAAAAACAGTGGGACCCAATTTGATCCTGAGATTGTCAATGTCTTTTTGAAGGCACTCAACAAAGAAGGCGTCTACAAAGTGGAAAAGAGGGAGGAAGTAGCATGACGTACATATCGAAAGTATTGGACCGGGATCTTTCGAACGAACCGATCACGGTGCTTGTCGTGGATGACGAGGAAGGACCCCGGGAGGCGTTGAGGATGATCCTCAAGGATCGCTGCTCGGTCTTCACCGCGAAGGATGAGTCGGAAGCCCTTTTTCGGATTACCGAGTCAAACGTCGATGTGGACATCGTCGCGTTGGATGTCCGTTTGGGCGAGAAAGACGGAATTGGGGTGTTGCAGGCCATCAAGCGGGTGGCGCCGGACGTGGAAGTTTTTCTGATCACCGGATACCCCAGCATTGACAGTGCCATCCGCGCCATGCGATACGGTGCGTATGATTATATCATCAAGCCTTTCGACAAGCATATGGTGCGGGAGGTGGTGCGGAAAGGTGTCCTGCGACAGAGTCAATCCCTTTTTGAAAAACGGGAGAGAATCCGCAACAACCGACCGAAAGAAGCACTTTATGAAAGAGGGGGTAAATGAAATGGGGGGGACATTGCGTTCCAACAAAATTTTGGTGATCGATGATGAAGAGGGTCCGCGTCAATCGCTCAAGATGATTCTGAAGGATGACTATGAGGTGCTCACGACGGACGATCCGGTCAAGGCCCTTGAAATCATCGTGAAGGGCGACATCGACATCGTCGCACTCGACATCAAAATGCCTAAAGTCAACGGCATCGAGATACTCCACAATATCAAGAAGACCTCACCCGACGTGGAGGTTTTTCTCATCACCGGTTTTCCCAGTGTTTCAACGGCGATCGAGGCGATTCAGTACGGGGCCTATGACTATGTGGTCAAACCCTTCGACCGTGACGCGGTGTTAAACGTTGTCCGCCGGGGCCTCAACCGCCGCAGTCAGAATATGTTGGAAAAGGAGGTCTTGGGAGATCTCCGATTTCTGAAATGGGTTTAATTCGAAAGGAGCAACGGATGGGGGAACAATTTTCCGGACCCATGATGCGGAAGGACGGACGCCGCAAATATGCGCGGGTTCCGACGAATCTTTATGTCGGGTATTCCTTTCCCGGCATGGAGACCCAAGAGGCGGGTCTCTTTCTTACCAAGAATGTGAGTGGCGGAGGGCTTCTCATCGAGAGTTTGAAGGAAATTCCTATCGGAACGATCCTTAACCTTTCGATGCATCTCCCGACGGCACCGTTTCCCCTTCCCGCGAAGGGGAGGGTGGTGCGCGTTCGAAAAACCCGGCCTTATGGACGGTATGACATCGGGTTATCGCTTGTTGAAATTTCAGAAAAGGACAGACAGCAATTGATCAAATATCTAGTTTCCATTATTTTTTCAAAAGCCGATTACGAGAGCCTGTTTCGAAAGGAGGCATATTGGGAGCAACTTCTTTTTGAAGAAACAGTAATTCAAGAAACGCGAGCCACCCCTTAGGCACGTAGTTCCTCCCCCGAGGGTGCCCAAGGCCCCTGGCGTTTGCCAGGGGCCTTTCTTTTTCTTGACCTTTCCAGAAACTTCTGTTAATCTATTAAGACTCATAAGATAGGACAAATGTCACCTTTGAAAACCTGTGTCAGTGTGATTGGGGACGGGGGGTGGGGAACGACCCTTGCGATTCTTCTTTCTGAGAAGAATTGCGAGGTGAGGCTCTGGTCCGTTTTCCCGGAGTATGCCAAACTCCTCCGTGAGAAGCGGGAGAATATTAAATTCCTTCCCGGCTTCCCCATTCCGAAAGAGATTATCATCTCTTCGAACATCGGGGAGGTGGTGGAAGGGACACAGTTTGTGGTCCTTGCCCCGCCCTCCCATTTTATGAGGGATGTCGCGTCCCGGTTAAAGGGGATCGATCTTTCAAAGAAAATCCTCGTGAGTGTGAGCAAAGGAATTGAGAACGGGACGCTTCTTCGGATGTCTGAAGTGATTTTAGATGCCTTGGGAGGGGGACTTCACCCTACGGTTCTTTCCGGTCCCACGATCGCCCCGGAAGTGGCGAAACATCTTCCGGCGATGGCGGTGATCGCCTCATCGGATATAAATGCGGCGAGTGCCGTTCAAGAAATTTTCAACACCAACCACTTTGGTGTGTATGTGAGCGACGATGTTGTCGGGGTTGAGCTGGGAGGATCTCTCAAAAATGTCATTGCAATCGCGGCCGGTATTTCCGACGGACTGGGATTCGGGACAAATACGAAAGCGGCCCTTTTTACCCGAGGTCTTGTGGAGATTGCAACACTCGGCGTCAAAATGGGAGCGCGCCCGGAGACCTTCAGCGGCTTAAGTGGCATGGGAGATCTTGTGACCACCTGTCTCAGTCCTCAGAGCCGGAATCGCTCACTCGGTGAAGCGATTGGGAAGGGAAAACGTCTTGACGAAGTCTTGAAGGGAACAGAAATGGTGGTCGAAGGAGTTCGGACCGCCCTCTCAGCCCTTGAGCTCGGAAAAAAATACAACACCGAACTCCCGATCACGCAGGAAGTCAAATCCGTTCTTTACGACGGTAAGGATCCCTTGGTTGCAGTAAAGGATCTTATGTCTCGTCCTCATAAGGAGGAATTGAAACTCTGGGATAAATAACGGGGTGTAGCGCAGTTTGGTAGCGCACCTGAATGGGGTTCAGGTGGTCCTCGGTTCGAATCCGAGCACCCCGACCATCTGCCTTCCTGTATCGGGCGATACAGAGAAGATAGCGTACGGCAGATGTGTCCGCCGAAGGCTAACTTCTCTGATTAGCCCAATACACGGAGGCGGGCCATCACTGCGGTGTAAAGTGCCATGAAAAAAATACAGATCGGAATGATCGGTTTGGGAACCGTTGGAACAGGAGTCGCAAAAATCCTGCGGGAGCGCGCATCGCTCCTTGAGGAAAAGGCGGGGGTCCGTCTGTCGCTCAAGAAAATTTGTGTCCAACATCCGGACCGTAAAAGAGACCTCTCTTTGCCAAAAGGGATTCTCACCGGAAATGTCCGTCACGTTCTGGAAGACCCGGAGATTCAGATTGTTCTGGAACTGATCGGCGGGATCCATCCCGCGAAGGAGTATATTGTGGAAGCGCTCCGCCGCGGGAAGCATGTCGTGACCGCCAACAAAGCGCTCCTCGCCGAAGAAGGGAAAGAGATTTTCCGTCTTGCGGAGCAGAAGAAGAGGCGCGTCCAGTTTGAGGCGAGTGTCGGGGGCGGGATCCCGATCCTTAAGAGTCTGAAAGAGGGATTGGTTTCAAACCGGATTCAGGCGATCCTCGGGATTATCAATGGGACCTCCAATTTTATCCTCACGCGGATGACGGAGACCGGATGCACCTTCGGGGAGGCGCTCAAAGAGGCACAGAAAAGGGGATATGCGGAGCGGAATCCCTCTCTCGATATCGATGGGGTCGATTCGGCGCATAAATTGGCGATCTTGGCACTCTTGGGATTTGGACAGGAGGTTCCACTGGACCGCATCAGCATCGAGGGGATCCGGCATGTTTCTCCCAAAGACATTCGATATGCCGGAGAACTCGGCTATCGGATTAAACTCCTCGCGATCGCCAAGCAGACCTCTCGAGGTCTCGAGGTGAGGGTTCAACCGACGCTTATTCCCAAAGGACATCCTCTTGCTTTTGTGGACGGGGCCTATAATGCCATTACGGTACGGGGAGATCTCGTCGGAGAAACGATTTTTTACGGGCAGGGAGCGGGAAGGTTCCCGACCTCCAGTGCGGTGCTTGCAGATCTTCTGGACCTTGCCCAGAGGATTCAAGAAAAAGGCTCCTCAGGGCCCCCTTTCCATTTTAAAAGCGGGGTGAAGCGGATTAAGCCGATGGAGTCTCTCTCGGTCCGTTACTATTTTCGCTTTTCCGTCGTGGATCGGCCCGGCGTGCTTTCTCAGATTTCGCGACTTTTGGGCAGACATAAAATCTCCATCGCGAGCGTCATTCAAAAAGAGACACATCAGAGACGGAGCGTTCCGCTCATCATGGTGACCCACGAGGCGCTGGAACGGGATGTCCGCCGCGCGATTCAGAAGATCGATCGGCTGGGTGTCGTGAAAGCCCATTCGATTTTCCTTCGGATCGAAGAGGTGTAGGGAATGTACAAAGGGATCATTGCGCGCTACCATCCCTATCTTCCTGTGAGTTCCAAGACACCCGTGGTAACGCTCTTGGAAGGGGACACCCCCCTCATCCGGGCGCGGCATGTTGAAAGGGAGTTGGGACAGAAAGGGCTGCAACTTTATCTCAAATACGAGGGGCTCAATCCGACCGGCTCCTTTAAGGATCGGGGAATGACGGTCGCGGTTTCAAAAGCACTTGAAGAAAAATCGCGCACCGTGATCTGCGCCTCGACGGGAAATACCTCTGCCTCAGCCGCCGCCTATGCGGGGAAGGCCCGACTCAAATGTGTCGTTCTGGTACCCAAAGCGAAGATCGCCCTCGGTAAATTGGCGCAGGCCCTGATCCACGGGGCGAAGGTCATTGCCATTGACGGAAATTTTGATGAGGCGCTCCATTTGGTAAAAGAGATCGCCGCAAGCTACCCCATTACGCTGGTGAATTCACTCAATCCCCATCGGATTGAGGGGCAGAAGACCGGGGCCTTTGAAATTTGCGACGATTTAGGGAGCGCACCCGACTACCATGCGATCCCCGTCGGGAATGCGGGAAATATCACGGCTTATTGGAAGGGGTATCAAGAATATAAGAAGCACGGAAAAATTTCGCGACTCCCCAAAATGATCGGGTTTCAGGCGGCAGGGGCAAGCCCCATTGTGCATGGAAGGATCTTTCCAAATCCGAAGACGATCGCCACGGCGATCCGGATCGGAAATCCCGCCAGCTGGTCGAAGGCGCTGGAGGCGCGGGATATGTCGGGGGGGATGATCGGGACCGTGACCGACGAGGAGATCCTCTCGGCCTATAAGATGCTCGCTTCTCTGGAGGGAATCTTTGTGGAACCCGCTTCGGCCGCGTCGGTGGCGGGGGTTCTGAAACTGAGTCGGAAAAAATATTTCAAGGGAAAAAGAATTGTTTGCGTGTTAACCGGTCATGGGTTGAAGGACCCGGACATCGCATTTAAGAATGTGAAAGCACCCAAGACGGTCCGGCCGGAATTAAAAAGGGTCTTGGAGGAGATTCTTTGAAATACGCGGTTTTGATTGCGGACGGGATGGCGGATGAACCGCTCCAGGAACTTTTTGGAAAGACACCGCTTGAGGCGGCGAGGACGCCGAGGATGGATGGGTTGGCACAAGGAGGACAGGTCGGTCTCTGCCGCACCGTCCCGAAAGGGTTAAACCCCGCAAGCGACGTCGCAAGCCTCTCCATTTTGGGATATGATCCGAGGCGTTATTATACCGGTCGGGGCGCTTTGGAGGCGGCCAATATGGGCGTGACACTCAAAGAAGATGAAGTCGCTTTCCGGTGCAACC
>Ga0105164_10001752_pt1 | contig 13715 bp, 18 predicted proteins | sample VDWuncwatermetaG_FD_89674 | JGI IMG/M metagenome (GOLD analysis project Ga0105164, IMG submission 89674) | Wastewater microbial communities from Netherlands to study Microbial Dark Matter (Phase II) - VDW unchlorinated drinking water | ecosystem: Environmental > Aquatic > Freshwater > Drinking...
CCGATCACCGCGTCCATACGGATCAGGATGCGGTCATCGACGCCCGACTGCGCCATCGCGGCCTGCGCTTTCTTCATGCCGGGCATCATGCCCATCAGCGCGCCCATGCCGCCCATGCGGCGCATCTGGCCAAGCTGGGAGCGCAAATCGTTCATGTCGAACTGGCCCTTCGCCATCTTCGCGGCGAGCGCTTCGGCTTCATCCTGCTGGATTGTTTCGGCGGCGCGTTCGACAAGGCTGACGACATCGCCCATGCCAAGGATGCGGCCGGCGACGCGTTCGGGATGGAAGACGTCCAGCCCTTCGAGCTTTTCGCCCGTCCCGACGAACTTGATCGGCTTGCCGGTGACAGCGCGCATCGAAAGCGCCGCGCCGCCGCGTGCATCGCCGTCCATCCGGGTCAGGACGATGCCGGTGACGGCCACCTGCTCGCCGAACGACTTGGCGACGTTGACGGCGTCCTGCCCGGTCAGGGCATCGACGACGAGGAGAATTTCGGCGGGGTTCGATACGTTGGCGACCGCCTTCATCTCGGCCATCAGCTGGGCATCGACATGAAGCCGGCCGGCCGTGTCGAGCATCAGCACGTCAAAGCCCTGGAGCTTGGCCGCCTGCATTGCGCGCTTGGCGATATCGACCGGTTGCTGGCCGGTAACGATCGGCAGCGTCGCCACGCCGATCTGTTCACCGAGCACGGCAAGCTGTTCCTGCGCCGCCGGACGGTTGACGTCGAGCGACGCCATCAGGACCTTCTTGCGGTCCTTTTCGACCAGCTTCTTGGCGATCTTCGCCGTTGTCGTCGTCTTGCCCGAGCCTTGCAGGCCGACCATCATGATGATTGCGGGTGGCGCGACCGAAAGCTCAAGCTCTGCGGCCTCGCTGCCCAGCATCTCGACCAGCGCATCGTTGACGATCTTGACGACCTGCTGCCCCGGTGTGACCGACTTCAGGACCGACTGGCCGACGGATTTGTCCGTGACGCTGTCAATGAACGAACGAACCACCGGAAGCGCGACATCGGCCTCGAGCAACGCAATGCGAACTTCGCGCATCGCTTCGCGCACGTCGGATTCGTTGAGCGCACCACGGCCGCGCAGCCGGTCAAAGACCCCGCCAAGCCTGTCGCTCAAACTTTCGAACATATGTCCGTATCCACAACAAAAAGCCCAAAACACAAAGCGCCGGCGGACGAAACCTCGTCGGCCAGCGTCGCCCTCGGGCGGCCAAAATCACGCTTTCCGCTTGAAAAGCAAACGCGCCGATAGCGAAACCCTCGTCGAAGGTCAATCAAGGACGCCGCGGAATAGCCTTTAACCGCTTTTTCATCCGATTGGCGTAGTGCTCGACCCCAGCCAATTTAGCCGGGGGCCAATCGACCGTGGGACTGATGCTCAAACGCGACGAGGCTTCAGGCAATAGCGCCGCACAAGCCGCCCAGAAGGATATTTTCACCGGCGCCGTTGTTATCGCCGCGATCATCATGTTTGTCGGCACTGGCACATCGGTTCTTACTTCAACGATCGACATGATTATCGGGGTTGGCGGCGGAAGCGACCGCACGCTGACCATTGCCCTGATCCTCAATATCGCGCTGATCCTCTTTGGATGGCGGCGCTATAATGATCTTTCAAGAGAAGTCGAGGAACGCAAAGCCGCAGAGGAGCGCGCCCGAACCCTTGCCTTGCGCGATCCGTTGACAGGCTTCCACAATCGCCGCTCGTTAACCGAAAATGGGGCAGAAATGCTCTCAAAGGCCATTCGCCGCGACAAGGCGCTGGCGATGCTGATGCTCGATCTCGATCACTTCAAGAACGTGAACGACATGCACGGCCATGCGGTTGGCGACGCTCTCCTGCGCGCTGTCGCAGCAGAAATCGCCAAGCTGATGCCGCCCAATGCGCTTGCGGCGCGGCTCGGTGGAGACGAATTTGCCTGCGTATTCGTTTTCGACCTCGCCAATCGCGATATGGTCGATCATGTTGCAGAGGCCCTGGTTACGCGACTTGCCCAGCCCTTCGACGCCGATGGCATATTCACCCATATAAGCGTGTCGCTCGGCATTGCTCATTCGGCCCCGGATTGCGACAGCGTGGATGGCCTCATGCGCCGCGCAGATATTGCCATGTACGGGGCCAAGCATCAGGGGCGCAATCGCACCGCGTGGTTCGATGCCTCGATGGAGCAGGCGCTTCAGGCCCGAAACGAAACCGAATCGGGGATGCGCAACGGCATTCCGCGCGGCGAATTCGTGCCTTATTTCGAACAACAGATCGACCTGACGACGGGAAGGTTGAGCGGTTTTGAAATGCTGGCGCGCTGGGACCATCCCACGCAGGGGATCATCCTGCCCGACAATTTCATATCCATCGCCGAGGAAACTGGCATGATTGCCGATCTTTCGATTTCGGTGATGCGCCAGGCGCTGCTCGAGGCCAAGGGATGGGATCCGTCGCTGTTCGTCTCGGTCAACATTTCGCCCGCCCAGCTCAAGGATCCCTGGCTCGCCCAAAAAATCGTCAAGCTGCTGGTGGAAACGGGCTACCCCGCGAACCGCCTTGAGATCGAAATCACGGAAACCTCGCTTTTTGAAAATCTTGCGCTGGCCCAATCCATCGTCGGCAGCCTCAAGAACCAGGGCATCAGGCTCGCGCTTGACGATTTCGGGACCGGGTACAGCTCGCTCGCGCACCTGCGCGCGCTGCCCTTTGACCGCATCAAGATAGACAAGAGCTTTGTCACATCGATCCTGGACAATCCCGAAAGCGCGGCGATCGTCAACGCCATTACCCGGCTGGGCGACAGCCTTGGCCTGTCGGTAACGGCGGAGGGCATTGAGGATGCAGCGATCGAAGAGCGATTACGCCAGCTGGGCTGCCACAAGGGCCAAGGCTGGCATTTCGGGAAGCCGGCGTCGATCGGCCAGACCCGCAAGTTGCTTGCAGAGCGCAATCTGCTCCCGACGATGGGCGCCGAAATGCGGCACGCTGATCCCGTCGAGCCAGCGCCAATTGCGATCCCGGACGACTTGCGCAAACGGGCCTGAATTTTCGGGGTTCGCACTTTCGCCCCGGCTGGGCTAAACGCCTCCGCGTTATGAAAACGCGGTTCCACAAGATGCATGGGCTCGGCAATGATTTTGTCGTGATCGATGCGCGCGACGCGCCGGTCGAAATGACTGCCGCGCGCGCACACGCGATTGCAGACCGCCACACCGGCATCGGCTTCGACCAGCTCATCCTGCTCGAGCCTTCCGCAGCGGCAGATGTGAAGATGCGCATCTTCAACGCGGACGGCAGCGAAGTCGAGGCTTGTGGCAATGCGACCCGCTGCATCGCGCTGCTGATGGACGGGCCGGCCAATATCGAGACGATGGGCGGCATCCTTCATACCGAACCGGGCGATGCGAGCGCGACCGTCACACTTGAGCAGCCGGCCTTTGACTGGGAGCTGATCCCGCTTGCCATGCCGATGGACACGCGCGACATGCCGGTCGGCTGGGACGGGCTGGAACGCCCGGCAGCGGTGAATGTCGGCAATCCGCATGTCATTTTCTTCGTACCGGACTGCGATGCGATCGATCTTGAAACTCTTGGCCCGATCGTTGAACACGACCCCCTTTTTCCTGAGCGGATCAACGTCAATGTGGCGACCATCATAGGTAAGGACCATTTGAAGCTGCGCGTATGGGAACGCGGTGTGGGCCTGACACGGGCCTGCGGCACCGGGGCCTGCGCAACCGCCGTAGCAGCTATTCGCGCCGGTATCGCTGGCTCTCCGGTTCGCGTCTCGCTGCCCGGGGGGGATCTCGAAATTTCCTGGACCGACGGCGAAACCATCCGCATGTCCGGCCCGGCAACGCATGTCTTTACCGGCGAGGCCGACTGGGACAGTTTCGGTTGAGCGTCGAAATCATCAATTTCGGTTGCCGACTGAACCTGGCGGAAGGCGAAGCCATTCGGGCGCGGATGGCGGATCAGAACGATCTCATCATCGTCAATTCCTGCGCCGTCACCAGCGAAGCGGAACGGCAGGCGCGGCAAGCCATTCGTCGGGCCGCAAAGCGGCGGCCAGATGCGCGCATCGTCGTGACCGGATGCGCCGCCGAAACGAGCGGCGGAGCGTTTGCAGCGATGTCGGAAGTCTCGGCGCTTCTCGGCAATCGTGAAAAGCGCGGTGCGATTGCCGCTCCCGCCGTGTCAGGCGCCGATCATGCTCGCGCATTCATCGAGGTGCAGAATGGTTGCGACCATTCCTGCACCTTCTGCATCATTCCCCATGGGCGCGGCGAAAGCCGTTCGATTCCGGCAGGAGCCATCATCGAGGCCGTGCAGGCCGCGGTTGATCGGGGGCAACAGGAAGTCATCCTCACGGGCGTCGACCTGACCAGCTACGGCCCCGACCTGCCGGGCAGCCCGACGCTCGGGAGCCTTGTAAACCGTATCCTCAAACACGTCCCTACCCTGCACCGCCTGCGGCTTTCCTCGCTCGATTCGATCGAAATCGACCCGCGCCTCGAAGAGGTCATCGCGAACGAACCTCGCGTGATGCCCCATGTCCATCTTTCGCTCCAATCAGGGGACGATTTGATCCTCAAGCGCATGAAACGCCGCCATTCGCGCGCGCAAGCGGTGGCGCTGGTGGAACGGCTCAAGGCGCGGCGCCCGGAAATCGCGATTGGCGCAGACATCATTGCCGGATTCCCGACCGAGGACGAAGCCATGTTCGAAAACAGCCTGAGGCTGCTTGACGATTGCGACATTGTCTTTGGCCATGTCTTTCCCTTCTCTGCGCGCGACGGCACCCCTGCTGCGCGGATGCCCCAGCTCGATCGTGCGCTGGTCAGGGAACGGGCCGAACGCCTGCGCGGCGCGGCCAAGGTTCGCAAGGCACAGTGGCTCTCAACGCTCATCGGCACGCGGCAGAAAGTGCTCATCGAACTCGACGGCCGGACGGGGCACGCCCCCAATTTCGCCAGCGTCACCCTTGAACAAGCGCTCCCGGGCGGCAATATGCGCGGCACAATGATCGAAACGCTTATTACCGGCTCGGATGGCCAGACGCTGACAGGCATTCCTGCGTGAACGACACACCCTGGCACAAGAAGCTGCTCGGCGGCTTCAGGAAGACGTCCGAGCGCCTGACGGAAAACCTGACCGGTCTCGTCACCAAATCGAAACTCGATGCCGAGACGCTTGACGGGATCGAGGAAGCGCTGATCGTGTCGGACCTCGGGCCTGCCACCGCTGCGGCTGTCCGCGCACGGCTCGCCGACAGCCGGTACGAGCGCGGCATCGACGAAGCCGGCGTGCGCGAAGTCCTGGCCGAGGAAATTGCCAAGGTTCTTGCTCCTGTTGCCATCCCGATCGAAATCGAGGCGTTTCCGAGGCCGCAGGTCATCCTTGTCATCGGCGTCAACGGCTCGGGCAAGACGACAACCATTGCCAAGCTCGCGCATCTGTTCCTTGAGCAGGATTATGGCGTGATGCTGGCCGCGGGCGACACGTTCCGGGCGGCTGCCATCGGCCAGCTCAAGGTCTGGGCCGAACGGTTGGGCGTGCCAATCATCAGCGGCCCGGAAGGCGGTGACGCGGCAGGGATCGTGTTCGATGCCGTCAAGCAGGCCACGGCAACCGGTATCGACGTGTTGATTGTCGATACGGCCGGTCGCCTCCAGAACAAGCGTGAGCTTATGGATGAGTTGGCAAAAATCCGGCGTGTGCTCGGGCGAATCAACCCGGCCTCGCCACATAATGTGGTGCTGGTGCTCGACGCGACGACCGGTCAGAATGCATTAAACCAGATCGAGATATTCAAGGAAGTGGCAGGCGTGACGGGATTGGTTATGACGAAACTCGATGGCACGGCGCGCGGTGGCGTGCTTGTTGCGGCAGCGGAAAAATTCGGCCTGCCGATCCATGCCGTGGGCGTGGGTGAAACGCTGGACGACCTCCGCCCGTTTGATGCCAACGAAATGGCGCGGGTTATTGCGGGAGCTTCAGCATGACGGAAGAACTGCCCAGACGCGCCCCCGGCTGGCTGCCCGCTGCTCTCGATTATGGGCCGCTTGTCCTGTTCTTCCTGGGATACAAGATCCTTGGCGTGCTCGGCGGCACGGCGATCTTCATGGTTGCGATTACGGTGGCCGTCATCATTTCCAAATGGAAGTTGGGCCGAATTTCGCCGATGATGTGGATGTCCGCGATCCTCGTGATCGTCTTTGGCGGCCTGACGCTGTACCTGCACGATCCCAAATTCATCCAGATAAAGCCGACGATCATCTACAGCATCTTGTCCGCCCTGTTGTTCGGAGGACTGTTTCGGGGGCGGGCATTGCTCAAATATGTGCTAGAGCACGGCTATGACGGATTGAGCGACAAAGGCTGGCTGCTGCTCTCGCGCAACTGGGCGTGGTTTTTCGCTGCAATGGCCGTGATCAACGAACTGTTGCGCGCCAGCGTGGGGTTTGATGCCTGGCTGACGATCAAGGTCTGGGGCGTGACGATCCTTACCATCTTGTTTGCGGCGGCAAATGTTCCAATGCTCATGCGCCACGGACTCGGTGGGGATGAAGCGCCCTCAGCCCAATAACCCGTGCCGCTTGAGGCAGTGCCGCAACTGGTCATAAGTGAGGTTTAGCGCCTTTGCCGTAGCCCTTTGGTTATGCCGGTGCCGGGCAAGGGCAGCTTCGAGGATCTTGCGTTCATGCGCCAGCACGGCTCTGCGCAAGTCGCCCGTTTCGAAAGTCTCGGCCACGCCCGGATTGGTCGGCGTCGCTGCGGCCGGCTCCGACTTGACAACCCCCTTGTTCGCAACGTCCTTTGGCTCGTGCAGGGGGCGCCAGGGCGAAGCAAACGGATCGAATTCAACCGCTCCGACCGGTGCATCGGTATCATCCCAGCGATAGACCGCGCGCTCGATCACGTTGCGCAATTCGCGCACATTGCCCGGCCAGTCATATGATACCAGCTCCACCACAGCATCTTTCGAGAAACCGGGCCAGCTTGGCCATTCCATCTCGGACGCCATTCTCCGGCCGAAATGATCGGCGAGTACGGTAATATCGCCCTCGCGCGCCCGCAGCGGCGGCAAGGTCACCACCTCGAACGCCAACCGATCGAGCAGGTCGGCGCGGAACCTGCCTTTTTCGACCAATGCCGGGAGGTGCTCGTTTGTGGCGGCTACGATCCGGACATCGACCCGGATCGGACGGTTGGAACCAATGCGCGTGACTTCCCCATATTCGACCGCCCGCAAGAGGCGCTCCTGCGCGGCGGCCGACAGCATTGCCAGCTCATCAAGGAACAAGGTCCCGCCATCGGCCTCCTCGAACCGTCCCTCACGCGCCTTGGTGGCGCCCGTAAAGGCGCCGGCCTCATGCCCGAACAGTTCGGCCTCGATCAGGGTCTCCGTCAGCGCCGCGCAATTCATCGTGATGAAGGGGCCGTCCCATCTGGGGCTCAGCCGGTGGAGCCGCTCGGCCACAAGCTCCTTGCCCGTGCCGCGTTCGCCGATCACCAGGACCGGACGGTTGAGTGCCGCCGCACGGCTGGCCCGTTCGACGCTGTCGAGAAAGGCGCTGGACTGTCCGACGAATTGACTGCTTCTCTCCATCCCCACTTGTTAGCATAAATTCCTAACTAATAGCAATATCAATTCAGCCTGATTGACCCGCTCACGCTGTATAAATCCCGGAATTCCGCCGAAATTTCAAAACTGGCACGGCTCATGCTTATGTCCTGGCAAGCCGGTTGCCCCCGACCGGCACGATCAATTCCAAGGTTCAAGGAGAACTGAGATGAATAGTTACAATGGTTTCAACCTTCGCGACAGCATCACCGCCGCAATCGGCAGCCTGACTGCTGTGACCATCAGCGTCCTTTTTGCTGCGACTTGCCTGATTGGCGCCGTTGGCCCTGCAACCGCCGCAACGCCGGCCCTGGCGCAGACTTCAATCATCGTGCCACTGGCATGAAGCACCAGTTACCTGCCATAATCCCCCCAAGGCAGGAAACCCCCGGCCGGGAGGGCGCCCTTACCCTCCCGGCCACTCGCCCTTACTATAGCCGCCACCACAAACCGCGTTTCAGTCCAGGAGTTACCCCGATGGGAATTTTTTCACGCACGCGCGACATCATTGCCGCCAACGTCACCGACCTTCTCGACAAGGCGGAAGACCCCGCCAAGATGATCCGCATGATCATCCTGGAAATGGAAGAAACGCTGGTCGAGGTTCGTGCCACAGCGGCCCGCAACATCGCCGACCAGAAGGAAATGCGTCGCCACATCTCCAAGCTCGAAAAGCTTGAGGAAAGCTGGACCGAAAAGGCCGAGCTGGCGCTTTCGAAGGATCGCGAAGACCTGGCCAAGGCGGCCCTCGTCGAACGCCAGAAGGCGACCGACATGGCCGAACAGCTCCAGACCGAAATTTCCGCGCTCGACGAAGCTCTGAAGGCGTCCGAAGCCGACATCTCCAAGCTCCAGGCCAAGCTGCGCGAGGCGCGGACGCGCCAGAACGCGATCATGACCCGGCTCGAATCGGCGCATAACCGCATCAAGGTGCGCGAGGCCTATGCCGGCTCCAAGGTCGAGGAAGCCTTTTCACGCTTTGATGTCCTCGAACGCCGCGTCGATTTTGCCGAAGGCCGTGCCGACGCGCTGTATATGGGCCAGGAACCCAAGAGCCTTGAGGAAGAAATCAACGAGCTCAAATCAAACGAAAAGGTCGATGCCGCTCTCGAAGCGCTGAAGGCCAGCGTAGCGCAGAAGGGTTGAGATCATGGGAAGCGAAATACTTGCCGTCCCTATCGTGGGAATGCTCTTCATCGGATTGCCGTGGCTGATATTCCATTATGTAACAAAATGGAAAAGTGGTGCCACGCTGACCCGCGAAGATGAAAATCTGCTCGATGAGCTCCACGACATGGCTCGGCGCCTCGATGAACGCGTAAACACCGTGGAACGGATACTGACCGCCGACAACCCAAACTGGAAGTCAGGCGAGCTGGAAGCGCCCGCGCCACGCATCGACCACCGTCACTGACACCGAATATTGCAAGGAGGATAAGACAATGTCCGCAAGCCGCACCAAATTCTACCTCGACAAACAGAATTCAAAATGGCTGGGCGTATGCTCAGGGATCGCCGATTACACCGGCATTGATGTCACGATCATTCGCATCTGCACTGTGCTCGGCACCATTTTTGGCTCGGGTGCACTGCTGGCTGCATATGTGATCATTGCCTGGCTCGCGCATCCCAAGCCTTCAGGGCTCTACGACAATGCCGACGATGCCAAATTCTGGCAGGGCGTGCGTCAGTCCCCCGCGCGCACGACCCGTGACGTGCGTGCCCGGTTCCGCGACATCGATCGTCGCCTGGCCGATGTCGAAACCTATTATACCAGTCGCAATTCGAGCCTCGCCAACGAGATCGATAACCTTCGCTAAGCGTTGACGGACAGGGAGACAGACAATGCAATGGGGTGGACCCGTATTTGTACTCACGATCATTGCCATGAGCTATGGCGCATGGATGGTCACGAGCTGGATCAGGGCGAAGCATGGCTATCCGCTCGAAAGCCAATGGGGCGGCACCGTTACACCGACCGACCCGGAAGCCGAACGCAGGATCGCGCTGCTGACGTCGGAGAATGACAAGCTCCACGGCCAGGTCAGCCGGCTTGAGGAAAGGATCGCGGTGCTCGAACGGATCGCAACCGATATGCCCAGCCGCCTGTCGGCTGAAATCGAAAATCTGAGATAAGGGATAGCATCATGGACATCGCAGAGATGACAATCATACCGAATCTCCCCTGGATGATCGGCGCTGGCTTGATGCTTGGAGCGATGGCAATTGGTGGCTGGATCTACACCACCCGGCTGCGGATCAAGAACGGCTACCCCCTCGAAAACAGTTGGGGCAAAGCGATTTATCCCAAGATCGATGGCGAAACCGTGGAGCGCGTGAAGCTCCTCACCCAGGAGAATGCGCAGCTCCGCGCAGAGCTGGGTTCGATCAAGGACCGGCTTGCCACGGTCGAACGCATCGTCACCGACGAAGCGCATAGCCTGACGCGCGAAATCGAAGACCTTCGCGGCCGCACCAACTGACGCGCCGCTGAACTGAACGAACAAGATTTGGGAGACGTGTAATGAATCCGTTTGAAATGGCCCTCGGGATTGTCATCGTCGTGACGGCAGGGCGGGTGTTGAGCGTTCGCTATGGCGGGTTCAGGCGCGGCCGACATTTTCGCGAAGGCCAGGACGTCGCCGTGCCGACAATGGCCGATCCGGATGCCGATCGCATGCGTGACGAAATCAGGACGCTCAAGGAACGCATCGCCGTTCTGGAGCGGATCGCCACCGACACCAGCAGCGCTGTGGAACTCGATCGTGAGATCGAGAAACTCCGCTAAACAGATCAGGACGACAGGAGGTCGTTATGGACTATGCGAATCTCTACCTCATCATGGCGGCAACCGCGCTGGCGGCCATTGCGCTGCTGGCATCGGTCAGCCTCAGGGGGTTCAAGGCGTGGCTTGAGCTGAAACGCGCGGAACTCGATGCAATCCGCCAGGAGCCTACAACCCCCAACGCAACCAACCGGATCGAGATCGCGGACTTGAAGGAACGCATCCGCAAGCTCGAAGCGATCGCGGCAGGGGTAGACCTGTAAGGCCCTCCCCTGCTAGCGGCGCGGGCATGACAAGCCTCGCCGACATTCAGGAAGAATATGGATTCCTCGACGGCGACGACCGCTATCGTCTGCTGATCGACCTGGGCAAGGCGCTTGAACCGATGCCCGATGCACTGAAGACCGATGCCACGCTGGTCAGGGGCTGTTCGGCAAGCGTCTGGGTCTATCCCACCCGCCTCGATGATGGCAGGCTCCATTTCCTGGCCGACAGCAACGCCGCTATCACCAAGGGCATCGTTGCGCTCATCTTGCTGACGGTTCAGGACACGGCGCCCGCCGTCATCGCTGAAACCGGCATCGAAGCCGCTCTTGCGCCGTTTGACCTCAAAAACCAGCTCAGTTCAAACCGGACGCAGGGAATCCCCAACATGATCGCCCTGATCCACGCGACGGCGCAGCGATACGCATAACGCCGCTATTCGCAGTTTCCATCGCTGCAATCATTGATGTCGGCAATCACAAGCGCCCCGGCGATGACCACTACAGTGGCAACCACACCGACGCCGATGGCGATATAGCCCAGCGTACTGACACCCTTGCGATCCCGACCGTCAAGGCCGCGCGCGCGCGCCTCGGCAAAGCCAGCCTCGGTGTAGCGGGTCACCAACGGCTGCCCACCGAACGCCAGTTCGGCCTTGTATCCGGGCGACAAGCTTGCGGAAAGCAAGTTGGCCGTCGAATGCTTGCCGTTGCTTCGCGAAACGATCGGGCCCGCGCTCATCCTCAGGTTGAGCCTGTCTGATCCCCTGACCGTCTGGCGATCACCAAGCCGAAGCGTGAGACCAAGCTGCCCGCCCAGGCTGCTCCTGATGCCCGCACCGCGACCATTATGGAGGCTCAAGCCCGCATCCTGCGCCGCCTGCGCAGGGGCCGCCGCTGCCAGCGACACCATTGCTGCCGCGACCAGACCAGATTTTACCATCGCCCATGCTCCTTCACCAACGCCGTGCGTGATTGCACTGTGAAGGAGTCGGCAATGAATATGGCCGGATCATGTTCGGATTGCGGCGGATTTATGCCAATTTCCGGACTTTTCCCGCTGCCGGACATGGTCTAGTATCGTTGCATGGCGGGGCGCTTCATCTCCTTCTTCCTGGTCCTGCTGGCGACGCCGGCAGGCGCGGAAGGGCGCCTTTTCGAGATTGCGGGCGAATCCTTTCCCGAGGCCGAGATTCTCGATGCCCGGGCCCAGCCCGAACTCGACGGCACATCATCGATCCGGATCACTTTCAGCGAAGCTGCGGCAAAGCGCGTTGCTCTCGTGACGCAACGCCTTGTGGGAAAGCCGGCGCATGTGGCGCTCGACGAGGTTACCGTTGCGGATCCGATCGTGCGGGAAACGATCCGCGACGGCGTTCTCCAACTGGAAGGACCGTGGACGATTGCAAGCGCCGAAGCGCTGGCCCGGAAAATATCGGGCAAGCCCCCCTTGCCCGACAGCCTCGAGGAATAGCGATCAGAGCGCCATCCGCCGCTCCTCAGCGGACCGCAACACCTCATACGCGGTCTGGACCGCCTGGAATCGCCTCGCAGCCTCGACGTCCCCGGCATTCACATCGGGGTGGTTTTCCTTGGCCAGCGCCCGCCAGGCAGCCTTCACGGTTTCGAATTCGGCGTCGATTTCCAGCCCCAATATATCAAGCGCGCGCATCTCATCACGACTGCGTGAGCCATCCCCGGGCCCACCCCAGCCATAATGCTTGGCGTCCTGGAAACCGCTCGCATCGCGACGCTCATTGGCTTCCCGCTCGGCGGCCTCTTCGGCGGTCAATCCCTGAAAATAATCCCAGTTGGAATTATATTCAGCCGCATGGCGGAGGCAGAACCACCAGCGTTCGACACTGTTGGGCGCCTTGGGCGCTGGCCGGTCACCAGGGTCGTTGCAGCCATAGCGATCGCACAGCCGGACCCTGACCGCTTCGCGCGAAGCTCCATAGCTGCGCCAGCGTGGAAAGCCCCAATCATCGGATCGCGTTTTTCTGGACATAGATTTGCGCTTCTACCAAAGCGACGGCCAAATTGCCACGTAAAATGCCGTGCCCTGGTGCAACCTGCTACCAAGGACAAGAGCGCCTCAGTGTCCGTTGCGGTATGTGACGCGCTGCCGTTGCCCCCCACAGCCAAGGCCGCCATCAGGCCGGAAGCGCTGCTCGTAACGGAACCCCTTGATCTGCTTGACGGTGGGATCGCCAAAGACAAATGGTGGAAACGAAATCAGAGGGCGTTCGTTGAGCGGCTTGCCATTGGCATCGATGTCGAACTCGACCACCGTCCAGCCGCCAAATCCCCATTGAAGGGCCTCCACGGGGTAGTCATCGTCTCCGATCCCGCCTCTCGTCAGACGTGGAACGGCATCGACCAGCGCACATTGCTGTTCGGAAAGACCTGTCTTGGCGAATAGCGAACGGGCATCTTCGATTTTTCCTGCGGCATATTCGAGGTTGGCCAGCCGCGTAAGCGCGCCAACCTCGAACGGATCGTTCGGGAGGAGCGATATGTCATCAGCCAGCGGGGCGATGATTGCACGCCCGACCTTCTTTCGATCGCCGGGGCTCAATGCGTCAAATAATGCTATGGTCAAGGCATTGCGGGCGGTCGAGCTGGCGGCGATTGAAGGCTCAGCCAACGCCGCCCGAATCTTATTCTGATAGGCTGACGGCTCGCGATAGGTCGATTTCCACTGCATGACCATCGCAGAAGCCAGTTTGAAATATGCCAGAACTCCCGCCGGGGCCGATTGCCCCTGTGCGATCTGCAGCGCTCTGGCCAAAGAGCGCTCCGCTTCCTCGGCTGAGGCAACGCTGTTTGAGCCGATCGAGATGAGCACGGGTATCAATTGGACCGAATCTGCCCCGTCTCGCTTTTCACGCCCGGCCAGCTCGGCTCTAAGTCCTGGAAGTGCATTTGCATCGCTGCCGGGGTTGGCTTCGATGGGGCGCGCCAGTTTGGTGGCCAGCCAGCCCTCCGTTTCCGGCGACAGCATGCCCAAAGTGTCGGGGCGATTGAATACCGTGGAGCAG
>Ga0105164_10001753_pt1 | contig 13713 bp, 12 predicted proteins | sample VDWuncwatermetaG_FD_89674 | JGI IMG/M metagenome (GOLD analysis project Ga0105164, IMG submission 89674) | Wastewater microbial communities from Netherlands to study Microbial Dark Matter (Phase II) - VDW unchlorinated drinking water | ecosystem: Environmental > Aquatic > Freshwater > Drinking...
ACGCTTCCTGGGTGATCGTCGGCATGACAAAGAGGTCGAGGGCGCTCAGAATCCCAGGGATATCCTTCTGTCTCCCCAAGAAAACGACCCGGTCTCCAAGTCCCTCCGCCTGCACCCTTTCTTCATAAGCCTTCCGGAACCTCTGAGAGGGGGTTCCATCCTCTCCCACCACCCAAAGGCGGAAATCGGTAAGGCTCTTTCTGATCTCCTGCAGAGACTGAAAAAGGATATCAAACCCTTTGATCGGATGAAGCACCCCAACCATCCCAAGAAGAGGGGTCTCTTCGGAAACGCCCCACGTTTTACGCAGAGGCGAAGGGTGTTGCCTCTCTTGAAATCGCTTGACGTCGACCCCATTGTAAATGACGACGCCTTTGGGGGTTTTCTCTAAAAAAGAGAAGTTCAGAGAGAAGCCGGCATGCGACACGAGGATCACCCGATCGACGAGGGCGGCCAAAGCCGCCTCCAGAATACGTTCAGGTCGAAAACGATGGACATGCCATAGAGTGGGGATCTTTAAACTGCGACCCACCAGGCCCGCATAAATCGTCCCGCGTAGGATGCTGTTGGCATGAATGAGTTGGACCCCCTTTTCGAGACAGAACTTCCTTAGCCTCCATAAAGAACGGAGATTGGAGCCCCAATGAAGAGGATTCTTGAAGGAGCGGATCGGCACGAAAAAAGGTTCGATCCCCAGGGGGGAGAGGGCCTCCGCAAAGGAACCGGGACCTGGCAAGGCAATGAGGGGAGAAAACCGCTTCCGATCGAGACCCGTGATCAATTGCAGCAAAAACTGCTGCCCCCCGCCAACCAGCTCGGGCCACTCTTCGATATATAGGACCGGCCAGGGTCTCTGTTCCATATCGAGATCTACCTTGCAAACTTCTGAAGGACTTCTCGGTCGCTTAAATAGTACAATGCCTTTTGGAATCTCCTTTTCTTAAACACCTCCCCCAAACGTCTCAACGCCATGAAAAAGGCGAGGGGGGAAGACCATCTCCACAAGAAAATCGAGCGGAGCAGTCTAAGGGGAATATAACAAAAATGCTGTAAGAGAAGGGAGGGATCTGAAATATTCTTCCAGACCAAAAGATACCGATTTCTTTCCCCGAGAATGAGGAGGGAAAAAGGATTCAAGGCTTTGGACATCGTTGACCGATGGTAGTGTGTCACGAAACATTCGATCTCCGTCACAATCTTCCATCCCCTCTTCCAGACACGATAGGAAAGATCGATATCTTCCCAGTAGATCGGTCTTAAAATTTCATCGAACCCCCCTAATTCCAAAAATTTCTCCCGGTCGAAGATCACCGCTCCTCCGCCAAAACTGAAAGAGGGGATCTGGCTACTGTTTCGCCAAGAGTCGGAAAGAGGCTCTGCTTCGCAAGAGAGGAACCCCCTCCAGAATTTACCGGTGATGCGAACGGGCACCGACCGTTCATCGGGAAGGGCCTTCTCCCCTTCTACCAAAAGGGAGCGGATCCTCACCCCGAAGACATCTGGATCGCCGAAGTGACGTGGGAGAGGGGACAGAAATCCGTTCTGGACTTCAATGTCGTTGTTCAAAAGGAGAACGAGGCGGTAGCGGCATGCCTGAACCCCTGCGTTACAGGCCCGCTGAAAACCCTGGTTAGAAGACAGAGGGACGACACGTACCACCGGATAGTGTTCCTCTAAGAACGCTCGGGTCCCATCCGTCGAAGCGTCGTCCACAACAATCAATTCTGTATCTCCTTCATAGGCCTGAGAAGTACTGACGACGGATCCCAAAAATCGTCTGAGCAGCGTTTCGCCCTGCCACGAGGGGATGACAATACTAATGGGCTCCCTATCCATTGGAAGGTTCCCCCTTTTTCTGACAGACGACGTATAGATTGCTTCCCTGACCCAAGAAAACGGCAAAAAGCGCCCCCATGAAACAGAAACTGCTAAAACAGCTTCGCGCTATCCGCCAGAGAAGATTGGGAGAGGACATCGCTCCCTCTTGAACGTCTCCTCTCCATTGGGCTCGGAGACGGTAAAGACCCACGCTGCGCATGAAGCCCACCCGAAGGTCCACAAGGTCTCCAAAGAGATTCGTATTCCCTCTTGTCTTAATGACGGAAAAACCGGCACGACCCATCAGGCGACCCAACGTCCTTGAGGTAAAGTGGTATAAATGCCTTGGTGCCTCAAACTGATGCCATTTCACTCCAAAGAGCCGCCGCGCCAGACTGTCGAAATTAGGACATTCAACAATCAACAGCCCATCCCGCTTCAAAAGACGGCGGACTTCTACAAGGGCCTTGTGCGGATCGAACAGATGTTCCAAGACATGCCAGAGGGTTACTACGTCGAATGAATCGGCGGGCAGACGGTGAGATAGAAAATCTCCTTCAAAGATATGTTCAAGTCCAAACGTCTTGCGGGCGTAGTCGCAGCAACGCTGAGACCATTCAGACCCCCATACCTCCCATCCCCGCTCTCTCATCTGTGCCAAGAATTCTCCTCGGTGACACCCGATATCTAGAATGCTCCCCTGAGATCTAACCTGCTGGATCAATTTGACACGGTTAGGCCGTAAGAAAACACAGGCCTCGTCTTCCCACTCGTGATAGTAATCTTTCGGATAGTATCTCCCCATCTCTTCAAGGGAGGGACGGCGATTGACAAAAATAAATCCACAGTCAAGGCAGCGGACGACCGGGAAAGTCTCATCCGGATGGAACGTATAATCAGGAACGTCGTAAAGAAGACGTCTCTGAAGGCTGCCGCATAAATTACAGGGAAACCCCGACTCCACCTCTGCTCCTCGCCGATATCTCCTTCAGCACCTGCTGCATCCGGTGATAGTACGTATGTTGACCGTGAACTTTTGCCTGTCCCCGCCGGGCGATTGCGATCCGTTTCTCCTCCTCCGTAAGGTAATAACGGACCATCTCTCTTGCTTCACCTGGATCGTCGTAGCAGATGATTTCCTTCCCCTCCTCAAAGGTTTCCACCAGGTATTTCTTCCGGTCCGTGAGCTGAAAAATCCCACAGGCAGCGGCTTCAAACGTACGCATGTTTACCCCCTCTATTGATTGGGGATGCTGGGGATTGAGGGCGATTCGGGATGCATTGTAAATCTTTGCCATCTTTTTTTGTCCAGCTCTTCCTCGATACCTCTTCTGTAGAACCTCCGTCTCCGGAGATTGATGAAAAGGTTCTCCCCAAATCGCGAGATCAAATTCTATGAGTGACTTCAGAAATGCGATGCGTGCGGCATGGGTTGTACCCACAAAACAGATGTCGCTTCCAAAAATTTCTTTTTCCTTCGAACTCAAAGAAATTGTCTTGTGAACATCTGGATTACAGGCGAAAGGGAGAAACATAACCCGTCTAGCCCCATTTTTCTCTAAACGGGATTTGTACCAAAGATCGAAGGTGTAGACCGTGTCATAAAAAGGGAAACCCTCAACAAGATTTTGAAAAATAAAAGGATCATCTGTCAACCAATTGATGAGTTTTGGACATCCCAACTGTTTCAGCCGCTTAAGGGTCTCTGGGAAGAGATCGTCTCCCTTGATAATGAAGATAAGGTCAGGATGAAATTGTTGATACTCCCTCACAAGACGATCATTGATCCATTCTTGGAATTCTTGAGACCGATGATAAGGTTGGGTCTGGGGAAAGAGTATTTGGATAAAATGTCTCCAGAGGCTTTGTTCATTGGTATAAAAAATTTTCACTTTTTGGCCAAGTGATTCTAGCGCTCTTCCGCAATGGTGGGAGAGGTCGAGCAAACTATGAAATTCAACCAAAAGGACCTTCATCTTTGCCCAACAACCACTAAGGCGTATCCTAAATAAGCGTCGAGGCAGCTTGATCTCTCGAACCGACTCACCGAACGTCTTCCATCTCCTGTAATACCGCACATTCCCCGGAAAAGTTTGACCATATTTGAAAGGAGAAAGTAATTCATATCAGCGATCCAAGAACTACCAATAATCGTGATGTAACAAAGACCGGCATTATAAATATTCTTTTTTAATTCAGAGCGTGTAAAGGAAACCTCGAGCCCCATCCGCCATTTTCCAAGAACTTTAGTAATAATCTTGAAAAGCTGAAAAGAAGGGCACCATTTGTTCGGTACACTAATAAAAGTGAGGCCTCCTTTCTTGAGTACCAAGGCATGCATATCTATAACCTTTTGTCTCTCCGGATATCGAAAATGCTCTGCGAGACCAAACGACATCGAGACATCATATTTTCCCATGTGCTCTCTAGATAAATCGAGCAGGTCTTCTTGAATGTACTCAGCCTGAAGGTGAGCTTTCTCAAACATGGATTTCGCTTGTTTTAAAGCCTCTTCACTCACATCAAGCAATGTGACAAGAGCTCCCTCTCGTGCCATTAATAAAGAGACTGTTCCCCGCCCACTGCCGATCTCAACGACCTTGATACCCGAAAAACTTCCATAATGTTTGAGAATCATCTCTCGCATTCGTCTCCATCGGGCAGAACAGCGTTCTCTTTCCAACCATTCTTCGTAAGCATGAGGGACCACAGGGTCACTTTTCCATAAGTCATCCCAATCGGTCTTTTTAAAGTTTGACTCTTTCCCCAATTTCAAGATTCCTGTAAAGAAGTGGATGAGAAGGGTGCGGGCAGATAGATACTTCATGTTTTTATAAGTCCTTCTTCTCCTTTTTCTTTCCTATCAGATAATAATTCCCAGGCAGATGATCGATTCCCCAATTTAGCCATTGGATATGATTCATCTTTTTTGTGAGTTCCGTGAAAAAATCATGATTATTGACTTCTCCAAAGCGATGTTGATAACTGATCAAGAAAAAATTAAACGGAGTAACCCAATTGAAAATTCGTTGTCTTTCATTGAGAGGAATCTCGCTGATGGACCATGTGGCGATAAAAACAGATTTCAAGTTTTTATGAACATTCCACTTTAAAATGAACTTTTCAACATCTTGAAGATTATAAAGGCAACTAATTTTGTGGGGCGCGGAATTCATCAACGGTTCCAATTCTGCATCGAGTTCTAATAATTTTAAATAAAAGACCTGAAGCGCTGAAAGGGGAGGTAAATCAAAAATGACATATTTTCCTTTAAAACCCACTTGATAGAACAAACGACACAAACTTCCATAGCCGCCACCGAATTCAAAAACCATGTCACAATCTGAAATTTTTTCCCCCGTTTTATCTTCAAATTGTGAAAGGTGGTATGCGTGATGAATTAAATTACCGCTGCTTTTTGGAAAAAATACAAAAGGTGACGGACAACCTATTTGAGATTCCTCAATTCCCTTCATCCATTGATCTTTCCAGTGCTGGTGTTTTTTTAAATAGGTGAGCTCCTTTTGAATGTAATAACCATTCCCCACAAACATTGTTTTTGTGATCACATCCCAACGCAAAAATGTCCTCGGATCTTTTGTCTTTAATAAGTCGAGAAGCTCATCGGCATGTTCACTCCATACTTTTTTGGCTTCGGAAGTAGCATTGGGAGTACTTTGTGTGATCCTAGAAAAATCTTTCAAAATTGCCCTCAATTCTTCTATCAGTTTACACTCTCGTGCAGTCGGTGGTCTTAGCGGCTTACGTTGCCATACCGATAGGATTTTTAACAATGCCTTAAATAAAACTTTCTCGAATAAATTCATCTCATTTTTGGTTTACGAGGTTTTCTTTACCGAACCGACCGATCTCCTCGAGTGCCTGCGACATCCGATGGCGGTAGGTGTGTTGACGATGAACCTTCGCTTGGGCTCGCTTCGCGATCGCGTACCGCCAAGTTTCCTTGCCTGTGGGTATAGAAAACGGCGACATGTTGCTCAAGGGCCTTCAGGACTTGCTCACCATGTGACATCAAATCCCAAAGATTGTGGAAACCCACGATAAGAACTTTCATCTTAAAAATTTTAACATCTTTTCACTCCCTGGAATGCGGGATTGTCCCAAAAGCTCAATTTCCTCTGGGCCAAAAAGCTTTATCCTTCGGACCGCCCATAAATAAAGTCCCGCCATGGAAAGACACAGGAAAACAAACCATAAAAGATGGTCCGAAAGTGCTTTCATGGGGAAGAAAATGAAGAATGGTACGGTGGCGAGAAAACATTTTCCGATAAATCTCCACGGAATCACGACATAGGGGAATACCTTTTTCCACATGAAAAAAGTGACGAAGAATGCTACGAGATTTGAAACACCTACCGCCCCGACCGCCCCCCAAATTCCGAACCGTTTAATCCACACAAAATCTAATATGAGGTTTAGAATACAAACAGGGACAGAAAGAGCCACTGAGATCCAGATCCGTTCCTCGGCAATATTGGCCAACCCGTAAGGGGTCAGAAGAAACACAAAAACGAAAAGAGCGAAATAAATCTGGGCAATAAGGCCCGAGAGGGCGAATTCGGGGCCGTATAGAAAATAGATCAGCCGGTCCGAAAAAAGCGCCCCCCCTGTCACGAGGGGAGCCAGAAGGAAAAAAAGGATTTTGTAGTACCAGGTGATTCCCTTGGAAAGGTGATCGATTCCTCTCATGAATTGATCGACCGCCCCCACGGCCCCAACAGCCCCTAAAAAAGAAGGAGCAAACTCTAAAAGAAGTTGAGGAAGAGAAAAGCCAACGTTATAAAGGCCCACAACCCCTGGCGTCTCATAATAGGCCAAAAAGAAAAGTTCTGACTGGCGCCAAATGATTTGATTGACCAATGTCAAACAAACGAAAGGAATTGAAAACTTAAGAACCCGCGAGAGAGGAATGGGAGATTTTTTTTTCGATTCGCCATCGGCTCCATGGGATAAGCGGAAGAACGTTTTCAAAAACCAAAGAGAGACTCCTAAGGCAACTAACGCCTCGGAAAAAAGAACTCCCCAGATCCTCCATCCACTCTGAAGCAGTCCATATAAAAGAGCCAAGAAAACCAACGCAGCGGCGGCACCACCGATCACCTGTGTTTTCACTTTATAGAATGTCATAAGGGCATTGGATAAATCAAGCTGGAGAAATGAAAAAAGAGAAAGGGCTAGAGCAACCCACAAGTACGTCTGAACACCTTTTCCTAAGAAATGAGAAATCGGCTCCAAGAAAAAAAGAATGAGACCTAAGAAGAGAAGCCACAGAAGGACTTGAAAACAAAAAATTTTTCCTAAAAATCGAATGGTTTCCCCTTTTGCTCCAAGGGTCCGAAGTTCAGGAAGGTAACGGAGAAGGGCCTGATCAAGATTTAACGTATAAAGAATCATCACATAACTTACAAAGACACGAACGACACTGAGGAGGCCATATTGTTCCTTTCCCAACATTCGAACAATGAGAACAGAAGCTAAAAGGGTCGCAACCCATTTGGTGACCCGAAGCCAAAATCCCCAGAAGACGGCCTGAGAGATCGTTTCAACCTTCTTTGACACTTCTTGATCCAGTCCCCTTTTTGACAAATCCTTTCATCCACCTCTTCATGATCTGAATCCCTTTTTGGGAACTCCAATCAAACGAAAAAGTTCCTGAAAGCGGTGTTCCCAAGTATGTTCTTTAAGGGCACGCGCATAACCGGCTTGACGTATCCTCTCTCTTTCCTCTGGATGGCTTAAATAATACTTCACCTTCTCTGCTAACTCTTTCTTGTCTCGATAACAAACAATCTCCTTACCGATTTCGTAATAACGTTCTAACTCCGGGAGGTACTCTGTGAGATAAAAGGCCCCACTCATCGGGGCTTCGAATTCCCGCTGACGGATTGGTTTGATGGAACGTGCACTATCCGGTGTGGGATATAAGGACAAAAACCCAAGACTGATGCGGCTCCGGCTATACATCCGGACCATTTCGTCAAACGGAAGAGGCGGGCCCCGTCGTTCCAATGGAATCCCTTCTAAAAACCGCGGGTCCTCTTTTTGCATTGCCTTCCCCATCAAAGGAACATTCGATTCAAAAAGGGTCATCCATCCTTCCCAGCAAGAGAGTTTTTTAAGGAGTTTTTTGATGCGTTTCCGGTCAAGATGTAATTTCGCAAGGAAAGGATCAACCCGATGCCTTCTCCTCCATCCCAACCCCCAAACCCGCACATCGATTCCCTGGTCAGAGAGGAATCGAATCATCTCCGCCCGATCGGCATAACATTGCCCAAGAAAGATCGCATCGAATTCCTGTGAACAGTTAACTGGATGATAATAACGGGGGTTGGCCGCCATTTGGATATGTACGGGACGGGCGCCGACCTTGTGAAAGGAATCTAAGGCCTTTTCTTCAGGAACCATGCAAAAATCGAAGTAAGGAGCGATTTCCTCCACAAGATCAAATTGGGGAATGTTGTTGCAACTATAATTAACCGTCAAGATCCCCCATCGGCGGATTTCTTGAATGGTCTCCGGATAAACCACAGAGCTATAGAAATAACTGAAGAAAAGGTCTATCGGCTTTTCGTGATGGGCCTTTTTGACGCACTTCAGAAACATTCCGTTGACGCGCGGCTTCTCTTTCTTCTGCCAGTAAAGGGTATCTGTTTCGTGAAGGGGGGTTCCCCAGTCGCAAGGAATGACCTCATGTCCCATCCCCACCAAAGTTTCATAGAGATTACGATCTTCCTCCCACTCGTTGTGAACGGCATAAAAAATTCTCATCGCTTCTGTTGGCCACTTCGATACCACGTAATGGTTTTGGCCAATCCCTTCCGAACAAAAGAGCTTTTAAGAAAATCTAAAATAACGGTGAAATGCTTCGACAACGTAGTCCAATTCCTTCTTTTGAAGATACTGATGACAGCCGATATAAAAGCCATTCTCATTCAACCACTTCGCGACGGGGTATTCTTTCTCAATATCCCCGAAGAGTCTCCTATAGATAGGTTGATTGGTCAAAGGAAGAAGATCTCGGGTTTCAATGTCATTTGCTTCGAGAAAGTTCACCAACCCTTTCTTAGATTCATTTCTTAGGACGATAGGGAAAAGCATGAACATATGGTCTCTGTCCGGAGGAATAAACGGGAGTTGGATTTTGTCTTCAAGGTCTCTTAATCCTTGGATAAAAAAAGAGGCGTTCTTTTTTCTTTTGCGGATAATCTCGTCTTTGGTTTCAAGTTGTGCCAGCCCAATCGCCGCCTCCAATTCCGTGGCACGAAAACTATGACCGAGATAGACGAAGGAAAATCTTTTGGAAACGATTTCAAAAAGCTTCTCCTTCTCGACATTCTGGTCATCATCGATATTGAGGTAGATGGCATCTCTTCCATGATTCATGAGGCTCTTTAAGAGAATCGCCAACCCGGAATCATTGGTGGTTGCCAATCCACCCACCCCTGTCACGATATAGTGGGCGATATAGGTGGAGAAACAGCCGATCTCCCCAAACGAACCGACCTTCTTCCCTTTGTAGGTTGCAAACATTGTTTCGCAAGAGTCCTCAATCACCCTCAAGTTGTACTTTTTACAGATAGAAAAGAGGGGATCCATGTCGCAGGGGAGGCCTAAGAGATGGACGGGAATAATGGCCCGCGTCCTCGATGAAATCTTTTTTTCGATCAAGACAGGGTTGATGGTGTAGGTCTTGGGGTCGACATCTACGAAAACAGGTTTCATATGATTATGAAGAACGATGTTGCTGGTGGCCACAAAGGTGACCGCAGGAACAATGACTTCGTCCCCATCGGACCAGCGGTATTTTTCCTTGAGGGCGGCAAGGGAGATGTGAAGAGCGCTGGTGCCGCTATTGCAAAAGACGGCGTAACGGCAATCATGGAGTTCTGCAAAATGTTTTTCCAATTTTTGTGAGAAAGGCCCATAGGAAAGACGATTACTTTTGATCACTTCGTTAAGATACCGTCTCTCTTTTCTCCCCAGATGAATACCCCCAACGCCGATCTGCTTTTTAGGATGATACCGCCACATTTCATCCTCTCCAAGGCTTGGTCGCCAAGACCATTAGGGTTCCGCTTAAGGGCACATGCCGAAGGGTGCGTTCCAGCGTCACCGTTAAGACATTCCGCAGAAATCGATAGGGGGGGTCGAAGAATCTTTTGATTTCTTGGGGGATGACTCGTATCCTCCCTTCTCTAAAAAAACTCGACGGTTCCGTCCGTCGAACCGCCGTCAACCACAAGAACCTCATCTGTAGCCTGAATCGGAATTTTTGGGTAAACGGCCCGAATCCTTTCTATCTCATTGAGTGTTAAAATAACGAGGGTCGACTTCAGAGATTTTCCTTCACCCATTCCATCGTCTTTTTTAATCCCTCTTCAAGAGAGAGGGTGGGTCGATAACCAAGGATCCTTTTGGCCTTGGAGATATCCGCGTTCCTCCTTGGTTGACCCGATGGTTTTTCCGTATCAAAAACAATCTTTGGACTTTTTCCAGAAACCCTGACCACCCAATGGGCAAGATCTCTGATCGTAACCTCCTCCTCCGTACCGATATTGATGGGGTCGCTCTTTGGGTGAATCTCAGTCGTCAGCATCAAGCCTTTGACCATGTCGGTCACATAGACAAAGGCTCTCGTTTGGTCTCCGCTCCCCCAAACCCTTAAAGGATTCTCCCCTTTAAGGACCCTTTGAATCAGGGCGGGAATAACATGACTTGTTTCGGGACTGAAGTCATCCCGCGGACCATACGTGTTATAGGGGCGCACAATGGCAATTTTCATGTTGTACTGAAGCACGTAACATCTCGCCTGAATCTCGGCGATCCTCTTCGCCCAACCGTATCCGAGATTGGTCGGTTCCGGATCTTCCAAAAATCCTTCCTCCTCGGGCGTAGGGATCGTGCAATGTCTTGGATAGACACAAGCGGAACTCACCATGAGGATCCTGTCGACAGAGGCCTTCCGGGCGGCTTCAAGGATATTGGTGTTGATGAGGACATTGGTGTAGAACATCGTCCCGGGATGAGCGACATTGTAGGCCACCCCTCCCACCTTTGCGGCGAGGTGCATGACTACCTCTTTTCCCTGACACACTTTGTCGCAGAGATCTCCGTTTCTGAGGTCGCCGTGGATAAATTCGATATCCCCCCTCACCGACTCGATGTTTTTAAGATTCCCACGTTCCAAAAGATCCACGACCGTAACCTTGGCACCTTCCCTGACCAACGTCTCCACAAGATGAGACCCCACAAACCCGGCTCCTCCTGTAACAAGAACACTTTTCCCCTCCAAGAAAGGCTTCATCTCAGTTTACGCTGCAGCACGCATCGTTTCGGATTCTTTCTTTAACTGAGGAAGGGTTGTGACGATCGCTGCTGCAAACCAAAAGGGTTCCATAATCCGGACAATGATGAAACTATTCGCAGAAAGTCCTTGGATCAAGAGCCCCACAAACCCCCCCAAAAAGCCCAGGGCCAAACCTTTTAAAGCACCCTCAACTGTATAAAAGGTTTGTATCCCCATTCGATAAATCCTCCAGAGAAGCCATAAATAAATCGCCATACCGACCAATCCCACTTCGGCCAACACCCTGAGATATTGGTTATCGATGAGGCCTGCGCCTGCAACACCATGTCCAAGGAAAGGCCGTTGATAGATCATCTTCAAAAGATTCCTCCAGTTTTCGACACGGGCAACACCCGATCCTCCTAACTGTACTTGAACAGAACCGACCTTGTACGATTTGCCTGTAAAGGCCTCTCGGGCAAAGGCGATGATGTGAGGGGGTACGATGAGTGGAATAAGAAAAAGAACGAGTATAAGAAAGAGAGAGAGAAGGATCCTTCTTTTCTTTGTCAAAAGAAGGATCATAAAGTACATCGCGGGAGCGCCTAAAAAGGCTCCTCGGGCTGTGGAAAAAACAAAGGCGGAAAGAATCATCAAGGCCGAAAAAGCATAAAAAAACTTTTCTCTTGGCGTCGCAGCGTATGCCCAAAGCCCTAGGGTGACTCCGAGCATGAAGAGGAGGTATCCCCCGAGAGAGGCGGGCTCCCTGTTCTCCCCTTCAAAAGGGGCACTGGCACGCACGACGCCACCCATGTGTGCCACGTCGTTAAAGACATAAACACATACCACAAGACAGGTCACCAGGGCGCAGGTTAAAAAAAGTCTCGCCTGCTTCTCTGTTTCGATCGCGTTTACAAACATGAAATAAAGCAAAAAATATTCGACATACTTAAAAAGGTAGAAAAAACTGCCCAGAACAACATGAGGCTCTCTCATGCCCCTGAATGTTGTCGCAAAGATACAACATAAAATATAAAAAAGGATGGGACCATTAAGGGGGGTTGGTTTGAATAAAGCGATTTCTTTGAAAATCGCCATTTTTGCAATCCATGTGAAAAAAACCACAAGCAGGAGGATATCATCGACGCGAATCGCAACCGCCCGTTGGGGAACTTCTGCGACCGTAATTTCAGGGGAAAGAAGCATTGAAAAAATGAGGACCACCAATCCAAAATTCGTATGGACGAGTGTCACCGCACACAGGGCTAAGGAAATGGCTACCAGAAAAAGGAAGGAGCCGCTCCCGAAGGTGATATTTCCTGATTCTGTTACTAACAAAATTGGGAGGAAATCCATGAACTAACCTTTTCTCGCTTCTTCTGTAGTCCCCTCTTTTTTCTCTCGGCCGTAATATTTGTAATGATAATAAGCATAAGAGGCATCCGCTTCCTCTTCCGCTTTGATATGATTCAAAACAATCCCGACGACCTTCCCGCCTCCTGATTCAACCTGTTGCTTTGCTCGTAAAAGAGCTGCCCGGGCAGTCCGTCCGATTTCATAGACAATGACCACACCGTCTACCTGGGGCGCCAAAATCGCGGCATCCGTCACGGGGAGAATGGGAGGGCTGTCATAAAGGATGACATCAAAGTTTTTCTTGAATTCCTCCATCAGCAACACCATCTCCCTCGATCCGATGAGTTCCGAAGGATTCAGGGGGATTCGTCCCGACGACAAGATGAAAAGATGATCGAGTCCAGGGGTCTTCGAAGCCTCCTCAAGACTCATTCCCCCGAGGAGAATATCGGAGAGTCCCCGTACCGCTTCCTGCCAAGACATCCCTCCCGAGAGGATTTCATCCAGTCCCGGTTCCCGATTGAGGCTAAAAGTCTTGTGGATCGTCGGACGCCTGAGGTCGCTATCCACCAAAAGGGTCTTGGCCCCCATCTGGGCGGTGGTCAATGCGAGGTTCACGAGGACTGTGGTTTTCCCTTCTCGGGGGCCGGCACTGGTTAAGATAAGGGACTTTCCTGTAATCCCTTCTACAAACTTGAGATTCGTCCGGAGGCTGCGGTAGGACTCGGCAATGGGAGATTTGGGTTCATGATGGACAATCAGACGCCCCTTATGATCAATTTCCTCTTCTTCCCTGAAAGGAAGAAGGGCCCGGAATTGTTTTATCCTCTGCTGCAATCCCTTTTTGGAACTGTCCGGTGCTGTCCGGCTACGGGGGATGACGGCAAGGACAGGGACCGAAAGAAGGAACTCTACCCCTTCAATGGTGCTGATCGAGGTATCGATATTTTCAATAACAAAGGCAACGATGAAGCCGAGCAGAAGACCGATGATGCTCTCCAACATAACCCCCACCCTCCTCCCCCCTCCCAACGAAGAGGTCGGTACTGTCGCATAATCCACGACACTCACATCCGAGACCTTTTCCGCTTCTGCAATCCGCGCCTCCTCAAACTTCTGCTTAAAGAGGGTGTAGAGCTGTTCATTCAATTTGACATCCCGAATCAACCGTGAATATTCCGTCTCTCCCCCTGGAATCGTTTTGAGTTGCGCCTCCACCTCCTCAATACGAC
>Ga0105164_10001754_pt1 | contig 13704 bp, 16 predicted proteins | sample VDWuncwatermetaG_FD_89674 | JGI IMG/M metagenome (GOLD analysis project Ga0105164, IMG submission 89674) | Wastewater microbial communities from Netherlands to study Microbial Dark Matter (Phase II) - VDW unchlorinated drinking water | ecosystem: Environmental > Aquatic > Freshwater > Drinking...
GCTGAAATCCCTTCAGGTCGTTTTGTGGCAACCAGTATATCATCCCCACGAATCCTAACTTGCATAAAGCAGTCAGCCGGCTTGTCCACGTAAGGGATAAAAAGCTCCTGTCCAGACTCCAGTCGAACCCTACTTCTTCCCGCTTCTCGTTCAGAACTCACCAGACGCGCATCAAAAACATTCTCAATGTCGCTCTCACCCAGACCGGACAAAACCAACCGGGAAACTAAAACCTCATGGGGCACACCCTGAGTCACGACTTTGCCCTCTCGAATCATGATAACCCAGTCTGCCAAGGAGAGGACTTCTGCAGGGTTATGAGTGACGTAAATTATGTGGATGGCAAATTCATCTCGCACTCGGCGCAGATAGGGGATTATTCTCTCTTTTAGGCCGATATCTAAGGAAGCAAGGGGTTCATCCAAGAGTAAGAGTCGCGGACGAGAGAGGAGAGCGCGCGCAAGGGCAACCCGTTGACCTTCTCCCCCTGATAGTTGCGTGACTGGACGATTCAGGAGATGATTGATTTCAAGTAACTCTGCGACGTGATTCAAGCTGATGTCGGCAATACCACGGCTACTGGAGCTCCTGTTTGAGCCAAAAAGAATATTCTTCCTCACAGACAGATGCGGGAAAAGCGCCGTTTCCTGGGGGACGTATCCAATGGAGCGCTCCTGTGGAGGAAGATCGACTTCCTGAGATGACGAGAAGAGAGTTCTACCACTGATCTTAATTTCACCGGATAAAACTTCCCTCAGTCCTGCGATCGTATCCAATAACGAAGTTTTTCCCGAACCGGAGGGGCCAAAAATCGATGTGACTTGGGACTGGAAGGAAGCATCGATATCCAGAAGAAAGTCGGCTAGAGCGACACGGCAACTCAAGACTACCTGCTCCATTCTCTTTAAGCCCCCTTGGATCGAGTGAGCCACTCAGAAGTCAGAACTCCGGCAAATGCGATGCTTACGGTGATCAACAGCAATGCATAGGCCTCCTCGTCCTTGCCAAGCTGGACAAAATTGAAGATAGCCAGCGAAAGCGTTTGAGTTCTCCCGGGAATATTGCCGGCTACTAAAATAGTCGCTCCGAACTCACCCAGGGCGCGAGAAAATGCCAAAAGAGACCCCGCAATGATTCCTCTCCAAGCGAGCGGGATCGTAACCGTGAGGAACACTTTGAGATCCGACGCCCCAAGAGTCGCGGCAATCTGTTCCAGGCGGGGATTCACCTCGGAAAAGGAAGTTCGAACCGAACGAACCAGAAGAGGAAATGACATGACGGCCATGGCCACAAGAACCCCCTTCCAGTTAAAAACGACCTCAATACCCATTTCGTAAAGCCACTGGCCGATTGGTCCCCTGCGGCTAAAAATTTTGAGCAGGATCAAGCCAGTGGCCACCGGCGGCATGACCAAAGGAAGCAGAACCAGAGTTTCGGTCATGCCCTTCAGAGGCCAATCCTTACGGGCAAGTAGCCAGGAGAGGCCGATCCCGAATGGAAGAATAAAGAGGGTGCTGATCAAAGCAACGCCGACCGAAAGAAGAGTGATGTGCCAGGAATCTGGGGAAAAAAGCATGATAGAGGCAACCTTCGCTTCAAATCTTATGGCAAGACCACAAAGCCATATTTCTCGAATGTGCTTTTCCCGGTTTTGCCGTAGACAAACTGTAGAAAATCACGCGCCGTTTCCTTCCTCTTGGACTCCCTAACTACGGCGACGGGATAGAGGATTTTCGGCCCCTTGTCTATTGGCACCTCATAGACGACCTTAACCTTCTTGGAAATCGCTGCGTCTGTCTTATAAACGAAACCGGCATCGACATTTCCAGATTCGACGGCTGCTAATGTTGCCCGCACGTCCAGGACCGGGACGATCTTAGATGCCACTCCTTCCCATAGCCCCTCTGATTCGAGGTATTTCCGCGAGTAGATCCCAACAGGAACCGTCTCTGGCTGAGCCAGCGCAATCCGTTGCATCTCCGGACGAAGAAGATCTTTCGGTGAGCGAACAGCCACCTTTGAATCGCTCGGAACCACAAGCACCAACTGGTTGGAGAGCAAATTCCTGCGAGTTGCAGAGTCAATACGTCCCTTCTTCGCCAAAATATCCATCTTTTCTAAATCAGCGGAGAAAAAGATATCTGCCGGCGCTCCCTCATCGATTTGCCGAGCGAGCTCGCTAGAGGCGCCAAAGTTAAATCGGACCTTGTTCTTGTTTGTGGATTCATAAGCTTTCCCTATTTCCTTGAGGGCATCGGTCAGGCTGGCCGCTGCCGAGACGATGATTTCTTCCGCCTTTATAGGAGAACTAAAAGAGAGAGCCAAGACAAAAAATATTCCGATTGAACAAAACTTCTTCGCAGCTCGCATTAGGTCCTTATCCACCAATCGTCATTCCCATATCAAGGACACTCCCACAAAGCGAGACTGCCAAGGCACTCGGAGTTTATGGGTGACTAAGTAATTTACGCACATCCTGCAGAATCCTTTTGGGATCTGGCGCGGCGCCATAGTAGACTAGGCGCATGATGCCATTTTTATCGATGAGACCCGTAAGGGATGTATGGTCAACCAGCCCACGGGCCTTTCTCTCAACCTTGATGCCAAAGATTTTCCAGACTCGCTCTAAGGACTTCTGATCGCCGGTGACAAAAAACCAATTCGAGAAATCCGCTTTGTAGCGTTCCCCGTAGGACTTGAGGACACTGGGAGTATCGACTTCGGGATCGGTGGTGATCGACAAGAAAAAAACGGCCGGCCGCTCGCTCGGCCTCAAGTTCTCCTGAACCAGGCGCATATTGGCCGTAAGCAAGGGACACACGTCGGGACATGTCGTGTACATGAAGGTCACAAGAACGACCCTTCCCCTCAGCCCCTGAAATCTGAAAGACCGACCTGCTTGATCGGTCAGTGAAAAGTCCTCGACGGGCAGACGGACTTGGCGACGCACGGCTTCTTTGCCTACGGAGGGTGGGTCGTGACTCATCGCCTGTTTTTGAGTTCCAGGAACGAGAGCTGAAGCAAGGAGAAAAAGCCCAAATTGCCTGAATGATCTCTGGATCAAGGTTTTTCCTCTTCTGACGATTGATCGTAACCAAGCACAACTTCCCATGGCACACTGCAGTGAGCCCAAACCAGAGGTTCAATTCTTTCCCACCATTCGAGGGGGCGGTCTTGCTGGCTTACGACACGGACCATGCGGACCATGTCCTGGATTTCGGCTCCGCCCAGCGCAGGCCCATAAGCAGGCATGAGACCTTTGCCCTGTGTGATGATCTTTCGGATTTGGGAGACGCTACGACGCTGGACCGTTTCTCGAAAATCGGGAACAGGCACCGGCAGTGAAACAGCGACAGGACCATCGCCCTTACCAGACGGACCGTGGCAACCCAGACAGCGCTGGGCATAGAGTCTCTCCATTCGCTCGCTGGATGCGCAGCCGGCCAGAAGAAAGAAAAGAAGGTTCAGTAGAGATAGGTGGCGGATCAACATCTATCCTCTAAATGGGCCACTCATTTTCCTACTACCACAGCTTCTCAGATCTTCCAAGCAGCCTTAAGATGCTCCGGCTGTTGACACTTAATCTAAATTCGTGTTACGAGATGAAAGCCGTAAGCCTATGCCTAAGGTTATTCGTTTTGGCGTCTCCTTGGAGGATGACTTGCTGCGCTCCTTTGATCGCAGCATCGCGGAATTGGGCTACGCTAATCGCTCCGAGGCTATCCGCGATCTCATCCGCGACCATCTGATTCAGAAGAGAGTAACTGAGGGAGCAGGAGAGATCGTTGGCGTAGTCAGCCTCGTCTACGATCATCGGACACATCGGTTAGGAGATATCCTTGCGGACATGCAGCACAAGGCCAAGGTAGCCATCAACGTTAGTCTCCATATCCATCTCGATGAAAATAACTGCTTGGAGGTCGTCGTGATTCGCGGCGGGGCAGAGAAAGTGCATGAAGTCGCAGGCAAGCTGATCGCCACCAAAGGGGTGCAGAACGGTAAGCTCGTTACCACCTCCGTGCAGATCAAGGCATAATTTTTTTTGCTACTGCGTAACACGAATTTTCAAAAGATATTACGGAGGAATCGCAGAACCCATGTCATCGTCACGCAACACTGTCATATTCATCTGGGCCTCCACCTTTTTCTTAAATGCTAGCCCTATTTTTCCTCAGGACACACCAGCTTCGTCTTCGCAACCCGTTGAGGTCTATGTTTGGGGAAAACAACCAACCTCGACAGCAACGGAACAGTCTATCAGGGCCAGAGACTTGGAACTCCGGCCCTCATCAACACCGAGCGACATTCTCCGACTGGTCCCCGGGCTTTTTATTGCACAGCATGCAGGCGGCGGGAAGGCAGACCAGATCTTTCTTAGAGGCTTCGATGCGGATCACGGAACCGACGTAGCCATCTTTGTCGATGGCATTCCAGTCAATATGGTAAGCCACGCACACGGACAGGGATACGCGGACCTCCACTGGCTTATCCCTGAGATTGTGGACCACGTCGAGGTTTACAAAGGACCTTACTTCGTGCAATTCGGGGATATTGCCACAGCTGGAGCCGTCAACGTTATTACCAAGAGAAGAGATAAAGACACCACCTTCACAATAACAGGTGGAAGCTTTGATACCCAACGCTACCTCAGCATTCTCTCCCCACCAGAGGGTACCCCGCTGACCCCATATATCGCCTTTGAAGCATACCACAATAACGGACCTTTCAAGGATCCAAACAACTTGAATCGTTTCAACCTCTTCACGAAATTTACGATCCTGACAACCGCCTCTTCCAACTTGAGTTTCCTCGGAACTTTCTTCAAAAGCTACTGGAATGCCTCTGGACAGATTCCTTCGCGCGAGGTGAGAGCGGGCCGCCTCGGCCGCTTTGGTTCTGAAGACAATAGTGAAGGCGGAAAGACAGAACGTCAGAACCTTAACCTCGTTTACAACTATGCGGACGCGAACCAATCCTTTAATGCCCAGGCCTGGACATCCTGGTACCGACTCAACCTTTTCTCCGATTTTACTTTCTTTCGAAACGATCCCGTAAACGGAGACGGGATTGAGCAGGCTGATAAGCGGTTTCTGGGCGGCACCTATCTCAACTACCGGCGGAACTACACGCTCTTCGAAATCCCAACGGAAACTCTCGTGGGATTCTCGAGCCGAAGCGATCGGACTACAGTGGGACTCTTTCACCAGAAAAAACGCCAGCGTCTAAGCACCACTACGGACTCCATTGTTAACCAGACCAACCTGGCCTGGTATGCTCAGCAAGAGGTGAGGCCGACTTCCTGGCTTAGAACCCAGGTCGGGGTAAGGCTGGATAAGTTTTTCTTTGATGTGCGCGATACCCGACCGGCTGCAAACAAAAATTCCGGTGACGACGAAGGATTCATCGCCAATCCGAAAGTTAACGTTATCCTCTCCCCCTTTTCCGACAACGCTTGGGCCAAGCGCTCGGAGATCTATCTCAACTTCGGCGGTGGCTACCACAGCAACGACGCCCGGGACGTGATCGCTAACCCAAACAAAACTACCCTTCCACGTGTCCTGGGAGGAGAGCTGGGCTTTAGAACAAAGCTCTTGGATCGCCTGGACATGGGCCTCTCTTACTGGAGGAGCCACCTGGAAAGCGAGCTCGTCCTAGTTGGGGATGAAGGGACCACCGAGGCCAGAGGGAAAACCATGCGTCAGGGGCTAGAGGGAGAATTCCGTTACGACATCCTCCCATGGCTAAGAGCCGATCTCGACATCTCTTATACCTGGTCCGAGTTTGTAAAAACCGGAGGGGCAATACCCCTTGCGCCTCGTTTCTTCGCGCTCAGTGGGCTAACCGCGCGCCACCCATCAGGACTAGAGGGCCGCATCCAGTTGCGCAGCGTCGGTGATCGTTACGGCACCGAAGATCGCACGTTCAATGTCCGGGGCTACAATATCTTTGATCTTCTACTCAAATATAAATGGGACCGATACGAATTTCTTTTTGCCATTGACAACATGGCCAACAAAAAATGGCGCGCAGCTCAGTTTGTCTTTGAGTCGCAACTACCTGGAGAGTCCGCTCCGGTAAGAGACTTCCACTTTACCCCTGGAGACCCCTTGACCATAAGGGCGGGCGTCACGGTACATCTATGGTGAGATTTTTTGATCAGCCTATAAGGACGTCTATCCTCATCTCAGGAGTCATTCACATCATGCTCCTAGGCGGCCTGTCTCTGCGCTCCCCTTTTTCGATTGTCTCCTCTCAGGAACAACTTATACCAATCAGGCTCCTTGAAATCGTCCAACCTCAGGAGAAGCCGGCTCGGGGAAATGAAGAGAGCAAAAAAATTCAAACCACACCCTCCGCCCAGCAAGAGTCGAAAGAATTGCCTGAGCCTAGATTAGAACTCCCCAACCCCTCGGATCAATCCCGATTGCCAGACTCCACCCATAGTCCCACCAAACCGGGTGGCTTAAACATAGTCGAAGGGCAGGGGGGAGATAGCGCGATGGTGCCTGGACGCGGGAATAGTGAGGGTGGAGATAGAAGTACCGGCAGAGGCCAGGAGGGCGGCACCCTGAACCCAGGAAAGGGCGAGAAGGGAGTGCGGGAGGCACGACCCTTACAAACCGTTAAGGCTTCTTATCCTCCCATGGCGTTACGTATGGGCATTGAAGCTGATGTCGAATTAAAAATCCAAGTGGACGCTGAGGGAAAGGTTATAAAAGTTGAGATTGTTAAAAGTGCCGGAATGGGATTTGATGATGAAGCAGTAAAAGCGGTAAGGCAATTCCGTTTCGAGCCAGCAAGAAAAGATGGGAAAAATATCGCTTCGGAGTTCTCTTACATCTATCGCTTCCGCTTAGAAAGATAGCCCGTTGATTGGAGGACGGAGGCTTGACTCCGCCCTTCTGCTCAGATAAAAATGGCCAAAATGAAGATAGTGAAAGGAAGTTTGGAAGCAGGCCGCCTTCTCTATCTAGCCGCCTCGGCCCTGTTTCTTTTCTTCCTTATTTCTTCGGTTCCGCATCTAGTCCATCACTCTTTTGATAAGTCTCAGCCTGCCCCCTGTGTAGCCTTATCCATCGCAAAAAGCTGTCACCTAAAACCGACCTCTTTCATCAATCTCCCCATCGTCCAAGTCACGTTCGAAGCGATCTCTTTATCCTTTGAAGTCTGGATTCCTTTTCTCACACCTTCACCCTTTTCTAAAAGGGCTCCTCCCTTAGCGTAAGCTCCCGCTAATCAGCACAAGCCGGCCCGATAGAGCATAGGGTTCTCCCCGCCCGGGGGTTTACCCGGCCTCTCTCATTGGTCCGGCACTTTCAGTCTCACAATCAAGGGAGGAGAAGATGAAAAAATATCTAGCCGTTATCGGTGTTCTCGTTTTAGTTTTTGCTTTTTGTCATGGGCTCGCTCATGCCCACGGCGTTGTGGGGAAGAGATTTATTCCTTCAACCATTACTTTGGACGACCCTTTCCCGTCTGACGAGATGGATCTTCTTAAAGTGGAAAGGGAGAGCAAAGATAAAGAAGGGAGAAAGACCAGTGTCGGATTTGAGTTCTCAAAACGTCTTTCTCCTGACTTCGCCATCGGAGTAGGATGGAACTACCTCTTTTTTGATCCGAGAGAGGCTGGCAAATCCAACACCTCCGGTGCAGGCAACCCTGACTTCTCTCTTAAATACTCTCTACTCAGAAGTGCAGGGCGTGAGGGTATCTTAAGTGCAGGCTTCAGCGCGGAACCCGGTGGGGTTGGACCCAGAAGGGTCGCCGAAAGAGTTACCACGCTTACGCCGGGCCTGTTTTTTGGCAAGGGACTTGGTGATCTACCCGATTCTCTAAACTACCTAAAGCCCTTGGCCATCACCGGTTCTCTTGGAGTGCGTGTTCCAATGCAAGGAAAAACCGCCACCAACACAATCACTGAAGATGGAGATATCGAACGGAAAGTAGAGCATCATCCGACCAAGATCGCCTATGGAATCGCGGTGATGTACAGCATTCCCTACCTGCAATCCTTTGTCAGGGACGTGGGCCTAGACGCACCCTTCAACCGTCTCTTTCCCCTTGTAGAATTTAACTTTGAGACGAATGCCGGCAGCCCTAAGCAAGGACATACAACCACCTTTTTCAACCCCGGCATCATTTGGGCGGGAAGCTATGTCCAGCTTGGCCTGCAGGCCCAGGTGCCGCTGAACAGCCCTTCGGGTAAAAACGTCGGGGTGAAAGCATTAGTCCATCTCTTCATCGACGACATCTGGCCCAATATCTTTACCTGGACGCCATGGGGAGTCATCGGGGCCACACAAAGATGAGACGAATGAAGCTAAGTGCGCTGAGTCTGATCTTAGCTTTGATCCTAATTGGGACTGCCTTTCTTTCCCATGTTCTCGGCCATGCTTTTCCGATCCGTTCGGAGCCAAGAGTAGGCTGGACGATTCCTAAACCTCCGCCCAAGGCGACGATCTGGTTTGATGGGGAGCTTGAACCAGCCTTCAGCACGATAGCTGTCTACAACTCAGCCAAACAGCGGGTGGATAAAGGCAATGGCCGAGTCAGCTCGTTCGACGCAACTATTCTGGAGGTGGATCTCCCGACCCTGTCTGCCGGGACATATCGGGTTTACTGGAGCGTGGTAGCAAAAGACACCCACCGCACAGAAGGAGACTTCTCCTTCACTGTAGAGGGAAAATCGCCGTGATTTTATCTCACATTTTCTTTCACTCGCTGGTCCAAGGGATGGATCTCGTGGGGATGATTCTGTTGGTAGGAGGTTTGACATCCAGAACCCTCGTGGTTTCTCCATCGTCCGGCCAGGCCTCTTCTCTTGAGCGCCTCCTGCCCTTTCTCCTATTACTGATTGGCCTGGGCGACCTAGTGTTGCGGTCACAGATGATCAGCGGGCAGCCTTGGGAGGAGATTTGGTCATTTCTTCCAGCGGTCCTTTTCAAAAGCCACTTTGGTAAAGTCTGGGCGGCACGGACCTTTCTTCTCTGTGTTCTCGGTGTAGCGTCCATCACAAAAATCCAGGGACGAATCACAAAAGGGGTTGCTATAGCTGCCGGCACACTCCTATTGTTAACTGCAAGTCTTTCGGGTCATGCGGCAGACTCAGGGGATCTCTCTTTGGCAGTTCTAGTGGACTGGCTTCATCTCCTGGCCGTTTCTGCTTGGACGGGTGGTCTCTTCTTTCTGGCCCTCCTCCTGAGAAAAAGGATCATAATCTCCAGACCGGAACCAACTTCTCCTTCCGCCCTTATCACCTCGGTAAAGCGCTTTTCCACTCTTGCAGGTGTTTGTGTGGTTCTAATCCTAGCAACTGGCAGCTATCAGGCGTGGCATCGGGTTGGAGGCATTTCAGCCCTGCTTCAAACCTCGTACGGTCAGATCCTCGGGGTCAAATTAGCGCTCGTTATTTCGCTTCTCTGCCTGGGCGCGTTAAACCGCTACCGGATTTTGCCTGAGCTTTCTCAGCGCGCCGTAGCTGGGCCAGCATCTTTGACGGGAGATTCATGGAGGAGGCTCCACAATACCGTAACCTTCGAAATTGGACTAGGATTGGGGATCATTGCCTGCGTGGCGTTACTTTTGCAGCTGCCGCCGGCAAGAAGTCAGTGGGCTTCTGCGTACAACGTGTCCAGTCATCCAGCGGGTCACTCAGATTACGAGCAGGCGCGCCCTGCGAAGCTCATGCCTGCCGAAGGGGCGAGCATTAAGATCCTTTCCCCAAAGGAAGGAGAGGTACTTAAGGGCGACGAAATTCCCATGAGATACAAGTTCGTAAAAGGTAAACTGGGCGCCCATCTTCACGCCTACGTGGATGGGGAGTTGATGGGAATGTTTAGCGATCCAGAAAAGGGAATCTTAACGGCTATCCCACCCGGTCATCATACTCTGGAACTCAGGGTAGCGGCTGAAGATCACCAGACGGAGCTGGACGCTACCGATAAGGTCCACTTTATGGTTAAGTAACACTGTGGCTAGCGGCTATTTGCGTAAAAGTTTTCTCATCGTCACTGCCTCTTTGGCATTATGGATCCTACCCATTATCTACTTCCTCGAAGGGCTTCCTCGCTCCACCAGTGAAGATCCCGTTCGAGTCTTGACCCAATATCTCAAAGCCGCTTACGCGCGCGACTTCAGAGTGGCCTATCGTTTCATCACCTCTCAAGATAAGCGCCTTAAGAATGAAAAAACCTACGTAAGAGAACGGGGACCATTCACCGGCTTCGCTCTGGAGATGGCGAGAAGACTTGCGGCCCACATCCAAGCCGCTCCTGTGGAAAAGGATATCTCGGGCAATCACGCCCATATCAAGCTCAAACTCAAGCTCCCGGATGCCAATAAGCTCTCTCCGCAGCTGCTAGAATGGGACGACGAGCGGCTGAACGCGCTTTCAGCAAAAGAACAGGGGGTACTCCTCAAAATGCTCGATAAGCGGCAAAAGGAAGGGAAACTTGATAGCATCGAAGGTGAGGAGGCCTTCGAGCTCGTAAAAGAACGTGAGGGCTGGAGAGTTTTTCTCAATTGGGCCGCAGGGGTGCGGATTCGTTTCGACGCCTCCGTGCCTCCCTACAGCCCTTTTGCGGCGGCGCCGGTCCAGCAAGAGGTCGTGACTCAACCGGGAGAACTCTTCATAGTCGCCTACCGAGTGAACAACCTCTCCCGGAAGCAAGTCTCGACCAGGATAGTGCACCACATAGAACCCAAGAGCGTAGCCCAGTACTTAGATATCGTTGAGTGTGGCCTGCTCTTCCCGGTAAGACTTTTGCCTGGTGAAAAAGCGGAATATTCCACCACCTATCAGATCCGGGGAGATCTTCCAGAAGGGGTCAGGCAATTGGCAGTGACCTATGAGTTCAAGACGGATCAAAAATAGCATCGTCGCCGTATGGTTCATCTCCTTGTGCCTGCCGGCCATTGCGATGCCGGCACAGCTCCAAGGTCCGCCGAAGAGAGGCGAGTCTGGGAGACGGGTGGTGCAGGTGCCGGTGCCGGATCTTACCCTGACGGATCAGGAAGGAAGACCGTTCCCTCTACGCAGCCTTCATGGCAAGTTGGTCCTCGTGACTTTTATTTACACCGCCTGCCCGGACGTTTGCCCGCTGCTCACGGCGAAATTCGCTGGTATCCAACAGAGCCTAAAGAGGGAACGGAGGGACGATTACTTCCTCCTGAGTATTACGACCGACCCCGAGGCGGATACACCCCAGGTCCTTAAGGGCTATGCCCAACGCTTCGGCGCCGATCTTCACACCTGGGCTTTTCTCACGGGAAATAAAAAGGATCTATCGAAGGTATGGAACGCATTTGGCGTGAAGGTGAAAAAACTCGGCAAAGGACAGATACAACACACCGGACTTACCACCCTGATCGACCGCCAGGGGATACGACGGATCGACTACTTTGGTGATGCATGGTCGGAAAAAGAGCTGCTGAAAGAGATCGCTGAGCTGGCTAAGGCATCTTGACTATAAAAGAGGTGACAAATAGAGTCGATTTGCAGGAGGGCTTTTCATGAAGTGCTTAACGGAAAAAACATATCTCTGCTATCTGGCCATCCTTTTGGGGCTTCTCCTTCCTCCAAGAGAATCAGCGGCTGATCCCAGCAAATATCCCCAGTTTGCCCAGCAAGAGCTACCCAAGGGGGTTCAGCCTGACTTTGTCTCTCTGGATCAACTCGTAGACGACATCGTCAAGGGAAAGAAGCCCATCATAATCGATGTCCGTACCCGCGAGGAATATGACGAGTCCCACATCAAGGCCGCCATGTCGATCCCGTTGGGCGAGGTCCCTCTACACCTCAAGGAAATTCCTAAAGATAAGCCGGTAGTGCTCTATTGAGCCTGCCCCCATCACCTGGCCAGTTTGGCCTATGGCATTCTCTATCAAAAAGGCTATCGCAATATGAAGGTTCTCTATGAGGGTTTTCCCGGCTGGATCGACAAGGGCTATCCTTTAGAGGGAACTAAAGTGAGATAGTTCATGCCTGGCAAAAAGGCTGTGGTCCTCTTGAGTGGCGGGGTTGACTCATCCACCGCTGCAACCATAGCCAGGAAGCAAGACTTTCTACTTCACGCCCTAAGCTTCCGCTACGGCCAGCGCCATGAGAAAGAGATCGAGGCGGCAAAAAGAGTCGCAGCTTTTCTTAAAATCCAAAGCTGTCTGATTATCGATTTCAATCTTAAGGCCATCGGCGGCTCCGCCCTGACCGACCGGATCGATGTCCCCAAGGGAAGAAGCGCAAAGGAGATTTCCCACGGCATCCCTGTCACCTACGTTCCGGCCCGAAACACCATCTTCCTTTCTTTCGCCTTGGCCCTGTGCGAGAAGATCGGCGCGGAGGATATTTTCTTCGGCGCCAACCAGCTCGACTACAGCGGCTACCCGGATTGCCGCAAGGAATATATCCGCGCCTTTGAACAGATGGCCAATCTCGCCACTAAGGCGGGTGTGGAGGGAAAGAGCAAGTTTAAAATCCACACGCCACTAATCCAGATGACAAAGGGCGAGATCATTAGAAAGGGATTGGAGCTGGGGCTGGACTACTCCCTCACCTGGAGCTGTTACGACCCCACACCCGAGGGACTAGCCTGCGGACTCTGCGATAGCTGCCAGTTGAGGCTGAAGGGATTCAAGGAGGCTGGTTGTAAAGATCCAATCCGGTATGCTGCTTAAAACGCATCAGCCATAAGCCTCCGGCGAACTCCCAATCTGACCACTGCGGCAATAAGCTGAAGGCCAATTCCGTAGTCGACCGCGGCGAGCTTTTTTGTGCTATAATGCAAATTTATGAAGCGCCCTAGCGAAAAGCTTGTAGCCAAGGAGCTTGAAAAAATCGTTGCCGCCTTAAAACCTTATCGTCCTAAAAAAGTGCTTCTCTTCGGTTCTTTTGCCCGGGGAGATTATCACGGATTGAGCGATCTTGATCTCCTTGTGATCAAGAACACTCGCAAGAAGTTTATCGATAGAATTGTTGAAATCCTGGAACTCTGCGACTCGGAGATCCCGGTGGAACCGCTTGTTTATACCCCAGAGGAAATTGAGCAACTCTTGGCGGAAGGAAATAGCTTTATTCGCCAGGCTTTAAGGGAGGGGCGTCTACTCTATGACGAAGCCCAAGAAAGAGGCTAAGCGCTGGTTCGACCAAGGAACAAGAGATGCGAAGTCGGCGGTAAAGGTCAAAGAAGAGGGAATCTACGAGCTTTCTTGCTTCCTTGCACAGCAGGCAGCGGAGAAACTCCTCAAGGCCTTCCTTTACTATCAAGGAGAGGCACCTGTAGTTGGCCACTCGACCTTTTATCTGGCGAAGGAGTGTCAGGAGTACGACGATCGATTTAAAAGGATCCTGCGCGCCTGTAAGCGTCTGGACGCCTATTATATCCCTACTCGCTATCCGAATGGTTTAGTCGAGGGCGTCCCTTATGAAGTCTTCGACGCCGAAGATGCAGAGCAGGGCTTGAAGGACCTTGAGGAAATAAAATCCCTCGTGAAGAGCGTTTTGGTCTTTGATTTATAGCCCTCCTAAGTATCTCGCGTTTTAAGAAGGCATCAGCCACCAAAAGCAAAATATAAAAGCCTGGCACCCTTCACCCCGTGATGAGGGAAATCCGGCACGACCACTCGGGCGATCCTTGCCATGGTGGCCGATTCTGCCTCTGTCTCATATCATCTGTCAATTCCATTCCTGTATACTGTCCCCGGAATTCC
>Ga0105164_10001755_pt1 | contig 13703 bp, 12 predicted proteins | sample VDWuncwatermetaG_FD_89674 | JGI IMG/M metagenome (GOLD analysis project Ga0105164, IMG submission 89674) | Wastewater microbial communities from Netherlands to study Microbial Dark Matter (Phase II) - VDW unchlorinated drinking water | ecosystem: Environmental > Aquatic > Freshwater > Drinking...
CAATATTGGCTGGCACAAACACGCTCAGTAGCGTGGTGCTTAAATTTCAGTGCAGGCTCATATTGGCCGTAGGGCAATGTGATGCCGGAGCTAAAATTAAATTTCATGTGAACTCCTAATTGAAGGGGTGTGGTATTGGCTTGCACCAATACGCTGAGCAGCGTAGTGCTTAAATTTCAGTGCAGGCTCATATTGGCCGCAGGTTATTGTAATGCTGGAGCTAAAGTTAAATTTCATGGATGCTCCTTTAAAGGAGGTGCGGGTTGGAAGCGGATGTTCGTGGAATGGCACAGATTTATAATGTCTGATGGACAATATTATTTCTGCGACGGATATGGATTTTCGAGCTCGTTCAACAGTTCGGCTAACACGCTGCGAAATTGTTTTTCGTCGCAGCCCATCAGCACCGCATCTTCCAATGCGTCCTGGCACACTTGGCGTATTTCAACCAGATTTTCGCGTAGCACTTTATTTTTCTCCAAGCACGAAATAACTTCTCCTGTTGGAGAGAGCCAGACTATGGGCTTGGAAGAGGGGCTCATGAAAGGTTACATCTTGGGCAAGGTCACGCCGACCTGCCCTTGATATTTGCCGCCGCGATCTTTGTATGAGACTTCGCATACTTCGTCGCTTTCAAAAAACAGCACCTGCGCGACCCCTTCGTTGGCGTAAATTTTTGCGGGCAGCGGCGTAGTGTTAGAAAATTCCAGCGTGACGTAGCCTTCCCACTCCGGCTCAAACGGTGTGACGTTAACAATAATACCGCAGCGCGCATAAGTGCTTTTACCCAAACAAATGGTCAGCACATTGCGCGGGATGCGGAAATATTCCACGGTGCGCGCCAAGGCGAACGAGTTAGGTGGGATGATGCAAAAATCGGCATTCACCTCCACAAACGAGCTGGGGTCGAAATTTTTCGGATCAACAATGGTGCTGTTGATGTTGGTGAACAGTTTGAATTCTTTTGAGCAGCGTATATCGTAGCCATAGCTGGAAGTGCCATAGGACACGATGCGCTTACCATCCACTTCTTTTATTTGACCCGGCTCGAAAGGTTCAATCATGCCGTGTTGCTCGGCCATGCGGCGTATCCATTTGTCGGCTTTAATACTCATTAAATTTGGGGAAGAGAGTAGGGGGAAGGGCGAAGGGGAAAACCTGCGAGTTGCAGTTACCCTTACTCCCTTCTCCCTTCCCCCTTTTCCCTTCTCCTTTTCTTAGGTGTTTTTAATAACAATTTTCGGAAAAACTGCGCTGTGATCTTGCGCCATTTCTGCCACTTTTATTGCAATACGCCGCGCAATTTTTTTATACTCTTTGCTGATTTTTCCATCAGGGTCGGCCACCACAGTGGGTGTGCCGGAATCAGCTTGTTCGCGTATACGTATATCCAAGGGCAACGAGCCGAGTAAATCAACGCCGTAATCCGCGCACATTTTTGCACCGCCACCGCTGCCGAATATATGTTCTTCGTGCCCACATTTCGTGCAAATGTGCGTGCTCATATTTTCCACCACGCCCACTATTTTAATGCCAACCTTCTCAAACATTTTGAAGCCTTTGCGCGCATCCAGCAAAGCAATGTCTTGCGGTGTAGTGACGATGATTGCGCCTGTGACCGGCACTTTTTGCGCCAGCGTCAGTTGAATATCACCTGTACCAGGCGGCATGTCTACGATCAAATAATCTAAGTTATTCCAGCGTGTTTGTTGCAGTAATTGTTCCAGTGCCTGCGTCACCATCGGCCCGCGCCATACCATCGGCGCATCGTCGCCTTGGATCATCAGGCCGATAGACATCACCTGCAAACCGTTGCCTATCATTGGCTCGACGGATTTTCCATCACGCGACACGGGCTGGCCTTTAACCCCTGTCATCATGGGTTGCGAGGGGCCATAAATATCCGCGTCCAACATGCCGACAGTCGCACCCTCTGCTGCCAATGCCAGCGCCAGATTCACCGCTGTGGTGGACTTACCCACGCCGCCCTTGCCGCTGGCAATCGCGATAATATTTTTCACGCCATCTACTAATTTTACGCCGCGCTGCACCGCATGTTGCACGACGCGGCTGCTGACGGTTACCGTCACCTTGCCCACATGGGGTAGCACGTTATACAAATGATTTTCCACCAGCACGCGAATTTCGTCCCACACACTTTTCGCAGGGTAGCCGAGCTGAATGTCGAGCGACACATCTGCGCCCACCACTTTAATATTTTTAACCGACTTCCCCGTTACAAAATCTTTTTCGGTGTTGGGATCAATCAATTCTTTCAGTGCAGTTTGCACCGTTGCTTCCGTAAAACTCATACACACTCCTGCATTAAACTTAGAAAATTTTCCGCGCATCAACCATATTGTTGTATGGCGGTGGGGGAGTAGGGGGGTGGCATTTTACCGAAGATTCCCCCCTACGCCTATAGCGCGATTTTGCTACAATTGCGCCACTTTTTATAGGTTAATTATTCATGTCGCGCAAGATTCTTGTTACCTCCGCATTGCCCTACGCCAACGGCAGCATCCACTTAGGTCATCTGGTTGAATATATTCAAACCGATATCTGGGTGCGCTTTCAAAAAATGCAAGGCAACACCTGTCACTATGTATGCGCCGATGACACGCATGGCACGCCGATTATGCTGCGCGCAGAAAAAGAAGGCATCACACCCGAAGCGTTAATCGCGCGCGTGTGGCAAGAACATTACGATGATTTCAAGGCGTTTCATGTCGAGTTCGATCATTACGGCTCGACTAATTCCAATGAGACCAAAACGTTTGCCGAAGAAATTTATGGGCGGTTGCAAGCGGCGGGACTCATTTCGCAACGCGTCATCGAGCAATTTTATGATCCTGTTAAGCAGATGTTTTTGCCGGACAGATTCATAAAAGGTGAGTGTCCCAAGTGTGCCGCCAAAGATCAATACGGCGACAACTGCGAAGTGTGCGGTGCGGCTTACACCCCTGCCGAAGTGAAAAATCCCTACTCCGCTGTGTCTGGCGCAAAACCTGAAATGCGCGAGTCGGTGCATTATTTTTTCAAACTATCCGACCCACGTTGTCAAAAATTTTTACAAGACTGGACGACCGGTAAGTTAATCCCTGAGCCACCGCTACCCCAGGAGCCACCGCTACAAGCAGAGGCCGCCAACAAAATGCAGGAATGGTTGGGTGATGAGGGCGAAAATAAATTAACAGACTGGGACATCTCACGCGACGCGCCGTATTTTGGCTTTGCTATTCCGGGCACGGACGGCAAGAAATTTTTCTATGTGTGGTTGGATGCGCCTGTGGGTTACATGGGCAGTTTTCAAAAGTTGTGCGAGAAAGAAAGCTTAAGTTTTGATGAGTATTGGAAGCCCGATTCCACCACTGAGCTATATCACTTTATCGGCAAAGATATCTTATATTTTCACGCGCTGTTCTGGCCAGCCATGTTGCAGCACGCGGGTTACCGCACGCCTACCAAACTTTTCGCGCACGGCTTTCTCACCGTGAACGGCGAGAAGATGAGCAAATCGCGCGGCACATTTATCACTGCCAAAAGTTATATCGACGCGGGGTTGAATCCAGAATATTTACGCTACTACTATGCTGCTAAATTGAATGGCTCGATGGAGGACATTGATCTTAATTTGGAGGATTTTTTGGCGAAGGTGAATAGTGATCTGATCGGGAAATATGTCAACATCGCGAGTCGGTGCGCGGGTTTCATCTCCAATCGCTTTAACGGTGAAATAACTTCGAGAGATTTTTCTGAAGAAACTGAAATGAAATTTGCGAGTGGTGTCCGACAAGGCGGCCCTCATTCCGGTATACGGCCAGCCCAAGTGAGCGTGTTAGATGAATTTAACCATGTTGTCTGGAACGTAGGGCATGCTTACAAAAGTCGTGACTATAACCATGCACTGCGTTTAATTATGGGCGCTGCTGACGACGTTAATAAATGTATTGCCGAATGGGCTCCATGGAATATTGCAAAAGACCCATCGCGCGATGATGAACTTCAATGGAAGTGCTCCGTAGCACTTGAATGCTTCAGACGGCTTACCCTAATGTTGAAGCCGGTGTTGCCAGCATTGGCAACACAAGCGGAGAAGTTTCTAAATATCGGCGAGCTTTCTTGGCCTAAGCATCACTTTGATTCGAGATTGCCTCCAGGCCATCGAATCAATCCCTATGCCCCGCTGATGACCCGCGTTGACCCAAAACAAATTGATGCCATGATCGAAGCCAACAAACAAACTCTTGTGCCCCCGCCATCGCCTGCCCGCCATGCCGAAGCGCAGCAACACGCACCCTCTCCCTCAAAGGGTGACGGGGCAAACGTCGGTGCTATCGCGCCAATTATCTCCATCGACGACTTCAATAAAATTGATTTGCGCGTGGCGAAAATTATTAACGCCGAACACGTTGAGGGTGCGGAAAAATTACTTAAGCTTACATTAGATATCGGCGAAGAAAAATCGCGCACGGTGTTTGCTGGAATAAAATCCGCTTACGATCCGGCGCAACTCATCGGTCGCATGACGGTGATGGTGGCGAATCTTGCACCCCGCAAGATGAAGTTCGGCCTGTCGGAAGGCATGGTGCTGGCGGCTTCTGGCGACATGCCCGGGCTCTACATTCTCAGTCCAGATGACGGCGCGCAAGCGGGGATGCGGGTTAAATAATTGCGCTACGCGTTTCAGCTGTAGGCAATTTTCACATTCTGTTTATGCAATAATTTTTCCAGATCGCGCATCAAATCTTGGTGGGGTGTGACGCGCCAGGTTTCGCCCAATTTTAATGGCACGCTGCCGGAGCCGTTGCTGTAATTCAGCACCAGCGGGCATTTGCCTTCACGATAAGGTTGCAGCACTTCGACTAATTGCGGCACGCTGATGCCACTATCTGCGCGTATGTTTAGCTCCATGCGTTTGGCGAAAGTAGAACGCGCTGAGGCCAGATCAAACAATTCTTCTCCGCTTACGCGCACGCTGCCAGAATACTCGTCCAGCGTGGCTTTGCCGCGCACCAATAGCAATTCATCTTCGCGTATCCAAGGTCGGCTGCGTTCGTATTCTTCGTTGAATACAGTCATTTCAATTTGCGCGCTGCCGTCATCTAGGGTGATGACCGCCATGCGGCCACGCCGTGTTTGTTGGATGCGTATGCCCGACACGATGCCCGCCAACACAACGGGGATGCCGCGCTTGGCGTAATGCCCCGATCCATTGTTGTCGCCATAGCTTTTGCCGCCCGTGCCATTGCCCCCAGAAATATTTTTTGGCTCGACATATTGCGGCGTTAAATCGGCTAATTTTAATTTGATAAATTGCGCCAATTCTGCGGCATATTCTTGGAAAGGGTGGCCGCCCAAATAAATGCCTAAGCTGGCTTTTTCATGCGCGAGTTGCTCGCGTAAACTCCAGCGCGGCACATCCGCAGTTTGCACCAGCAACACCGCATCGGCCTCGTCGTTGCCAAATAAACTATTTTGATTGATGGCGCGCGCTTGTTGATCGGCACTGGTCAGCGCAGCATCCACCGAGGCCATGAGTGCGGCGCGATGATTGTTGATGCTATCAAACGAGCCTGATTTGATGAGTGCTTCGACTGTGCGCCGATTGACCGCGCGCTTGTCCACCCGCCGACAAAAATCAAATAAATCTTTGAACGCGCCCGATGCACGCGCTTTAACTACGCTGTTAATAGCCGACTCGCCCGTGCCTTTAATCGCGCCCAAGCCATAGGCAATTGTCCGTTCATCTACGGGTGAAAACGCGTAGCCGGAGCTATTTACATCAGGCAACAGAACGCGAATATTTTGCTGAAGCGCATCGGCGTAAAAGATGCTGACTTTTTCCGTGTTATCCAAATCGCCAGATAGCGTGGCTGCCATGAATGCCGCCGGGTGATTGGCTTTGAGATAGGCCGTTTGATAAGCCACCAGCGCGTAAGCGGCGGCGTGCGATTTATTAAACCCGTAGCCGGCAAATTTTTCCATCATGTCAAACAAGCTGCCCGCGCGTTCTTGGGTCGTGCCATGTTGCAGCGCGCCCGCCATAAATTTTTCGCGCTGCTGCGCCATTTCTTCCGGCTTCTTTTTACCCATGGCGCGACGCAATAAATCAGCCTCGCCCAAACTGTAGCCGCCGACAATTTGCGCCATTTGCATGACCTGCTCTTGGTACACCATGATGCCGTAAGTCTCACGCAATACAGGCTCGACCGCCGGATGCGGATAGTCAAATTTCTCGCCATGTTTACGTCGCGTAAAATCGGGAATTAAGTCCATCGGACCGGGGCGATACAGCGCGACCAGCGCGATGATGTCTTCAAACCGATCTGGTTTGGCACGTCCCAACATGTCTTTCATGCCGCGCGATTCCAGCTGAAACACCGCCGTGGTATTGCTCTTTTTGAGCAGGTCGTAAGTCGCTGCATCGTCCAGCGGCAGCGTTTCTAAAGTCAGGGGCTGGGGACTAGGGGCTGGAGACTGGGAGGTGGCGGGAAGGGGGAAGGGGGAAACCTCCGCGCCGCCGTTGCCCTTCTCTCTTTCCCCTTTACTCTTCTCCAATTCATTCACATGCCGCACCGCCCAATCAATAATCGTCAGTGTGCGTAAGCCGAGAAAATCGAACTTCACCAAGCCAATGGATTCCACATCATCTTTATCAAATTGACTGATGCCTTTGTCGCTGCCTTCCGCGTAATACAGCGGACAAAAATCGGTCAGCTTGCCTGGCGCAATCAACACGCCCCCCGCGTGCATGCCCACGTTGCGAGTGAGGTCTTCCAGCCGCTCACCCAGCTCTAGCAGTTCTTCCACGCCTTCTTCGCTGCTGATAATGGCGTTAAATTCCGGTTCCATTTCACGCGCTTTTTTGAGCGACACGGGCTTCACGCCTTCCAGTGGAACCAGCTTGGATAAGCGATCACACAAGCCATAGGGAAAATCTAGCACGCGCCCGACATCGCGGATAACGGCTTTGGAAGCCAGTGTGCCGAAAGTGGCAATTTGCGAAACGCAAGCTGCGCCATATTTATTTTTGACATATTCGATCACGTGCTCGCGTCCATCCTGACAAAAGTCGATGTCGAAGTCGGGCATCGAAACGCGTTCTGGGTTCAAAAATCGTTCAAATAATAATCCATATCGCAGCGGATCCAGATCGGTAATGCCTAAGCTGTACGCCACCAATGAGCCCGCACCGGAGCCGCGCCCAGGACCGACTGGCACGCCATTATTTTTTGCCCAGCGGATAAAATCGGCCACGATTAAAAAGTATCCAGCAAAACCCATCTTGCAAATGGTGGTAATTTCAAACGCCAGTCGTGCCGCATATTCCGGCAATTTGTCGGCGCGATTTTTTTCATCTGGATAAAGTTGCAACATATGGTCGTGCAAACCGCGCTCGGATTCGGCACGCAAAAATTCTTCTAGCGTGACCCCAGTAGCGGTGGGAAAGTCCGGCAGATGCGGCTTGCCCAAGGTCAGCGAGAGATTGCAGCGCTTGGCGATTTCCACACTGTTTTGCAAAGCCTCGGGCAAGTCAGCAAACAACGCCGCCATTTCGGCCTGTGTTTTAAAATATTGCTGTGCGGTAAATTGGCGCACGCGGCGCTTGTCGTTCAGCACATACCCTTCGGCAATACACACGCGCACTTCATGCGCTTTGTAATCATCGCGCGTTAAAAATTGTATGGGGTGCGTGGCCACTACGGGTAAGGCTAATTCTGAGGCCAGCTTGATGGCGGCGTGTATGTAAGCCTCTTCACGCGCTGCCCCCATGCGTTGGATTTCTAAATAAAAGCGTCCTGGGAAAAAGGCCGCCCAAGTTGAGGCGCATTGCTGCGCGGCGGCGGTATTGCCGTTTAATAGCAGGGTGCCGACATCACCCAAATGCGCGCCAGATAAGGCAATGAGACCTTCTGTTCGATCACGCAGCCATTCTTTTTGCAATTCTAAGCGGCCATTTTCCAGGCGTGCCAAATAGGCTTGCGTCAATAATTCGCACAAGCGTAAATAGCCTGCATCGGATTGGCACAGCAAGAGTAAGCGGTAGGGTTTGTCGCGCTCGGCTGGATTGCTGATGAAAACATCGCAGCCGATAATTGGCTTGATGCCGGTAGCGCGCGCCGCTTGATAAAATTTAATCAGCCCGAAAAAATTATTGAGATCAGTCAACGCCAGCGCGGGCATCCCATCCTGCCGCGCCAATTCCGCAGGCGGGCAGATATGTTTTTTGAGTTGTTTGCCATCTTTATCTAGTACTGGCTGGCCATTTTTATCCAGCACCAATACTTCTAAATCAAGGCGCACCATCCCATCGACTATCGAGTATTCGCTGTGCAGGCGTAAATGAACAAACGTAGGTTGAGACATGGCAAGAGGGGGATGAATTTCGAGTGTAATTTTACCACTGCCACCCACAGATTAACTTCCAAATATTTTGAAGGTTCATGCGTCATAAGAAACAGTGACTTTGTGTGAACGTGCTATGCATAGTGCTTGAAATGCCACTATAGATTTGGTAGCCTGAAAAAGTTAGACGTAATAGGTTTTGAGGTAGTAATTCCAGTTCGCGTTAGAAAGGAGAACAAGGCGGCAAGGATGAGGTGACGAAGACAGTACATTTGAGTACGGCTAGGAGCCGAAGACGATGCCAACACAGTTATCGTTTTTAACGCGAATTGGAATAATATTAAAAGATGTGTGGCTGGTTGGCTGTTTTTAACAACGCATATCAAATAATAAATTGGCGCGATGAATTGCGTTAAAGTCTAAAGGTGGCGGTGGAAAGCCAGATCCAATTAAAATCAATGGAGTCAGCCCGCGTTGATTGCATGTCCCCAATGTCTATCTAATGGAACGAAACAATGAACGAAGAAGAAGCTGTACTGGATTTTTTTGCACAACCGGAGAATTTACCATTGGCATTAACGGTGGCCGAGCAGGTGGATGCCAAGCGGCAAAAATTAAATCATGAATTTTGGGTGGCGTTGAGCAAGCGGCTGATAGCCGAAAATTTGCCGGACTGGTTTGTGATCACCACAGAAAATAGGAACAAAGCCGATAGCGAGCCGGAAACCTTGGTCGGCGTGTATTTGCAGCCCAAGGGGGATCCGGCCATTCATATTCGCCCGATGATGGAGCAGCAATATATGGGTGAAAATTTGCGGGTTTATTTTGGTTTGATGTGGAGCGATGCACCCACGCTCAAGCAAAAATCATTGCCGGAAATTGTTGCGTTGCAACGTGAGTTGACCGTCGAGGGTTTTAAAAATAGCGATAGTTTTTTGGCTTGGCAATGGACGACTTTTTATCCGCGCAGTGCGGATTTTTTGCTGCGGTTCACGGGTTCAGAGGAGAGCAAAGAGGAGTTGCTGGAAATTGTGACCGGTAAAATTACCACGTTGTTAGCGCGACATGGTGAGGAGATTGCGGCGGCGAATAAGGCTTTGCAACCCGTAGCACGGGCGTTAATGTCGATGCCAGTGGCGGCGGATGTAGAGACGGAGGACGTGCTGGCGGCGTTTGATGAGAAGCTTCGCTCCAAGCATTCGCATTATTCCGGTTCGCAATAAAAACGATAACTGTGTTGGCTGTGCCAGTTTCCTGCTCGCTGTACTAATTGTACTATCTGCGCGAAAACTGCCTTGCCGCCTTGTTCTCGCTTCTATTGCTTGCCGGAACCAATTATTTTTTACCACCATACGGCATTTGCGCAGCGTATTTGCTAAGTGGGCGCGTTTTTCAAACCGGATTATCCATATCAAAAAACCGATGCTCCAACCCACAATGTTCGGCCAGATGTTGGCCTAATGCCTGCACGCCATATCGCTCGGTGGCGTGATGTCCGGCAGCTATAAAAGCTACGCCAGTTTCGTGTGCGACATGCACATTTTGTTCGGAAATTTCACCCGTTAAAAACGCATCTACCCCGAGTGCAACAGCCGCTTCAAAATAACTTTGTGCCGCGCCTGTACACCACGCAATGCGCCGAATAATTTTACTTTCCTCTCGGCAAATAACCTGCGGTACGCGTTGTAAATCTCGCCCAATATCAGCCGTTAAGTTAAGCAGGGATTGCGGCTGGGCTAACTCACCCAAGCAGGCAATATCCTGCTCGCCAAAACGGCCTTGTTCGACGAAGCCGAGCCGTTGCCCCAACTGCGTGTTGTTGCCTAATTGCGCGTGGGCATCCAACGGTAAATGGTAGGCCAGCAAACTGATATCGTGTTTAAGTAAATGCGCGATGCGCTGCTTTTTAATGCCTGTAATGGCCGCTTCTTCGCTGCGCCAAAAATAGCCGTGATGCACCAAAATGGCATCCGCCCCCCACTCGGTGGCGGCCTCTAACAGCCGTTGCGAAGCGGTTACACCCGTGGCAATGCGCCGGATATTGGCACGCCCTTCCACTTGTAAACCATTTGGGCAGTAGTCGCGAAACTGCTCAGTTTGTAATAGGCTTGCGATATAATCGCGCAACTCTTTTAGCAGCATGGCTACACCTCAATCTTGAAATTTATTTAACACCGCACACATACACAGCGATCATATCATGCGTAAATTTTGGCTTTTATTTGCCCAAGCCACCACCATCGGGCTGGCTATTTTATTTATTCTCAACACGCTCAAGCCAGGGCTGTTGCCTACTGCGGCGCGCACGGGAGTCATCACTTTGCAAGAGAGCGCGGTGGTCAGCGGTGATGTGCAGCCTGTTACCACGGGCTTTAGCATGGCCGCTAAAAAAGTCATGCCCGCCGTGGTGAATATTTTTACCACCAATGAAATTAAACGATTGCCGCGTCCTTTTATGGAAGATCCGCGCTTTCGATTTTTCTTTGGCGATGAGTTTGAAGATGCGCCGCAGCGTGGCTCTAATCTTGGCTCAGGCGTAATCGTTAGCCAAGAGGGTTACATACTCACCAACCACCATGTGGTCGAGGCGGCGGATCAAATCGAAGTCGCGCTGGCCGACGGACGTAAAGCAAAAGCCACGGTGGTCGGCTCGGACCCCGAAACAGATTTGGCGGTAATTAGAATTAATATGCCCAGCGGTATTCGCCATCACCTTCGGGCATTCTGATCAGGCGCGCGTGGGCGATATTGTGCTGGCGATCGGCAATCCTTTTGGCGTGGGGCAAACGGTGACCATGGGTATCGTCAGCGCACTCAAGCGTAGTCACCTAGGACTCAATACTTTTGAGAATTTTATTCAGACCGATGCCGCCATTAACCCCGGCAACTCGGGCGGTGCACTGGTCGATGCCAACGGCAACCTACTCGGTATTAACAGCGCGATTTATTCGCCGAATGGCGGATCATTAGGAATTGGCTTTGCGATTCCGGTCAGTACCGCGAAAAAAGTCATGGAGCAAATTATTCAAAATGGCTCGGTCACGCGTGGCTGGATAGGGGTGGCAGCGCAAGAGCTCACCCCTGAGCTGGCCGAATCATTCAAGCTGGGCGACATACAGGGCGTACTCATTTCCGAAGTGATGCGCGGTGGCCCAGCAGACAAAGCGGGCGTGAAGCCGGGCGATATTTTGATTTCGGTCGATGATAAATTGTTGGTTGATTCCCACACGATGCTTGAAACCATTTCCAGCATTGTCCCCGGCAAAGTGTCCGCGCTTAAGCTGTTACGCAATCAACAAGAAGTCGTGGTGCAAGTGAAGGTTGGCAAACGTCCAAAACCTAAGCCGCAAGAATAATCAGCCCTCCGGGAGAAGGGTTGGGATGAGGGAGCAAGATTAAGGGCTTAACAAATTAGAATTGAAATCACATGGGCAGAGTTTTGACACGCTCCATGCGCACGGATTTAAGCAGCGTATTCTTATAAAAATGTTGCACTTGGTTTTTGAGCGCGCCAGTAGAAAATACCAACCGGAAGCAAGAATATGCCAACAGCAATGCCCGCCCGCCGACTCAAAATCATCTGCTCGCCGCATTGCCTGCGCCAATATTCGCGCGCCTCGCCCCCCATCTGGAGCTGATTGCAATGCCACTCGGAGATGTCCTGTGTGAGTCTGGCAGCCAATTGCATTATGTTTATTTTCCGACCACCTCGATTTTGTCCCTGCACTACATTATGGAAGATGGCGCATCATCTGAAATCGCGGGTGTCGGTAACGAAGGGGTGCTCGGCATCTCACTTTTTATGGGCGGCAACACCACACCCAGCCGCGCCACGGTGCAGACATCGGGCAACGGCTATCGGCTGAAGGCCGGGGTAATGATGGAAGAATTTAACCGCGCCGGAGGTCGCCGTGCGGGCGTATTGCAAAATTTGATGCTGCGTTACAGCCAAGCGTTAATGACCCAAATTTCCCAAACAGCCGTTTGTAATCGCCACCATTCGGTCGAGCAGCAGGTATGCCGATGGCTGTTATCTACCCTTGATCGGTTGCCCTCGAACGAATTAACCATGACGCAAGAATTAATTGCAGGTATGCTGGGCGTGCGCCGCGAAGGCATTACCGAGACTGCGGGCAATTTGCAGCGCGCGGGCTTGATCAGTTACCGTCGCGGTCACATCACGGTGCTTGATCGGGCAGGATTAGAATCGCACACTTGTGAATGTTACGATGTGGTCAAGCAAGAGCTGCGTCGTTTGCTCAGTGATATACAAGGTAACCGCAACCACCATGCGGCCACCAGAAATTCGCTCACCCCAGCAGCACAAAAATCGCTCTCGAAGTCCCAAACGCAATCTTAGAAAACATTGTTTTACGCGAACAATATTTTTTTATGTGCGCCAGGGCACAGACCTTAGATATGACGATAGGTGATGATAGTCGCGACACTGGAAGCGGCTGTTCGAGCACCGCTCTGCAAAGGGGACGGAATTTGCTCCTCCCCTGACAAGGGGAGGTTGGGAGGGGTTAGGGGTTTCAGCCAAAATTCAAACCCCCTCTGGTGGAACAACTAGCCATTCCACTAAGTGACCAAAGAACGGTCGCTAAGTGGCTGGTTATAGCTCTCCCTTGTCAGGGGGAGAACTGGGTTGCGGCATCATTTGAGGTTGGGTGCCATTTTTGTCCCAATTGATTGTCCGAGTTAAAGTTATACCCACGAAGTGCATTGCCCGCGTACCGTAGGCACGGGGTCTGAAGTTGGTGTTTTACGATGGGAATCAATATCTTGCAGCGAGAACAATTCATCAAAGATCGGCTTGTCCAGCATCAGGCAAATATTGCGGATGCTGCGGTTGAGCTATGGCAGCAGATGGCCACGCAAATCACTTACCTCCTCGGTGAAGATGGTTTCGAGTTGCTGTACACGCGTAGCATATTCCTGACCCAGCGCACTTATCCTTGGCTCGCTCACGGGCTCGCTCACGGCACGCATCCGCTGCAAACCAAGCACGGTTTCGAAGAATTAAAAGTCAGCCTGCAAGGGCAAACGCCGGAGCAAGCCCTTGCGGCAGGCAGTTTGCTGTTGATTACGCTTACCGACATCTTGGCCTCGTTGATTGGCGAGGAATTAACTACCCATATTTTACGCACGGCTTGGCGTTTTGACGCGCTTCAGGCCGAGCACCCAAATCACGTTACGGATGATCAGCGAGGAGCGCAAAAGTGAGCAAAAAGGTGAAGATAGGTCAGCTGATGTTGGCGCTAGGTTAAAACTGACCACCTGTGCTGGTTTAAAATTGACCAGGTGCTATAGCGGTGTAGATTACTACGCCGCTGTGGATAAGTCGACCAGAC
>Ga0105164_10001756_pt1 | contig 13700 bp, 7 predicted proteins | sample VDWuncwatermetaG_FD_89674 | JGI IMG/M metagenome (GOLD analysis project Ga0105164, IMG submission 89674) | Wastewater microbial communities from Netherlands to study Microbial Dark Matter (Phase II) - VDW unchlorinated drinking water | ecosystem: Environmental > Aquatic > Freshwater > Drinking...
ACAGGCTCAGATGTTCGAGCAGCCTTGACGGATGGCCGAGCGAGCGCCGCTCGTCGTCGTGATCGCCGGGCCAAACGGCGCAGGCAAGAGCACGACGGCGCCGCGGCTCCTGCAGAGCGCACTGACCGTGACCGAGTTCGTCAATGCCGATCCTATCGCGATGGGGCTGTCCGCGTTCCGGCCCCAGTCGGTGGCGATGGCGGCTGGACGCGTGATGCTGGCGCGCATGCGGGCGCTCGCGCGGGCGCGCCGAGACTTTGCCTTCGAGACGACGCTGGCCAGCCGTAGCTTCGTGCCATGGCTTGCGAGCCTGCGTGCATCGGGCTACCGCGTGCACCTCGCCTTCCTCTCGCTGTCCGGTCCGGACCTTGCGGTGGCGCGGGTGGCAGAGCGAGTGCGCCAGGGAGGTCACGACGTACAGGAGCCCGTGGTGCGGCGGCGTTTCGCAAGCGGGCTGAAGAACTTCTTCTCTCTGTATCAGGCCCTTGCCGACACCTGGCAGATGTTCGACAACTCGACGGTCGACGGCCCCCGCCTCCTCGCGCCGGGTCGGGCTGGGCGGCCACCACGCGTTCTCGATGCCGAAACGTGGGACCCACGTTCAGGAGACGCAACGATGACTTCATCGCGAGATTCCGAACCAACGCCGCTCGAGCGGGTTGAGGACCTGCCGCGAATCCTGACGGCCATGACCGAGGCTGTGCGCGAGGCGTTGCTGCGCCACAAGCGGCTCGGGAACCCGGTCGCGGTGTGGCGCGAAGGGCGTATCGTGTGGCTCCGCCCCGAAGAGATCCCTGTGGAGATGGTTGAGCCGATCCGCGGGGGGGAGTGACCCATGGCGATCACCACGAGGAAGAAGGGCGACACCGGCGGCCCCCTCGGCTTCGAGGCCAAGCTCTGGGCCGCCGCCGATGCGCTGCGCAACAACATGGACGCGGCGGAGTACAAGCACGTCGTCCTCGGCCTGATCTTCCTCAAGTACATCTCCGACGCGTTCGAGGCCAAGCACACCGAGCTCGACGCACAGCGCGCGCAGGGCGCCGACCCGGAGGACCCCGACGAGTATCGCGCGGTCAACATCTTCTGGGTGCCGAAGGAGGCGCGCTGGCCGCACCTGAAGGCCAAGGCGCCGCAACCGACCATCGGCACACTCGTGGACGACGCCATGAGCGCTATCGAGCGCGATAACCAATCGCTCAAGGGTGTGCTGCCGAAGGATTACGCCCGGCCTGGGCTCGACAAGCAGCGGCTCGGCCAGCTCATCAATCTGGTATCCGACATCGCGCTGGGCAGCCCCGCCGACCGTGCCAAGGGCACGCTCGGCCGCGTCTACGAGTACTTTCTTGCGCAGTTCGCCAGTGCCGAGGGCAAGAAGGGCGGGCAATTCTACACGCCCTCGCGCGTGGTGCGCGTGCTGGTCGAGATGCTCGCCCCCTACCGGGGCCGCGTCTACGACCCCTGCTGCGGCTCGGGCGGCATGTTCGTCTCCAGCGAAAAGTTCATCGAGGCGCACAGCGGCAAGCTCGGCGACATGAGCATCTACGGGCGGGAGTCCAACGACACCACCTCGCGACCGGCCGGTCACCCGAGGAGCGTGGCGCCATCGGCAACGGCTTCAGAGGCGTTGGCATGAACGTCTTCGAGACCCACGCTAAGATTGTCGGCGACTACGCAAGCTACATCCGCAGCTTCATCAATATCGCTGACCCCGCGATCCGGCAGACGGTCGAAGCGGCACTGGCGGAGGGCAAGCTCTGGCCTGAGCCGCTGCTACAGTTCAATCCAGCTTACGAGATGGTCGGGAGCGTTGCGGAGATCGCCAAGACGGGTGCGCTCCACGGCGCCATTACCGACATCTTCAGGGGCTACTCGCTCTACCGCCATCAGCTCGAGGCAATCAAGCTCGGTACCGCTGCGCAGGACTTCGTTGTCACCTCGGGAACGGGCTCTGGCAAGTCGCTCACCTACATCGGTTCGATCTTCCACCGGCTGCTCGCCGGACCGCAGTCGAGTGGGGTGATGGCGATCGTCGTCTATCCGATGAACGCCCTCATCAACTCGCAAACGAACGAGTTCAGGATTTACAAGGAGAACTACGAGCAGGCCACCGGTAGCGCCTTCCCGATCACCTTCGGCCAGTACACGGGCCAGGAGAGGGAGGAAGTTCGCGACAAGATGCGGGAGCACCCGCCCCAGGTTCTCCTGACGAACTACATGATGCTCGAGCTCCTGCTTACGCGAGTTCGCGAACGGCCGATACGGGACGCGATCTACGGCAATTTGAGCTTTCTCGTGTTCGATGAGCTTCACACCTACCGGGGCCGCCAGGGCGCGGACGTGGCCATGCTCATCCGGCGCATCCGCGCGCAGTGCAAGCAGCACGTCACGTGCATCGGCACGTCCGCGACGATGGTCTCGGTTGGTAGCCTGGCTTCGCAGCGGGAGCAGGTCGCACAAGTCGCCACGACCGTGTTCGGACGCCCGTTCCGATCTGAACAGGTGATCGCCGAGACGCTCACCCGCTCGCTTGAGTACTTGGGCGCTCTTCCCTCCCGCCCGGTTCTTGCCCAGGCGATCGGTGCCGGAGTCGACACCCGACACGACGCGGCGAAGCTCAGGGTGCACCCGGTCGCCGTCTGGCTCGAAAACCGCGTTGCCCTCGAGGAGCGCGAGGGCCGACTCGTACGTCGCCGGCCACTCCGAATAAGCGAGGTTGTTTCCGCTCTCGCCGAGGACTCGGGGTTGTCCGAGCAGGCCTGTCGCGAGTGCCTCGCAAGCCTGCTGCTCTGGATCAGTACCGTCAACCAGCAACTTGAGGACAGCGGGTCGCGCTACACGATCCTTCCTTTCAAACTGCACCAGTTCATCGCCCAAACGGGCGCGTCTACACGACACTTGATCAAGACGAGAATCGTTTCATCACGCTCGAGCCGGGGATCTACAAACAGGACGACGGGAACAAGAAGCCGATCTTCCCCAATGTCTTCAGCCGCGCGACCGGTCATGCGTTTGTCTGCGTCTCTCGCGTGGGCGATCGGCTGGAGCCACGAGAGTTCCGCGAAAGTGCCGACGAGGACGCGCAAGCAACGGACGGGTACCTGATCTTCGGGGAAGACGTGTGGGATCCCGCAGACGATTTGGACTACCTTCCCGAGGCTTGGCTCCGCACCACGAAGAACGGGAAGGTGCCCGACTCCAAAAGGGCCGCGAGTTTCCCCAGGAAGATCTACTTCGACGAGTACGGACACTGCTCGGACACCAAGCCGATGAAGTTTGGGGGATGGTTCATGCAGGCGCCGCTGCTCTTCGATCCCACGGGGGGCGTCTTCTTCGACACGAAGACGAACGAGGGTACGAAGCTGACGAAGCTCGGCAGCGAAGGGCGCAGTACCTCGACCACGATCACAGCCTTTTCGATCCTCAACCAGCTGCACGACGCAGGTTATCCTGCGCGAGATCAGAAGCTCCTCAGTTTCACGGACAACGTCCAAGACGCCGCGCTGCAGGCCGGTCACTTCAACGACTTCGTGCAGCGTGGTGCAGTTGCGCGCCGGCATCCGCAAGGCGCTGGCGATCGCCCCCGAGCACACGCTGACCTACGCGAACATCGGGGAAGCGGTGTTCAAGGCGCTCGCCCTTCCGTTCCTCGACTTTGGAAACCGCGACCTGGCGCCGGCGCTCGCGACCGTCCGCCGAGACTACGAGCAGACGCTCCAGGCGTTCCTCTTCTATCGGGCCGTCGCCGATCTCCGCCGCAGCTGGCGAATCGTGCTCCCCAACCTCGAACAGTGCGGCCTGCTCGTCGTCGACTACCTGCATCTCGACGACATCGTCGCGGAGGACGGCTTCTGGGCGGACCTGCCGCTCGTCTGTGACCTATCCCACGTCGACCGGCGTGACTTCCTGTCGACCATCCTCGATTTCTTCCGGCTGGAGTACGCGCTCCACAGCGAGAACTTCCTCACCCCCTCGCGCCTGAAGGAGAACGAGAAGGACTTTCGCGAACGACTCAAGGCCCCGTGGACGCTCGACCGCACCGAAGATCTGGGCGAGCCCTGCGTCATCCGCCTCGAGCCGCTCCACAGATCCGCCCGACTCGCTTCAAAGAGTATGGGTCCCGCCAGCGCGCTGGGGAAGTACGTCAAGTACGTCGTGAACCAAGAGGGGCTCGATCTCGACCTCCGAGGCGACCGCTATCGCGACTTCATCATGCAGCTGATGAGCAAGCTCAAGGAGGCGGACTATCTTTTCGAGCAGACCGCGCGAAGCGAGAAGAATGCGGAGGTGGCGGTCTTCCGCCTGCGGATTGAGAAGTTGCTGTGGAAGCTCGGTGACGGCGAGATGGTGAAGGCGGATGTGATCAAACGCCGCTCCTACAAGGATCAGAACCCGAAACCGAACAAGTTCTTCCGCGACATGTACCGCCGAGAGTTCTCCCCGTCGAAGCGGCTACGAGCGGAGGATCACACGGGTCATGTGAAGACGGAAGACCGCAGGGACCGCGAAGACCGCTTCCGCGCTGACTGGTTTCTCGACGAGGCGAGGAAGCAGCCCGACGAGACGCGGATCCGTACCGAGTCGATCAGCGCGCTGTTCTGCTCGCCGACGATGGAGCTGGGCATCGACATCGGCGGCCTGAGCGTGGTTCACCTTCGCAACGCCCCGCCGAACGCCGCAAACTACGCACAGCGCTCGGGTCGCGCCGGGCGAAACGGACAGGGCGCGCTGGTCTTCACGTACTGTTCGAGCTACTCCCCGCACGACCGCCACTACTTCCAGCAACAGGCCGCGCTGGTCGCGGGCGCGGTCCAGGCGCCCAGGCTCGACCTCTGCAACCGCGAACTGCTTTTGACACATCTGAATGCCCTCGCCATCAGCGAGATCGGCCTGCCCGGTCTCGAAGCGCAGGGTGGTGACCGGCCGTCGCTGATGCGCCTCGTCGTCGACAACGGCGAGATGCCGATCGCGCCCGGTGTCCGCGACGGCTTGCGGATCGCTCCCGCGACCCACACCTCGCTCAAGGCGGCGTTCCGAAGGGTCATCAAGGACTTCGAGACCGATCTCAACGCCCGAGCGACCACTTGGTACTCCGACGACTGGCTCGACCAGAACCTTGGCAAGATCGCTGACAACCTCGACACTTCGATGACCCGCTGGCGCCGGCTCTACCGCTCCGCCCGGACACTTCTGACACGGGCAACGCAGCCGATCGAGAGCGGCCGACTCAGTGTTGGCAGCGACGAGTACAAGAAGTACAAGCGTCATCAGGATCAGGCCAACCGCCAGCTCAATCTTCTCCGCAACGACATCGTTGGCGCCACCGAGCTGTCCGAGTTCTATCCGTACCGTTATCTCGCCTCGGAAGGCTTCCTGCCCGGCTACAACTTCACCAGGCTCCCGCTGCGGATCTTCGTACCGACCGGCAGCTCCTCCGGCGAGTTCATCTCTCGCCCCCGCCCGATCGCGTTGCGCGAGTTCGGCCCTCTTAATGTCATCTACCACAGCGGACGGAAGTACCGCGTGTCCCAGCTAGTCGTCCAGGATACGGAGTCGTCGCTCACCGAGGCGAAGATCAGCACCAAGGCCGGGTACTACCTTGCCGGCGAACAGAAAGACTTCGAGATCTGCCCCTTCTCGGGGGTGAACCTCGGCGACAGCGCGAACAAGAAGCATCTCCACGATCTGCTCGAGATGTCCGAGTCCCGCGCCGAGGAGGTCGATCGGATCTCGTGCGAGGAGGAGGAGCGCGTCTCACGCGGTTTTGACGTCCACACCTACTTTGCGGTCGACGGAGGACCTCTCGAACGCGTGCGCAAAGCGATTGCGCGCTCGAGCGAAACCGACTTCCTGAATCTCCGCTACATTCTCGCCGCCCGCCTCGTCCACGTGAACACCCAGTGGCGCGCGCAGAAGGCCGAGGGATTCCCGATCGGCCTGACGTCCGGCGACTGGCGCAGTTCGCTGCCCGGCCTAGGCGACAACCTTCGCGAGGAGTTCCGGCTGGTCAAGCTCTGGACCTCGAACCTCGCCGACGCGCTATACATCGAGCCCATCCAGGCGCTCGGGTTGGCTCCCGAAGGCGTCATCACCCTGCAGCACGCGCTGAAACGGGCGATCGAAAGCGTCTTCCAGGTGGAGCCGAACGAGATCGGCGTGGTTGCAGTCGGCGATCCTAAGGCACCGAACATTCTCCTGTACGAGGCGGCCGAGGGCAGCCTCGGCATCCTCTCGCAGTTCGTCGAGGACGTGCAGACGTTGCACAAGGTGGTCGAGGAGGCAAAGCAGATTTGTCGTTTCGACGACCCACAATACCTCGCGCCAGCGTCCTACGACGACCTGCTCAGCTACTACAACCAGCGCGATCACAAGGTGATCGACCGCTTCCTGATCCGCGACGCCCTCGACAAGCTCGCGTTGTGCGCAGTCGAAATCCAGACGAACACGGGCTTCCGGGACTACGAGGAGCAGCACCAGGCCATGCTGCGCAACCTCGATCCCAACTCGTCCACCGAGCGCGCCTTCATCAAGTACCTCCACGACAACGGGTTACGCCTGCCGGATGCGGCGCAGAAGCGCGTCGAGGGGATCTACTGCCAGCCAGATTTCTACTACGAACCCCGCTTCTGGGTCTTCTGCGACGGATCCCCGCATGACACCCCGGCTGTTCGCGAGGGCGATGAGGAGCAGCGTCAGTTGATCATCGCTCGCGGCGACGAGGTGTGGGTCTGGCATTATCGGGAGGACCTCGCGGCCAGGATCGCGCAACGGCCGGACGTCTTCAAGAGGGTCCGTTGAAGACGCTGCTACAGCCCGGCAAGCTCGTCTCACTGCGCGGCCGCGAATGGGTGGTCCTACCGTCGGACGACCCGGATCTGCTCGTCGTCAAGCCGCTCGGCGGCTCGGATGACGAGATCGCTGGCATCTACTTGCCGCTCGAGATCGAGACCGACCGCCCAATGGACGCCCGCTTCGAGCCGCCGGCGCCCGCGGACCTCGGCGACGTGAGTACCGCCCGTCTCCTCCACGACTCGGCTCGGCTGGCCTTCCGCAACGGTGCCGGCCCGTTCCGCGCTCTCGCCAAGCTCTCGTTCCGGCCTCGTGCCTATCAGATCGTGCCACTGATCATGGCGCTCCGGCAGGACGTCGTGCGGCTGCTCGTCGCGGACGACGTCGGCGTGGGCAAGACGATCGAGGCGCTGCTGATCGTGCGGGAGTTGCTGGAGCGGCGGAAGATCAAGCGCTTCGCCGTTGTGTGCCTGCCGCACCTCTGCGAGCAGTGGCAGGAGGAGATCCGCTCGAAGCTCGACATCGAGGCGGTGATCATCCGGTCGAACACCCAGGCGCGGCTCGACCGCCAAATCCAGGGTGATGCGAGCGTCTACGACTACTACCCGCACCAGATCGTCAGCATCGACTTCATCAAGTCCGACGTCCGCCGGGATGTTTTCATCGAGCAGTGCCCCGAGCTGGTGATCGTAGACGAAACGCACACCTGCGCGCGGCCCACCGGCGCCTCTGCCGCGCAGCAGCAGCGCTACCACCTCGTCAGCCGGATCGCGGCGAAGCCCGGGCAACACCTCGTTCTCTTGACGGCCACCCCGCACAGCGGCAAACCTGAGGAGTTCCAGTCGCTGCTGGGGCTCCTCAATCCCGACTTCGAGTCCCTCGACCTGCCGAGCTCCTCGCAGGCGCAGCGTCGCGATCTCGCCCAGCACCTCGTCCAGCGCAAGCGCGCCGACGTGGAGAAGTGGATGGACGAGGACACGCCGTTCCCGAAACGCGAAGCTATCGAGTGGCCCTACGACCTGTCGGGCGAGTACGCCGCGTTCTTTGACGACATCCTCGACTTCGCCCGGAAGCTGGTCGTGCCCGATGGCGCCAGCAAGCGGAAGAAGCGCGTCCAGTACTGGACCGCGCTCGCGCTCCTGCGCGGCGTGATGTCGAGCCCCGGCGCCGGCGTGAAGATGCTCAACACCCGCCTTGACGCCCTCGGCGCCGCGGATGGTGACGGAGAGGTCGTATCGAGCGCGGACGCCGAGGCTGACGTGGAGAACCCGGTCGGCGATCTCGACTTCGGATTCGAGGGCGACAACGCGCCGACGCAGGTCGTTGAGCACGGCGATTGGACCGACCACCAGCGCCGGCAGCTGCGCCAGTTTGCCGATCGGCTCGAGAAGTTGGGCGACATCAGCCACGACCAGAAGCTCTTCGCCGCCGCTGTGGTTCTCGAGGACTGGATCGAGCAGGGCTTCACGCCCGTCGTCTTCTGCCGCTACATCGAGACGGCGAACTACCTCGGTAAGCAGCTCGAGCCTGCGCTGCGCAGAAAATTCCCCAAGCTTGACTTGCGCGTGGTGACAAGCGAGGACCCCGACGATCTGCGCAAGCAGCGCATCGGCGAGATGGCGGGCAACAAGCCGCGCATCCTTATCGCCACGGACTGTCTCAGCGAGGGCATCAACCTGCAGGAGCACTTCACCGCCGTCCTGCACTACGACTTGCCCTGGAACCCGAACCGCCTGGAGCAGCGAGAGGGTCGCGTTGACCGCTTCGGGCAGCAGGCGCCCGAGGTGAAGGCGTGCCTGCTCTACGGCGCCGACAACCCGATCGACGGCATCGTGCTCGATGTGCTGCTGCGCAAGGTGCGGGAGATCAAGAAGGCGACCGGGATCAACGTCCCGTTTCCCGAAGACTCCCAGAGCATCATCGACACGATCACGCAGGCGTTGCTCCTCAATCCCGACCGGCGGATCGAGAAGCGGCGCGACGCCCAGCAGCAGGTGCTTTTCGACTTCAGCGAGTTTGGCGAGGCCGCTGCCGCCAAGGCCAACGTCACCCGGAAGGTTGACGAGGCTGCTGAGCGGGAGAAGACCTCCCGCAGCATCTTCGCCCAGAACGCGATCAAGGCGCAGGAGATCGAGGAGGACCTGCGCGCCGTCGATGAGGCGATCGGCAACCCGAAGGCGGTCGAGGACTTCGTCACCGCAGCGCTCGCGGGCCTCTTCGGCGTGCAGATCACGAAGGAGCGCGAGGGCTTCGGCATCGTGACGGGCAACCTGCCGCCCCAGCTCGTGGACCTTCTGCCCGCCGGCCGCGTCGTGAAGGTGAGCTTCATATCCCCGACGCCCGAGGGCTACCACTACCTCGGCCGCAACCACCGCTTCGTCGAGCAGCTCTGCCAGCTCGTCATGGCGAACACCCTGGCCCGGCAGGACAAGCGCGCCGCGCGGGCCGCCGTCATCCGAACGCATCAGGTCGCCCGGAAGACGACGCTGCTCCTCTTCCGCTGCCGCAACGTGATCGAGCAGGGCAAGGGGGGTCACCAGATCGTCGCCGAGGAGATGCTTCTCTGGGGCTGGCGCGGCACGCCGCAAGACAAGGAGTTCCTCGACCACGCCGAGGCCAAGGCCCTGCTGAGCGGCGCGCGCGCGTCGAGCGATCTCTCGCCGCAAGCGCGTGCCAGCTTCCTCGAGAACGAGCTGCGTCTCTTGGCCTCTCTCGCATCGCAGTTCGACGTCATCGCCGAAGAGCAGTCGAAGAGGCTCGTCGCCGCCCACGAACGCTTCAGCGCGCTGATGGACAAGCAGCGCTTCCAAGTGGTCTACCCAGTGCTGCCGATGGATTTGCTTGGGATCTACGTCCTGCTGCCGGAGTGACCATGCCGCTCCCACTGAACATTCACGATCTGCTGCATGGGGCGACCGTCGAATCGGAGCGTCTTGAGCTCAAGGCTGGCTGGAACCCCGAGGACACGCTGCACACGATCTGCGCCTTCGCCAACGACTTCCACAACCTTGGGCGATCCTCCGGACGGCGCTCGAGCCGCAACCCATGACGGTGCTCATGAAGGTTGTGAGCCGCGCGAACCGCACGAAGTTCAGGGAGCAGGTCCTGCGCCCACTCCTCGACCAGGGCCTGCTCGAGATGACCATCCCCGACAAGCCGCAGAGCCGTCTCCAAAGCTACCGCACCACTGAGGCGGGCCGCCGCGTGCTCGCAGTCTCGCCGGAGGCGGTGGGATGAACTACCCGAGCATCCGGATCGAAGGGGCCATCCTCTCTCCCGACATCCTCGAGCGCATCGAGGACCTGCCCGGGCAGAAGCCCGGCGACTTCGGCCTCAACTCGTCTTCCAGGGTGAAGGACGAGATCGCCCGTGCCTGGGCCGACGCCCAGGACTACTGGCGCATCTTCCAGCGCAAGCTCGAGACGCTGAGGCTTGACTCGCCCGTGACGAGCGAGACGCGCCAGCAGTGGGTCGTGCCGCTCCTCGGCCTGCTTGGCTACCAGCTCGAATACCAGGCACGCGGGACCGAGCTCAACGGCAAGCTGTACAGCATCTCGCATCGCGCCACGAATCGCGCTCAGGCCCCCGTGCAGATCGTGGGCTACCGCGAGCCCGCGGGCCTCGACCGCAAGCCCGAGCGCGGCAACCTGCGGATGTCGGCGCACGCGATCGTGCAGGAGTTCATTAACCTCAACGAGCAGCTCTACGGCCTCGTCACCAACGGCCGGGTCCTGCGCCTGCTGCGGGACAGCTCGCGCCTTATCAAGCTGAGCTACGTCGAGTTCGATCTCGACCGCATGTTCACCGACGGCCTCTTCGCCGACTTCGCACTCCTCTATCGGCTGCTACACGCCTCGCGCCTGCCGCTCACGAACGAAGCGGCCGTTGAGAGCTGGATCGAGCGCTACCACCAGGATTCCCTCGACTCGGGCGCACGCATCCGGGACGGCCTGAGCCGCGCCGTCGAGCAAGCGATCCGCGACTTCGGGAGCGGCTTCCTGTCGCATCCGGCGAACGACGTGCTTCGGAGGGCCGTCGCGAGCGGCGTGCTGACGCCGGAGGACTACTACAAGGATCTCCTCCGGCTCATCTATCGCTTACTCTTTCTAATGGTGATCGAGGAGCGCGACCTCGTCTTTCCGCCGAAGGCCACGGCCTCGGAGCGCGAGATCTACCGCCGCTACTACAGCGTGCAGCGCCTGCGCTTGCTCTCCGAGCGACGCTACCTCGCCGACCACCGCCGACAGGACTTGTGGCTAGCCCTCCGCGCCAGCTTCCGGCTCTTCGAGGCGGACGGCCCCGGCGAGAAGCTCGGGCTCGCCCCGCTCGCCGGCGATCTCTTCGGTCGTGACGCCGTCGGGTCCCTTGTCGACTGCACCCTCGGCAACGACGTCCTCCTCGGCTGCCTTCGGTCGCTCAGCCTCTACCAGCACCCGGAGAACCGCCAGCTCATCCGCGTGAACTACGGGGCGCTCAACGTCGAGGAGTTCGGTTCGGTCTACGAGGGGTTGCTCGAATACGAGCCGGTCTTCACCATCGATGGCACCCGTGTCGAGTTCGGCTTCAAGGCGGGCGACGAGCGCTCGGTCACCGGTTCGCACTACACTCCGGACGACCTCGTCCAACCGCTCATCAAGCACTCCCTCGACTATCTGATCGCCGAGCGTCTCAAGGCCGCGAACCCCGAGGCCGCGCTCCTCGACCTGCGCGTCGCCGACATCGCCTGCGGTTCTGGCCACATCCTGCTCGCCGCCGCGCGCCGCATCGCCACCGAGCTTGCCGTCGTCCGAACAGGGGAGGAGCAACCCTCGCCCTCGGCCTACCGCGCCGCGCTGCGCGACGTCATCCGTACCTGCATCTACGGCGTGGACCTGAACCCGCTCGCGGTCGAGCTCTGCAAAGTCGCCCTCTGGCTCGAAGCCCATAATCCTGGCCAGCCGCTGAATTTCCTCGACCATCACATCAAGTGTGGCAACGCCATCGTGGGCTTCGTCCGCCGTGAGGACGTCGACAAGGGCGTGCCCGACGAAGCCTTCGCCACCATGCCGGGCGACGACAAGGAAGTCTCGGCGCGCTGGCGCAAGGCGAACAAGAGGGACCGCACCGATCACCAGCGCGGTCAGTTGCATCTTGCACCAGCCATCCAGCAGCAGCTCGACGCGATCCTAGCGCAGTGGAACACGCTCTCGGCGCTACCCGAGCGGATTCCCGCCGAGATCGAGGCAAAGAAAGCCCGCTTCGTCGCCTTCGCCGAGAGCCACGACGCCTGGCTCCTCAACCAGATCGCCGCCATACCGATCGCGCAGTTCTACATCCCGAAAACATCGGAGAATGACCGGAAGCTCATCACCGACGCCGAGTTTCGCCGCTATTGGACGGGCGCGCAGACGCCGCAGGGGCAGGCAACCGCGGTGGCGTGGGCGACGGCGCACAAAAAGCGCTTGTTCCACTGGTTCCTCGAGTTGCCCGACGTGATCTCACGCGGCGGATTCGACTGCATCCTCGGCAACCCGCCGTACCTCGGCGGAAAGGCACTGAGCGGAACCCACGGCCATCCCTTTTGCGAGTATGCAAAATGGGAATATGCCCCGGCGGGCCTCTCTGACTTGGTCGTCTATTTCGTCCGCCGCATCTACAGCCTGCTACGCCCCGGCGGCTTCACCGCCTTCATCACCACGAACTCCATCAAGGACGGCGTTATCCGCGAAGATGGGCTGGAACAGGTGCTGGCCCAGGGAGGATCGATCAACTTCGCCGTTCGCGGTATCAAGTGGCCGGGACGGGCCAATCTCGTTGTGTCGCAGGTGGCTCTCCACAAGGGCGAGTGGCGCGGCAAGCGCCTTCTTGACGGTGGCGAGGCCAATTACATCAGCGCGTTCTTTGAGGACTCCAGGGAACAGGGAGAACCGCTTTCCCTGCCTGAGAATAAAGAGCATATCTATCAGGGTTCAGTTGTCCTTGGCGACGGGTTCTACATCAGCGGGAACATTGCCGAAGAACTGCGGAGAAGGGATTCGCGCAACTCGGACGTCATCTTCCTGATCGTCAACGGTGACGAGCTCAATAATGAACCGGAGCAGCGCCCATCACGAACTGTGATCAGCTTCTTCGATTGGCCCGTCGAGCGTGCTCGGCGCTACATCGAGCCGTTTGAGATCGTCGAAAAGTGGGTCAAGCCTGACCGGGACGCGCTTCCTAACAATCCACGAAACCTTGGCGCCAAGACGAAGTGGTGGCAGTTCATTTGGCCACGCCCCGAACTCTATCGTAAAGCGCGTCCACTCCGCAGGTGCTTCGTTGCGGCGCGTACAACCAAGTACCTCAGCTACTCCGCCGCCCCCACCGGCTACATATTCACGGACGCGCTCTACGTCTTCACCACCGACCGCTGGGACCTCTACGCGGTCGTGCAGGCGACGCTCCACGAGGTCTGGGCCCGCAAGTACAGCGGAGCGTTGAAGCAGGATCTGCGTTACTCGCCGTCGAAGTGCTTCGACACCTTTGCCTTTCCCGAAGGTCTCTGGCAGACAGCGAACCCCGCCCTCGCGGCGATCGGCGTGCGCTACCATGAGCACCGCAGGTCACTGATGCTCTCCCTCTGGCTCGGCCTGACCGACATCTACAACCTCTTCCACGCCGGCGACCTCTCGCCCGCGAAGGTCGCCAAGGTGAGCAAGAAGCCCGAGGGCGAAGCCGAGCGCGGCTACCAGGGCCTGCTCGAGCTTCGCCGCCTCCACCGCGAGCTCGACCTCGTCGTCCGCGACGCCTACGGCTGGCAGGACCTCGACCTCGGCCACGAGTTTCACGAGGTCGAGACGCTCGCCGCGAACGACCGCATCCGTTACACGATCAGCCCCGCCGCCCGGAAAGAAGTCCTGCGCCGCCTCCTTGCCCTTAACCACACGCGCGCGAAC
>Ga0105164_10001757_pt1 | contig 13698 bp, 14 predicted proteins | sample VDWuncwatermetaG_FD_89674 | JGI IMG/M metagenome (GOLD analysis project Ga0105164, IMG submission 89674) | Wastewater microbial communities from Netherlands to study Microbial Dark Matter (Phase II) - VDW unchlorinated drinking water | ecosystem: Environmental > Aquatic > Freshwater > Drinking...
CCGAGAGCCAGGCGAACAAGCTCATGCGCCGCCATCCGCACGTGTTCGGCCGCACGCGGACCTTCAAGAATTCCAAAGAGGTCCTCGCCAACTGGAAGACGATCAAAGCCGGCGAGCGCGCGCTGCGCGCCAAGGAAGTCTCGGCTAGAAACAAGAGGTCCCGCTAATGTTTTTCGAAGGTCCGGAGAAGAAGGTCGAGCTCGCGATGATGCCGGGGCTTCCGTCCCTGCGCGCGCGCGGCCACGACTACTGGAAGGGCATCGTGGCGAAGGCCAACGCCCAGGTGCTGTCGACGATCTCGAACGAATCGATGGACGCGTACCTGCTGTCCGAATCGAGCCTGTTCGTCACCGACACCTGGCTGACCATGATCACCTGCGGCCGCACGGACCTCGTGGGCGCGGTGCTGCAGCTCGTGGAGGATTTCGGCACGGACTCCTTCCAGTACCTCGTCTATGAGCGCAAGAACGCCCATCATCAGGAGTATCAGCCCTCGAACTTCTTCGACGACTGCCGCCGCTTGACCGACCGCATGCCGGCCAAGTCCTACCGTTTCGGCGACGGAGACGACCACCACGTCTTCCTCTTCCACCTCGACAAGCCCTACACGCCCGCGCCCGAGGACCTTACGCTCGAGATCCTGATGCACGGAGTCGATCCGCAGGCGTCGAAGGTGTTCATGAGCGGCCCGGCCCGCAAGAAGGACTTCATCAAGGAGAAGTCGGGCGTTTGGTCGATCCTCCCCGGCTTCCAGGTGGACGACTATCTTTTTGAGCCGATGGGATACTCGCTCAACGCGATCCGCGGCTCGAAGTACTACACGATCCACGTGACGCCTCAGAAGATCGGCTCCTACGTGAGCTTCGAGACGAACGCCGTAGAGGGCGACGCCAACGAGACCATCACCCGCGTGCTTGAGCTCTTCAAGCCGCAGTCGTGCGACGTGATCCTCTTCCAGCCGCAGACCTCGCGCCAGAAGATCCGCTGCTACTACCCGATCAAGCGCGCGGTGAAGCAGAACCTGTCCTGCGGCTACCGCGTGACCTTCGACCACCACTTCAAGCCGGTCGAAGGGGCGGCGCCGGCCGTCGAGATCGTACTGTGAAGAAGACCGTTTGGGTCGACGAGGTCTATCAGGGCATCGTGAGGACGAGCTTCAAGCTCAAGAAGCGCCTATTTAAAGGAAAGAGCAAGTTTCAGACCGTCGAGGTCGTCGAGACGGCGGGCCACGGACGGCTTCTGCTCATCGACGGCATGACGATGGTCTCCGAGCGCGACGAGTTCGTGTATCACGAGATGATCGCGCACCCCGCGCTGTTCCTGCATCCGAAACCCCGCCGCGTGCTGGTCATCGGCGGGGGCGACGGAGGCACCGTCCGGGAAGTCTTGAAGCACAAGAGCGTCGAGCACTGCACGCTCGTGGAGATCGACGGGCTCGTCGTGTCCGCTTCGCGCAGGTACATTCCGCAGACGGCCGGGGCGCTGTCGGACAAACGCGCACGGGTGCTGATCGCGGACGGGGTCAAGTTCGTGGCGGAGACGAAGGAGAAGTTCGACGTGGTCATCGTCGACTCGACGGAGCCGTTCGGGCCGGCGAAGGAGCTATTCGGGCCGACCTTCTATAAAAACGTAAAACGAATACTGACCGAGAACGGAGTGGTGGCTAGCCAGGCGGGGTCCCCGTTCTACGAGATCACTACGATCAAAAATCTTTTCAAGATAACAAAACCGATTTTCCCGGTCGTGGAAGTCAGCTTGTTCAACAACCTGACGTATCCGGGCGGGCTGTGGGCGTTCACCTTCGCGACCAAGGGGCTGCATCCGGTGAAGGACTTCAAGCGCGCCAAAGTCAAAGCCGCGAAATTCAAGCTTCGCTGGTATAACGCGGACATCCACGCCGCTTGTTTCGCATTACCGAATTTTTTGAGAGAGCAGATAGGACGATGAAAGATCTGCATGTCGACAAAGACATCGTGAAGGCCGAAGGACTTCCGGCGCGAGCCTTTACGGACCCCTCGGTGCTGGCTCTTGAGCTCGAAACTATCTTTAAGACGAATTGGCTGCTTGTCCCGGAGCCCACGGGCGAAGCGGCGCGGACGGACGCACGGCCTTGGACCGAGCGCCTGAAGCAGCGCGGAGCGCGTTCGCCTCTGAACATGCTCGACATGCCGCTTTATCTGCAGCGCGGCTGGAAGGACACGAAGCTGCGCCTGCTGCCTAATGTGTGCACGCACGCGTGGTATCCGCTGGCGTCCGGCGAGGGCCGCAGCGAGCGCCTCGTGTGCGCGCAGCACGGCCGCCAGTTCGACGCGGCGGGCAAGGTTCTCTCCCAGCCGGGCTTTACGCCGAAGGCCGGCGTCTTTCCGCGCGCCTGCGACCATTTGACGGAGTTCCCCACTCAGGATTGGGGCCCGCTGCTGTTCACCTGCCTGGGCAAGCCCGACCGGACGCTCGAGGCGATCACGGACCGTCTCGACGAGTCGCTCGGCGGGATGCCGCTCGAGAAGCTCGCGCGCCGGCCCCAGGCCGCGGACCTGCGCGAGCTCGACGGCAACTGGAAGCAGCACGCGTGGAACTACATGGACAAATTCCACGTCCAGTTCCTGCACAAGGCGCCGGGCGGATTGGCCGACGCGATCGAGCTCTCCTCTTATAAGACGGAGCTGTACGACGGCGCCGCGCTGCAGTGGGCGTGGGCGAAGGATCCCGAGAGCGGCTTCGATCCGGAGTACCTGCCCGCGCGCTTCCGCGACGCGGGCGGCAAGCGCGTGTTCGCCCTGTGGTGGTTCATCTTCCCCAACCTCACGGTGAACTTCTACCCGTGGGGGCTGTCGGTCAACGCCTACGAGCCTATCCCGGGCAAGCCTGACAAGACCTTGTTCCGCTGGTACGCCTGGTCGTGGAACGACCGCAAGCTCAACGAGCGCGAGGCGCGCTGGCTGTCCGACCAGGTGGACGCCGAGGACGTGGAGGCGATGACGCAGGTGCGGCGGGGCGTGCGCTCAGGGCTCGCGCCGCGCGGACGCTTCTCGCCGACGGAAGAGACGGGACCGCACTGGTTCCATCACGCGGTCAGCCGCGCGCTCGCGTCGAAGTAGCCGCGAACTTGCGTGGCGCGAGTTATCCCCCGACTTTCGACGTCGAAAGTTCGTGGATAACTATCGGGCCTAGAGGCTGCTCTGCGCGACTACTTATCCCCCGACTTGCAACGTTGCAAGTCGGGGGATAACTTCGAGTATTAGTTCGAAGGAGAAGCGGTGAAGTACCCGCTCAGGTTCGCGTACTGGTTGATCCACACGTGGCCCGAGGCGTGCTGATTGATGAACTCGGTGCCGTTGAGCGACACGGTGCCCGCGCGCCGGCCGTCGCGGCCGTACAAGGTGCCGGAGCCGCTCAGGTTCGCCGAGCCGTTGACGAAGCCGGAGCCGTTCTGGCACGAGCCGCTGAGATGGACCCAGCCGGAGACCGGGATCGTGCCGCGCGCGCCGTCGGGGCCGTTGACGGTGAACTGCCCGGTCAGATTGACCGAGCCGTTCATCCAGCCGGAGCCGTTCTGGCCGCCGCTGCACTGCAGCCAGGCCGAGCCGGAGACCGTGCCCGAGGCGGAAACGTAGCTCGACGCGCCGAGATCTATCTTCGCGACCTTGACCTCGACGGCGAACGGAACCGGCACGGCGACGGGCGCGACTTCGGGAAGCGGAGCTCCGAGCTGAGAGGCAAGCATCGCGGCGGCGGCAAAAATGTTGTTCATGCGCCGATTCTACCCGAATGGTTCAGCCGGCGTCTAGGACTTTGGAGGCCTAGGGCCAGTCGGCCGGCAGGTCGAGCTTGGCGCGGAGGTCCTTCTCCATCGACGCCATGCAGGTTTTCACGGACGCGGGCGCGAGCTTGGGAATCTTGAAGAACTCCCGCAGCTTTCCCCAGCCTTCCTTCGCGCGGCCGATCGCGGCGTAGTCGTAGTAGGTCGAGATCGCGAGGCCGAGGTATTCCCCCGCGTTCTTTTCGAGCTCGTCCTTGAGGCGCGCCATCGCCTTCTCCTTGCGCGCGATCTCCGCGCGGTAGAACTCGGGATGAGCGGAAGACGCGTCGGCGAAGCCGCCCTTGCGCGGGGCGTGCAAGGTCGTCTTGAACGCGGAACGGGAGATCGTGCCGAAGTTCTCGCAGCCCATCGAGAGGTAGCGTCCGAGCGGCAGCTCGCGCGCGGCGACGACGAGCCCCGCGTCGAGCCGGACGAAGCGGCCCTCGGGAAACACGCCGACCCGCTCTATCTTAAAGCGCTTCCAGCGCAATACATTGAGCTCGGTGGCGCCCATCGAGGCCCGCGTCGCGCGGTAGGCGATCGTCAGAGAGCCGTCGTGGAACATGTCGGCGAAGCGCCCGGCGGGCGAAGGGTCGAACTCGAGACGCTCGATGGTGGACGGGTGCGTGAAGCCGAGATAAGCCTTGTCCTTGGCGACGACGTGGACTTCGAGGCGGTCCCCGCCGCCCGCCTCGGGGGTGTATATCCCCGCGGAGACCGTGAGGCCGTCCTGCTCGGCGTAGACCCGTTCGCGTGAGTGATAGCCCTTGTCGAGCCACGCCATGTCGATCGCGGCGAAGGGGCTGACCTTCTCGGCCGCGGCGAGCGTCGCCGCCCAGAGGGCCAGAGCGAGGATCATCGCGCGCGAGGCTTGAGCCAGCCGCGGCGCCGCAGCTCCTCGGCGACCTGCACCGAGTTCAGCGCCGCGCCTTTGAGCAGATTGTCGGACACGATCCAAAGCGCGAGCTCGTTGGGCCCCGCGCCCTGGCGCAGACGGCCGGCGTAGACGGGCCCCTGGCCGCTGGCCGAGCGCGGCGTGGGGTAATCCCCCTCGCGCGACAGGACGAGCCCCGGCGTCTTTAACAGCAGGGCGCGGGCGCGCGCGAGCGTGACCGGGCGCGCGAGCGTGAGCCACGCGGCCAGGGCGTGGCCGCGGATGGACGGCACGCGCACCGCGGTCGCGGAGACCTTGAGCTTGGGCGCGGACCAGATCTTGCGCAGCTCGGCGGCGACCTTGGTCTCCTCGCCCGTGTAGCCGTCGGCGCCGAAGCGGCCCACCTGCGGGATCGCGTTGTAGGCGATCGCGCGAGGAAGCACCGAGGACTTTCCCGCGCCCAGGACGGGAGCGCGTCCGTCGGCCTCGAGGCGGGCATGGAGCGCGCCGTGCTGATCGAACAGTTCCCCGAGGGCGGACTTGCCCGCGCCGGAAACCGCCTGGTAGGACGCCACGCGAACTTCCCTCACGCCGATCGTCTTATGAAGGAGTGCGCCGGCGACGGCCAAACCCGTCATGGTGCAGTTGGGGCCGGCGATCAAGCGCTGCTCGGCGCGAAGCGCCGAGGCATTGACCTCGGGAATGACGAGCGGCACCTTCTTGTCCATGCGGAAGGCGGAGCTGTCGTCGATGACCCACACGCCCGCTTTAGCGAGCGCGGGGCCGAGCTCGAGGGCGACCTCGTCGGAGCTGACGAGCACGACGAGGTCGCAGGCGGACAGGGCGGCGAGCGAGACGCCGGGCGCGTCGACGGACCGGCCCTTGAAGCGCACCGAGGATTTTTGGCGGCCCGACGAGAACGGACGAAGTTCCCCTACCGGGAACTGTCGTTTTTCCAATAAAGAGACGAACTCCCGGCCCACCATGCCGGTGGCGCCCACGACGCCGACGACGAGGCCCTTAGCGGGGCGCATAGGGGATCATGTACCCGTCGGAGAAGCCGGTCGCGCCCGAGATGTCGCGCGCGGCGCCGCGGATGAACGAGCCGGGCGCGGGCGTCTTGTCGGCCGGCAGGGAGAACAGGTACGGCGGGTTGCGCTGGATGCGCGAGACGCGCGCCCACTCGAGCTGGTCGCGCGAAGCCTCCACCCACGCCTCGGCGACGTCCTCGCCGGCCGCGGAGAAGCGCACGACGACGCGCTTGCCGGCGCGCGCGACGGAGAGGTCGGCGATGGACACGGCGGGCTCATCGGGGCCGGGCGGCACGAGCTTGATCGCGATCGCGGGCGCCAAGGTGTTGAGCGGCGTCTCGAGCGAGGTCGCGCGCGCGCGCGGAGGCACGCCGGAGATCGAGCGGTTGAGCCACGCGCGCGTGTCCCCCCCGGGCTCTTCGAGGTCCGCCGCGGCGAGGATCGGCGCGCTCGAGGACTTCGTGAAATAATTCGTCGGCGACCACACGATGAGATAGTTCGGCTGGGTGAAGCTGATTTGCGCGAGCGGCACCTCGGCCCAGAACCACTCTCCGGCGCCGACGCCGTCGACGCGCGCCTGCGGGTCCGCCTCGGCCGGAATGTCCTTGGTTTCGGCGAGGAAAAAGCTCTGCTCCGAGGACCACGCGGGCGAGGAGGAGATGCCCGCGTAGACTTTTCCGGGGATGATCTCGCGCAGCCAGGGCTTGCCCGGGACGGGGCGCGTCTTCGCGCGCCCGAGCTTCGCGCCGATGAAGGCGTGCGCGAACTCGCCGGCGGGAGCGGGCGGCAGCTTGACGATCCACGCGTTGTTGAAGCCCACGTACCAGTTCGCGTCGGGTCCGCCGTCGGCGAAGCGGCCGTAGTCGTGGAGGCTCGGCGCGATCGTCACGATCGTGGGGACGATCGCGCTCGTCGACAAGGCCGGAGCGAGCCCGTCCACCTGGGCGGACGCGACGGAGGCCGCGAGCAATAAATATGAAATTATCATTATTTATTAAGCACTTTTAAGATACGGTCGAAGTCCTCGAATGAGAAATACGAGATGTTGATCGAGCCTTTAGACGGATCCTTCTTGGCCTTGATGACGATCTTGGTCCCCAGGCGCTGCTGAAGCGACTCCTCGAGGGCGCGCAGGTCGGCGGGCTTTGCCTCGGCTTTCTTGCCGGCGGACGCCTCGTCCGCGACCGGGCCGAGCTCCATCTCGCGGGCGAGCGCCTCGGTCTCGCGGACCGAGAGCTTGTTGGCGATGACTTTCTGGAACACCGCGTGGCGCATGTTCGGGTCGGTGATCGTGAGGAGCGCGCGCCCGTGGCCTTCGGTGAGCTGGGCGAACTGCAGCGCCTTCTGGATCTCGTCCGACAGCTCGAGAAGCCGGAGGGTATTGGAGATGGTCGCCTTCGACTTCCCCACCTCTTCCGCCAGGGCGGTCTGGTTGATGCCGAACTCCTTCATCAGGCGGAGGTAGCCGAGCGCGACCTCGATGGGGTTGAGCTCCTCGCGCTGGAGGTTCTCGATCAAGGTCATGGCCATGCGGTGCTTCTCGTCCCGCGGCTGGCGGACGACGACGTCGATCTCCTTGAGGCCCGCGAGCTGGGTCGCGCGCCAGCGGCGCTCGCCCGCGATCAACTCGTAGGAACGGGTCGCGGGATCAAACGAGACCAGGATCGGCTGGGCCAGCCCGTGCTGCGCGATGGTCTTGGACAAGGCGGCCAAGGCCTCGGGCTCGAAGTGGCGCCGGGGCTGGAGATGGTTGGGGCGGATCTTGTCGACGGGAATCTTGATGCTGCCCCCCTCCATTAAGGAGGCGTTTGAGGGCTGAGCCGCCGGTGCGACCGGGGCGGGACCTGAAGGGATGAGGGCCGAGAGGCCGCGGCCGAGAGCTTTGCGGGTCATGCTGGATTCTCCGTGGGTTCGGGTGTGGAAGATTCGACAGGCGCCGGCGGCGTGCTGAGTCCCCGCCGGGATAGGAACTCCCGGGCGAAGGCCATGTAGGCTTCGGCGCCTTTGGATTTGGCGTCGTACTGAAAGATGCTCTGCCCGAATCCAGGGGCCTCGGCGAGGCGGATGTTGCGCGGGATGATGGCCGCGAACATCTTGTCCCCGAAGAATTTGGACACTTCTTCCTTAACCTGGTTGGACAAGGTCATCCGGGCGTCGAACATGGTCAGGACTCCCCCCTCGGTCTCGAGTTTGGGGTTCAAAGCGCTTTTCACTCTATCCACAGCCCCTGTGAATTGTGCTAATCCTTCCATGGAGTAGTACTCCCCCTGGATCGGAATAATGATTTTATCGGCTGCATTCAAGGCATTGACGGTCAAAAGGCCCAAAGAAGGCGGGCAATCGATGATGATGAAGGCAAACCGGTTTTTGACCGCCGAAAGGGCCCCTTTGAGCCGGGACTCCCGGGCCAAGGCCGACACCAGCTCGATTTCAGCCCCCGCCAAGTCGTTGTTTGCCCCCGCCGCGGACAATTTTGGCAGCGGGCTTTGCTTGATGGTCTTTTCCAAGGGCAGGAGGTCGACCAGGACATCGTACACGTTCGGCTCGAATTCGTGCTTGTTGAAGCCCACCGCGGAGGTTGCGTTTCCCTGCGGGTCCATATCGATCAACAGCGTTTCATGCCCTAATACAGCCAAAGCGCTCGCCAGGTTGACGGCGGTGGTGGTCTTACCCACCCCCCCTTTTTGGTTCGCGATCGCGATTATTTCAGCCATATTATGTTTACTCGTGAAAACTGGTGTTTTTGGCCCGAATGTGTTTACTCGTGAAAACTACCAACCTATACTAGCATGTGGTCCAAAAGTTGTCAAGTGGCGTATACATTGCTGTTCAGAATCATTAAAGACTGTTCAGTATCGTTTGGTATCGTTAAGTAAAGCCCTGGACAGAATTACTGTTATATCTTACACTCAGCCCATGAAGAACGCGTCATCCTTGCTCGCCGCCATCAAGAAGGGAACTTTCCACACGGTGATCCTCGCCATGCCCGACATGCAGGGCCGCTGGATCGGAAAGCGCTTCACGGCGCGGCATTTCGCGAAGTCGGTCGCGTCCCACGGGACGCACGCGTGCGCGTACCTGCTCACCGTCGACATGGAGATGGATCCGGTGCCCGGCTTCGCGCTGACGAGCTGGGACAAGGGCTATCAGGATTTCGCGATGATCCCCGATTTCTCGACGTGGCGCGGCCTCGCGTGGCTGCCCGGCACGGCGCTCGTCATCGCCGATGTCATGGACGCGGCGCACGAGAAGACGATCGCGGTTTCGCCGCGGCAGATCCTCAAAGATCAGGTCGCGCGGGCTGCCGCCAAGGGCTGGTCTCTTAAGATGGCGACCGAGCTCGAATTCTATCTGCTGCGCGAGACCTACGAGTCGGCGCAGAAGAAGAACTGGACGGCGCTCGAGCATTACGGCACCTACATCGAGGATTATCACATCCTCCAGGGCACGCGCGAGGAGCCCGTCGTCGGGGAAATCCGCAATCTGATGGAAGCCTCCGGAGTCATGATCGAGAACTCCAAGGGCGAGTGGGGCCCCGGCCAGCACGAGATCAACCTCGAGTACTCCGATCCCGTGCAGATGGCCGACCTCCACACCGTGTACAAGCACGGCGCCAAGGAGATCGCGATGCAGAAGGGGGCGTCGCTCACCTTCATGGCGAAGTACAGCGACAAGCTCGCCGGATCCTCCTGCCACATTCACGCGAGCCTGTGGGACAAGGCGGGCCGGCGATCCGCCTTCTCGGCGGGGGGAAAGCCGACGAAGGAGTTCCGGTGGTTCCTCGGCGGCGGCATGGCGCTCGCGCGGGAGTTCTCCCTGCTGTTCGCGCCGACGGTCAACTCCTATAAGAGGTACCAGTCCGCGACCTTCGCGCCGACGCGCATCGCCTGGGCGCGCGACAACCGCACCTGCGGGTTCCGCGTCGTGGGGGAGGGGGACTCCCTGCGCATCGAGAACCGCCTGCCGGGCGCCGACGCCAATCCGTATCTCGCCTTGGCCGCGACGATCGCGGCCGGCCTCTACGGCATCGAGAAAAAGCTCGACCCGCCGGCGGAGCTCGCCGGCGACGCCTACAAGTCGAGCGTGGCGCCCGTGCCCAAGAACTTGACCGAGGCGATCGGGCTGTTCGAGAAGTCGGCCGCCGCGAAGGCCGCCTTCGGCGCCGAGGTCCACGAGCACTACCTGCACGCCGCCAAAGCCGAGCAGGCCGCCGCCGACCGCGCGGTCACGGATTGGGAGCGCGGGCGATACTTCGAGCGGGTATAATAGAGGCATGAAAACCATCCACTTGGCCTTGGCTCTTTTCCTCGTCGCGCCCGTCCTGCGGGCGGCCGACGCCGCGCCGGCCCCGACGGGCGAGCAGCTCCAGAACAAGGGTGAGCGCCTCCAGAAGCAGGGCGAGAAAATGCAGGACCGCGGCGAAAAGATGCAGGAGCAGGGCGAGCGCCTCCAGGAGAAGGGGGAGAATCTGCAGGAGAAGGCCGAGAAGCTCGAGGCCAAGGGCAACGAGCGCGCGGCTGAGCGCGTCGATGCCGCCGGCGACCGCATGGAAGCCAAGGGTGATGCCCGCGAGCGCCGCGGCGAACGGCTCGAGAAGAAAGGCGAGCGCCGCGAGCGTCGCGGCGAGCGGATGGAACGCCGGGGCGAGCGCCGAGAAAACCGCGGGGAGCGCCTGCAGCGCCGCGGCCGCCGCTAGACCCTAGAACAGGGTGTAGATGAAGGGGGCGGCCGCCGTGCCGCCCAGGAAGACGAGCCCGCCCAGCGCCAGCAGCGCGAGGAGCAGAGGCACGAGCCACCACTTCTTGTTCTCGCGCAGGAACGCGATGAACTCTCCGACGATGGACGGACGCTGAGCCATTAAAAGAGCCTCTCGAAGTAGGATTTTTCCTCGGGTATCGCTAGGGGAACCCAATAGGTGGCGCCGTCCGGACGCTTGAGCCGCAGCGCGTCGCGGCCCCCGAGCCGCATGGCCAGGGCCATCGGAGTAAGAATCCCGTAGTACACGAGGCCCAAAATGAGCGGCGACACGACGGAGCCGATCACGAAAGAGAGGCCCATCCAAGCCTTATAGAAGTTCAGGCCGATCGAGCCCGGGAAGGCGGCGGTCAGCGCTCCGAGCGAAATCCCCGCACCCGCGGCGACCCCGCCCGCCAGCGGATGCCCGCGCCACGCCCAGAACGCGGCCAGCGGCAGCGCCAGGCCGGCCAGCAAGAGGCCGAAGGTCCTCACCTTGGCGGGTCCGGGATTCCAGTCGATCTTAAGGAGGGCCATTAGTCGAGCTTGAACTCCTTGAGATAGGCCGCGCGGTCCTGCGCCGGCGCGGGCTGGTCTTCCTTGAGCAGGAGGAAGTTCTCGACGACGAGCGCGTCCATGTCGGTGTTTATAAAGCAACGCAGCGCGTCCGCTGCGTTGCAGACGATGGGCTCGCCGCGCACGTTGAAGCTCGTGTTCACGAGGACCGAGCATCCGGTGCGGCTCTTGAAGGCCTCGAGCAAGCCGTTGAAGAAAGGGTTGTCTTTCTCGTCCACGGTCTGCACGCGCGCGGAGAAGTCGACGTGCGTCACCGCGGGGATCGCCGAGCGCTCGAGCTTCAGGCGCGCGAGGCCCTGCGCGCCCTCGGGCACGGGCTTGCGCAGCTTCTCCCGGACCGGGGCGACGAGGAGCATGTAGGGGCTTTCCTGCCCGAGGTCGAAGTATTCCCCGGCGTCCTTGTCGAGCACGGCGGGGGCGAACGGGCGGAAGCTCTCCCGGAACTTGATCTTCACGTTCATCTTGGTCTGCATCTCTTTATTGCGCGCGTCGCCGATGATGCTGCGCGCGCCCAGCGCCCGGGGGCCGAACTCCATGCGCCCGTGCACGAGGCCGATCACTTTGCCGGCCTGCAGATGACTACATAGTTCGGCCTGCAGCTCCGCGTCGGGCAGCTCCCGGTATTTAAAGCCGCCCTGGGCCAGCGCCGCCAAGGTCTCGGTCCGGTCGCAGACGGGCCCGAGCAGGCTGCCCTTGAGCGTGTCGCGGGTGCGCGGGGCCCGGGGGCCGTCGAGATAGGAGTGATAGGCGTGGAGCGCCGCGCCGAGCGCGCCGCCCGCGTCGCCGGCGGCGGGCTGGATGAACAGGCGCTTGAAAACCTTCTCCTTGAGGATCAGGCCGTTGCCCACGCAGTTGAGCGCGACGCCGCCCGCCAGGCACAGGTTCTCCTCGCCGGTCGTCTTGCGGGCGTCGCGGGCCATGAGGAGCATGATCTCGCTCGCGACCTTTTGGATCGACGCGGCGAGATCCATGTCGCGCGGCGTCAGCTCGGATTCCGGCGCGCGCGGCGGCCCGCCGAACAGGTCGTGAAAGAGGGGGGAGGTCATCGTCAGGCCCGCGCAGTAGTTGAAATAGCGCATGTCCATGTGAAAGGACCCGTCGGGCTTGATGTCGATTACATTTTTGATGATCGCGTCATAATAGCGGGGCTCGCCGTAGGGCGCGAGGCCCATGACCTTGTACTCGCCGGAGTTGACGCGGAAGCCGAGGTAGTAGGTGAACGCGCTATAGAGGAGGCCGAGGGAGTGGGGGAAGCGGATCTCCTTGAGCATCTTGAGGTCCTTGCCCCGGCCGACGCCCAAGGTCGAGGTGCTCCACTCGCCGACGCCGTCGAGCGTGAGGACCGCGGCGCTCTCGAAAGGGGACGGATAATAGGCGGACGCGGCGTGGGACACATGGTGGACGTTGAAGAGGATCTTGCCCTCGTACTCGCCCCGCAGAGCCGTGTCGATCTCGCGCGGCAGGTGCAGCTTCTCGTGCAGCCAGACGGGGAGCGCGGCGGAGAAGCTGCGGAAGCCCGACGGCGCGTAAGCGAGGTAAGTCTCGAGCAGGCGGTCGAAGGTCAGCAGCGGCTTGTCGTAGTACGCGACGAGGTCCAGGTCGCCGATCTTGATGCCCGCCTCGCGCAGGCAGTAGTCGACCGCGCGCGTCGGGAACGCCCGGTCGTGCTTGACTCGCGTGAAGCGCTCCTCCTGCGCGGCCGCGACGATCTCGCCGTCGCGGACGAGGCAGGCGGCGCTGTCGTGATAATAGGCGGAAAGACCGAGGATGTGGCGGGTCATGCTCTCCACTCTATTATAAACGGTATAATCGCGCCGTGGAAAAACGCGAGCGGCTGCTCGAGGCGTTCGACGAAAAGGTCGCGCGCGCCGCCGGTTTTCACGCCCTCCAGGGTCCTTCCTGGGGGAGCAGGCTCAAGCGCGCCCTCGCGCTCAAGGGCCGGTACCTTAGCTACCTGTACTGCCGCTTCGTCATTCCCGGCCGCGCGAAGGCGAGGGTGTTCTGGGGAAAGAAGTACCTGTGGGGACGGCCCGAGCACAGCACCAGCATGTACCTGTTCGGGGTGCTCGAGCACACGGCCGAGGTCCGCCTCACGCGCTTCATGATCCGGACCTTGGCCGAGGACGACGTCGTGTTCGACGTCGGCGCCAATTTCGGGTTCTATTCGCTGCTCGCGGCGGAACTGGTCACGATGGGCCGCGTCTGCGCCTTCGAGCCCGTGCCGTTCGTCTACGAAAGCCTGGCGAAAAACGCGGCGGCGGCGCATGTGAAGGCGGTCAACCGCGCCGTGTGCGACCGCGTCGGCGTGCTCGACTTCGACCAGGCGCCCGAGTCCCGCCACACCGGCAGCTCCTTCAACGAGGAAGGCTCCCGGGAGCCCGGCGCGCCGCTCTTCGAGTTCAAGAAGATCAAGGTCCAGGCGACGACGATCGACGCGTTCCGCCGCGAGAGCGGGCTGACCCCGACGGTCATCAAGATCGACGTGGAGGGGGCCGAGAAGCTCGTGATCGAGGGCGCCCGCGAGACCCTCGCCGCGGCGGCGCCGACGATCATTCTGGAGGTCTGGAAGCCGCCCACCGACAACCGGAACCACCGCGAGGCGGCGGCCATCCTGCAGGGGCTCGGCTACCGCCCGCACGCGCTGGCGGACGACGGCGGCTTGCGCGCGCTGGACGCCGCGGCGC
>Ga0105164_10001758_pt1 | contig 13682 bp, 13 predicted proteins | sample VDWuncwatermetaG_FD_89674 | JGI IMG/M metagenome (GOLD analysis project Ga0105164, IMG submission 89674) | Wastewater microbial communities from Netherlands to study Microbial Dark Matter (Phase II) - VDW unchlorinated drinking water | ecosystem: Environmental > Aquatic > Freshwater > Drinking...
AATAATATCCCAAGAAAAATTCTCGGGTGGAAAACACCTCAGGAAATTTTTAACCGTTGCACTTCAAAATAGAATGGGCGAACGACCCCAAACCATACAAAAAATTAAAGAATGATCTTATCGAGCTTGCCACTGAAATTCATGTTGATGCGATGCTCAACGAACACAGAACATGGAAAGAGGAATATTTAAGAACAGCAATAATACAGAAATTAAGTAGAGACCCAAAGAAAAATGGACATATAAACGGTCAACTGCCAACTGATATTACGCTTACCGACCGCCTTGGAAAAAGCTGGCTGGAAAGAATAGCAGAGTCAGGACATCTTGATCTAAAGCAAATCGAAAAAGAAGTTAAGATTGAGATGGGTCTTAGCAAACCTCCAAAGCACGCTCACAGATAATATTCTGCTTGTATAAACTCCTGTTTAATCGTGTAATCAGCGCATGATTAAATCATCAGGCAAAAATAGAAGCTTCCTTTCCGGGCATATGATTCTGGTCATTGTCGCTCTGATTGCAATCGTTGCCTATCTTTTATTACCCGAAGGAAAATGGCGGGATGCACCGCTGCTCGTCGTGATAGCAACCGGCTCCATCCCCATCCTCTGGCAGATAATCAAAAAGCTCATCAACCTTGATTTAGGCGCGGATATACTCGCCGCCATCGCCCTCATCACCGCCACTATACTTGGTGAATATCTCGCTGCCGTTCTTATAATCATCATGCTCGCTGGCGGGCAGGAGCTAGAGAATTACGCCATGCGCAAAGCATCATCAGTGCTTGCCGCCCTTGCTAAGCGTATGCCCACCATCGCCCACAGAAAAATTGGCGATAAAATTGAGGAAATCTCCATAGCCAATATAAAAATAGGCGATTTGATTGTTGTCTCACCTCATGAAACCTGTCCGGTTGATGGTGTGGTGGTGGATGGTCACAGCACCATGGATGAATCATATTTAACTGGCGAGCCATACCGCGTTTCCAAAGCCAAAGGTGCTGCGGTTTTATCCGGCGCAATCAATGGCGAATCAGTTCTGACCATACAGGCCGACAAGCTTCCTTCTGATTCGCGCTATGCCAAAATCATGGAAGTGATGCAGGATGCCGAACAGAAACGCCCGAATCTGCGTCGGCTTGGTGACCAGATTGGAGCAATATTTGCCCCCATTGCTCTAATCCTGGCAATAGCTTCCTGGTGGATAACCGGCGATGCCACACGTTTTCTGGCGGTGCTGGTGGTTGCCACTCCTTGCCCGCTTTTAATCGCGATTCCCATCACCATTATCAGTGCCATCTCCATGGCGGCTCGGCTGGGAATAATCATCAAAGACCCGACCGTACTTGAGCGTCTGCCCACCTGCAAAACCGCCATTTTTGATAAAACCGGAACACTTACTTACGGTAGACCGGAACTCACCGCAATCACCGTCGCGCCTGACGTAAATTCGAATGACATATTACAGCAGGCAGCAAGTCTGGAGCGTTATTCCAAACACCCGCTGGCACACGCTATTTTACAATCCGCTGAAAAAGCAAAACTAAATTTATTAGATGCACAGAGCGTATCGGAAAAAGCCGGAGCCGGTTTATCCGGCATAGTATCAGGCAAAGAAATTCGCATTACCAGCCGCAAAAAACTTTTGGATAATTCGCCAGAAATTTTGCCGCAACTGCCACAAATAAGTGCAGGTCTGGAATGTGTAATTTTGGCAGGTGGAAAATACGCGGCAACTTTCCAGTTCCGCGATTCGCCGAGAGAAGAAGGGCATTCCTTCATCACCCATCTTGCGCCTAATCACCAGTTCAACAAAATCATGCTGGTTTCCGGTGATCGTGAATCCGAAGTTTCCTACCTTGCAGAGCGCATGGGTATTACCGAAACACTGTCATCACAAACCCCGGAACAAAAGCTAATTCTAGTGCGGGCGGAAACCGCCAAAGCCCCAACCCTGTTCATGGGCGATGGCATTAACGATGCCCCTGCCCTTGCCGCCGCCACGGTTGGCATTGCCTTTGGGCAGGCAAGCAGCGTAACCGCCGAGGCAGCGGGTGCGGTAATAATGGAAAATAGTCTGGCAAAAGTTGATGAACTCATCCATATCAGCGAATCCATGCGCAAAATTGCCCTGCAAAGCGCGGTTGGCGGCATGATTCTTAGCGTAATCGGCATGGGAATGGCAGCAACCGGCAATCTCTCCCCCGTTGCCGGGGCAATAGCTCAGGAATTTATTGATATCATAGCCATTCTCTGGGCTCTCCGCCTCACTTGGCAGAAAAAGATCGAGTCGGATATTTAATCTTCCGTCATTGCGAGCATTTTTTACAAAAATGCGTGGCAATCCAGAGAAATTACCGCTCAAGAGGGCTTGATTGCTCTGGCTTTGCCTCGAATTGACGAGTTAAGTAATATCCCATGTTATACTCAGTTCAATAATTTTTGATGCAAGCCCTCATCTCGGCTTGCGCCGCTCTTCCCCCAGAGGGGGAAGACGCTCATTCCCTCTCCCTTTGGGAGAGGGTTAGGGTGAGGGCATGCCATCCGATTAATTAAAACTCATTAATATCATTGAAATATTAATAATTTATGCTAAAATCAGCGGATTATTAATTTAAGCAACATACCAAAAAATGCCTGAAACTGAAACATCTGCTGAAAAAGGGACATTTTCTTCGTTTATGGAGAATGTGAAAGAGTTTTTTGTACGTCGCGATCCTTATGACATAGCTCATCGGCACATGCCACAATCTTTTGAAGCTGGAATAATTCCCTTAGAGGAAAGGATAGCTTTTATAGAAGCCAATAAAAATCAAATATTTCAGGACATAAATAGCAATCTAAAAAAGTATAATCATGAAATGACACCACTTACTGAAGAACAGTTTAACGCCATGATAAACTATTATATACCAGAAAGAATCAAAGAAGGCGATGTCATTAAAGTAAAAGATGGAGAGTTGATATATGCAGAGCTACAGAAAGCGGTTCAGGATGCTGACAATGTAAGCAAAAACGACAGCCAGCTTAAAAACGTACCAAAAATATTTCTAATGCCTGAATTGCCGGAAGATGATTCTGCAAGACGATATATCCTTGATAAGGCATACTACAACAATACTAATATAATGTATCTTCCTCCTATTGATACTATATTAATAAACAGAGATTTTATATCTAAAATTAACCGTGAGAATATGAAGGCTTTCATATCCCATGAAGCCGGACATGATATAGATGATAAAACCCGTGGATACGCGGAAGCGGAATATAATGCCAGTAACCATATCAGTTCCCTATTTCTGGGAAGTGATAAATTTTTAGATTCCTGCGCAAAGCAACTGGTGAGTGGAGAACCAACAGGCATAAGCACGGAATGCAAACATACACTAGAACTTATAGAAGATCATAAGAAGAAATTTGTAGACCCTGTAATAGAGAGCAAAAATATTGAACTATCATATGATAGTGAAATACTGGCAGATACGTACGCCACATTAGCCAATCCGGAATATGGTAAAGGGCTTATAAATTTTTTTAAAAATAACAGTTTACCAAATAGCAGTACCCACCCATCTACCCTACAACGCGCTGAAGAGATTGCACAGGTGTTAGCCAACCCGACCTACTATAAAAATCAGCTAGAAAAGGGCATAGAAGAATTCCAGAAATTCGCCTCACAGCCAGCTAATTCTGATCATACTGCTGAAAAAATTCCTGCCACAACCCCTGCTCAATCTGCTACACTGAACAATAAAGAAGCGATCCCTAAATTTTAGTTTTCCACCGGTTTTTTTCTTACACTCGGCTCAGCAATTTCCGGCTGTTTGCACTGGATAACCATAATCCGGTTATGGGTGGTCATGGTTTTAGCGGTAGATCTTTTGGAATTTGACTCAACGTCGGTAACAGTTCCTGATTCGCCGGTCACTTCCAGCACGTCATAACCCAGCTCTTCACAGATGCTTCCGGCTTTCTGGTAGCATACCCCCCAGTTTCTATCAATTCCTGAACAATTAATTGCGTAACCGCGTTTACCGTCAGCCGTGTAGATTCTGGAATTTCCTGCTCCTCCACAGCCCATTAACAGGGAAACAGGCAGTAAAATAAGATATTTTCTTGATAAAACCATAAAAATCCTCAATAATTATATTTCGCAATGCAGCAATTTCTTAACTTTCAGAGTCCGAATATCCTACAAAAAACTTAAAAAAACAACTTTTTTATTAATAATTTCACACAATTGTAATAACTATTTTCGTTTTTTTATGTTATATTCATATTGTTTACAGCTTAACTTGTGGCTCAAATATTTTTAGAAGGATTAGTTTATGGCAGATTCCGAAGGCAAAACATCAGCTTACGATAGCTTAACTACTGAACAAAGGAAAATAGTTGATAATGCAGTGGAGACTTTGGGTAATTTATCCGCCAGAAATAACGCGCCATATGATAGAAAAGGTGTAAGGGATTACATTATGAAAGCTTCGGAGAAAGACCCACATTTCTTCGAGTCTATCGAAGTCACACAGCCGTCAACCTCATCTATTCCACGTAAAATTGGAACTGACACTAACTCTATAAATGTATAGAACTACCGGAAAAATATGGGGCGAGTGACGGGACTCGAACCCGCGACATCCAGAATCACAATCTGGCACTCTAACCAACTGAGCTACACCCGCCATAATAAGTCATTAAGAAGGCATTAGGCAATAAGCAATAGATGGCTAAAAGTCAATAAAACTTTTACACAAAACTAGTAAATAAGTAGGATTCAGAGGTCAGGAGTCAGGATTCAGTGGGTTTTGATTCCTCAACCACTAGCGAAGGCAAATAAATATGAGCTGCTTCCCCCGAATCACGAATCACGAATCCCATCCCCTAATTTAATGTGTTGCCGAAAAATGGGCGCGTAGATGCTGAGCCACATTAGCCGACACGAACGATGATATATCACCGCCAAGACGCGCTATCTGTTTTACAAACCGTGATGAGATAAAATGCGTATCCTCTGACGCTGTGAGGAACACCGTCTCCACATCCGGCTTCATTCGCGCATTCATACATGCCATCTGGAATTCATTTTCAAAATCCGACACTGCGCGCAGTCCACGAAATATTACATTCGCTCCAACCTCTTCGGCAAAATTCACCAGCAAGCCGGAAAAAGTTTTCACCTGCACGCGGTGTGCATCATTGCCCAGAACAAGCAGATCCTCCTCCACCAACCGCCCGCGCATGGCAAGATCAAACACCGGCTCTTTGCCGGTATCAAGCGCGACGGCGACAATCAGCCGGTCAGTCACATGCAACGCACGCTTAATAATATCCATATGTCCAACAGTCACCGGATCAAAAGTTCCCGGATAAATAGCGGTTCTCATCCTTCATAACCTCCAGTTAAAGAAAATGCTCTGACAATTTATAGCAGATATGCTACTGCTTTTACAAATATGAAAATCTAAAAATTTAAACAGACAATCTTTTTTCCCACACTAAAAAATAATTGATAAAAAACTAAAATAATTTTCTTGCCTAACTTATCCAAATATATTCTATCATAGCAATGTAGGAAAAAAATTCCCTGTATTAACAGATTATAAATCTTTCTCTGTTTAACATGGGAATATCGAGTTTGTTTGATAGTCATAAAACAGGGTAAAGAGTCGGAGAAACTGGTATCTATGGAAGCAGTAATGGACAGCATGAAGGGTTTTGGTAATTTACGTATTAGATTATTGATTGGTGCCGGCGTAGTTTTACTGGGATTTTTTATGATGATGGCGTTTCGCATGTCGGGCGCAGGTATGTCTCCGATTTACACAGGTCTTTCCATGGATGACAGCGCGAAAATCGTCGCCGAGCTGGAAAAAGAAGGTGTTCCATATGAATTATCGGCGGGCGGATCACAGGTTTCCGTCCCTGCTGACAAAGTGCTGCGCCTACGCCTTACCATGGCGGAACAAGGTATTCCTTCCGGCGGCTCAATAGTCGGTTATGAGATTTTTGATCGTTCCGAAAGCTTCGGCAGTTCAAATTTTGTGATGAATGTGAACGCAATGCGCGCTTTGGAAGGCGAGCTGGCACGTACCATATCATCTATAAACGGCGTTGATACAGTGCGCGTTCATCTGGTAGTTCCCAAACGCGAACTTTTTACTCGCGAGAAAGAAAAGCCAAGCGCATCAGTTGCTATTAAAATGCGTGGTGGAAGTTCTCTTGAATCTCAGGAAGTGAATGCAATAACTCATTTGATTGCTTCTGCAGTACCATCTCTTGAGCCATCAAAAGTAACAATCATAGACAGCCGTGGTAAACTTCTGGCGCGTGGCGATGGCAACGATAGTGTCGGCGGCATGGCGAATAATCAAACCGAATATAAGGTAGCCTACGAAACCCGTACCCAGCATGCTTTGGAAGATTTATTGGAAAAGGTGATCGGTGTCGGCAAAGTACGCGTGCAGGTCACTGCTGATATTAATTTCGACAGGATAGTAACCAATTCCGAAAAATACGATCCGGACGGACAGGTAGCACGCTCTGTCCAGTCAAACACCCAGAAAGAAAATGCGACCGACAAAACCGGCAAGGATAATGTAACTGTCGGCAACAACCTGCCACAAGGAGCAAGTGGAAGCGAAGGCTCATCCAACAGCAACAAACTGGTTGAGCAGACCGATGAAACCACTAACTTTGAAATATCAAAAACCGTTCAGAACCACATAAAGGAATCCGGCAACGTAAACAAACTTTCCATAGCCGTACTCGTTGATGGAACTTATTCTGGAGAAGAGAACACTGCCGAAAACTATAAACCCCGCAGTGAAGATGAATTAAAACAGCTTAGGGCATTGGTAAGTTCTGCTATCGGCTATGACGAAAAACGCGGTGACAAAATAGAATTGGTCAATATGCGCTTCACTCAGGATTCACTGAATCTTGTCGAGGAATCATTCTTTGAAAAATTCAAGCTGGAAATACAATCTATTACTCAGACTCTTATCATTTCTGTGGTTGCCATACTTGCCATATTGCTGGTGCTGCGCCCTGCTGTCTCAAAAATGGCAAGACAAGTGCAACCGCCTAGCGAGCGTATCGCTGGCGAAATGGCAATGCTGCAGGATGGCGCACCGTCAGGGCGTATAGCCAGTGGTGATATTGGCGATGGAGGTGGCGCGCCGTCTGGTGGTTTTGAAACCTCGCCGACAGATGAAATAATTAATGTGGCAAATATCAAAGGCGGGATGAAATCCTCATCCATGTCAAAAATAAATGAAATTGTTGAAAAATATCCGGAAGAAACTATGGGTGTGCTTCGTCAGTGGATTTTAAAACAATCATAACCACATCACGCAACTACGATTTACGAACTACGAACTACGAACTACGATTTACGAACTACGAACTACGAACTACGAACTACGAACTACGATTTACGAACTACGATTTACGAACTACGAACTACGAATTACGAATTACGATAATAAGGTAAACATATGGCGGCACCTCCTAAAGATAACAAAGATGACTTCCGGAAAATGGGTGGTCCGCAAAAGGCGGCTATGTTTCTTATGGCTATTGGCGAAGAGAGTGCCATCAAATTATTTGCCTTGATGGATGATGACGAAATCAGGGAAGTTTCCAATATAATGTCCACTCTTGGGCAAGTAAATTCTGATGTTGTCGAAAGACTATTTCATGATTTTGCCGATCAGGTTTCAGCTTCCGGCGCATTAGTTGGTAACTACGATTCCACAGAACGCCTATTGGTAAAAGCTCTTGGTAAAAATCGCGTTGATGGCATCATGGAAGAAATACGTGGTCCTGCCGGACGCACCACATGGGACAAGCTAGGCAATGTAAGCGAAGAAATTCTCGCCAATTTCCTGAAAAATGAATATCCGCAGACAATCGCCGTGGTTCTTTCCAAAATCCGCGCAGACCACGCCGCGCGCGTGCTAATGAATCTTCCCGAGGAACTGACCGTGGAAGTTATAGTGCGCATGCTTTCAATGGAAACTGTAAAAAAAGATGTAATGGATGGTATCGAAAAAACCCTGCGTATGGAATTCATGAGCAATCTTGCCAAACGTCAGTCAACTGATAGCTTCGAGATGATTGCTGAAATATTCAATAATTTTGATCGCACCGCCGAAGGCAAATTCATGGGTAAATTAGAAGAACGCAATGCCGAGTCAGCCGAAAAGGTAAGAGCCTTGATGTTTACCTTCGAAGACCTGATAAAAATCAACGGTGCAGGCATACAGGTATTACTCCGCACCGTTGATAAAGCCAAACTCGGAATTGCACTTAAAGGTGCTTCCGATGCCATAAAAGATTTATTCTTAAGTAATATGTCGGAACGCGCTGGGAAAATTATGCGCGAGGAAATGGAAGGCATGGGGCCAGTGCGAATTAAGGACGTAGATGAAGCACAGATGCTCGTAGTCGGTGTTGCAAAAGATCTGGCAGGAAAAGGCGAAATTATGATTTCCAGCGATAGTGCTGGCGAACAGCTAGTATATTAGGAATGAGCGTAATTATGGCTATTTTAATCACGAATCACGAATCACGAATCACGATTAAGGTTGCCTCATGCTGATTTCACCACTAACTTTCAAAGAATTTGAACCAGGAATCGCTGGTAAGGAAGTCCGCAAAAAACCTTTTGCCAACCAGAAAAAAACAGAAGAACCGGAAGCCCCTCCGCCTCCGCCAACTTTCAGCGAAGAAGAACTGCGAGCAGCCGAGCGTGATGCCTATCAGCGTGGGTTTCTTGATGGCACTAAAGAAGGGCACGCCACCGCCCAGAGCGAACATAGTGAAGTCGAGCGCATCTTGATGGAAGGACTGGAAAATTTTGTGCAAAGCATAGCTCCTATATTTGAGCAATATAAAAACCACTGCCAGCAGCTAAAGCAGGATATGCCGCCCCTCGCCCTGTCAATAGCGAAGAAAGTTGCAACCGATTCCCTGTCACAACCCGCGCAGTCCATAATAGAATCAGCAGCAAAACAATGTACGGAGATAATGGTAAATGAGCCGCAAGTAACAGTCACAGTTAATTCCAGGCTGGCTGATATTCTTTCAGAAAAATTGAAGCAATTGAGACAGCGTGAAAAAACCACTTCTCATATTTCAGTCGTAGCGGATGACAATATAGTTTTAAACAATTACCATATTGAGTGGAAAAACGGCAGTCTGGAACGTTCGACAGAAAAATTATGGCAACAGATAGATAAAGCAATAGACAATATGCTGGCGGCAATAGCAAATGAACCACCGGAGCAGCTTGATTTATTAAATAAAAAAGTCGTACAATAAACATTAGAGAACCCTAGTTAAGGAGAATTTATGGCTGAAGAAGTTTCTGGTTTTGGTGAAAGTGCCAATCCTGATAGTTTAAGTTTAGAGACAGTTTATGATATTCCGGTGCAGATTACCGTAGTACTCGGTAGAACCAGCATGCAGGTTAATCAGCTCCTTAAACTTGGTCGTGGCGCAGTTATAGAGCTTGACCAGAAAGTCGGAGAACCGATAGATATTTTTGTCAACAACCGCCTGGTGGCTCGCGGAGAAGTAGTTGTTGTTGAGGATAGAATCGGCGTAACCATGACAGAAATTATAAAGACGGATAAACATTAGCTGCAATCCTGTGAGACACATCAGTGTCTGCACAGGATCTGTGCATAATTGATAAATATCCTGTGCAATTGCTTTGCAATTGCACAGGATTGGGGGAAAATATGAGGCTACTAATCATCGGAGAACTATACGGACAGCTAGGCACAGCAAGCACAATAGCCAAATCACGCGGTGCCAAAGTGGCGCATGTAGCCGATATTGAAGGAGCAATGAATGCCCTGCGTAATGGTCAGGGTGCTGATCTTATCATGGTTGAAGTGCGCGAAGACATTGAAAAGCTGGTGACCATGCTGATGCGCGAACGCTTTAACCTGATGGTTATCGCCTGCGGTCTGGATACCGACAAAGACGCTGCCGTAAAAGCCATAAAATCCGGCGCGAAAGAATATATCCCGCTACCTCCGGATGAAGAGCTGATAGCCGCCGTTCTCGAAGCCATAACCGAAGAAATAAAATCCATAATTTACGCCGATCCGGCAACCGCTAAAGTAATTTCCCTTGCCGAGCAGATTGCCCCAAGCGATGCCAGCATTTTAATCACCGGCGAATCCGGAACCGGAAAAGAAGTAATTGCCCGTTATATTCACCGCAAAAGCAAGCGTGCCAACCACCCGATGATCTGCGTCAATTGCGCGGCAATACCAGAAGCCTTGCTGGAAGCAGAATTATTCGGTCATGAAAAAGGCGCGTTCACCGGCGCAATCGCAAGACGAATCGGCAAGTTTGAAGAAGCTGATGGCGGCACTATTCTGCTCGATGAAATCAGCGAAATGGATCTACGCCTGCAGTCGAAATTGCTGCGGGTTTTGCAGGAACGTGAAGTTGATAGGGTCGGTGGCAGTAAACCGGTAAAGGTCAATATCCGCGTTCTGGCAACTTCCAACCGCAATATGCAGGAAGAGGTAAAAAAAGGCACATTCCGTGAGGATTTATATTTCCGCCTCAATGTAATCAGCCTGAACATGCCTTCTTTGCGCGATCGCAAGGAAGATATTAAGCCACTTTCTGAGCATTTTATTGAGAAATATTCTAAAGCCAACGGCATTTCAGTCAGAAAACTAACTGATGCGGCGATGAACAAATTACTGGCTTATAACTGGTCAGGAAATGTACGCGAACTTGAAAACACCATGCATCGCAGCGTCCTGCTCGCCAGTGGCAACGCCATAGATGCCGAAGCGATTTATTTAAGCGGCGCGCCGGAGGAAGAAAAATCTCAAACTTCAGGGCTAATGGCCAATGAAAATCCTTCTAACTTAAGCCCTAAGCCTCAAGCCGGAGTCCAAAATAATCCTCTCGTTGGTCGTTCATTGGAAAATGTTGAACAGGAGCTGATAATAGACACTCTTAGCTATTGCCTCGGCAACCGCACCCACGCCGCCAATATCCTCGGAATCTCAATCCGCACCTTGCGCAACAAACTAAAAGCCTATGGCGAAAATGGTCTGAGTGTTCCTCCAGCCGTTGGAGACGAATAATGAGGATTCAGGATTCGGGATTCAGGATTCAGGAAAGTAAGAATGATAAATTCTTACTTATTTCTTCCCTGACCTCCGAATCCCGAATCCCGCCCCCTGTTTTGCAAGGCAAAACCCATGGCTGAAACCGGAGCAACAACCACAGCAGGCAAAGCAGGAGCGACCAACTGGACTGGTGAAATAAACGCCATGATGCGGCGCAAGGACATCTATTTTGCGGTTGGCATTATAGCGATACTCGTGGTTTTAATTTTACCATTACCCACTTTCCTGCTCGATTTTTTCCTTGGCATATCCATCACCCTTTCAGTCATTATCCTGATGACGGTCTTGTTCGTGGAAAAGCCTCTGCACCTTAGCTCTTTCCCCACTATCCTCCTCATTGTCACCATGCTCAGGCTTTCGCTCAACATCGCCTCCACTCGTTTGATTTTAGCGCATGGACATGAGGGAACAGGAGCCGCCGGACATGTAATTCAGGCATTTGGCGGTTTTGTAATGGGTGGATCGGTGGTTATCGGCGTGATTATTTTCGGCATACTCACCATCATAAATTTCGTGGTAATCACTAAAGGTTCCGGTCGTATCGCCGAAGTATCAGCCCGCTTTTCATTAGATGCCATGCCCGGCAAGCAAATGGCAATTGATGCCGATTTATCAGCGGGCCTTATCACCGAAGAAGCTGCCAAACTCCGGCGCAAGGAAATTGAAGATGAGAGTAATTTTTTCGGTTCGATGGATGGTGCGAGCAAGTTCGTGCGCGGTGATGCCATTGCTGGCTTGCTTATCACCTTCATCAATTTCATTGCTGGTATAATAATCGGGGTAGCGCAAAAAGACCTGCCCTTTAACGAAGCTCTCAATCACTACACAGTACTAACCGTCGGAGACGGTCTGGTTTCGCAGATACCAGCTCTCATTGTCTCCACCGCCGCCGGTATTCTGGTTACAAAATCCGGTGTTGCCGGTTCAGCGGAAAAAGCGGTACTCGGTCAACTAAGTCGTCATCCGGCAGCAATGGGTATAACTTCAGTGTTCTTATTCATCATGGCTTTGTTGCCCGGCATCCCTTTTGCTCCATTCTTTGTCCTTTCTGCCATAACCGGCTTTGCTTCCTATTACATGTTTAAAAACCCGCAGATTATAAACCCTAAAACCGGTGAGGCATATTCAGCAAAAGACACTCCCAAACTTCTGGAAAATCAGAATAAGGATGGCGCGGAAGCCAAAGCGCAGGAAGAACAGCCCGCCGACTTCCTGCAGATTGACAGCCTCCGCCTTGAGCTTGGCTATGGTTTGCTGCCACTCATCAATTACCAGAAAGGTCACCGCCTCACCGAACAAATTAAAGCACTCCGCCGTCAGATGGCGAGGGAGCTTGGCTTTATAATTCCTTCCGTGCGTATTCAGGATAATATGCAGCTCCCGCCCAACACTTATGTGGTGAAGGTAAAGGAGATTGAGGCAGCGCGTGGCGACATCCGCCCTGATATGCTTCTGGTAATGAACCCTAGCGGTGGCAAAATAACCCTGCCCGGCGAAGAAACCACCGAGCCGACTTTCGGTCTGCCGGCGATGTGGATTAACGAGTCAGCTCGTGAGGAAGCTCTGTTCCGCAATTTCACCGTGGTTGACCCGCCAACAGTTATCACCACCCACCTCACCGAAGTCATCAAAGACAATATGTCTGAGTTGCTATCATATGCCGAAACCCAGAAACTGCTCGATGACCTCGGCAAGACCCAGCAAAAGCTGGTGTCCGAAACTATCCCGTCGCAAATCAGCGTCGGCGGTGTGCAGCGCGTATTGCAGAATCTCCTGCGTGAACTGGTTTCCATCCGCGATCTTTCCACCATTATTGAAGCAATCGCCGAAGCCTCACGCAGCACACAGAATATCAGTATGATAAGCGAGCATGTCCGCAGTCGCCTTGCTCGCCAGATAAGCCATGGACAAACCACAGAAGCTGGATATATCCCCATCATCGCCATGTCGGCAGGCTGGGAGCAGACTTTTGTTGAAGCCCTGAGTGGCTCCGGTGATGATAAAACCCTGTCAATGGCACCAAGCCGTATCCAGGAATTTATAGGCAGTGTCCGCAGCAATTTTGATAAAATGGCGATGCAGGGCGAAAGTCCGGTGCTGCTCACCAGCCCGGCAATCCGCCCCTATGTGCGTTCCATTGTTGAACGTTTCCGCCCATCAACAGTGGTAATGTCGCAGAACGAAATTTACATGAAAGCACGGATTAAAACGCTGGGGCAAATATGAGGAAGGGGTGGATAGTGGATAGTGGTTGGTGGATTTCAAGCGTTGATATTACTTCGCTTACCATTCACCATTCACCATTCACCATCCACGCACAGCCATGAGGCTTCGGACTTTCACCGCCACCGACATGCCGGCTGCAATGCAGATGGTGCGCGATGCACTCGGCGATGATGCGATTATTCTTAACACCAAACCCGGCGAAAACTATATAACCGTTACCGCCGCGATTGAGGAAGATGCACCTCCGTCATTGCGAGGAGGCATAGCCGACGTGGCAATCCAGAAA
>Ga0105164_10001762_pt1 | contig 13675 bp, 13 predicted proteins | sample VDWuncwatermetaG_FD_89674 | JGI IMG/M metagenome (GOLD analysis project Ga0105164, IMG submission 89674) | Wastewater microbial communities from Netherlands to study Microbial Dark Matter (Phase II) - VDW unchlorinated drinking water | ecosystem: Environmental > Aquatic > Freshwater > Drinking...
GACCCAATCCCTCGGCAAGCCAACGCCTTACTCTTTGTCATCTCTCCGTTTCTGATGGTGTTAGCCGCCTCGCTTGTGCTTGCCACAATACCCTTTGGTGATCACCTGATTTTATGGGGACGCAATGTACCCCTTCAAATCGCCGATATCGACGTCGCGATCCTCTACGTATTAGCCATCAGTTCGATGGGCATCTATGGAATCCTTTTCGGAGGCTGGGCCTCCAACAATAAATTTTCTCTGATGGGAGCACTCCGAGCCGCTTCGCAAATGATCAGCTACGAATTACCCATAGGATTAGCGTTGGTCGGAATTGTCATGGTGTTTGGGACATTCTCGCTGAGAGAAATGACTCTCCAACAAGAGGGCCTTTGGTTTGGCATGATCCCAAAATGGGGAGTTTTTCTTCAGCCCGTCGGGTTCTTACTTTTCTTGATCTGCTCGTTTGCGGAAACCAATCGGCTCCCTTTTGATTTACCAGAATCCGAGGCCGAATTAGTGGCAGGCTTTCATACCGAATATGGAAGCATGAAATTTGCTGGGTTCTTCATGGCCGAGTACATGAATATGACAACGATCTCTGCACTTATGGTAACCCTCTACTTTGGGGGATGGCATATCCCGTGGGTCACCGACCAGCGGCTCTTAGCATTGCTTGGGTCTCAGAACCTGCTTGGGTTACTCCAGATTGGCGTTCTCATGGCCAAGGTATTTCTGTTTCTGATCTTTTTTGTCTGGGTTCGTTGGACACTGCCTCGGTTTCGTTTTGATCAACTGCTTGGGTTATGCTGGAAAAGTCTCATCCCACTCGCCCTTGCGAATATTGTCGTGACTAGCCTGATCATGTACGGTGTGAGTCGATGAATCAGATTCTTATTGGCCTTCTGTCTTTGCTTACGATTGGCGCAGGCGTTGGCGTCGTCATAGCTAAGAACGCCGTCATAAGCGCCTTCAACTTGATCATTCTTTTTTTCCTCTTAGCCATATGGTTTCTTGTATGGGAGTCACCACTCATCGCGATGCTACAAATTCTTATCTATGCGGGAGCGATTGTCGTGCTCTTCGTATTCGTCGTCATGTTACTTGATCTTAGAAAGACATTTGAAATCTGGACGTTTCATAGAACCGTTGTCCTTGCCGTGATGGCGGTGTCGGTCACTCTGGGGCTGCTTTTCTTTCAAAGCGTGAGCCAAATAATTCCACCCCAACTGAGTCAGCCCAACGCAACTTCACTCAGGGTGGTATCGCTTGCTCTCTTTACCCAGTATCTTTGGGCTTTTGAAATCCTTTCACTTTTTCTGTTGGCGATGATGATTGCGATTTTTTCTGTAGCTCGACCCATGGAAGGAGAAACAGAATGATTTCCCTCGCGTCGTCAAACACCATCTTCTGGACTCATGCCGTGGCGTTCAGCCTTTTTAGCCTCGGCTTAATCGGATTTCTTGTCCGCCGCAATGCGATTGTTGTTCTGATGTGCGTTGAAATGATGCTGAACTCGGTCAATTTAATCTTAGTTGAAATGGCGACGCGAATGAACGCCACCGAAGGCCTAATCTTAGTTATCTTTACCATTACAGTGGCTGCCGCTGAAGCAGCTGTTGGTCTTGGAATGATCCTTAACCTCTACCGCCTCAAAGGAACCGTGGACTTGGATTCTTTCCACGTGTTGAAGGGTTGATGATGATTTTTTGGTTCGCAGGAATGCTACTCTCTCCGCTCGTAGGCGCGATCGTCAACGGCCTACTCTTGCGGACCTCCCACAATCGAAGAGCTGGAGTCATCGCGACAACTGCCGTGGCAATCAGCTTCTGTTCTGCCCTGAAACTATCAATTGAAATCGCCTCAGGTTCTGAAAAGGTCATTATGTTTGCAATCCCATTTTTTGAAGTGGGAGCTAAGTCATTTGTCTGGGGATTTTCCTTCGATGCTTTAACCACCGTCATGGCCTTAGTCGTCACCGGGATCGGAACGCTCATTCACCTCTATTCGATTGGCTACATGGCGGAAGAAAAGAAGGCTTACCGCTACTTCACCTATCTGAATTTCTTTCTATTCCAAATGCTTCTATTGATTTCGTCGGATAATCTTCTTGGAATTTTTGTGGGATGGGAAGGAGTGGGACTCTGTTCCTATCTATTGATTGGTTATTGGTACGAAGATCCCGAAAAATCAAAAGCTGGGATGAAAGCCTTTGTCATCAATCGGATCGGAGATGTTGGGTTTCTCATCGGAATGTTTCTCTGCCTCAGTTTCTTTAATACCCTGAATATCTCCGAGATTGCAGCCCAACTTGGCGCTCCGAGTTCACTTGACCCCAGATGGCTTAATCTTCTCGCTCTTGCTTTCTTCTTTGGCGCGACGGGCAAATCAGCCCAGATCCCTCTATTTACATGGTTACCGGACGCGATGGCTGGCCCAACACCCGTAAGCGCGTTGATTCATGCTGCCACCATGGTAACCGCCGGTATCTACCTCATCGCGCGACTTAGTTTTCTCTTTCAAATCACCCAAACCACCAACCACGTGATTACAATTATAGGAGCCGCTACCGCGCTCATTGCCGCACTGATTGGAACCTCTCAGAAGGATATCAAGAAAGTCTTGGCGTACTCGACGGTAAGCCAATTGGGATTAATGTTTGTGGCCCTTGGATCGCGCGCTTATTTTGCGGCCATCTTTCATGTCATGACTCATGCATTTTTTAAGGCATTACTTTTCCTTGGTTCTGGAAGCGTTATCCACGGCATGCACGGCGAACAGGATATTTTTAAGATGGGTGGGTTAGCCAAAAAAATGCCGATCACGTTTATCACATTTGCCATTGGCACCATCGCGATTTGCGGGCTACCGCCTTTAGCAGGCTTCTTTAGTAAAGACACAATCCTATTTGAGACACTTGCCTTAAACCGTTACGGCTTGTTTTTCTGGTCAGTGGCCTTCCTAGCCTCGATGCTGACCTGCTTTTACATGATCCGTCTTCTGGTATTAGTGTTCTTAGGAGCACCTCGATACGGCTCGGAGGTTCATCCCCATGAGTCGCCGCTCACGATGACGATTCCTTTAATCGTATTAGCCGTGGGCAGTGCTTTAGTTGGACTTCTTGGAATGCCACATTCCTTACATCTTCTCCCCAACTACCTTGAACACTTTCTGAGCGCGAGTCTAGTGCAGATACCGCTTGGAACACCCGCGATCCCCGAAATGGCAGCCATGTTGATCACAACTTCCTCGGCCTTAGCCGTCGTTGCCTTTTCCTTCGTATTATATCGCCGATTTGGGGACTTTAATTTTCTGTTTAATAAATTTGTCGGCATCCGAACTCTCTGCGCGTCAAAATTCTGGATCGATGAACTTTATCAGCTTCTCTACGTCCAACCTTTCAACCAAATTGGAAAGCTTTTAAGTTCATTCGTTGACCCAAAACTCATTGATGGCTGCGTCCGACTTCCGGCCTGGATCACGAAACAAGGCTCGCTGGCGCTAAGCTCTTTAAATACCGGGGTCATCCAGACCTATCTGTTTTGGATGGTGCTTGGGTTAACCGCCATTCTTTGGAGCTTAGGAAAAGGGGTGGCGTTTTGAGTTTTCACCTACTGACTTGGATGGTCGCGATGCCCCTTTTGGGCGCTCTGATTTGCGTTCCACTCACGAGCCGACTCGCAAGGCCCGTTGCGCTTGCCGTCTCAGTCATCGGAATTTTTTTCGCAGGAATGCTTTGGTGCCAATTTAACTCAAACGATGCCTCGTCACTTCAAATGGGAATCAGCCTCCCTTGGCTCACCCAGTATGGCATTCACTGGAGTCTCGGTATTGATGGCTTAAGTTTCCCGCTAATCCTTTTGACTAAGTTGATGATTCCCATTGCGATCTTATCAGGCTGGAATGAAGAGCGGCATTCTCGAGCGTTCATGATTTGCTATCTTGTCTTAGACTCCGCCATGACAGGAACCTTTCTGGCGACTGATATCTTTTTATTCTATGTCTTCTGGGAAATGATGTTGATCCCGATGCTACTCTTAATCGGTGTTTGGGGGAGCCAGGAACGGATCTATGCGTGCCTTAAATTTTTCCTCTACACGTTTGCCGGAAGCATTCTCATGCTTGCTGCGATCCTATTTATTTTCCACCAATACCATGCCCAGTTTGGTCAATACTCTGCTGATATTGCAACGCTGAAGCAAGTCGTTCTCCCCTCGTCTTCGATTCTTTGGTCGATGTCCGTTGAGGACCTCGTGTTCTGGGGATTCACCTTAGCCTTTTTAATTAAGGTACCGTTATTTCCGTTTCACACCTGGTTACCTGATGCTCACGTCCAAGCGCCGACCGGGGGTAGCGTCCTATTGGCGGCAGTCTTACTAAAGATGGGAACCTATGGATTACTTCGTTTTTCCATCCCTTTCGCACCCACGGCTTTTATGGACTCGGTCCCACTTCTCGCGACACTAAGCCTGGTTGGAATTATTTACGGCGCCTGGGTTGCGTTTCAACAGACTGACTTCAAAAAATTAATTGCCTACTCGTCAGTGAGCCATCTTGCTTTCGTTGTCTTAGGAATTTCAGCGATGAATGTTGAAGGCCTGACTGGGTCTGTCCTTCAAATGATTAACCACGGAATCATTACGGGTGCGCTCTTTCTGTTAGTAGGGATGTTATATGAGCGGCGACATACCCGGGCGTTCTCAGATTTTGGCGGGATTGCCGGCGTACTGCCTTGGTATAGTTTTTTTCTCGTCTTTGTCGCCTGTGCTTCAATGGGAGTTCCAGGGCTAAGTGGTTTTGTTGGGGAATTTATGATTCTCGTGGGGACCTTTCAGACCCGTCCTGCTTGGGCGTTTATCGCGTCATTAGGTGTTATTTTTGGAGCGGCCTACACACTCATCATGCTCAAACAAGTTCTCTTTGGCCCGATTACTAAATCGGAAAACCGTAAGCTCATTGACCTTAATTTCCGAGAGTGGTGCGCCTTGGTCCCTCTGGTTGCCCTCATGATTGGATTAGGGGTCTACCCACGTGTTTTTCTGAAACGATTCGACCAGTATCTCAACTCGTACTGGTCGACAACCTTGCGGCAACTCCCACCTAAACTCTCTGAACCCTCCGATGTGATCCAAAGAACAGGTAAGGGTTCAACATGAACATGCTAATCACCCATTTCATTTATCCCATATCGCCCATCCTAGTGCCCGTAATTTTGGGAATCGTTCTGCTCATGATTGGGTCGTTTCTTAAGAATCCACCGACTCCGTTGATTAAGTCTTTATGCTACTTGTCTCCTATCCTGTCGATCGCGATCCTCTATTATCAACTACAGAACGTGATCCCCGCTATTGCGGATTCGACGAGCCTCATGAATGATCCTTGGTTTGCTGAATTTCTTAGAAGCATCAAGCTTGATGATTTGAGCCTGGCGTTCTTTGCAGGCATTCAACTATTCACACTTTTCGGTCTTTTCTTTTCTCTGAACCAGTCCTTAAACCCCAAAACAACGATGATTGAAATGGGTTCACTGCTTTTATTTGTTTCTGCTGGCATGATGCTCTTAGTTTCGGCCAATCATCTGCTCGTAGCCTTTCTAGCACTTGAACTCATGTCGCTTCCGACCTATGTCCTAGTTGGCTTACAGAGACAGAAGCTTGAAAGCGCTGAGGCGAGTCTAAAGTATTTCCTTTATGGCTCGCTTGCCACAGTTCTCATAGTCCTCGGCATGGCGATCGCATTTTCTTCCGCTGGGTCGCTCCACTTACCGACGATTCAATCAGCGATTGTCAGCTCTTCAGTCAATGCCACCCCTTCGGCTTCATGGCTCATCATGCTAGGACTGTTTATAGTAGGAACGGGCTTTAAAGTGGGCGCCTTTCCGTTTCACATGTGGCTACCTGATGCCTACCAAGGAGCCAGCTCGTCGATCACTGCGTTCATGGGGAGCGCTGTAAAATTAAGTGCTTTTGGTTTGATCATTCGGTTATTTTGGGGTGGGTTTGAGCCGTTATCCGGAAGTTGGCGTCCCGTGCTTCAAGCCCTTGCCATCATGAGTATCTTAAGTGGAAATATTGCAGCCATCGTCCAAACCAACGTGAAACGAATGTTTGCCTTCTCAAGCATCGCCCACGCCGGCTACGTCCTTCTTTTAATTGGCACCGCTACCCCGACCTTTCAACCGACTTGGTCGCTGTACTATTACCTTCTTGTCTACGGCCTCATGTTCCTAGGACTCTTTGGAGCCCTTAGCGTCATTGAAGATCAGCAGGGTCGCGTGACCCTAAATGAACTAAAGGGCCTAGGGTTTACGCGCCCATTATTTGGATTCTGCCTATTAGTTTTCGTGCTTACAGCAGCTGGAATTCCTCCCACGGCAGGCTTTCTCTCCAAGTACTTTCTGCTCTGGGAAGTTGCTAAGCAAGGCTATTACGCCCAAGTCATCGTGGCTGTGATTGGCAGTCTCATCGGCGTTTACTATTATCTCCAAGTCTTGGTAGCGCTTTATATGCAACCCTCGAGTTCCCAACAGCCGCTTAAACCGCGAGTGAATCTTTTTGGAATTGTCGCCTGCACAGCGCTATTAGTCCTCGGGACTATTTCACCCGCATTGCTCACTCTTTTTATTTCACCCTGAGAGACTAATAAACATCAATCCGTGCCAAATCCTTTGCGGGCTTTGATTTAGCTTTGATCATAAAGTGGTGACTATCCACTTCGGGCTTCCGGTTCGCTTCCCATTCATAAGAGATATCTGGCTTAGCTGTGCCGGGAACTTTTAGTTCCGCAAAAATTTCATAGGTATTCTCATCAATTTGCTTATGCCCCCAATGGACATCGGCTTTGGTACCCTTAGCCTCTAAAGCCTTCTCCTTCTCCTCAACAAACGCAGCCAAGCTCACACCGTTCACAGGCGCCTTCTGCATTTTTTGAACGATAAGATCGCCCTCGTTCTCGGTGCAGCCAGTAAAAAGTAGAATAAGGCTCATGATCCCTGCGAGACTCATCAATTTTTTTAGCATTGCTTTAACCCCAAGGTTTATCATCTTTAATGATTCTAATCAGGCACTGTGACAGGAGCATGGTGGAATTATGTGAATTATGAAGGGGGCTCTATAACCGGCGTGAAGCAATCATGGATACTTTCTCGGTAAAGGAGAGGCGGTAATAGCGACGAAGGTTCGGCAGTAGCGAGGTGATGCTCTCTTGAATCAGAGGCATCCGAAGATGAGCTTTGATGAAGTTCTTCGCAAGGCGGTTCGCTTGATCGTAGCGTTCCCTCTCAAGATCAGAAAGATGGGGTCGTAGAGAAAAATGCTCAAAGATTTGCTGATAGACTTCATCAAATAATTTAGAATCTGACTTTGTGCCATCCACCTTGGCCGCGAAGCTCAGAAGAAATTTGTCAATCTCACCTTGGAATTCCAATTCAAGATGGCTCACGGATCGACCTAATGGGAGATGATGGATCAAAAAATGGAAATGACTTAATTCCTCAGCGATCACTGAGAAGGCTTTATTCTGCTCATGAGTCCACCGGGATCGTTCCCAAAAGGGAAAAGCCTGTAACGAAGATAAGGTCGCCTGCGAGAAATACAACCCAATTTGCAAACCCAAATCATCCTCGCAAACCCAGACGGCACCATCCTGTTCTGAATTAGCTGAAGGAAGATGAGCGGGACGCTGGACCAGAAAGTGCCGCGCTTGGTGCGTGTGGGGCAAATCGTAAATTCGCTTAAGAATGGACTCTATCGATACTAGAGGATTTTGCATCAGTGTTTTATTTTACAGTTGATAACCGTGGGGGCCTGAATCCCATTGTCTTTTAGAATCCGGCTGAGTCGATCGCTACCTGTGAACATCCACCGCTCATACACTCGCAGTAGATCTTGGTTATTCTTCATTCCACTTCGTTCACCAAACTCCCCGATGACTTCTGAAAAACTTTGAAACTTAGTCCCTAGTTCCGTGAACACAGCCTGAGAGGGATTCTCTTTCTGCAACTTGGCTAATTTATGATACGCCCCTCCGCCCATCCCAAAATAGTACTCAATGCCATTAATTTTTCGAGATAGGCTGGCACCAAAGAATCCCGTCAAAAGAAGGCAGAGATCACCCAGGCGCTGGAGAAAGAATCGCTGTTGCTCAATATCAGCCTGCATGGACTTCAAGTAGAGGTCGGCTAAAAGCGGATCCTGCAATTTACCATCTGCGGTTTTATGGTAGAAAACGTCTGATTGGATGTGGCGCACCAGAAGATCAGCTAGATAATCAGACGCCTCAGGGGGCGTCGAAATGCGCTGCCCCTCTAGAACCTGTTGCAACTCGGATGCAAAAAACTCTCGAGCCTCTTTAAGAGAGGGTGACTTACTAACCACTTGATACCTCCAGTGATAGGAACACCTTGTCTCAGACCCTGCTATCTTCTAGTTTAACTCAAGCTTGAAGGGTCGTATTACACATCGTATCGGATTTTTTAGTCCTTTTGCTAAGGCGCCAACGCGTTATTTAATTAACTATTGGATATCACTTACTATTATTGGCATCCCTGCGTGGGCCACTCCTCGCATGATCAGTACCAGCCCCCAAGTCACTGAACTCGTCTTCGCCCTTGGAAAGGGGAGTGATTTGGTTGGAACCGTCATGTTCAGCGACTACCCGGCCCAAGCCAAAGCGATTCCGCAGATAGGCCCATTATTCACCCCAAGCATTGAGAAGACACTTAGGGCCCAAGCAGACTGGGTGTTAATGGATAGTAGCCTTGACCAGACTCAGTTTATGACAAACCTGTCTCCCCATCCGATTCGGACCTTCAGTTTTGAACTTAAAACAGCTAGAGGCCTTTTCAAAGAGGCTGAACGATTTCTGTCGGCAGTTTATGATTCCACCGATCTCCCTCTCATTCGCAACTTAGAGCGGTGTTTTCAGGCAAGCCAAACTGAAAGCCTCTCAGGAGCAAGCTTCATCATCCTAGTTTCAACGTCTCCCTTCATTGCTGCGGGCCAATCAAGCTTTCTCTCAAACTTAATCTCTCAGTATGGGGGCCGAAACTTAATCTCCGCCGATTGGAAGCAGGATTACCCATTGCTATCCGAAGAATGGTTATTGCGAAATCCACCCGAGCTTATTTTTTATCTCGCCATGGGAAATGAATCGGACGGAATCCAATCATTAATCACTCGCTGGTGGCCCAAGAAAACGCCTCGCTTTATCTCGTTACCGATGGACCCCTTTGGGCGCGCGTCACTTGGAGCGATTGCGGCGATTTATCCCACCGTCTTTTCAAAACCTATTTTAAAATGTTATGAACTTAAGCCTTAAAAACCTCATCGTACTTTCTATCGCGCTCTTAGCACTTCTGCTCTGCCCCCTTTTCGGGGCAGAGATTATCCCATTTAACTCACTTTTCTCGACGTCATCCATGGACTATCGGATTTTCTGGGAACTAAGAATCCCTCGATGGCTTCTCTGCATCGGAGTTGGAGGAATCCTCTCGTCATTAGGCGGATGTTACCAGAACATCCTCAGGAACCCGCTCGCAGAGCCCTATGTGCTTGGCATCTCAAGCGCGGTCGCGCTTGTCCTTGTGAGTCTTGATCTTTTTACCTCGATCCCACCAACTTCCATGATCGCAGTCATTTTAGCGGGGATTGTCGGCACCTTAGCGTCGATATTTTTATTAGCCATGAGTTCAAGCCCAATCGGCATCCAGGTAGATCGGATTTTACTTTCGGGTCTTGGTCTTAATTTTGTCCTTTCTGCGACCCTTTTCTTGTTACTCTCGTATGTGAATCAGCAAATGGGAGGGGGAAGTTTACGATGGCTATTTGGGAATATCCCCTGGCCAAATCTGATCACATCGGCCTCGGTGTTCTCAATCTCCGTCTTACTTCTGGTCACGCTAGTTCTTTTCTCAAGGCAAATGGACGCGTTAACCCTTGGAGATAGCGTCGCCAGAACCCTTGGGTTCTCTCCTAATCTCTGCCGAATGACGGTTTTAGTTCTTAGCTCCACCATGTTAGCGGTCACTGTTGCCCTTACTGGTTCAATTGGTTTTGTCGGTTTGGTGGTCCCCCACGTGGTTCGGCTCATCTTCCGACCCGATTCCACTCGGAGCCTACTTGCACTCTCGTACCTTTTAGGGGGAGTTTTCCTGACCCTTTCGGATGTTCTTTCCCGATCAATTCTACCACCTTTTGAATTTCCCATTGGCATCATTACGACGCTCATCGGCGGACCGATTTTCTTGGCGGTGCTATGGCGACGATAAATTCGTTTTTAAGTGGGTGTAATGTCGCGCTTTCAACAGATCGCCGCAACCCATTGCATCCGACTCTAATTAATTTTAAGTTCCCGACTCGCAAGACAGCCGCACTAGTCGGTTGCAATGGCACAGGTAAGACGACTTTGATTCGAGCGATTTTAGGTGAACCCGTTCTTAAAAGTGGCGTGATCACATTTTTTGAAAACAGAACAATCCATACCTTGCCCCAAAAAGAGTTCCCCGAGCTGGTCGCCTACTTACCTCAAGAACAACCCTTTCTCAGCCACATTGCCGTGAGAAGTTTCCTAGAACTCGCCTTCCTACCGACGATGAGTGTCTTAGGACGACTCAGCTCCGCTCAAACCGATACGATTTCGTATTATTTACACCGCTGGAGACTGGCTTCTCTTGAGAAACATCTGATGGGTCGAATCAGCTCAGGGGAACGCCAAAAGATTTTCCTCCTGAGGGCATTCTTGCAGGGTGCAAAGTGTTTAGTTTTAGATGAACCCACGAACCACTTGGATCCCTATGGCAAATCAGAATTTTGGGCGCTCATCGAAAAGCTAAATCATGATGACAGAATTGAAATACTCGTCACAAGCCATGACCTCGATCATATCCAGAAGCACTCCCAATGGGTGCTGGCACTGGATAAGCAAGGAGTGGCGTTCGAAGGAAGCACTCGCGATTTTTTTGATTCCAATCAATCTAAGAAGGTCTTTGGATTACTTTAAGTTTTTGACGACGAGCTGAGAGGGCGCCGTTTCAAGTCCTTCGCGAGGACCCATCTCGGACGTCTGACGATCCGTCATTGCGATCGTCGTATCCTTAAGCTCGCCTTTCATTTCATGCGTCAGGCCGTTCAGGCTCACAGCGTCCGTACTTCCGATTGCAATCTTGGCTGCCCGAGCCTGATCCCCCGTATTAATGATATGAGGGGCTCTTGCGACAACATCATCCATGGCCACAGCCGCTCTTTCCAATTCGTTATTATACCCCTGAAGCGTTTCGGCATTGGTTCCCTGAAGCCAATTTAATTGCCTTCCACCCACTGCATAATCGCCGACAATCGAATCCATATGTTGCTGAGTTAACCCTGGAACGACTTTACTCACATCCATGCCGACATGATCAATTGCCATGATATTGGCGCGGATCAATCTCTCAGGAGCGATTTCAGTTTGCGCATCGCCTTCAACAATTTGCTGACCCTCAACTTGTGGGTTCACCATATTGACTGAAGCATCGCTCATGGCCATCGCAAGTTGCATGCGCTGCTCAAGCGTCCTAGAAGATGTCTCAGGGTCGAGTGGCCGCTGCATTTTAAGCCGCTCCTCTGTCTGAACTGATTGCTCTGGATTTTGCACTGCCTGAACGTAACTATTATCGTCTGGAACATCTTCCCCTTTAAAAAATTCAATAGGCTTTCTCCCCGACCGATATTGCCCCAACTGAGACACTAGACGATTGCGGAGCATCTTTGTCCAACGTCCTGCCATGTACCTAAGCGATTCTAAATTAGCTAAATCATTCTCGACATCACGATTCGCAGCATTCCCAAAGGTCGTATCGAGTGTCTTCTCCGCATTCTCAACACCCAGGGCTTCAAATTGCTGTTTAGCATCTTGTTGAAGCTTCATGTCGGTAATCCCATCATACTTAAACGCACCCTGCTCATCCAAAACGGATCCACCCGTTGGCTTATCAATCTCGTACACTGAGTAAAAAACTTTCCCGCCCGCGGCTTGAACTTCATTCGTGCCCTTCTCCTCATGCAACGCACCCGTCAAGGCTTCCGTGGGTGACTTATCAGGATTGGGAGCGTGGGGTGAAATTCCTGGCGGAAGGTATTTCGCGCATTGTTCAGGAGAAATCCACTGAACGCATACTGAGCGAACATAACTATGTAAGGTGGCAAGCGCGATAGAACTATTTCCACTATCGGCGTCAATCATCCCTGGCCCGGCTTTATCGATTCCCTGAGAGGTCGCTTCGAGCATATCGGGGTGCTCACCAAGCTTGATCAACTTCTCAGCTTGGTCTTCGCGCGCCTGTTTCTCGAGACGATCACCGTAGATTAGATTTCCCGCGAGCGCAGAATTGGAAAGCACTCCCCATACCAGTGCGGCCGTCACCATGTTGCTAATCCCCGAAGTCATTTCTATTCCCCTTAACCCAATGTGATGCAAAGCATGGACCATCGCAAAACCAAGCCTACGCCCTGTACGGAAACTAGCCAGTTTAGGCCGTATACAAGATGACTACTAAAAATATATCTGATTTCAACTAGTTACACTGACTCGCCGACTAACATCTGATTAGCGTAACTTCTTTACAGCCGACTCGGTGTATTCTTGCTGTGTTCTCGATTTGAGTTCTTAGGCCTTGCCCACGCTCGTTTGCTCAAGTAATTTTCTCCCCAATTCCATGGGAAAACTTTCGAGACTCAATCAAGTCCAGCGCATCTTTTCATTTGGGGCGGTGCTCATGGATGAACTCCCCATTGGGAGAAATATTGGGGGATCTCCGTTTAATTTTGCTTATTACACCCATCTCTCACAAGTCGCGACCCTATTAATTTCAGCGGTTGGTAACGACCATGACGGGAAGGATATTATAGATTTTTTAAAGCAGATCGGCATGCCACTCAAGTGGGTACGCACCTTGCCTGATTACCCAACAGGAAACGTCCGAGTGGTGCTAGACGATTTAACGAAGCTGCCCAGCTATATCGTACGAGAGAATACCGCCTACGATTACATCACTGAAACGCCAGATGATTGCCGAGATTCGATTATATACTATGGATCGAGCGACCAAAGATCCCCGACCACTCGCAATACTTTAAAAGCTTATTTGGAGAAATCTCGAGATCAGGCCATTACGTTCTGTGATTTGAATTTGCGGCCACCGTTTTATAATGCCTCGATCGTCAACGAATGCCTGAGTCAGGCTGATATTCTCAAAGTCAGCGAAGACGAACTCAATGAGGTGGGAAAAATTCTTAAACTTCCGTTTTCTAAAGAATCAGATTTGGTTGATCACTTACACAAACAATTCGCCATTGAATTAACACTCGTCACCAAGGGGCCACTGGGAGCCACTGTCTACCCAAAGTCATCCCATCCCATCACCGTAAAGGCCCCGATCATTGACCCTATCGCTGACACGGTCGGTGCCGGAGATGCCTTCTCAGCAAGGTTCTTAATTGCCGCGATTCGCGGACTCGATACTGAAAGATGCCTAGTCCACGCTGTGGAACTGGCCAGCGAAATCTGCCGTCACCCCGGCGCTATTGTTCCCATCTCCAAGGTACCTACTCACTTGCGGGCCCTAAAGGTATGCAGATCGGAGTAGGCCGCCCCATTTCTGGAGCGGCCCCTCCACGGAACCGGACAGGCGGATTTCCCGCATCCGGCTCTTCGAAACGAA
>Ga0105164_10001763_pt1 | contig 13671 bp, 14 predicted proteins | sample VDWuncwatermetaG_FD_89674 | JGI IMG/M metagenome (GOLD analysis project Ga0105164, IMG submission 89674) | Wastewater microbial communities from Netherlands to study Microbial Dark Matter (Phase II) - VDW unchlorinated drinking water | ecosystem: Environmental > Aquatic > Freshwater > Drinking...
CGCCGGAGCATCCGACCATCAAGCCGGCGGCGCTGTGCGAGCGCGCCATCGAGAACAGCAGCGGGGTGGGCGACCTGGTGATCGACGCCTTCCTGGGGTCCGGGACCACGCTCATCGCGGCCGAGCGCACGGGGAGGCGCTGCTGCGGGATGGAGATCGACCCCACCTATTGCCGGGTGGTCATCGCCCGCTGGGAGGCTTTTACCGGCAACAAGGCGACGCTGGAGACGTAGGCGATGCGCACAGTGACCCGAGTAATGAAAGCGGGCCGACAAGGGCCGGCCCGGAATCCCTGGTACTCGGGGTTGTCAGTTCTTGATTGTTTTGAATGCCAGATCCAGCACGAGAGGCTTTGTTCCTCGAATCAGATGACAGACTGCACACATCCCCCACTGGATAGCAGGACGTGTATCGCACTCCTCGCACCGTCTTTGAACCTCGGTCTCCATCTCGGCCTCCTTTCGTGTGTACGTCATATCTCTGGTCCACTCGCCAGTCACGCGATTTCGGGGGCAAGCTCCGGCGAACGCACACTATTGCTTATCGCCGCCGAAAGACGCTGGGCGTCGGTACGGAGTGACGTGAGCTCCTCGATGGCGGGGTGGGAGCCGTACCAGATCTCACGATCTAGCCGGGCCTTGCTGATCAGGCCCTCCCGCTCCAGCGACCAGAAGGCATGTTCTACGGTCCGCTTGGGCGCGGCAAGCGCCTCGGCCACTTCGTCGCACTGTCGTATCCGAAAGACCTCGTCCGGATGGGTCTCCAGATATTCGAGCACCCGGCTTCGCGTGGCGCGGCGCTGGCCGGCGGGCAGATCATCAACCTTCATCGGTCCCTCCATCCACAGGTCAGCGACACGTTACCGTAGCTCCTGGCCGCCAGCAACTTCTGACGGGACGGCGACGTTAGGGTAACACTATTGTCGCGTAGTGACCCGCGACCGGAGGCCTTCCTGGGCGATCTCGTGAAACAGTCTCGAATTAGGCCGGATAGACGCTTGACTTCGTTCCCGATCAGAGTGAGTTGTGTGAGCACCAAAGAAAGGAGGTGCTCGCATGAGCATCGAAGATCGGGACCTGAAGGCCGGCACCAAGCTGGTCGCGCGATACAAGGGGCAGCAGCACACGGCCGAAGTGGTCGAGACGGAGGCCGGAGTCCGCTACCGCCTGGAGGACGGCCGGGAGTTCAAGAGCCCCTCGTCGGCCGGCAGCGCGGTGATGGGCGGGAACGCCTGCAACGGCTGGCGCTTCTGGAGCGTGGCCGGCGAGGCGGCTGCAGCGACGGAGGTCCCGAAGAAGAAGACCAAGCGCGGGGCCAATCCGGGCAACGGGCTGATCCAGCGGATGGAGGACGGCCGCTACTTCTGCAGCGCCTGCATGGAGGCCTTCGACGCTCCGGCCGGCGTAGAGCCGCTGGGCTGTCCCCAGGGCCACACGCCGGACGAGCCTGGCGCCGGCTAGGCCGCACCCCACAACCGAATACTGCGAACGGCAGGCCCCTTCGGGGGTCTGCACTCTTCAGGTGCCTGTTCTCTCTGATCGCCTGCAGAGGTGGTCGGTGCTGGTCAATTCACGTTGAGACTCCTAACCTCCGGGGGACCTGATTCGTGGCCAGGCGAACCTGCAACTTCGTGAAGGACGATGGCGGCTCCTGTGGGGCGGCGCCGCTGCACGAGAGCGACTTCTGCTTCGTCCATGCTCCCGAGTACGCGGAGGAGATGGCGGAGGCCAGGCGGCTGGGCGGGCTCCGCCGCAGGCGGGAGCGAACGGTCGCCGGCGCCTACGACTTCGAGGGGCTGGAGACGGTCGGACAACTAAGGAGGCTCCTCAGCATAGCGACCGTTGACAGCCTTAGTCTTGAGAACTCAATCGCCCGCTCACGCGTCCTCGTCGCCATCGTGCTCGCCGGATCGAAGCTCCTCGAAGTAGGCGAGCTGCAGCAGCGGATAGAGGCGCTGGAAGGGGCCCTCGGTCCACGACTCCACGCAGCGTCCGGGCGCAAACGATGAGCGCGTCCCGGACCTGACTCGACAAGCTCTACCCGGCTCTCACGGCCAGGGAGCGAGCCCTCTTCGTGCTCCAGGCCTGGAAGGAGGACGCCGAGGAGGACCGGCAGGTGCGCACCACAATGCCGGACAGCCAGGTCCCGGAGTTCAACCGCCATATCGCCCTCATGAACGGCGCCAACCAGCGCCTGGGGCCGTTCGTCATTCTTCTCTACGCCCTGGTCGAGAAGCTCGGGCTGCGATACGGCTGGCTCCTGACGCTCCAGCTCTGGGACATGCAGGACCTCCAGGTCGCCCTCGCGCTGGCCGAAGGCGGCGAGGCGGCCAAGGGGAAGAACGCTCGTCAGGAGGCGCAAGCTGAGCAGGCACTGTTGGCGCGCCTGATGGAAGCCTTCAAGGACTCCCCGGTCACAGAGGATCTGGCGGCAGACACAGTGTATTGGCTGCCAGCCAGCTTCTTCGTGCGCTTCCTCGGTGTGTGGGAGATGGCGGTGGGCTTGGGCCTCCTGCTGCCGGTAGCTCTACGTGTGACCTTACTGCTGTTCTGGGCGCAGATGGCGGGAACGTTCCTCGTGCTGGTGATACACTCGGGCCTATCATTTCAATCCAGCAACCCACTGTTACTCACCATGACTGGTGAGTTCGTGATCAAGAACCTGGTCCTCATAACCGCCGGGCTGGTCATCGGCAGCACGGTCAGGAACAGGCCGGCAAGCCCATCAACTCGTTCGTCCCGAGCCGCATAGCTCTCGGCCCGCCCGCCTCGTACGCAGCGGCCTGGTGGACTGGCGGCGAAGGCGCACTATGGCTGAATAGTGTTGTGCACGCAGGCAGCATGCGGCGTGCTAGAATGTCCGCACGATGACGGAGCAGCGTAGCACCTCGCTGACGACGATCCTCTTTACAGACCTCGTCAACTCCACCGAGCTCATGCAACGAGCCGGGGACGAGGACGCCCAGCGTATCTTCAAGGCGCATTACCAGCTGCTGCGGGATGCCGTAAACGCGAACGGTGGGTCCGAGGTGAAGTCCCTCGGCGACGGGCTGATGGTCGCGTTTGCCTCTGCGGCTGACGCCGTGCGCTGCGCGATCATGATGCAACAGGCGTCTCGCCGCCGCGTCGGCGGCGAGCGGCTCGCGGTGAAGGTCGGGATCAACGCCGGCGAGGCGATGAGCGACGCGGGGGACTACTTCGGCACCCCCGTGGTGGCAGCGCGCAGGCTGTGCGACCGCGCGGGGCCCGGCCAGATCCTCTGCAGCGCCGTCATCGAGTCGCTTCTCGCCGGACGCCAGGCGTTCTCCTTTCACGACCTCGGCCCGCTGGAGCTGAAAGGCATCGCCGCCCCGGTGGAGGCGCGCGAGGTAGCCTACGAGACGGACCGCGCTGGCGTCCTCCTGACGCGCACGCCGTTCGTCGGGCGGGGCAAGGAGATGGCGCGGCTGCGGACCAAGCTCGATGAGGCGCGGGCGGGGCATGGCGGGCTCGTGATGCTTGTGGGGGAGCCGGGCATCGGCAAATCGCGCACGATCGAGGAGTTCGCCGAGCAGGCGCGGGCCGGCGGCACCCAGGTGCTCACGGGCCGCTGCTTCGAGGGGGAATGGGCGCCGCCCTACGCCCCCTTCGGCGAGGCGATCGCGGGCTACGCGAAGGACGCCGACCCCGAGGCGCTTCGCGCCGACCTCGGCTACGGGGCGCCGCCGGTTGCCCGCCTCGTCCCTTCTCTGCATGAACGGATTCCCGACATCGGCGAGCCTGTCCCGCTCAACCCTGACGAAGAGCGCTTCCGCCTGCTCGACGCCGTTTCGCAGTTGATCATCGCCACGTCGGCGCGAGCGCCCGTGGTGCTCGTGCTCGATGACCTGCACTGGGCCGACGGGGGAACGATCGCCATGCTGCGCCACGTGGCGCGCTTCCTGCCCGGGCAGCGGACGCTCGTGCTGGGCGCCTACCGCGACGTCGAACTGGACCGCCAGCACCCGCTGGCCGACGCCCTGGCCGCGCTGCGCAGCGAGGTCGAATACGAGCGTATCCTCATAAAGGGCCTCGACGAGGGCGATATCCGCGCGCTCCTTACAGACATCGCCGAGCAGGACGTGCCGGACGCCTTCGTGCAGGCGATCAGCGCGGAGACCGACGGCAACCCGTTCTTCATCCGCGAGGTGCTGATCCACCTGGCGGACGAAGGGAAGATCTACCAGCAGGACGGGCGCTGGACGGCGGGCGTCTCGATCGCCGAGATGGGGATCCCGGAAGGCGTGCGGCAGGTCATCGGCCGCCGTCTCTCGCGGCTCTCGGAGAACGCCAACCGTCTTCTCACCGCTGCTTCGGGCTTCAACGGACCGTTCCGCGTTGATCTGGCCGCCGTCGCCGCCGGACTCGACGAGGCGGACGCGCTCGATGCGATAGACGCCGCGCTCGAGGCGCAGCTCGTGCAGCCCGCCGGCGACGCCGAGAGCTACGACTTCGTGCACGCTCTGATCCGGCACACACTCTACGCCGAGCTGAGCCCGTCCCGCCAGGTGCGCCTCCACCGCGGGATCGCCGAGGCGATGGAGCGGCTCCACGGAGACCGCGCGATGGACCACGCGCCCGAATTGGCGTACCAGTACCACCGCAGCGCCGGCCTCGCGGGGACGGAGCGCGGCGCGGACTACGCCGTAGCGGCCGCTGATCAGGCGGAACGACTGCCCGCCTGGGACCAGGTCGCGACGTTCTCGCGGATGGCGCTGGACCTGCTCCCCGAGGCCGACGCGCGCAGGGCTCAGGTCGCAGGCCGGCTGGGCCTCGCGCTGGCCTGGTCCACGGACTCGGACGAAGCGGCCCGCGCCTGCGCTGAAGCCTCGGACCTCCTCGCCAAAGCACAGGGCGCCGACTTCGCCGCCGATTACCTTGCCGAAGCGATCCCGGTGCTCTGGGGCGCCAACCCGCAGGCCGCCTGGGGCCTGGCGGCACGCGGTCTGGCGCTGATCGGCGAGCGGCGCGACGCGACCTGGGCGACGCTCGCCTGGCTGGATACGTATCGCCGCGACGCTGAGGATCCGGATGATGTTGGCATACCGCTCCTGACCGAGGAACGGCGGCAGATCATTCCCGTGTTGGAGCAATCGCCGTTCGTCTACATCCACTTCAGTCCAGATATGTTCTCCCAGGATGTTCGAAACCGCGAAGATGCGATAGCGCAGGCGGCTGAAGTGCGGGCCGGCAGGCTGGACCACCGGCGACGCGTGCTGCGGCTGATGCGCTGGGTTGGCGACGCCCGCTCGGCGAGGGAGTTGGTACAGCAATTGGCAGAGCGCTTGCAAAGGGAAGGCGACATCGCTGGCGCCGTGATATCTTGGTCGCTTGTCGCGCAATGCAGTTACGCGCTCGGCGAGCTCGATGAAGGTGACTCGGCGCTCGCGCGTTGCGAGGCGCTGGCGTCGCGTCTCATGGCTGCGTCATTGGCCCAGCTAACTGCCGCCGTTGCTCGCATGACCGGCCACGCTGTGCGCGGCGACTTCGAGAGGATACTCGCTGAGCCCAGGATGCAAGCGGCGCGGGAGGGCCGCGCGGGAGGCGCTGCGCTCCGCGCGGCAGGCGCCGCGCTCATGGCGATCACAGGGCATGCCGACGCCGCGATCTCGCTGCTCGCGACCGTGCTCCCGGCGCTGAAGCGCGCCCAAGGGGCCTTCCTCGGCTACGCGGGCATCGCCTGCCGCGCCGCCGACGCGCTCTGGGCCGCTGACCGCACCGATTACCTCGAGATCATCGAGCGCAACCTGCGGGAGAAGGTCGTGGCGCCGGACTTCCGCGACCTAGGGGTCGATGGCCGGCTCAGCCTCGCCCGCCTCTATGCCCTCTCCGGCCGCTTCGAGGAGGCGGCCGAGTGGTTTTCGCGGGCGCGGGCAGTCCTCGAGGAGCAGGGGGCACCTCCGCTCCGGGCCATCGCCGACTACGACGAGGCGCTCATGTACGTCCGCTGCGCCGCCGACGGCGACCGCGAGCGGGCCCTCCCGCTGCTCGACGCCGCGCTCTCGCAGTTCCGCGAGATCGGCATGACGGGCTGGGTGCGGCGTGGAGAAGAGCTGCGCAACCAGCTGCTAGAAGGCCTGACGTAGTTCGGCGCCGCCGGGGTGGGGCCGTCCTCATCGGCCGCCTGTACGTCTACGGTCTGACTGTGGATGGCGAGGTTGGCGTGCGCCTGGTCATCGAGATGCTACGAGAAGAGCTGCGCTTGGACATGCCGCTCGCTGGCTGCCCCTCCGTCGATCGCATCGATTGAACCTCGTTTGGGCGCGCACCTGATCTCGAACCGCTCGCCGAACCCTTACCCTACGAAGCAGCGGGCGTAGTCACCGCAGGTCGGCGATCGTTTACACAACAGTCGTCTGCGTGGGGAGGCACTAAGTGCCGTTAGTGAGCGTGCGGTGGGCGGAGCGGCGCTGGGCAGATCACCAAGTGACGGTGAAAACTTGGTGCGGGCCTGGCAGCCCCTTCAGCTCTACTAGGCGGCCTTCGCCGAAGGCGAACTCGCCACTGCTGTCGGTCAACTCCTTGAGGAGAGACGAAACAAGGATCTCGCCACCCTGCGCCTAGCCGGCGATGCGGGCGGCCAGGTTGATATGCTTCCCGAAGAAGTGGTCAGCCTCCTTAATCAGCTCTCCCGTGTGGAGGCCGATACGCACTCGAATGGCTTCCTCAACACGTTCGTTTCGCTCCGCCGACACGCGCTGAATATCGACTGCGCACTGCAGGGCGTCGTTGAGATGCCCGCGTGGTACCATTTACACGACAGTATCAGTTCGAACGGAGGCAACGTCATGCCAGACATTCGGGGCCTCACAGAGGTAGTGATTTGGGTCCATAATATGGAAAAGTCGCTACACTTTTATCGCGATGTTCTCGGGTTGCCGGTGATGTCCCCACCCGACTTCAGGGGTGCGGTCTTCCTTCAGGCCGGGCAGTCTCAGGTTGATATCCCCCAGCAGATCGTACTGGTGCCGCTGCCTGAAGGCTCTCCCGCCTTTCCCCGTGAGCGTGCACAACGGCCCCTGCATCATATCGGGATCGAACTCGCGCCGGAAGATTTCGACGCTGAGGGTGACCGGTTGCAAAGCCTCGGCTTCGAGGTGCGCTTCGGAGACCATCCCTTCTTGCCCTTGAAGGGAATGTACGTGGATGATCCCGACGGCAACGAGGTCGAGCTGATAGCGAGTAAGAATTGAGGAGTCTCGAGGGACACAAGCTCGCCTGTTCGCAGGCCATAGCCGTGGCCGAACGCCAAGATGTCGAACGGGTCGCTCGAGAGATTATAGCGGCCGCTTCCCAGGAATTCTCAGGCCTGTCTCTGCCTCTTGACTTCGAGACGCCTAGGGACGACCACGAGGATGCGTATCTGTGGATCACGCCAGGGACGGACGACAGAGACGAGATCAATGACATTTGGGGCTTTGGCATTCAACTGGTTCAGGATGCGTATCAAGAGCAGGACATCTACTTGGTAGCCCGCATGCGCGGCGTAGGGACGATCCTGCGTGAGCGTCCCCTGGACAAAGAATGACTGCGGACGCCGGTCCGGGCGTCTGGGGCTACACTTGGTTGAATGCGCGATTACTCGGCCGAAAGACAAGGGGTTAGTAGGCGGTCTCTATGGACACCAGCGATCATCAGACGAGCGAGCAGCCGCCAGCACGTCTCCAACGGCAACGAGGAAGCTCCATGAGAACAGGCGCGGCCATAGCCCGGCATCCCGATTGGCGGGAGGCACTGGCCGAACTGACCGGCCAGATACCGCTCCTCTCAGGAGAGGATGAGGTCCACCTGGCACTGCTTTTCGCTAGCTCGGAGTACCGGCCGGAGTTCCCAGACCTGGTGGCCAGGGCGGCCGACCTCACCGGCGCCCACATCCTCGTGGGCTGTTCCAGCCAGGGGATCATCGGTGCCGGCAGGGAGATAGAGGGGGAGCCGGCGCTGGCGCTACTGGTCTTCTCGCTGCCAGGGGCGGAACTGACGGCCGTCCACCTGACCCAGGAAGACCTGGAGCTCTGCCACGCTCCCCAGGATTGGCACCGGCTCACCGGGGTGGCGCCCGAAGGCGCTAGCGCTTGGCTCCTCTTCGCCGACCCGTTCACGATGGATGCCGAGGCGCTGGTGGACGGCCTGTCCGCGGGCTACCCTGGGACGCCCCTGGTGGGCGGGCTCGCCTCCGGCGACCCCCGACTGCGCGGCACTCACCTGTTCCTGAATGGGGAGGTCTACGATCGTGGCGCCGTGGCCCTCGCCCTGGGCGGCCCCTATACCGTCCGCACCATCGTCTCCCAGGGCGCTGCTCCCGTCGGCGAGACCTGGATCATCACCGGCGCCCAGGGCAACGTCATCGAGACTATCGCCCAGCGCCCGGCCTATCAGGTGCTGGTGGACACTCTGCGGGGGCTGTCGCCCGAGATGCGGCAGCGAGCCCAGAGAAACCTCCTAGTGGGTCTGGCGATGGATGAGCGTCGCGCTGAGTTCCGCCGGGGCGACTTCCTCATTCGCAACCTGGTAGGGACCGACCCGGAGAGGGGCACCCTGGCGGTGGGAGCACTGCCGCGGGTGGGCCAGACGCTCCAGTTCCAGCTGCGGGACCCGGCAGCGGCGGACGAGGACCTGCGCGAGCTACTGGGGAGAGTGCGGACGGAGCTCGGCCCACGCCAGCCAGTTGGGGCACTGCTGTGCTCCTGCAACGGTCGCGGTGTTGGCCTATTCGGGACGCCGGACCACGACGCTCGGACGCTGGCGGACTTCCTGGGGCCCATCCCCACGGCAGGCTTCTTCTGCAACGGCGAGATCGGGCCGGTGGGTGCGCGGAACTTCCTGCACGGCTTCACAGCCAGCATCGCCCTGGTGATCCCAGAGGACGCCACGGAGACCTAAGACCCCTCGGTGGCGCTGGTGGCGAGTAACCGCGACCTGGAAGCGACCTGGGCGTACCACAACGGGACCAAGCACTCCTTCCAGAGCATACGCTCCAGCCGCCACTTCCTGGACTGGCAGAACCAGCCACTGCCGTTCAAGGTCTATCCGGCCCCGGAGCCTATCCCGCTGCCGCGGCTAGAGCCTTCCGGCGCTCCGGCGCTGGCGGCGCTATCGGCGAGCGACAGCGAGCCCTTAGGCGAGGGCGTGCCGGGCTTGGAACTGCTGGGGCGGGTCCTCTACTACTCGGCGGGGATAACCAAGCGCATCCGCTCCCCGCAGGGGGAGATGTCCTTCCGGGCCGCATCCTGCACCGGCGCGCTGTACCACATCGACCTCTACCTGGTCTGCGGCGACCTCCCCGACCTGGAAGCCGGGGTCTACCACTTCGGGGTGCACGATTTCGCCCTACGCCGGTTGCGGCGAGGTGATTTCCGGGAGGAGCTGGTGAAGGCTACCGCTGCTGAGCCAGCCGTGGCCCAGGCACCGGCCATCCTGGCGTGCAGCAGCACCTTCTGGCGCAACGCCTGGAAGTACCAGGCCCGAACCTACCGCCACTGCTTCTGGGACAGCGGCACGATCCTGGCTAACCTGCTGGCCGTGGCCGCCGGCCACCGGCTGCCGGCGCGGGTGGTGTGCGGCTTCGTGGACAACCAGGTGAACCGGCTGCTGGGGTTGGACCCGCAACGGCAGGTGGCCCTGGTGCTGGTCCCGCTGGGCCGTTCCCCCGACCGTATCGGACGGGCGCCGGCCGTCGAGCCGTTGGAACTGGAGACGATGCCCCTATCGCCGTCCGAGGCCGATTACCCGGCTATCCGGGCCATGCATGAGGCTTCGTCATTGACCGGGGAAGCGGAGGTGGCGGCCTGGCGGGGGCCGGGGCCGCCCACTTCCCTGCCCCTGCCTTCGGGGCGCCTGGTCGCGCTCCAGCCCGCAAGCGCTGAGGACGCGCCCCAGGACTCCATTGAAGCGGTTATCCTACGGCGCGGCTCGAGCCGGCGGTTCGCCCCGGAGCCCCTGACCCTGGCGCAACTGTCAACCATACTACACCGGGCCGTCCGGGGGATCCCGGCCGACTTCCTGGAGCCCGCAGGGGCGAGCCTGAACGACCTGTACCTCATCGTCAACGCCGTGGAGAGCTTGCCCAGCGGCGCCTACGTGTTCCATCGAGACAAGCAGGCCCTGGAGCTGCTGAGAGAAGGGGAGTTCCGCGACGAAGCGGGCTACCTCGGCATGGAGCAGGCGCTGCCCGCCGACGCCAGCGTGGACGTCTTCTTCCTGGCCGAGCTCCAACCCATCCTGGAGCGGTTCGGCAACCGCGGCTATCGGGCTGCCCAGATAGAGGCGGGCATCATCGGCGGCAGGCTGTACCTGGCCGCCTACGCCCTCGGCCTCGGCGCCAGCGGCCTGACCTTCTACGATGACGAGGTCACCGACTTCTTCTCGCCCCACGCGTCGGGCAAGAGCGTGATGTTCCTGGTTGCGCTGGGACATCCTGCCAAGAGGAGGATCGCATAGGGCCGAGCAGAAGACCATTAGCTCTGGGGGTAAATAGCCGCTGACTGAGCCAGGCGCGGCGGCCAGACGATGACCTTCCTTGTTGAATATAGCGAGCAGCCGAGCGCTCGACCGCCTCTTTCGCCTTCTCCAGCACATGACACGGATGGAAGCCTAAAGGCTTCCGCTATGGATGATCAGGCGACGAGGGCGACGCGGCCGCGGACGGAGACGAAGAGGAAAGCGGGCGGCTGGTGGCGGCGGAAGAGGACCTCGACGGCGGGGTAGAGTTCGACGTCCGAGACATCCGTCAGGGTCCAGCTGGAGTCGCCCAGGCGGATGTCCACCCGCGACAGGGAGGGCCAGAGGATGAGGAGCAGGGACTGGCCCAGTTCCTCGCTGTGCAGGGTCATCTGGTAGACAGGGGCCTGCTCCGTCGGGGGCTGGCCCTCGAGACCCTGGGGCAGGCGGGGCACCTGGAAGGGGGCCTTGCGGACGCGGGTGCCCAGCAGCTTGGCGATGGCGCGCGGGGCCTGGACGTCGCTGAGGAGCATGGGGGTCAGGTCTTTAGCGGGACGCGGGACACGAGACTCGGGACTAGGAGAGTGGCAAGTCGCTCGCCCTTCGACACGCCCGGGTCAATCCTTCTTCGTGATCTCGGTGATGACGTTTAGGATGGCCTCGATAAGGACTTGGTCGCCCCCTTGCGGGTTAGGGTAGATGTTGGTGTGGGCAATGCGGGACTGGCGGAGCGTGTCTGGCTCGTTGGTGTAGGAGTAGACGATCTCGTAATACTGCTCGCCGTGGAGCAGGTAAGGGTTGACGCGGTGTATGAGAGCGTCGCGGGCCATGGGTCACCTCCGTTCCGGTTGGCAGCATGGGCTCGAAGCAAACGAGGCTGCTCTGATTACCCCTGTGTGGCCAGATCCAGTGATGCGGAGTTGATGCAGTATCGCATGCCAGTAGGTTGCGGGCCATCCTCGAACACGTGGCCGAGGTGGGCGTCGCAGCGGCTGCACCGCGCCTCAGTGCGCGCCATGCCGTGGCTTTGGTCGGTCCTAAATGCGATGTCGCTCTGGTCAACAGGCTCCCAGAAGCTCGGCCAGCCAGTGCCGGAATCATACTTAGCCTTAGAACTGAACAAATGCTGTCCACAACACACGCAGCGGTACATGCCTATGGTTTTGGTGTCGTGGTATTGGCCGGTAAATGGCGCCTCTGTGCCCGCTTCACGGGTGACGTGGTACTGTTGATCCGTCAGCTGCGCTCGCCACTCGGTTTCAGTTTTTTCGATCTTCTCTTTCATGACGATTCGGTTCCTCTAACGGGCATCGGGTTCACGCCAAATGTGCCAGTAAACAATTCTAGCAGCAGTCGGGGGGCCTGTGTCACATCACCTGCCGCGTTGAACGAGCTACGGTCTCGAATACCCTCATGGCCGCCTGCGCCTGCTGTGGCCGAAGACCCGCTGCCAGCTTCGCGCTCACCGCCTGGTCACCAATGGGTCACACGAGCTCGGGTCCCATCTCGCTGACACTATGTCTGCATAGTGCAACCCGCGGTCTGAAGGGGCAAAGTCAGAGCTGCCTCGCCAATGGCCCTTATCTTCCACCGCTCATCGTCGCTCCGCGCTAGAATATTGCGGGGCAATGTCGCGAGGGGGTAACTGATCTGACAGATGAACCTACCCGAATTACCTAATGAGGACGATGACGAACTGGCCGAGGGCATTCGCCGCAGGGAACCACGGGCAATGGAACGTCTCTACGATCGCCTGGGCCGTCAGGCCTTCGGCCTCGCCTACCGCATTCTTGGCGATGCACCCTCTGCCGAGGACGTGGTTCAGGAGGCCTTCCTGACCCTTTGGCGCCAGGCGGACCGGCTTGACCCAGCCAGGGGGCGCGTGACCTCCTTCCTGATGACCCTCGTACACCATAGGGCGGTGGATGTCCTCCGGGCGCGTCGCGGACAGATGGCTAGACAGGCGCCGCTCGATCCTGCCGCTGTAGAGCAACAGGGAGCGGACGTTCCGGATAAGGTGGCCCAGCTGCTGGCACGGGACCAGGTGCGGATGGCCCTGGCGTCGTTGCCTGAGGAGCAAAGGAAGCCGCTGGAGATGGCCTACTTTGAAGGGCTCACGCACATCGAGATCGCCAAGGCCCTGGGTATACCGCTGGGCACCGTCAAGAGCCGGCTCCGGCTGGGGCTGGACAAGATGCGCTCCACCCTGGGTGTGAGGATATGATGGACTGCCAAGAGGTCGACGAACTGGCGGGCGCTTACGCGCTGGGCGCGCTGCCCGACGACAGCCTTATGGCGCTCAGGGACCACCTGGCATCTTGCCAGCGGCACCCGCAGATCGCCGCCCTGCTGGTCGTGGCCCGCAGCCTGTCGGTCGCGGCCCCCGAGCGAGAGCCGCCGCCCCGCCTGAAGGCCCGTATCATGGAAGCGATCCGCCAGGAACTGGGGTCAGCGGAAGGGGTCGAAGAAGCGCCCCCGGAGCCGCCCCCACTTTCCTGGCTGCGGCGCCGGTCCCGCCCTCGCCTGGCGTACGCCCTGGCGGCGGCCCTCGCCATCGCTGTCCTCGGACTGCTCAGCTGGAACATATACCTTCAGGTGTCGCCCGGCGGCGGCCCACACACCCTCGTCCGCGCCTTCACGGACGGCGGCGCGGCCACCGGCCGGATAATCTACCTGTCGGACGAGAAGATAGCGATGATCACCGCAGATGGGCTGGCGCCTCTGCCCGCCGACAAGACGTACCAGGTCTGGGCCATCACCAGGAACATGCCCGCTAGCATCGGTTTGTTCAACGCGTCTCAGAGCGGTCAGGCAGCGGCGATCATACAGGTCGACCTGTCGGAGGCGCAGGTGGTAGCCATCACCATCGAGCCCTCAGCGGGCAGTCCGCAGCCGACGACCCAACCGGTCCTCAAGGCCCGAATCTAGAGCTCTCGCATCTCCGTCTAAATTCCTCGCCGCTCCCATCCCCGGCCGGTGATCCGTTTCGCCTCCTGGCCCGAACAACCGTCAGAGTTTCGGCGAATCCTATAGCCGACAACCAGCAGCAGCAACGCGACGCCGCTGTGGCGTCCGCGACCAGCGAAGGAGGGTGACCATGAGAATATCTACGCGTGCCGCCGCGCTCACCGGGACGGCTCTTCTCCTCCCCCTGGCGATCGCCCTGATCGCGCTAGTCCTGATGGGCCTCGGTCCGGCCCGAGGGGCGGACCACAAG
>Ga0105164_10001766_pt1 | contig 13660 bp, 10 predicted proteins | sample VDWuncwatermetaG_FD_89674 | JGI IMG/M metagenome (GOLD analysis project Ga0105164, IMG submission 89674) | Wastewater microbial communities from Netherlands to study Microbial Dark Matter (Phase II) - VDW unchlorinated drinking water | ecosystem: Environmental > Aquatic > Freshwater > Drinking...
CCAGGGGGCAAAGGCCAAAGCGAGAATGCGCGAAAAGTCGAGGTCTCCAATGCTGAAATCGGCGGCCAATCTTCCATCCCTCGCAAAACTTGCTTCACCTGCCAGTGCGAGGCCGGCGTGATCTCCCACCACGTCGGTAATTTTCAGTCCGCCCTCCTGTGGCGCAACCTTGAAAGCAAGGCGCAAGGGCCCAGCGGGACCTTCTGAAATTGGCGCACCGACAGCATGGAGTGCCGGACCAATATCCTCAGCAAACACGCTGACAGCTCCGGACACGGCGGCAAAGGATTCGCCCGGCTTCATGGTGCCGTCGAATGAGAGGCGCGCATCATAAGCGGAAACCTCCAGCTTGCTGGCAAAACCACCAGTCTTTGAACCTGAAAAATTTACCGCCATGCGGCCTGCGCCGCCGCCTTCGATTTTCGATTGGAGGCCAAACAGTGACACGAACCGACCCGCGTCTTGCGATGTCACCGTACCGTCGAGGGAAACCCGGGCATCGGCACCACGTTCAAGTTCGGTGATGCCGCCCTTGAGAGCCAAGGAAAAAGGCTGCGCTGCACCGTCAAGTGTGTACGTCAACACTGCTCCATTGGGATCGGGCTTGGCATTGAATTTGAATGCCACATCGGTTTGCCCAAGTATCTTTATCCAGCGGGCGTTGGCATCGCGAAGCCCGACGAGGCGCATAAATCCACGGGGATCACTGGCGACCAGTGAGGCGGAAATATCGCCAGACGGACCTTCCTGCCCGCTGAGCACAAGGCCTTCTGCTTTCACGCGGGCGCCACCAACGGAGCCTATGTCAAAGGCCTTGATCTCAAAACCGCTCTGGCTGGTGGCGACATCAAGTGCCACATCCTGGGCCCGCACGCCATTCAGCGTGATGGTCGCGACATCCAGCGTGAGGTGTTTTTCAAGGGACTCTGCCCCGCGCAAGACTGGGTCGAGGAATGCCAGAATATCAAAGGCGCGGGTTCCCGAGACAGCCGATGCGCCGGAAAGGAGATAAGAATCGAGATCTATTTCCTTTGCCCGCAGACTGACTTCCAATGATGGCACGAGGCCCTGCCGCAAGACAATTGAACCATTGCCCGGCAGGCCCTCAAGTTCAAAGTCGGCATCGCGTACAGCAATCTGCGCATTGGACCAGGCCACGTCCGACTGGAGTTTGATGCGGCCACGACTTCCTTTCCACCAATTTTCCAGCGCGGCCTTGTGGTCTGGCAGGGCCCACCCTGCAAAGGCGCGAAGATCGCTGCTTTCAAAGGCGAGTTTGCCCGAGACTTCAGCGGCACCATCCTTGCGTGTGATCAGTCCTTCTGTCAGGCGTACGGCAGAACGGCCGGGCAGACTGGCGCGGGCATTCTCTACAGCTATTCCTTGCGGCGAAATGCGTGCGGCGATCCGCGTGTCGTTCATCTTCTCGCCCCCGGCGGTGAGTACAGTCACATCCAGCGCGAAACCCGCATCCAACTTTTCGGGCAGTGACTTCAGAAATGTATCGGCCAGCGCCAGCAAACCACCCGTGCGCCAGGTATCGAGTGACTCGGCACCAAGCAGAGTATCAAGATTGATGCGTGGAGACTTGAGGCGGATGTCACCCGTCATCTCTCCTTCCAGATTTATGTCAGCCGTGCCTTCAATCAATGTGCCGCTGTCCGCCGTGTCGGCGGGTGCAATGCGGATCTCCGAAAACGCCGCGTGGGCAGTCGTCGCTTTCAAATTTGAACTCAGGGCAAGCGGTCGAAGGCCACCCTCCGCACTGCCCTTCTGGCCATCAGCCATTTGTGGCGTAATGCCGATTTCACCCTCAAAAACATCGTTCTGCCAGCCGCCATCAATGCTGAAGCTTGGCAATACTGTGTCACCCGGTGTCATCTTCAGGCCGAAGCGCAGCGGCTCGTTCTCCTTGTATTCGCTGCTGGAAAAATTGAATGCCATGGGCAAGTCTCGCCAGTTGCCCGTGCCCTTGAGCTTCCACGGGCCCTCGATGCTGGCCGCCGACACGTCGGCATCAATCGTGTAGAAATCCGTCGTGAAGCCACGTTTGCGGTCATTAATCCGAACGGCACCATTGAGCAACACAATGTTGTCGAGCCTGACATTTTGCAGAAGGGTGGAACGGCGCAAGTCTTCGTCCGATCGCAGCAACCAGTTCACCTGGCCTTTGGCATCGCGAACAAGAGTGATTTGCGGACCAAGCAGCTCCACACTCTCGACATTGAGTACCCCGTTGAGCAGGCTTCCCAACTGCAACGACAAGGTGAGCACATCTGTCTGGATCAGCGGTGCTCCATCCATGCCATCGGGATTGCTGATGGTGACACCTTCAGCCGTGAGACGCGGAAGTGGGAACAGGCGGATTTCAACATCGCCACTGATCTGCACCTTTCTGCCGGTAAGACGCTTGCCATAGGCTTCGAGGTCCGGCTTGTAAGAGTTCCAATCCAGAACATAGGGGGCGGCAAGCAGGGAACCCACCAGCAACACGAGCGCCACGCCGAAATAGAAAACAGGTGATTTCCAGACGCTCATGCTCATTGTGTGGCCTTTGGGCAAATTCTAACGGACGAATCGTGGTTTTCAAATGGCCGCATTTTTGCCTGGGTTCATGATGTTCAGGGGATCAAAGGCGCGCTTGATGGCCTGCATATGGGCAAGCGCGGGACCATGTTCGCGCAACAAATAAGACTTCTTGCCGGAGCCGATACCATGTTCGCCTGTGCAGGTGCCGCCCATGGCGAGGGCGCGCTCGATCAGGCGGTCATAGGCGTTTTTTACCCGTGCCACCTCGGCCTCATCGCTACGGTCGCAGAACAACACAACGTGAAAATTGCCGTCCCCCACATGGCCGATCATCGGACCGTAGATGTTGTTCAGTTCGAGATCGAGGCGGGTTTGCTCCACGCATTCCGCCAGCCGCGAAATGGGAACGCAGACATCAGTGGCGAGGGAATCGGATTTGCCGGGCATGATGTTCTTGGTAGCCCAGAAGGCATCATGGCGGGCCTGCCAGAGGCGTGACCGGTCCTCTTCTTTGGTTGCCCATTCAAAAGTGCCTCCGCCATGTTCAGCAGCAATGGCCGCAAACATTTCTGATTGCTCAGTCGTTCCGGCCACCGTGCCATGGAACTCCACGAAAAGTGTCGGCATCACAGCAAGAGTGAGCTTTGAGTAGGCGTTGATTGCCTTGATATGCTCGGCGTCAACAAGCTCTATGCGGGCCACTGGAATACCCATCTGGATGGTTTGGATGGTGGTGTTGCAGCAGGCCTCGACGCTCGGAAAGGCACACACACCAGCGGCGATTGATTCCGGAATGCCGTAAAGTTTGAGGGCCACTTCGGTGATGACGCCGAGGGTTCCCTCTGATCCCACCATCAAACGGGTGAGGTCGTATCCGGCGGACGACTTCCGTGCCCTGCCCCCGGTCTTGATCACATCTCCATTGGCCATGACGACGGTGAGGCCCAGCACATTGTCCTTCATGGTGCCGTAACGCACGGCGTTGGTGCCCGAGGCGCGAGTTGCCGCCATGCCGCCGAGGCTGGCGTCCGCACCTGGATCAATGGGGAAGAACAAGCCCTGATCACGGAGGTGCGTATTCAGGGTTTTGCGGGTGACACCAGCCTCGACGCGGCAATCCAGATCCTCAGGATTCACTTCCAGAATCTGGTTCATACCACTGAGATCAATAGATATTCCACCATGCGGTGCGGTGAAATGACCTTCCAGAGACGTGCCAGTGCCGAAGGGAATGATCGGGGTTTGGTGCTCGGCACAAAGCGTCACGATTGCCTGAACTTCGCTCGTGTTCCGGACAAACGCCACCGCATCCGGTGGAAAGCCCTGGTTCCAGGTCTGGTCCTTGCCATGCTGTTCGCGCACCGCCGGGGCTGTGGATAACCGCTCCCCCAGGAGATCACGAATTTTCGCGATGGTCCGCGTTGTGCTGTTCTTCAAGGGTGGTGTATCCATATTTGCAAAACTAACACAGAGAATGCGAAACGCGATGGTTTTTCCCGCCCCCTGTACATCCCGCGTCATGGCCATTGAACCCCAATGGATCGACTACAACGGCCACTTCAATATGGCGTATTACAACGTCCTGTTTGACCGCGCGGCGGACCAGGTGTTTGAGTTGCTGGGTCTGGGCCCGGACTATGTGAAGGCGACGAACAACTCCTTCTTCACCCTGGAGACGCATACCTCTTACCTGCAGGAACTTGCGCCTGCGGATACTGTGGTGATCGACAACCACTTTCTCGACCATGACCACAAACGCGTGCATTATGTTCAGACCATGCGACATGCAACAGAGAGCTGGGCGGCTTGCGTGCTGGAAGTGATGGTGAGCCATGTTGACCTCAGCATCCACAAGACCTCCAATTTTCCGGCAGAGGTTCTGGCGCGGATTGCCGAGATGACGGCGGCGCACAAATCTCTGACCGTTCCTTCGCAAGTGGGGCGCCGGATCGGGATTCCACGGAAACACTGAACGCCCCACAATCGTCACAACCCTGTAAAACTCCTGGCACATTCCCGTTCCACTACGATTCAAACGTTAAACCGGAAGGAGGATGTCATGACACAGGATGGATTTGCCCACTTTGCCGAGGCGCTGGTATTTGTTCACGGGTCACGCGCCATCTCAGAAGCGGCCCGCCATGCCGAGCTTTGCGAGCGCTCCGGGGACAGCGAGTCTGCAGCCCGCTGGCGCCGGGCCATGCGGGAAATGAAGGCTGGATCCGCATTCAAAACGGAATCCGTAACCAAGTCGTATCGCATGCACCTGGCGTGACGCTTTCGCATGGACAATTCCGGGTGGTATTGCAAAGGATGATCGCGATTGGACTGGCGAATTTTTTATTTGTGCGATAAATCATACTTTTTCCAAATTGGAAGAGTTGGGGCACAACATGAGAATCCTCGTCACAGGTGCTGCGGGTAAAGTTGGAAGCAGGCTGATTGAGCATCTCAAGACGGCAACAGAATTCCCAAACGCAATAATTCGTGCCCTGTGTCACAATCGCATTGTTGAGGGCGTCGAAGTCATCAAGGGTTCGATCGCCGACCGCATCTGCGTCCGCCAGGCAATGCAGGACGTCACGCATGTTGTACATCTCGCAACCTGCAAGGAAACACCTGATGATGTGATGGATGTCACGGTAAAAGGGTTGTTTTGGCTGCTTGAAGAGTTTCGCCTCAGCGCTTCGTCGCAGCAATTCATCCTGATTGGCGGTGACGCCGCCGTCGGACATTTCTTTTATGACCATGGCGAGCCACTCACAGAGAAGATTCCGCACAAGGCTTATCCCGGCTGCTATGCGCTATCAAAAGTGCTGGAAGAGATCATGGTGCAACAGTTTTATGCCCAGTACGGCATCAACGCCCTGTGCCTTCGCGCACCATGGATCATGGACAGGGATGATTTCAAATACACACTGTCATTTGGTGATGATGTGTTTGGTGGTCCCGTCTGGAAAGACCTGGTGGCACCGGAACTGGCGCGGAAGTACAGTGCGTCATGGACCGTCCCCCTGTTGCGCGATGCCAAGGGCATGCCTCTGAAGCGCAATTTCGTGCATGTTGAAGATCTCGTTGAAGCGATCATTCTGGCCATGGGCCGTCAAGACCTTGGGGGAAGATTGTTCAACATTTGCATGGACAGGCCGGTGGACTATGGCGAGGTCGCCGCATATCTGAAAGCCCACAAAGGCCTTGCATCTGTTGACATTCCAAGTGCCTACCATTCCAACTGGATGGACAACGCTGCGGCAAAGTACACATTGGGCTGGAAGCCCAATTATGATCTCGCAAAGTTGATCGATGCGGCATGGTCCTATCAACGCTCCCAGGTTGATCCACGCAAGGTCTGGTATCCCGGTTAGAAACCAACATTGCCTCGCCGCATGGGCCTGGCTCGCCTATATAGGCCTGAAAGGAATCGCTCCATCCGGTCATGGCCAAAAACCCCCTCGACCTTGCCGATTTCGGCGAAGATGACCTGACGCCTGTACCCTCGCTTTCCGGTGTGGTGCCGGGCGGCATTGCCGCGCGGGCCATGCAACAAGGCGAGCCTGCCTATCTCAAGGGCCTCAATGCCGAACAGCGCGATGCCGTTCTGTCGATTGATGGCCCCCTGTTGGTGCTGGCGGGTGCCGGCACTGGCAAGACACGCGTCCTGACCACACGTCTCGCCCATATCCTGACCACGCGCAAAGCCCATCCCAACCAGATTCTCGCCGTCACCTTCACCAACAAGGCCGCCCGCGAGATGAAGGAGCGCATTGGCATGCTGATCGGCGGTCTGGTCGAGGGTATGACATGGCTTGGCACCTTTCATTCCATCGGCGTAAAAATATTGCGCAACCACCATGAACTGGCGGGATTGCGCTCCGGCTTTTCAATCCTCGATGATGATGACCAGGTACGACTGCTGAAGCAGTTGTTGAAAGCCGAGAACATCGACGAGAAGCGCTGGCCGGCGCGGCAACTGGCGAACCTGATTGATGGCTGGAAGAACCGCGGGCTGACACCCGAAAAGGTGCCACAAGGCGAGGCATTTGGTTTTGGCAACGGCCTGGGGGCAAAGCTCTACACCGACTATCAGCAGCGCCTGAAAACCGTGAACGCCGCCGACTTCGGTGATCTTCTGCTGGAAGTGTTGCGGATTTTCCAGGAACACCCGGATGTTCTGAAAACCTATCAGCAGCGCTTCAAATACATGCTGGTGGACGAGTACCAGGACACAAATGTGGCGCAATATCTGTGGTTGCGGCTCTTGGCGGCAGGACACAGAAACATTTGCTGCGTGGGCGATGACGACCAGTCAATCTATGGCTGGCGCGGGGCGGAAGTGGACAATATCCTGCGCTTTGACAAGGATTTTCCCGGAGCAAAAGTCATCCGCCTCGAACAGAATTACCGTTCCTCACCTGACATTCTGGGCGCGGCATCAGGCCTCATCGCAAGGAACGAAGCCCGTCTTGGAAAAACGCTGCGCACAGACCGCAACGTTACCGACAAGATCATCGTGCGGGGACACTGGGATGGCGACGAGGAAGCCCGCGCCATTGGCGATGACATTGAAAGCCTGCAGCGCAAACAGGAACGCCTGAACGACATGGCGATATTGGTGCGCGCCTCCTTCCAGATGCGCTCCTTTGAAGACCGTTTCATCACCCTGGGACTTCCCTACCGCGTCATCGGTGGGCCACGATTCTATGAACGCGCGGAAATTCGCGACGCGATGGCCTATCTCAAGATCGTGGCCTCGCCCGACAATGACCTCGCATTCGAGCGCATCGTCAACAAGCCCAAGCGCGGCATCGGCGATTCTTCGGTGAAGAAGATGTTCGAGATTGGCCGCGCCGAAGGCATTTCCCTGTTCCGCGCCGCAGAACAGATTGCACTGACCGACGAACTGCCCGCAAAGGCGCGCACATCGCTGCGGCAATTGCTGGAAAGTTTCATCCGCTGGCGCAAACAGGTTGATGTGCTTGCGCACACGGAACTGGCCGAGATCGTGCTGGATGAAAGCGGCTACACCGAGATGTGGCAACACGACAAAAGCCCGGAAGCGGAGGGGCGGCTGGAAAACCTGAAGGAACTTGTGCGTTCCATGGGTGAGTTTGAAAACCTCAGTGGTTTTCTCGAGCATGTTTCGCTGGTCATGGACCGCGATGCAGGTGACGCTGAGGACCGGGTGAACATCATGACGCTGCATTCTGCCAAGGGACTGGAATTCGGCACGGTATTCTTGCCCGGCTGGGAGGAAGGGTTGTTTCCCCACCAGAGGGCGCTGGATGAAAAAGGACGGGCCGGACTGGAAGAGGAACGGCGCCTCGCCTACGTCGGCATCACGCGGGCAAAGCTTCGTGCCACGATTTCATTTGCCCAGAACCGCCGGGTGCATGCACTGTGGCAATCGGCCATTCCATCCCGGTTCATCGATGAGCTACCTGCGGCTCACGTTGATGTGGTGGCGATGACTTCCAACTATAGTGGCTTTGGATCGGGAAGCCAGGGTGCAAGCCGCTTTGACACGGCCTCCACTTTTTCCAGCGGCAATACCTATGCCACACCAGGCTGGCAGCGGGCGCAGAATGCATACGCCAAAGGCCAGGGCCTCAAATCCTCACCCAAATTCATTGAGGGCGAAAGCGTGGTCACCTCCACCGAAAGCTATCTGAAAGGCGACCGCGTCTTTCACCAGAAATTCGGCTATGGGCAAGTAACGCTGGTGGAAGGCAACAAGCTGACCGTGGATTTCGAGAAGGCGGGCGAGAAGCGGGTGATCGACAGTTTTGTCGAACGCGGGTGAAGCGGCAGCAGTTTCGGTCTGAAGTCGGGGCGGAGAACTGTCAGCCCACTTTGTTCCAGATGTTGTGCCACTCCTTTTCCACTGTTTCCGCACGGTTCCATCCCTTGCCCACGCGCCTGTACCAGTAGTCGCGGTTGCTGATGTCGCCTTCGATCCAGTGAGCAAGCGCGTGCACGAGGTCATATTCAAACGTGCCTTCCGCCGTCTGGCAGATGGCGTGCGCTTTTTCCCATTCCGCACCCAGCTTGAGCGCGCCCTGTTTCAACCACCACAGGGCTTGTTGCGGTGGCGAGTGGTCTGTTGGCGGCAAGGCGTCGGGCATGGCTGCACTTTATCCGCGAAATCCGGTCGCCAAAAGGAAAAGTTCCGCTGAGTCGTCGCGGCTGGACATGGGCTTCACGTGCCGCACAGTTGCGAAGTCCTTCTTGATTGTTGCAAGCAGTCGGGTTTCCGTGCCGCCGCGCAACACCTTGGCCAGATAGGTGCCACCCGGTTTCAACACCTGACGGGCAAAATCATAGCCGGCTTCAGCGAGCGCCACGATGTTGATGTGATCAGTCTGACGATGGCCGGTTGCGTGGGACGCCATGTCGGAGAGTACGGCATCGGCCTTTTTGCCTCCCAAAGCCGCGATCAGAACGGCGGGAGCGTCTTCGTCATAGAAATCTTTCTTGAAAATGGTGACGCCCGGCAATTCATCCATGCCATGCATGTCGATGGCAATGACAACCCCTTTGCCATCCATGGATTTCACGCGCTGGGCCGAAATCTGGCTCCAGCCGCCAGGGGCTGCGCCCAAATCGATCACGCGGCCGCCAGGCTTGAGGAATTTGTACTTGTCGTCAATGTCGATGAGCTTGAAGGCTGCACGGCTGCGCAGCCCGAGTTTTTTCGCTTCATGCACATAGGGATCATTGAGTTGGCGCTCGAGCCAATTCTTCTGCGAGACGGTTCGCCCCTTGCCGGTTTTGACGCGCACCTTGAGGCGGCCACCGCCCATCTTGTCCCTGCTGCCCGGCCTGCTCACAGGCGTGCCCCCAAATGGCCGTCGGCCTTCATCATTTGCGAGAGGATGCCTTCGCGCAGGCCCCGGTCCGCCACGCGGATGCGTTGTCCCGGAAAGGCGGCGCGGATTTCATCAAGGATGGCACAACCGGCGAGCACCAAATCGGCCCGCTCGCGGCCAATGCAGCCGTTGCGGGTGCGTTCGTCGTAACTCATGTTGCGAAGGTCCATCGTCACCCGATCAGCATCCGCACCGTCAAGCCAGCAGCCATCAACACGGGCGCGGTCATAGTGGCGAAGACCCAGATGAACGCCGGCAATCGTCGTCACTGTTCCCGATGTGCCAAGCAGATGATCCGGCCCGCTCCTTCCCTCAGGAAAGGCCTGAACCTGTGCCACGAAAGGTTGAAGGAGGCCTTCAACATCGGCGCGCATGTCGGCGTAGCGGCCTGCTTCCACCTCGCGTCCGCCGCCATGACGTTCGGACAAAGTCACAACGCCAGCCGCCATGGAAATCCAGGCCAGCACATCGACACTTGCGGCCCCCCGTTTCACCCACATGACTTCGGTGGAGCCACCGCCGATATCAAACACTATGGCGGTCTCGGCGTCGGCGGCCAGCAGCGGCTCGGCCCCTGCGGCAGCCAGATACGCTTCGGTTTCACGGTCGATGATTTCGAGGACCAATCCGGTCTCCTCGGTCACACGCTGGATGAAAGCCTGTCCATTGGCTGAAAGGCGACACGCTTCGGTGGCCACCAGCCGCTGACGGGCCACGCGGTGCCATTTGAGTTTATTGGAACAAACCCGCAAGGCTTCAATGGTGCGATCCATGGCATCCTGGTTCAGATGACCCTGGCTGCCCAGGCCTTCGCCCAATCGGACAATGCGGGAAAACGCGTCAAGCACGCGAAAGCCCTGGGGCGAGGGGCTGGCAACAAGCAGACGGCAGTTGTTGGTGCCAAGATCGAGGGCACCATAGATTGGCACACCGTTTTCACGGGGTCTTTCCCGACGCGGGCCAGCGGGCGCCATGCGCCCTTCGCCACCTTCGGGACCACCTGCCTTGCGGGATGGACCCCTCTTGGCCGTTGCGTCCACGTTGAACCTTTCGGACTCAAGGGGGCTCTACGGACCCGTGGCCGGAACTCCCCTGTCGTCATTAAACATTGCGTTGCCACCAGCTTACCAGCTTTGCCGCAAGCGTAAAGAAATTCTCAACGGGCCGCCTTTTTGTAGCCCCACGCATTAACCGGGAATTGAGGTGTTGACGCATAAAACACCTTTCGGGGAACGGTAAATATGCGTCATTTCGGCAAGAGTTGGTTTCGCGAAGGGTCGTTACTCGCCGAATTTGGCGAGAGCCTGGGTCAAGGCGTGCACCAGCAAAAGCAGTCGTTGGCACTCAACGCCGCCAAAGTGGACGCTGAACTCGCGTCCAAAGCCAAATCCGAATTCATTGCCAACATGAGCCACGAGTTGCGTACGCCACTCAACGCCATCATCGGGTTTTCCGACATGCTGACGACGCAAACCGTGACCGGACCGGAAAAGGTTGTGCAGTATTCTGCCTATATCAAGCAGGCAGCCGAGCATCTGCTGGCCTTGATCAATGGCATTCTTGATGTCTCGAAAATTCAGGCCGGCAAGCTTTCCGTCGATCCCGAACCGATTTCGCTCAATGCCATCGTGGATGGCTGCATGCTCATCACCGACGCCAAGGCCAAGGAAAAAAACATTTCCGTGGTTTGCGCCGTTCCTGACCGCCTGCCGATGCTGCTGGCCGATCCCTTGCGCCTCAAACAGATTGTCATCAACCTGCTCAGCAATGCCGTGAAGTTCACGCCCGAATGGGGCCGCATCAGGCTGGAGGCAGGGCTTGCCACCGGAGGCTTTGCAACGATCAGCGTCACTGACACCGGTCCTGGCATGGATGCGACCGAAATTGACACGGCCATGAGCCCTTTTGGCCAGGTCGACAGCGGTTTCAACAAGAAGCACGAGGGCACTGGTCTCGGTCTGCCCATCGCATTTGCCTTGTGCCGGCTGCATCACGGTGATCTCAAAATCCAGTCGACCAAGGGTGTTGGAACCCGCGTGACAGTTTTCATCCCACTGGCCGCAGCGGCAGCGATGCCTGCGGCCACGTCACCCACACATCTCCATCAGGAGCAACGCCTCGCATGACCGCCACCTCACCTATTCCGCAATTCCCCGACATCGGCCTCAGCCAGGGCGCTGTGCCGGCCCCTGCCGCAATCGAACGCATGGGCCGCGTTGTCGCGGTAACTGGTGGCCATGCCGTTGTCTTGCTTGATGCGCACGAAGGCGCATTTGCCAGTTCCATGAAGAGTCCGGAAATCGGCACGCTTCTCAAGGCAGACACTACAAACGCCATCACGCTTGCGCTGATTTCAGCCTTGAGTTCGCCAATGCCTTCGCAGGGTGCCAATGAGCGGGAAATGCGCATCGTCGAAGTGGAGTTCATCGGTGAGCTGCCAAAGGGCCCTGACGGCAGGCCCAAATCATTTCGGCGCGGTGTTTCCAATTATCCTTCGCTTGGTGATGCCGTTTATTGCGCTGACCGCGACGAATTGGCCATGGCCTATGCCTGCGATTCGGAAAGTTCAGTGCGCGTTGGCCATATCCAGCAGGATGCCTCCATCCCTGCCATGATCAAGGTGGACGAAATGCTGGGCAAGCATTTCTCGATCCTCGGCACCACAGGCACAGGCAAATCCTGCGCTGTCGCCCTGATCCTGCGCCGTGTCCTCGAGAAAAATCCCCAGGCTCACGTTTTGTTGCTCGATGTCCACCGCGAATATGCCCAGTCGTTCCAGGGCCTGGCTGAAATCATCACGCCGGAAGACATGTCGCTGCCTTTCTGGCTGCTCAATTTCGACGAAGCGGTGGAAATTCTCATCGGCTCTCAGCCCAACCGCGACGCGGATGTGGAGATCCTGCGCGAACTCATTCCGCAGGCCAAGGTGCGCTACATGAACAACCAGCGCCGCGACAAGACGGCGATGCGCAGCAATCTCATCGACAACCAGTCGATCGGCGTTGACACACCCATTCCCTTCCGCACCTCGGACCTCACTGGTGTGCTTGAAGAATACATCGGCAAACTTGATTTGCGCGGTGAACTGGCTCCTTACAAGCGCCTGAAAGCAAAGATTGAAGCGATCAGCCGCGATCCGCGCTATGGCTTCATGTTCGGTTCGCTGACCGTGCAGGACAACATGGCACAGGTGCTGAGCCGTATTTTCCGCGTGCCTGTCAATGGCAAGCCCATCGCCATTCTGGAACTTGGCGGCCTGCCTTCCGAAATCATCAATGTCGTGGTCTCCGTTCTGGCGCGCCTTGCCTTTGACTTCGGAGTGTGGAGTGCGGGCAAGATTCCCATCACCTTCGTTTGCGAAGAAGCGCACCGCTATGTGCCCAACGACAAGACCCTGGGTTTTGAACCGACCAAACGCGCCATTTCCAAGATTGCCAAGGAAGGCCGCAAATATGGCGTGTCGCTGTGCATCGTGACGCAGCGCCCGGCGGAACTTGATCCCACCATTCTCTCGCAATGCAACACGATCTTTTCCTTGCGCCTGACCAACGAAAAGGACCAGGACATCCTGAAGGCGGGCATTTCCGATGCCGCCGCTTCGCTGCTCGAGTTCATGCCAACCATGGGCACCGGCGAAGCCATCACCTTTGGTGAAGGCGTTGCCCTGCCGACGCGCATCAAATTCGACATGTTGCCCGCAGATGAGCTGCCGCGCTCCAACACCGCCTCCTTCACCCAGAATTGGGCCAAGGACTTGCCGAATGATTCCTTCCTGCATGAAATCGTGCATCGCTGGCGAGCACAAACCTACAATCCGGATGGCGCTGGCTATGCCATCGAAACAGCTGGGCCAGCAGCGGCAACAACGGCGTCAACAGCCCTGGGCATGGCCGCACCCGTTGCTATTCCATCACTTTCCCAGCGCCTTGCTGCACAACACGCACCGCCACCGCAACAGCCCACGGGCTTTGGCCAGGCTCAGCCGCCAGCACCTCCGCCCGCGGCCGCCGTTGACCCATCGCGTCCCTCTTTGCGGCGCCTGCAACCGGTTGCCCCGCAAGGCCAGCCGCAATCCCCCCTGCCCGCATCGCAGCAAAACCTCGCAAGCTTGCTGAAGCAATTCCGCACCTGATTGTCGGGCCAAGGATTTTGGCAGTAGGTTTTGACAGGGGATTTGGAGCCGACGGTTAGGCTTGCAACCGCAGCCCCACGCGGCTATCACGCGCGCATCCAAAGGGTCAAACGGCCCCGCTTGGGGGATCGGC
>Ga0105164_10001767_pt1 | contig 13656 bp, 9 predicted proteins | sample VDWuncwatermetaG_FD_89674 | JGI IMG/M metagenome (GOLD analysis project Ga0105164, IMG submission 89674) | Wastewater microbial communities from Netherlands to study Microbial Dark Matter (Phase II) - VDW unchlorinated drinking water | ecosystem: Environmental > Aquatic > Freshwater > Drinking...
ACTCCATAGGCCATGAGTAGTTGTGATGGAACTAAAATAAACCGAGAAGTTTACTGTCCACACTCCAGCTGAGACGTCAAAATCAGCTGAGTCGGGGACAGAAAGATAATCTCCGTTTCCGTCAAAGTAAACGGGATTGGTAGGAAGGGTAATATTTGCGTTTTGGGAGCCGAAGTGTCTTTGGGTCAAATCAAGAGTGGGGCTGCCTGAGATAGTCACCTCGTGACTGGAAAAGCTGGCGTCAACCCATTTTCCGGTGCGGATGGGTTTCAACAGTAAAGCGGTGTTCGAGTCGGCTTTGTGGGGAGAACTGGGAGGGGTGAAGTTACTGGTCCAGCGGGCGATGTCTTTGGAGATTCTAAACTCGTCGATGTAACCTGCAAAGTAATGAGAAGTCGCATACGCGGTGTGTACTGCGATGTCAAAAGTCCCTGTGTAATTCGCTGGTCGGTTAACGGATGATCCAGCCGCCACTTGTATTCCATTAACAAAGATATAATAGTTGTTGCCATTTTCAACGTATGCGACGTGCTGCCAATTATTTAAAGTTATCGTACCTGCGACTGACGCTATAGAGATTGTCGCAACACCTCCGCTATAGATATATAAATATATCGAGCCATCTGAATTAACCTGAAAAGCCATCCTATTGTTAGTGTCTGTCCCATTTCCACCAATAAATTGAAAACTACCCAAGGCTGTAGGATATACCCATGTATCAACCGTCCAAACGCCTCCCGAGAAATCAAAGTCAGGGCTATCGGGGATACTTACAAAATCATTTGAACCGTTAAAACGCATCGGGGAAGTCAAGAACCCGCCATCCGAATCATAATCGACCCTTGAGATCCAGGAATCGTATTCCGTGCTGGACGGATCTCTTCCTAAAATTCTCCGATAGTAGTCGTAGATGATGGGCGAGACTTCCTGTCTTAGGATTTCGTGCTGGAGGTTGCTTTGCTGGACGCTGAGCGCGGTGAAGGCGCTTTGGGCGTCTTCCTCGATCTTGTCGGTGAAAACCTCTACTTGCCTAATCAACGCGACATAGGCGTCGGACTCGGACGAGTAAACTTGGGTGAGAGCGCCTTCCACACTGTCTATTCCGCCTTGAATGTTGGATAAGGCGTCGGCTTTCTGGTTTCTTTGTTGTTTGCCTTTGACTTGTATCCCTGAGACGGTGTTGTATTGGCCCTGGATGTCTTGAAGTTGGATATTAAGAAGATCTTTTTGGGTCTGGGCCTGGGCGAAGATACTTTGGTAGACGAGATTTTTTTGTTTGGCAAGTTCAAGGAGTGAGCTCTCTCTTCCTTTTTCGATGCTGAGCTTTGATTTTTTGACTTCTTCCGGCAGTGCGTCTCTGGCGTTTTTAAGAGTGACTTTCTGGATATTGCCGTCATTGTCATAGGAGTATTCGATGAGGGTTCTTCCTTCCTCATCCAGGACTTTTTGGGGCTTGTTGTTACTGTCAAAAAGCGTGTAGGTGCCGTCGGGTTTCTTCTGGACTTCGAGGATACCGGAAGAAGAATATTCTTTTAAGGTCACCAAGGAAGAATCAAAAACCAGGTTACCTAAGGCTTCGTTCCAAGCGAGGAATCCCTGGGGGATCGGGAGGTTTATCTTGTCCTTCATTGGGGCTTGAACAAAAGAGGAGACCTTATTCTCCAAAGATTGAGCTGTGGCTTGAAAGTTTGCGGGATACCCTGAGAGAAGCTTATCTTGGGTGTCATAGCTTATGCTGCCTTTGGGGCCTTGGAATTGGTACCCTTGTGAATCTTGGGAGAAAGACATGAAGGATTGGTCGGCCAGTGTAAATTGAATCTCCCAGATGGCGGAGGAACCGCCTGTGTTTCCGCCTTCGTTGGCGAATGCAGCCGCATAGGCTACGGCCCTTACGGCGATGACATTGGAGAGACTCACTGCAAGGTTTGCAGGGTTAGCCGTATCGCCATAGGCTGTGGACGCGCCTCCGCCGCTGTTGTAATGATTCTCGGCAAGGTATGTTCCTGGAACGATAGACCAGACTCCTGTGCCTGCGTCTTGTATCTGGACATAACTTCCGGCCTGAGAGCCATTGTCGGTGCGGCCATTGGAGCTGGCGCTTGCGCTCATGCGGTAGGTGAGTCCCGTGATGTTTTGCGGGGTTTGGAAGGTGTGTTCTGAATAAAGGCTGGCTCCTAAGCCCCCGACCTGGGCGGTATTAAAGTTACCATCATAACTGTAAGGGCCGTTGGAGCCTCCGGTATAAGAGTGGGCTGTGTTTTGAAGGACTTCTTGGGGTGTAAGGACTCCCGGAAGCTTAAGCCCCTGGAGATTGGCGTTTGGATCGTATTTTAAAAGAGTGTTGTCGTCTTTTTTAATCCAGATAGTCTTTACACTTCCGTTTGTTGGGTCCAGATCATAGGTGTAGGTTAAAGTGCCTAGACTTGAGCTTTCGAGTTTTGCGAGTCTTTGATCAGTGAAGTAAAGATGGTTCCCCACGGTGTCTATCTCTTCTAAGATGCCTTGAGAACTGAAGACCTTCTTCGATCCATCGGGGAGTGTGACAGTGGCTTTCTTAAGACTTCCTCCTACAGTTTCAATGCCTGAAAGAATGGAATTATCGGCAAGGATTATTTGCGTCACCTTCCCGTCTTCATAGAAGGCCTTTGAATTGTCGGAGAGAGTCTTCTCGACGAGTTTTTCTTCAACGATCTCCTCGCCATCGGGATTGGTCCAGTAGGAGTAGGAATATTTTTCTCCTAGTTTTTCTAAGATAGCGAGTTTTTTGTCTTGGTTGTAGCTGCGTTTAATGTTTTCCTCATCGGTGACAATCGTATTGTTTTGATCGTAGCTGTAATTGTAGGTGTGAAGGACTCTGCCGAATCGGGTGACTTCTACTTCTTTTACCTTGGATGTTGGATCTTGGATGGTGGATGATGGATCGTAGTAGGTGTAAGCGGACAGGACGCTCGTGTCGTGGTTTAGGGAAGTCAGAAGCCGGCCGGCTTTGTAGGTTTTTGTGGACTTTTCTTCCAGGTCTTCTATTTGGGTGAATTCCTCGTTGTTGGAATTAAAAGAGTAGGAGTAGACAAATGTCGGGGTGCCGTCTTTTTGGATTGTTCTTATTTTGCCGTACTGATAATCCACTTCTAATTCATGCAGGTTTGTTTGGTCTTTGTGGATCAGGGAGCGTTGGATGTTGTTGTTTGCATCATAAAAGGTTTCCACATTGTCTTGGGTGAGCGTGTAGGAAAGGATATTTCCTTGGGTGTCCTTGGTGTAGTCAAAGACTTTGGGGGACTGGCTTGGGGTTTCGATGCTTAAGATTTCCTTATTTAAATAATTGATTGCCTCCCCGTTTTGGCGGATCATTTTCTTTAAGTTGTAAGCGCTGTCGTAGTACATCTTCGTGGGGGTTAGGGCATCGGGGATTTGAGTCATATTGAGCGTAGCTTCATATTCGGCCGGCGAGTCAGCGGTCTCCGGGGCAAACGTAAAATCATAGTGAAAGCCTTCAGGGGTCGTAAGCTTCGTGACCATGAGGTCATTTAGGATTTTATTGAAACCATAGATAAGAGTCGTTTCATCGGGCTCGGTGAGTTGGGCCAGTTTCCCGTTCTCGTAGACTCTTGTCTCGCCTTCCGGGGTAAGGATCGTGGCGTCAACCACCTCCCCTTTACCGTTAAACTTGGGGTTCGTCACTTTGGAGTGATCTTCGGTTTCGATATAGTCAATCGTCCCTTCCGGCGTGTAGTGAACAGTTGAGTCTCCGAGATCGATAGCTTCCAGCTTCCCTTCGGCGCTGTAGCTTGAGCGGACATCCCCTTGAATAATGTCGGAGCCGGTGATGTTTGATAGATCGCTCTCGGCGAAATTAAAAGAGGTTTCGTTCCCGTCTTTGTCGGTGGCTTTCTGAAGCAGGCCCTTGTCAAAGAGAAGCTTCGTGTCGTCCTGGGTGAGGATTTCCTTGAGCTGGTGGGCGGCGTCGTAGATTAAATATTTGAAGCGGATGAGACCATCCAAAAGGGCCTGGCCCGGCTTTTGGATCGGGAGGTTTTTTCTTTGAATCGAAAATACGGGCCTTGAAAGTGTAATGGGTTTTTGAACAAAAGAGACTGTGGGCTTGGTGAGGGTTAGGTCTTTCTTTGTGAAAGCAACGGGTGTTTGAGTGTAGTTGAAGTTTGGTTTTGCGAGACTTATCGGCCTTTGAGTGTAGTTAAAATCCTGCCAGAGGTTTGGAAGCAGGGGTTTTGTGGGACTTGAAGTCGGTTTAGAGAGTCCAAAGTCTGTGGAAGCGAAGCTTTGGTTCTCCATTAAATTCACAGAGCTTCTGTTAATCGTGGAAACGTCTTTCTTTCGGAACGTAAGCGGGGTCTGGACGAAATTAAAAGACCTTTGGGTGAGGCTTGAGAGGTTTGTTTGGATGAAAGAGACGTTTCTTCTGACAAAAGGTAGAGACGTTTGAGTGTATAAGAAACTTGGTTTTGAGAGTGTCAAAAGAATGGGCGCAAGAGTTTCGTTTTTGACGGTGTTGAGCTTATCTGTCAGGGCGGGGGCCTTAAGCGTGGAAGCCACCGGCGTCATAAGGTTTTTTAAGATCACACCATGCGCGTCAGCGTTGTCAACAACGCTTGAGAGCTTCGTCGCGACTTGCGAGGCGTCGGCGATGGCGTTCAAAGATGCGGTGGGAAGTAAATCTCTCACAGAGTTTTGCTCATAGACATAAAGATTGGCTTTAGAACCTTCCATCCTAAGTTCCGCCGTGTAGGCTTTAGTGGAGTCAAGACTCCCAGGCAGTGTGCTTTGGGCAGTGGTGGTTTTCCTTGTGCGGGAATTGTAGTCGGAAGTCTTTAGGGTCCAGATTCCTGACTGCCATGTGAAGCTTGAGGTTCTCGTAATATCCCCCACTTGAGCTTGAGTGGCGGTTAGGACCACTTTATTGGAAACGGAGGCCGAATTGAATTTAAAGTCCGTCCTTTGAACAGGGTTTTGGGGCTGATAGCTTTGAGTGGAATCGTAGATTGAAGTACTCTTTGTGAAAGAACCGCTGGAGGATGAGTCAAGCGTGGCTTGAGAGTTGTTGTATTTGACCTGAAACGTAGGATTCCAGTTACGGTTCGTGGTGTAGGCTGTGGGAGTTAATGGCCTTTGAGCCGATGCTTCATAGACGTAGATTGCGGCTCTGCCTGTCTCCCAGCGGATCTCTACGTTGTAGAGGATGTTCTTTTGAATGGTCATGTTTAAGGAGTTTGTGGCATTGCCGAAGGTCCAAGTGGAGCCTTGGCCTGGAACAAGATTTACTTTAAAGACTTTAGAGCCTGCCGTGGCCTGGGCTTGGGCAAAGGGATTAGGCGAGCCGTCGTCGGTGAACTTGACACTGAACTTAAGAGCGGGGTTGGTTGTGTTTCTTAGGCTCGTGGTTCCTTGAAAGGTGGTTTCGTTGTTGATAGTTTCTACAAGCTCTCTTTTCTGTGCGTTTAAGACCCCTGATGTGTTCTGGTATTCATAAAGAAAGGTCTGGCCGGATGAGCTTACTTCTTTCGCCCTGTAGCCTAAGGGCGAGCCTTCGGTAATATAGGTTGAGATAGTGCCTTGAGAGTCAGTGGATTTTAGAGCTTTCCCCGAAAGATCGTACTCGTAAGTGGTGCCCTGTGAGCTTGTGACGACCCGGTCCTGCGTGTAGGTGTAATTAGTCGTGATCCCTCCAACAATGGACTGCACAAGGCGCTTGTTCTGATAAACGAATCCCAAGCCGCCTGGATAGGTGTATTGGGCGTTGCTGATTTTATTGTTAGCGTCCCAGAGAATATTCTCAATCAACGGGCCGTTTGCCACTTTGATCTCTACAACCGAACCGTTTCGGTAGGTGTATTCATTTGAATTGTAGGTTAGAAGCGCGTTTTTTATCTTTCCGTCCGCGGCCCATTCGATGCCCGTGAGAAAGGCTCCTGAGGGATTTGAGAGCGTTACTCTTCCGATTTGATTATTGTCGTACGCAAACTGATTGCCGTCTTTATCTGTGAGCGTGGCCGCTTTTAAGGTGTTGTCAGGATTCCAGGAAAGGCCTCTTAAAACAACGCCGCTTGAAAGCCTGATCTGGGTAACCGTTCCGTTTTGGTAAGTCCACTGGGTTTGATTTTGGTCCGTTAAAAGAGCGTCTTTAATCCTATTCTGGGCATCCCATGAGATTCCGGTAAGGGTGTTTTGTCCAAAGACGATCCTTTGGACGTTGCCCTGGTCGTAAAAGTATTGGTTCTGCGAAGCGTCGACGAGTGTAAAGCTTTTTAAGGTGTTATCCGCGTTCCAAGTTATATCTCTTAGAGTGCATGTCTTTGTGGTATCCGAGGGATCCGGAAATTCTATCTTCGTGACCTTCCCGCCTTCATAGGTGAACTTCCCCCGGCTGTCGGTGAGGGTGGCATTTAAAATCTGTCCATCCGTCCCCCACTGGATTCCAGTTAGAATTCCTGCGTTAGTTCCGGAGAGATTGATTTGCTGAAGGGCGCCGTTTCTAAAAACGTATTCGTTGTTATTCGGATCAAAGACCGAACCGTCTTTGATAGAGTTGTTTGGGTTCCAGGTGATTTTCTGAATGGTTGAGTTATCGGGAAGCGTGATTTTGTTGACAACTGCGTTCTCGTAGAAGTACTGGGTGGCAAGGTTATTGACCGTCTGGATTAAAGTGGCTTTGTTCACACTGCCGTCGACATTCCAGACAATTCCTTGAACCAGGTAGCCACTCGGGAGTTTGGCCTGTGAGATTTGTCCTGAATCGAAATAAAGCTCCGTGCCCTGACTATCCACCACGGTGGCTTTCTTCAAAGTGCCGTCCAGGTTCCAAACGATATCCTTGATCGTGAAACTATCCGTGGGTGAAGCGGCGGGGACCTTGATTTGGGTAACAATGCCGTTTTGGTAAGTAAATTCTCTGTTTTGTGAGTCCTTTAAAAGAGCATTTTTTACTTTGTTTGTCGCTGAATCCCAAACAATCCCTGTGACCACAGATCCATCTGAGAGATTGATTTGATAAACCGAGTTGTTGTCGTAGAAGAACTTGTTTTGTTGGATATCGGTGAGGGTGGCTTTCTGGATTCGGCCTAGCGCGTTCCAAACAATATCTTCGAGGGTCTTTCCACTTGAGAGTTTGATCTTGGAGGTGGCACTGTTTTCAAAGTAGAACTCGTTCTGGGATAGGTCTACGAGAGTGGCTTTCTGGATTGTGTTGTTCGGGTTCCAAAGAATATCTTTTACGAATGGGCCTCCGGGCAAGTTTATTCTAGTGACTTGGCCGTTTTGAAGAATGAATACGTTTCCGGATGGGTCCGTAAGCTTCGCGTCTTTTAAGGTGTGGTCGGCATTCCATACGATCTGCTCGATAAGAAAGCTTCCGGCCAGTTTAATCTTGTAGATCGTTCCATCTTTAAAATAGGTCTCGTTGCCGGAAGGGTTGTAAAGCACGGCTTCTTTCAAGGTGTTGTTGGTGTTCCAAACAAGACCTCTCAGGCTTGAGTTATCCGAAAGAATGATCTCGGTCACGGAGCCATTGGAATATTTGAACTTCTTTCCGATTGTGTCGGTGAGCGTGAAGTTTTGAAGTGTGTTGGTTAAGCTCCACACAATGGCGTCTATCGTGGAGTTATCGGCGAGCTTAATTTGGACAATGCTGCCGGAGTCGTAGTAGAACTTGTTATTGTTTGAATCAGTGAAGGTGGCTTTCTTTAAAGTCCTGTCGGGGTTCCAGGTAATTTGCGTGAGTTTTGAGCCGTTCGAAAGATCGATCTCGTAAACGACTCCCGAGTCATAGAGATACCGGGTGTTTGCGGTATCCGTAAGGGCAAAGCTTTTGAGGCTATTGTCCGGGTTCCAGACAAGGCTTGTGAGAGCGGAGTTATCGGTGAGTCTTATCTGGGTAAAGATCTGGTTTTGATAGATCCATACATTGCCCTGGGGATCCGTGAGGGTGGCATCTTTTATTTTGTTGTCGGCGGTCCAGGAGACATTGGTGACGAGACTATTATCCGAAAGCCTGATCTGGGTAAAGACGCCCGTGTCGTAAAAGAATTGGTTATTTGAAGTATCGACGAGCGTGTATTTCTTAAGAGTGTTATCCGTGTTCCAAAGGATGTCTCTGACAATTGCGCCACTTGCGAGCGTGATCTGAGTGACTATGCCGCCGGAATAGGTCCATTGGTTATTCTGGGAGTCTGTGAGTACTCCATCCTTGAAAGAATTGTCAGGGTTCCAGACGATGTTTCTTAAGATTGAATTGTCCGACAGGGTGATCTGGGAAAGCGCCTGGTTTTGATAAAGAAATTTGTTGTTGGCCAAATCCGTAAGAGTGAGGTCCTTGAAGGAGTTGTCCGCGTTCCAGGTGATGCCTGTGAGAACGGAGCCGTTGGGAAGGGTGATCTGTTGGATCGCTCCTCCATTATATAGGTAGTTATTGCCCTGGGCGTCTTTGTATAGGGCCTGGGTAAGAACATTATTTACATCAAACTGAAAAGAGTCGAGTGAGGTGTTGTCCGGGAGAGTAACCGTTTTAAGAACTCCCGCATCGTCAAACACGAACTTGTTCAGATTGGGATCAATGAAGCTGTCCAGCGTGACTTTTAAATCTTGGCCCTGGAGAGTTTGTTTAAATAAAACTTCGGAGCCGTCGGGTTGGACGATTCTTTGGATAATGCCGCTTTGGTAGTAGGTTTTGTTGGCGGTTTGTTTGTCCAAAAGCTCTTTGAGTTTATTCTGACTATCATAGATGGCGTTGGCCTTTAAGGAGTCAAGAGTAGTTTGAGTGATGTGGCCTTCGGCATCCTTTATATAGGTATAGGTGGTTTCGGTGCCGTCCTTGGCGATGGTTTTCTGGATCTGGCCTTGGGTGTCATAGATCACTTGCGTGCCGTCCGGGGTTTGGTAACCAATGACCTTCCCTTGATCAAAAACCTGGATAGAGCCGTCTGGGAGTTTTAGATCTGCATTTATAATTTTTCCAGTTGGGTCTAACTGAATGTTCTTTAGGAGTGTCTTGCCATCATGGCTTTGGACTTCGGAGAGCTTGTCCCCTATGTATTTAAGGATGTCTCCGTTTTGGGTGGTGAGACTAAAGTTAAGGTTCTGCAGATCCTGGAGGGCGTTCTGCTGGTCTACAAGAGCCTGGCTTTGGGTTTGATTGGAGGAGAGCTTCTCGGTGGTTAATCCCGGCCTTCGGGTGTTGTCTTCCAGCTCAAAAGAAGCTTTGGCGTCTAAAAGCATCTGCCTTACGTCTTCGGCAAAGAGCACGTTAGTATATAGGAAGCTGAGAATGAGGCTTGAGGCGATGGACTTTATGAAAAATGTCTTGGATGGGTTTCTCATAAGCTTAAGATGAAGCTTACGTGAGATATTGTTATTTGTCAAGTATAATTTGATAAATAATCAAATTATTTAACCCGCCCGCCGACGCGAGGAAAATGACCCAGAAAGCGGAGTTATCGAGAAAGTACCAAAGGTAAAGACGATACTGCCGATACCAAGGAATTACACAAACTGAAGCACGCGGCCTTTTCTCTTAAGTTTTGCGAAGTGTACTTTCACGGCTATGTCATTCTTTACCCTAAAATATTTATGAATTGCGCAGGAGATACGATGCTGATGGAATATTCTGCTGGCAGGATTTTCAAGTCCATATCACCGCTGACCAGGTAATCTGAGTTCGAATTTATCGCGCAAAAGATAAACTTATCGTCAGAAGGATCCCTCGAGATTTTCCTGTGCGTTTTTTCATCAGGAATAATGTGACAAATCTCGGGAAAAATCGTATGCCAATCACGCTCAATGATGGGATCGACGCGCAGACTTATTTTATCTATGACGCGCAGGTATTCCTTGAGGATCGCAAACGTTATGCACGCCTGGATCCTGCCGGCAAGCCAAGCATCCACAATACGACCTGGAATCCCACCAAAAAAGATTCCGGATACAAGCACATTGGTGTCAAAAACCGCCCTCATCTAGATTCAGACCTTACCTGACGCGTAGCGTCTTTGATGTCCTGAGGTGTCAATCCAACCTTTTTGGCCCAGGCCCTGGATTCTTTGACCAGCTTTCTTGCCCGCTCCAATGCGGGTCTTTCAATCTTCTTTAAAATGACTGTGTCTTTGTCGCCCAAGACAATAAATTTCTCACCTTCCTTCAGATGAAGCTTTCGGCGTATCGCTTGCGGCAAAACCACTTGTCCTTTCGATGAGAGCTTTGTGACTTCGAGTTGTTCCATGGTACCCTCCATTCTTACTAGTAAGAATACCATATTCCAGAGCCGGAGTCAATTTTCCCCTCCTACACTACAAGACGCAGAGGGTGGCTATTTTCGTTCAGGAAATATCGAGATTTTTGCTATCGCCTAACGGTGCTTGCTGGGACTTATCTACCTTTAGAAGCGGCGGGGCGGGGTTTGGCTATTTTCTAACATTTGCTTCCTGCTCACAAAGGTATTTGGCCCAGGATATTCGTATAATTCTTTCACACGCTTGCTGGGTCCTCCCATTGAATCCCCCGCCTGATGAACATACATATCAATGGAAACTTTGTCGTTCTTTGCCCGCATCGAATTGATAATAGCTCTGTCATCTAAATATATCGTGGCCTTATGAGCCAGTCGCTTTCCGTCATTGATTAAAAATGCCAAGGTATACCAATCTTGATTACCGCCTGTATTTTCAATGATCATCACAGCCACGTCCTTTAACCCATCATGGTTAAAATCGCCAAACACATACCTATTATCATACTCAACCCTAAGCTCCCACTCTTCGTGCTCCCCATTAACTAAGGTTATATTTTTCTTATCAAGCGCATCATCGATATGATATGTCATGTTCCCAAAGATTTTGCCAGCCGCGTTATCTGAAACGCGCTTATGTAAGAAAGCGGCTACACCAAAAAGAATAATTAGAAGAGTGAAGATAAGTTTCAATCGCATATAAAAATGTGGTGATGATCCTTTGTGATCCAATGCCCATTAACGCACAATCCTTTTGATTTGCCGATTTTCTTATCCTTCGCTTTTTTGTCGGCCAATGATTTATCGGCAAATTCAGTTTCATTTTTAGGAACACCATCGACATATTGACGCGTTTCGCCGGCCTTAGCGGATGTATTTCCGGCCTGCTCCAAAAATTGCTGAACGTCATTCCAATTTGCGGGATCTTTTCCGGCTTCTTGGGCAAGGTATTGAGCCCGAGCTATCTGGCCTTCACCGTCATTATAAGCCGCAAGAACGAACTTCTTTCGCTCTAAAACATCCCTGACGGGACTCGTTGTTCTTCCCTCTGATAAAACCGACCGCTTACCGAATATTCGATCAAGGTCCTTCAAATATCTTGCGGCCGCGATAGAAGCATAGTCAATATCAAAACGCTGGTCATTCTTTTTGGAAACAACCAAACCATAACGTTCAGCAGTTTTCTTTTCCAGATGGAAATCACCAGCGGCGCCATTCATACCTCGAGTTCTTCTATTAATTCCAAAACTACTTTCTTGTCCGTAGATGGCTTCAAGGGTATTAACTGTGAGAACGTCTTTATTATCAAAATAACTTGAGGCATTCTCAAGAGCCTTGCGTGTATGCCCGGTTTCCCGCCCAAGCCATGTATCAACGTCAGAGGGCTGTCTCTTTGCCATGTTCCGTCTCCTTTTCAGTAATTTTAATATCCCTATAGGCCAACAAGTTAATGTAAATCGTAAGAAATGTCAAAGATGGGAGTGATAATACCGAGCTGTTTACACAAATTGAAGCACGCGGCCCTTTCTTTTAAGTTTTGCGAAGTGCACTTTCACGGCTATGTCGAGCATAAATAAAACCTTAAATAAAGTATCCACGGTCGTATTATTGCCGCCTTTTTCAATCTTACTTATAAGCTGTTGGGTGACTCCCAGCCGATCCGCCAATTCACATTGTGTAAATCCCATAGACTCCCTGATTTTAATCAGCTGAGATGCAAGGGCAATACGAGCGGCGCTTGCCTCAATTTCCGCTTGAAGCCTTGGGTTATTCTTAGTTTTGTTTTGATAGTATTCAGAAAATGGGACCAGTTTTTTCATAGAGTACCCCTAACATGATATTTGCTTCTTGATCTCAACAGCCTTCTCGATTTCCTTATCCGGAACTTTTCTGCCTTTTTTGAAAAATCCCGTAAGCAAAGTGAACTTGCTTCCATGCCTTCTATATAAGATCCTATGTTTCCTGGCCCTTAACTCAAAAATCCCGTCACGCAAATACTCAGAAAAAGGACGTCGTAAATCGGGCCCTATCATTTCCAGAGCCTTAACGGCCGTAAGGGCGCTTTTGTGATCGATCGGATTCAGAGAGTCTAAATAATCCGTGACTTCGGCCGTTTGCAATATCTCATACATAAGTATACCCTATAAAAATAGGAATTACAATCATTGGTTGTACAACTAATGATTGTTTTATTCGCTCAATATTCTCTCCACTTTTTGAATCAACGAATCCGTCAAGCTCATCAGCTCGGCCATTTGGGTAAAATGAGACTTGATCTCCTCCTCGCCGCAGGAATTCACCCAGGCCTCAAATGCGCTTTTGGTCTTTTTGCAGCAATCCATAAAGAAAACAGCCCGTTCCCTGGTTTCAGAATCCATGATTTCCCCCTCTTACACTACAAGTTATCCAACCCTTTAAGGTGTGTCAATAGATACATACCCTCGCCTGAGTGTTGTTTTAAGGTATGTTAAGGTAAAAATAAGGCTGTAAACATGACCGGTGAAAAGCTGAAACTCAAACAAACACTGGCCCGCAACATGAAAAAACACCGGGCCAGGCTTCACCTCACCCAGGAACAGGCCGCCGAGCGCGCTGACCTCACCGTCAAATACTGGCAGAGGCTCGAGATGGTGTCGCAATCCGACCTGCCCTCGCTTCCAGCGCTGATCAAACTCGCCAAGGCCTTAAACATCAAAATCCACCAGCTTTTTTTGTAATTGCGCCTTTAGCTTCTTATATTTCTTCCTCAGGCCCGGGATGAACTTAAGGTATTTGTGAAGCCCAGCGCGCGCCCAAGCGGCCGTCTTGACCGATTTCTCCCGTAAAACTTCTTCAGCCAGGCAAATGGCCATAAGCCGCAGCATGTTTTCACTCCCCCGCCCGCCCTCAAAGATCTCCCGTTCCGAAACCTCAAATTCAACGCAGATTCCCCGTAGGATTTCTCCGACAACAAAATGATAATAGGCGCGAGGGCCTGAAGGTTTGCGTTTTCTGGACATAAATGTCTTCTACTCTACAAGACGCAGAGGGTAGGGATTTTCGTTCAGGAAATATTAAGATTTTTGATATCTATTAATGACTAACGGGTAGGGGAAAGAGCGCTTTGGCAATACTCGCGGATTAACATAACGAAAATCTCTCCGAAGCTTTCGAGTTTTTTGGCGCCGACGCCGTAGATGTGAGCGAAGTCGGCGATGGACTGCGGGAGATAAATGCTCATTTCGATGAGCGATTTGTCCGAGAAAATAACGTAGGGCGGGACATTGGCCCGGTCGGACAGCTCTTTTCGTTTCTTGCGGAGAATCTCGAATAATTTTTCGTCGTACTCGCGCGAATCGATGGCTGGCCTCTTCTCCTGCTTGGGCTTGAGCCGCTCTACCGGTGGAAACCCGAATATCCTGGCTTCGCCCTTAATCACTTTG
>Ga0105164_10001768_pt1 | contig 13656 bp, 11 predicted proteins | sample VDWuncwatermetaG_FD_89674 | JGI IMG/M metagenome (GOLD analysis project Ga0105164, IMG submission 89674) | Wastewater microbial communities from Netherlands to study Microbial Dark Matter (Phase II) - VDW unchlorinated drinking water | ecosystem: Environmental > Aquatic > Freshwater > Drinking...
ATCTTCACACCGAGTTTTTTCGCGTACTCCGGGTCGAGCGCGTGCTCGGCGTCTATAAAAGCGCACACGCCGCCCTTCTTTTGCGCTTCGGCGACGACATGGAGGCAGAGCGTCGTTTTGCCCGAACTCTCCGGCCCGAAGACCTCGATGATGCGCCCGCGCGGCAAGCCGCCGATGCCGAGCGCCCAATCCACGCCGATCGAGCCGGTGGGGATGGCGTTGACGTCGACTTTCGGCGTATCGCCGAGTTTCATGATGGCCTCGTCGCCGAATTTCGTTTTGATCTGTGCGAGCGCTCGGGCGATATCGGCATCAGAGCCCTTGCCCGTCTCTTTGGGCGGAAGTTTTTCTTTCTTCTTTCCGAGCGGCATATACGGATCAAGTATCAGGTATCAAGCGTGGGGACTGGTGCAGTATATCGGAGTGAGTTCATTGCGCTACCGGAACTGTGGATGAGCTCGAAATGGTGGACGAGGCGCTGGCCTGGGGGCTCTGCCCGGCGGGAGTGTAGATGATCTCGATGTCCTTCTGCGTCGAGCGGCCGTACTGATCTTTTGCCTCGAGCCCGATCCTGTTGTAGCCGGCCGCCAGAACGTAGCTTTCGGCAAAGGCGCCATCTTTCGTCACGGGGATCGGTGCGCCGTTCATGGAAAGCGACGAGATGCGCTCCGCTTGGCCTTTGATCATCACGAATGGCTCGTGTACTTCGGAAACCGGCGTCGTGAGTATGATGGTCGGCCCCAACAGCACGCCGCGCGCTTCGAAGAGCGCGTACAGGGCGGCGATCACGAAAAAGACAGCGAGCGCCGCAATGGTGAGCCGGCTGTCGCGATAGGGAAGCATACGAGTCAGTTTTTAGTTTTTAGTTGTGGGTTGTTAGAAAAATAAAAACCGATACTCAAAACTAAAAACTCAAAACTACGAACTCGGCCCCTCATACCTCTTCGAACACGCTCGCACCTTCTGCATTACTTTCTCGTGTCGGCGGTGCGACACCAATAACCTCGCGCGGCTTGGCGCCGTCGCCCGGGCCGATGACGCCGCGCTCTTCGAGCAGGTCCATGAGCCGCGCCGCGCGGGCGTATCCGATGCCGAGTTTTCTCTGCAGGTAGGACGTCGAGGCCTTCCCGGCTTCGAGCACGGTCTGCTTGGCGTCCGGGTACAGCTCATCGCCTTCGTCATCACCGGCATGCATCGAAGAGAGGACCGCATCGATGCCGCCGGCTTTCCCCGCGTCGGCCTGCCCGGCCAGGGTGAAGTCGATCTCGCTCGCCAGCTGGCCTTCGGTATGCTTCGCCACGTACGCGACGACCTTTTTGACCTCCGATTCGGAAATGTATGCGGCTTGGATGCGCCGCGGCTTCGACATCTCGCCGGAGAGGAAGAGCATGTCGCCGGCGCCGAGCAGTTTTTCCGCGCCGCCCATGTCGAGGATGGTGCGCGAATCTATGCCGCTTGCGACCTGGAGCGCCACGCGCGCGGGGATGTTGGCCTTGATGAGGCCCGTGATGACTTTCACGCTCGGCCTTTGTGTGGAGAGTATCAAGTGAATGCCGACCGCCCGGCTCATCTGCGCGAGCCGCACGATGCCGGCTTCGAGTTCGCGCGGGTATGCCGACATGATGTCGGCCAATTCGTCAATGACGACGACGATGTAGGGCATCGCCTCGGGGAGCGGCGCGTCCGAGCCGCCGCCTTTCTGCTTCTCGAGCGCCGGACGGACGACGTTCTCGTGGTAGGAAAATATATCCCGCACAGCCTCCGCTTCGAGGATGTTGTAGCGCCGTTCCATTTCTTTAGCGAGCCATTTCAGCGCGAGTATCGCCTTTTTGGCGTCGGTGATGACCGGCGTCAGCAGATGCGGGATCGAATTGTAGAGCGTGAGCTCGACGCGCTTCGGATCGATCATGATGAAGCGCAGGCGCTCGGGGCCGCAACGGTACAGGAGGCTGACGACGAAATCGTGGATCGCGACGGATTTGCCCGCGCCGGTCGTGCCCGCTACCAGGAGGTGCGGCATGCGGGAGAGATCGGCAAAGTGCGCGTGCCCGGTTATGGAGCGGCCGAGCGCGACCACAAGCGGCCGGTCAGAGCCCGCGAAGCTCTCATCGCCGAGGAGCGGAGCGAGGCCGAGCGTCGTGCGCGCGATGTTGGGGACCTCGATGCCGACGAGCGATTTCCCGGGGATTGGCGCTTCGATCCGCACCGGAGAGGCGGCGAGCGCGAGCTCGAGGTTGCTCTGCAGGGCGACGATCTTGGAGAGCCGCACGCCTTCGGCCGGTTTCATCGCGTAGCGCGTCACGGTGGGGCCGATCGACGCTTCATCCATCTCGACCTGGATGCCGAAATTCTGGAGCGTGCGCTTGATGATGTTCATGTTCGCCTTGACGTCGCCCACTTCCGGCTTGCCCTTGTTCTTCGCGAGGATCGAAAGGGGCGGCGGCGTATAGGCGCTTCCCGTCGCCGCGATGATAGGGAACCCTGCCTGCGCAGGCAGGCCGCTTCCCGCCATTTCGGCGAACTGCCGCACCAATGGCTCCGCGCGAATGTGTCCCGCTGATTCCTCTTCGTCGAGGTCGGCGGCAGGCATCTCGGCAAGTCCGGTTTCTTCGATCGGCAGTCCAACGATCGCGCCCTCTCCGGCATCGGGCTCTTCTTTGCGCCAGAGCGAGCGCACGCTCCCGATCCCGGAAAAAAGATTTCCTAAATGGATGTTGAACGCGATGACCAAGCTTGCGATCGTGAACGCCGAGAGGAAGAGCGCCGTCGCCGCCGTGTCAAAACCGGCAACGAGCGGAGACGAGACCAAACTACCAACGACACCGCCTTTGCCGGGAAAGGCAAGATTGATGAGCCCGAGTCCGGAAAGGAGAAAGATTACTATACTGCCGACCTGAACCCAGCCGAACGCCCGTTCAAACGACCGGAAGACGACCGCCGCAAGCAGGATGAACGAGATCGGCAGGAGGGCATAGCCGATACCGAGAAGCGCCGTCAGAGCGCGGTGGGACGATCTGCCGATCTCTCCGCCGCCGCCTACTCCGGCGAGTATCAGAAAGCCGGCTATGGCGACAAAAAAAATCGCCCCGACACCCCGTGCCGCCTCGGCCGATATACGGGGCGCGTAGACTTCATCATCGTCGTACTGCCGCCCTCCTTTTTTTTGTTTGCCGTTTTTCCCGCCGCCGTTTTTTTTCATCCCGTTAGAAGCCATATCGAAGTGGATACTGTGATACCGGTAGAGCTCTGCGAGGAATGATCAGGGCTTCTAACGGGATTCACGGACCCATGATACCACGCCGTTATCCTTGCGCGGTTCGCTGACGACGTCCCCTTGTATTGCAGGGTCGTCCTATTGCGCATATCGCATGTCCTTTATATACTTTTTCAACGGACGCATTATCGAACATATATTGGACATATAAAGGACATCTTATGGACGATATAAAAGGCACGCACGTTAGTCTCTTATCAAGGTTCCTTGATTCTGCGGTGCGTACGGACCCGTTCGGAGAGAATCAATCAGGCAAGCGGATATACAAGAGAGGTGAGCGGCTTGCGGCGGCATTGTTTCTCCTTACAAAACATATTCCTCAAGACGAACCTCTGCGGACCGAGGTGCGCCGCAGTGCAACTGCGCTGCTTGCACAGCTTTTGTCTCTGCGTCACACCCTCCGAGCACCAGAGTCTTCAAATGCGAACGAATCTCAGGCAACGATCCGGCTCCTGATCTCTCTGCTTAAAATGCTGGTGTTCGCCGGGTTCATTTCATCGCAAAATGCCGAGTCCGCCTCCGAAGCTCTCGATGAGCTCGGGAATTTCATCATCGTCTCCCAACGTTCGACCCTCTCCGAACATGTGCTTTTTTCTCGCGAGGATTTGCTGAATGTCCGAGAGACGTATAAAGGACATCTAAAGGACATAAAGGACAAATCATTTATAAGGGACGGCGATGTAACGCCTGTAAAAATAACGCCTTCCGAACTCGGAGTACGTGTCAATAGAATTCTGGATGTACTGCGTGCAGGGGGCGATTTCAACATTCGCGATATTTCCTCAAATATGCCGGAATACAGCGAAAAAACGATACAGCGCGAGATCGCCGTTCTGGTAAAGCGTGGTGTAGTGCGGCGAGATGGTCTCAAGCGTTGGAGCAGGTATTCTATTGCGCAAAATTCATCTTGATGGTCTAACATCGAGCTTTGACGCTTTCGTGCACTAAAGCTGGTGAATACTCGATGAAAAGAGCGAAAGAACTGCTCCCGTCTTGCGTCAAAGCGATTGACTCTCGCAAGGTGTTGGGCTATTGTGCCCTGGCTTGCGCGTTGTGAAGGCGGCCCGATCAAGGCAATACAGGGCCTCTTTTTACGCACAAGTTATCCACAAAATGCGGAGTTGCGGTAGTCGCAATTCGGCGGCTTGCGTATATAATGGCGCTGATGATCCTTTATTGAAGGGATCATTCCGCAAAAGAGCCGCACTCTGCGCGCTCTCGGTTGCTCGTTGAAAACACAGCATATTGATACGAAACTGGCGGCGTGCGCGCCACCAGAGCAAAAACACTGTGAATGAAAAGCGTGCGCAAGTTCGATTTCGAGCGTGCGCAATACCACCGATAGACAGAGGCGTCCCTATTATGTCCGTATGTCTGAAATCCTCTTCCATTCTTGCTGCTACTCCGCTGATCCAAGACCGGTCATTAAAAAATTAGTCAGGTACAGGATCAGGGGCTAGCAAAATTATCAGTTCCCGCCCATTCTTCGGAATGAGCGGGACACAGCAACGCGTGTGCGTTCTCGTCGAAAGAACGCGTATGCGGCCCGCCACACGAACCTTGTTCGCGTGTCCGGGTCAAAGGTCACATAAAAAACTATGAGTAAAGCATTAGCAACAAAATATGTTGCGGCGGCGCTCTTGGCTGTAGCCTTGGTTCTCGGATTCTCATTGGCGTTCGCGCAGCCCGCGAAGGCCGACCAGCTTTCCGATCTCCAGGCGCAAGTCAATGCGCTTCTCGCACAAATCTCCGCTCTGCATGGTTCGAGTTCCGTCTCGACCGGCAGCGGCTGCCACACCTTCACGATGAACGAGAAACTCGGCTCGTCGGGAGGGGAAGTCATGTGGGTCCAGCAATTCCTCAATGGCCACGGCTTCACGATCGCGGCGACAGGCGCCGGCTCCGCCGGCAATGAGACGTCGCACTTTGGTGCATTAACCAAGGCGGCGGTCGTCAAGTTCCAGCAAGCCAACGCGGCGGCAATCCTCACGCCGCTCGGCCTCTCGCATGGCACGGGTAACTGGGCCGCGGCGACGCGCGCGCAGGCCAACGCGATGTGCGCAGGCACGGCGACGACCGGAACGACCGGAACGACGGGCACGACGGGCACGACGGGCACGACCCCGACCGGCGCCGGTATCTCCGTTTCGGCAGGCGTACAGCCGGCCAACTCGCTCGCTCCGCAAAGCGCGGCGCGCGTTCCGTTCACCACATTCACACTTACCAACAATTCCGGCTCGACGGTAACCATCACCGGCGTGCAGGTTCAGCGCACAGGATTCGCCAATGACGCGGCCTTCTCAGGCGTCGTCTTGGTAGACTCGGGCGGCCTCCAGGTCGGTGTCTCTCGCACCTTCGACGCCAACCATCAGGCGACGATTGGCGATACCTTCACTCTCGGCGCCGGCGCCTCGATGACCTTCACGGTCTCGGGCAACATGGCCTCATCGCTCTCGAGCTACACGGGCCAGGTCGCTTCGATCGACGTTATCGGTATCAACACGACGGTACCGGTATCGGGTTCGCTCCCGATCCGTGGCGCGTCGCAGACCTTGAACTCAACGCTTAGCATCGGCAGTGTTTCGACGGCTCTTTCCTCGTTCGACCCGAACGCGGCACAGACCAAGAACATCGGCGACACGGCCGTTAGATTCACGGGCATTCGCTTCACGGCGGGTTCTACGGAAGACGTCAAACTCTTCTCGGTCCGCTGGAGGATGAACGGCTCTGCGGCCCCGACCGACTTGGCCAACCTCGTCACGGTGGTCAACGGCACGTCGTACCCGACGGTTCTCTCGAACGACGGCAGGTACCTCACCTCGACGTTCCCCGGAGGCCTCCTCATGAAGGAGGGCTTCTCGGCGGACGTGTACATCCAAGGCGATATCGTCGGCACCAACGCGGCCGGCCGTGTCGCAGAATTCGATCTCGACAAGCTCGCAGACGTCTACGTCGTGGGCCAGACTTACGGCTACGGCATCACGCCGACCTTGAACGGGTCGTGCGCCGCGCTCTCAACGGCCTCGACGCACGCGACCTGTCTGAGCACCGCCGCTGCGGCGCTTCAGCCGTGGCTCCAGGGCTCGACGGCCTCGATTAACGGCGGCACGGTCACGACGATCAGCAACGCGACGGAAGTCGCCGCGCAGAACATCGCGATCAGCGTCCCGAACCAGCCCTTGGGCGGATTCGCCACCAACTTCATCGGCGAGCCGGTCTCGGTGCAGACGATGGTGTTCGACGTCGCGACGACATCCAACAGCTGTACATCCAACTGTCTCCTGACAAACGTCTCGATCGTTGACTCCAACGGCGCAGTCGTAGCAGGCCCAGTCAATGCGGCCTTCGTCTCGAATGTTGCGCCTCAAAAATTGACGTTCAGCAACACGGTCACCTTCCCGACGGGCAGGCACGTGTACACCTTGAAGGGCACGGTCGGCTCGGGCGAGGCCAACGGCCAGACGTACGTCGTCTCGACCACACCGTCGAGCTCGAGCTACTGGTCCAACATTACCGGCCAGCAGACGGGCAATACGGTATCGCTCTCCGGCGTCGGTTTGTTCCAAATGAACACGATGACGGTGAGAGGCGCGGCCCTTACGATTGCGATGGGTACGACGCCAGCGGCCCAGACCATCGTCGCGGGCGGCCAGAACGTCTTGATGGGCAATGTCCAGCTCGATGCATCGCAATCGGGTGAAAACGTCCGTATCAATTCGCTCAAGCTCTACCTGCACCAGAAGTTCATCGCGGCGAGCAGCGCCTCGACGAACATCTCGGCCTGTACGCTGTACGATGCCAACGGCAACGCGCTCAACTACGGCTCCAACATCGTCAACTCGTTCACGACCGAAGCGACGACGACCGTAGGCACGAACCCGAAGACCTTCTCGCTCAACAATTCTCTGACGGTTACGAAGGGCCTCGTGACGACGCTCGCGCTCAAGTGCAACATCTCGAGCTCGGCGACGGCCAACGATGCGTACACCTTCGGCGTCATCTCGTCTGACACGGTCACCTTCACGGGCGCCACATCGGGCACCTCGGCCAACGCGACGATCAATACGTCGTCCGCAGGCGTGCAAACAATCGCCTCGGCTGGCTCGGTCACTGTCGGCACCGATCCGTCATCCCCGTCCTACACCATCGGCGCGGCCAGTATGACCGGTGTCGTCGCAGGCGTGGCCAAGTTCCGTCCGTCCAACGAGGCGGTCAACCTGACCAAGGTTGGCTTGACCTTGACGAACGGCACGTACTCGGGCCCCTCGGGCGCGCAGGATCTCGTCACCGCCTACCTCTACAGCGGCTCGACGCTTCTCGGCACCGCGACCTTCACCGGCAACGCGACGACCGCAACCTCGACGCTGACCCAGCCGTTCAGCCTGCCGAAGGACGTAGATACCCTCGTCACGATGAAAGTTGACCTGCAGGGCATCTGCGCTTCGTGCTCGGGTACGGAAGGCGACAACATCAAAGTTGACGTCTCCGACTTCGAGGGTTCGGGCGCTTCGAGCGGTTCGACGATCCGCGGCGGCCAGAGCTCCGGCCTCACGGGAGTCGCCGGTCTGCGGCTGTTCAAGACCTATCCGACCCTCGCGCAGGGCACGCTCTCGAACACCTCAGGATCGCTCTCGACCGGCAAGTTCATCCGCTTCTCGGTGACGGCCAATTCCGCCGGCAACGTGGGCATCTCCCAGTTCGACTTCAAGATCTCGACGTCCTCAGGCGTCACGTTCACGAACCTCGGACTCTTCGGCTACACCGATTCCGCCTACTCGGTCCCGATCTCCGGTCAGGGCACGAGCGGCCAGATCGGCAGTACCGTATCGTCTACCTCGACGACGGTCACGACCCTGCCGTTCGCGATCACGAACAGCGCCACGCCGATCGAAGTCCCGGCTGGTCAGACCTACTACTTCGAGCTCCGCGGCACGACAGCCGGCGGAACCACTGGCTCCTCGATCACCACGACACTCCAGGGTGACGCGAGCATAGCCAATACCATGGTCTCGACCACGACGGCTGCAGGCAATTCCGGCTACAACTTCGCCTGGTCCCCGAACGCGACGACGACTTCGACCGGCCCGACGAACGACTGGACTAACGGCTACGGCGTAGTCGGCCTGCCTTCCGGCGGCTTCTCTCAGGCGATCACCCAGTAATTCTCTGGCTGATCTCCCGCTCATGGCGACAACGTGAGCGCACGCATCAAGCCCCAGTTCTCGCGAACTGGGGCTTTTTGCATTCGCGGCAGATACGCGATATTCTATGAACGACATGAACCCGCGGAATCGGAACATGCTCATTGTCATCGCTTTGCTTGCGGTCGCCGGCATCCTCGGCTACGTTTCGTGGGAAGAACACGGCACTAGTGTCCCACCGTATGCTTCCTCCACGCCCGCCTCTATCGCGACGACGACGCACATAGCTTCTTCCGGCACGCCGCCGACGACAGTCGGGCGCCCTGCGCCCACTCCTGCCGCACGCATGCCAAGCTTGGACGCTCTGCTCGCCCTTGGTTTGAAAAACAAGCAGGCGGGGGATTATGCAGGAGCGGCCGCCGCATGGCAGAGGGCCTCCGCGCTCTATCCCGCAAACATCGTGTCGTTCAACAATCTCGGCGATCTATACATGAATTTTCTCCCCAACTATCCCGCCGCCGAATCCAACTACCTCCGAGAGATCACTAATCTGCCTGTCGATATCAACGCATATCGGGCGCTCTTCGAACTCTACACATACCATTACAAACAGGGGACTCCCGCAGCCGAGGACATCCTCAAGAAAGGGGCAGCGGCCAATCCGAAAGCGTACGATCTGCAGGTGTTGCTTGCGCGCTATTACCGCGACTCGGGCCGCACGGCAAATGCGCGGGCGATGTATGAGGCCGCGGCCGCCAACGCCAGAGCGCAGGGCCTCACAGAGCTCGCCGCGCAAATCCAACAGGAAGAATCATCATTCTAAGCGCGTGCGGTGCGGTACAATTTGAAGTATGAAAACCTGGCCAGGAACTGGTGTGATCCGTCGGAACGTCGTGATCGCGACCATCCTCGTGGGCATCGGGGCGTTCGGTACGGGCTGGATCGTGCGTGGCGCGCACGATCATATCGTGCCTGCAAAATCACTGCGGCTCGGCGGGTACCAGTTCATAGATCCCTTGCTCGCGTGCAACATCAATAACTCGAACGTTTTTCAGAAAGACATGGCATTGAACGGGCAGATACAATCGCTCATCGATGCGCACACGAACGCCGGCGATATAAGCAAAGCTTCGGTGTATTTCGTTAACACATCCAACGGCTCGTGGATCAATGTCTACGGCAATGAGGCCTACTATCCGTCGAGCCTCGGCAAAGTGCCCATCATGATCGCCTACTACGAATTCGCCCAGAGCGATCCGTCGATCCTCAACAAAGAGATTACGTATCCGGTGGGCAGCACCGATCTCAACCAAGAGCAGGGTATCAAGCCGGCAAAATCGATCGTCCCGGGCGAGACGTACACGGTCGGAGAACTCATCGGATACATGATCAAGTATTCCGACAACAACGCCTCACAGCTCCTCTACGGCGACATCGACCGCAATCTTTTGAACCACGTATACGGCGATCTCGGCATCCCCGTCAAGGAGGACGCGACTCTGGAAGATCTTGATTTTATCAAAACCCAGCAGGTCGCGACGCTCTTCCGCATTTTGTACAACGCCACGTACATCTCGCGCGACTATTCCGAGCAGGCACTTCGCCTTTTGAGCCAAACGAGTTTCACCGAAGGCATTGTCGCCGGCGTCCCTCATCAGACCGTCGTTTCCCACAAGCTTGGGCTCGTCGAGATCGCGCCGGGCGGTGTCGTGAGCCAGCACGAACTGCACGATTGCGGCATCGTGTACGCCAAAAATCCGTACCTCTTGTGCGTCATGACGCGCGGCTCCGCTGATCTCCAGAAACTTGAATCCATCATCGCGCAGATATCAAAAATCGCGTACGACCACGTCAACAGCCAATAACGTATGCAACAATCGCCGACCAGCTCGTTCTTGAAATTCCTCACCGGCTTTATGGTGTTCATCTCTCTTTCTTTCGGCATCACGTATGCCGTCAATTCCTACACCATTTCGCAAACGAAGCTCCAAGCCGCCGCCGCGGCGCAGACGGCGCTGTTCGGACACGATTGACTTTCATTTCGAGGTCCTGTACGTTGATGCGCACAAGGCCGGAGAAAGCGGGTCCCTGAGCAACGTCGAAGGGTTCAAGCGTCAGCGCCTGCCGAGGTCGAATCCGCCGGAGTGCGGACCAGGTGCCTTGTCGTTAGCAATCTATTTTTTGACAATGGCAAAAACAAGAAAACAGAAAGAGGATGCAGTGAACAAGCTCGAGGGCGTGCTGAAGGGCGCCACGTCCGTCTTCGTCGGGTTCACCGGCGTGTCGGTCGGGCAGGAATCCAAACTGCGCCGCGCACTGCGGAGCGAGGGGTTGGGCTATTTCGTGGCTAAGAAAACTCTCATCCGACGCGCGTTGCAAAACCTCGGGCACGCGCATGACGTCCCTTTGCAGGGCGAAGTGGCGGTCGCGTACACGGCGGCGAGCACGGATTCGACAGGCTCACCGCAAGCCGATGCGACCGCGCCGGCCCAGCGCGTGCATGCGTTCGGCAAAGAATTCGGCGAAGGCAAGCTCTCCATCCTCGGCGGCATCTTCGAGGGCAAGGTGGTGGATTCGGCGATGATGCAGGAGATCGCGACCATTCCCGCGCTTCCGACACTGCGCGCGATGTTCGCGCAGGTGATCAATTCGCCGCGACGGCGTCTTGCGATCGCGTTCAGCGAAGTGGCGAAGACAAAGACAGTATAAAATTATTAACTCAACATTATTCCTATGAATTCAGAACAAATTATCGAAGCAGTGGAAAAGATGACGGTACTTGAGCTCAACGCGCTCGTCAAAGCGATCGAAGAAAAGTGGGGCGTCTCGGCTGTCGCCGTTGCAACGCCCGCCCAAAGCGGGCCCGCCTCGGGCGGGGACGAGAAGGCAGAGTTCGACGTGGAGCTCACCGCGATGGGCGACCAAAAGATCGCCGTCATCAAGGTCGTGAAGGAAGCGCTCGCGCTGGGCCTCGCGGAAGCGAAAGCAACGGTGGAGAGCGCGCCTGTCATGATGAAACAGGGCGTGAAAAAGGAGCAGGCGGAAGAGTGGAAGAAGAAAATCGAAGCCGCGGGCGGCAAAGTGACTCTCAAGTAATGTCGCAGGTGCACCTCTCTCTCGGTTCGAATCTCGGAGATCGTGCCGACAACATCAGGCGTGCGCACGCTCTGCTCCCGCCCGCTGTTGCTGTGCAAAAAACTTCTCGTCTGTATGAAAGTGAGCCGATGTATGAAACAAACCAGCCGCTCTTCTACAATGTCGTTATCAAAGGAACGACCAGTCTCTCTCCGAGAGATCTTTTTCGCCACGTGAAATCGATCGAGCAGCAACTCGGCCGTGCCGAGAGGCCGCGCAATGCGCCGCGCGAGATCGACATTGATATCCTTTTCTACGATGATCTCGTGCTCGATACGCCCGAGCTCACCATTCCACACCCGCGTCTGCATGAGCGGCCGTTCGTCCTCGTTCCGCTTCAAGAGATTGATCCGTATGGTATGCATCCGGTATTGAAACGGCCGGTTATTGATCTGTGGGATGAACTTGGCAGTCGCAACCTCCTCGCGTGGGAAGCCGACGAGCAATTATGAAAAACCATCAAGGAAATCATCAAGGCGACGCCTTGCTGGTTTTTCATCGTCCCGAGATCGTCGGCGTGGTGAACATCACCGCGGATTCGTTTTCCGACGGCGGCCGGTTTCTCGATGCTGACAAAGCGATCGCGCACGCGGAAAAACTTCTCGCCGACGGGGCCGATATCCTCGACCTCGGCGCGGCGGCGAGTAATCCGCACGCCGAACATGTGCCGGCCGCAACAGAGATCGAACGGCTGGCTCCCGTCGTCGCGCACCTAAAAAAGCGGAAGGCACGCATTTCGATCGATACGACCAAACGAGACGTCCAGCGCTGGGCGCTCGGGCAAGGCGTCGAATTCCTCAACGACATCCGCGGCTTTCCCGATGAGTCGCTCTATCCGGAGCTTGTTCGTTCATCCGCCAAACTGATTACCATGCATATGATGTCCGACACGGACAAAGCCATGCGACGATCCAAACAGCCGCGCGAAGTTTTTCATTCGATCCGCGCTTTTTTTAATGCCCGTTTGGAACGATTGCACAATGCCGGCGTCTCACGCGAGCGCATCGTCATCGATCCCGGCATGGGATTTTTCCTCGCGGGCAACCCGGAGCCGAGCCTTGCGGTCTTGGCGCATCTGCGCGAATTAAAACAAGAACTCGGATTTCCCGTGATGATCGGCGTCTCGCGCAAATCATTCTTGAAGAACCTCAGCGCCGAAAAAAACGCCGACATCCAGACTCGCACGCTCGCGGCGGAATTGTTCGCGGCTCTGCAGGGTGTTGACTACATCCGGACGCACGAAACGACCCCGTTGCGTGAAGCTCTGCTCACGCTTGACAAGATTCGGCATGAGGCAGGCCTCCGTTGGAGGTTCCTAGAGCATGTTTGAAAACCCCGCGGCGCGGAACATTCCCGCGACGAGGACTTTGTTCGAGCGAAGCGAGCGCCGCAGGCGCGGGATGTTTTGCGGCGCGTGAATGTGGATTTTCAAACATGCTCTAGATACAAATCGCAGGATACAGGACGTTCCCGCTTGCCATTTTCCTTTGCGCCTCTGACGGGGTAGAATCGCCCTGATGGCCGACTTTCTCGCGCAATTGATGGGGGATGCCGCACGCGCCAAACTCCTGCGGGTGTTCGTGTTCAGCGAGGGCCGCGCGCTGACGCTTGCCGATGCGGCGAAGAAAGCGGGCATTACCGCGCGCGCGGCGGCAGGCCCGCTCACATTGCTTGAGCAGACGGGGATCCTGAAACGCGGGAACCTTTCGATCATGCTCAAGAACAATCCAAGGCGCACGATCGCCGCGGGGAAGCAGAAGATCGCCGCGTGGGTCGTTGACCCCGATTTCAAGCACACCCGGGCGCTCTCGGCGTTCGTGCATGAGGTCTCGCCGATCCAGCACCAGGCCATCATGGGAGCATTGCGGCGCGGCGGCAAGCTCGCGGCGGTCATTCTCTCGGGTCATTTTATGGGCGATCCGTCGCGCCCGGCCGATCTCGTCATCGCGGCCGATTCGGTCAACGAGCGCCGGCTTGACGAGGCGATACGCGAATTGGAGCCGGCATTCGGCCGCGAGATCCGCTACGCCGCTTTCTCCATCCCCGAATTCCGCTACCGCCTCACCATCCAGGACCGCCTGATCCGCGATACGCTCGATTTTCCGC
>Ga0105164_10001769_pt1 | contig 13655 bp, 13 predicted proteins | sample VDWuncwatermetaG_FD_89674 | JGI IMG/M metagenome (GOLD analysis project Ga0105164, IMG submission 89674) | Wastewater microbial communities from Netherlands to study Microbial Dark Matter (Phase II) - VDW unchlorinated drinking water | ecosystem: Environmental > Aquatic > Freshwater > Drinking...
ACCTACGGCAAGGGAAATATTAAAAAATTAAATGGCCCGGCAATTAAAATCGAATTTTCTCATCGTGAAAAAAGAGCAAGGCTAAATTTAAAACTAAGTGACAAACTGATTAAAAAATTACAACAGGCTAAGACGCACCAACAATCAGAATTATTAGCAGAGGAATTGTATAGGGCTAATTTTAAAGAACTTTTTAGCTTACAACTTAAAACTTATCTGCCTGCCGGCAGGCAGGCGACTGGAGATTAAGATGGCACTATCAGGATTGGATATTTACAAGTTATTACCAAAGACTAATTGCCGTAAATGTGGTTTTGCCACTTGTCTGGCTTTTGCCATGCAACTGGCAAAGAAAGTAGTCTCTATTGATAAATGTCCTTATTTAAGCGAGCAAGCCAAGCAACTGCTGGAAGCCTCTAGTCAGCCACCGATAAAACTGGTGACTATTGGTTCAGGCGAAAATAGGCTGGAAGTCGGTAATGAGACGGTAATGTTCCGTCACGAGGAGAAATTTCATCATCCTTGCGGTATCGGCTTTATTATAGAAGATAATTTATCGGAAAAAGAGATCAAGGAAAAGATCGGCCGGATCAATGAATTAAAATTTGAGCGCGTAGGGCAAAAATTAGAGGTGAATCTAGTCGCAGTCAGGCAGAATGCGGGTAAAGAAAAATTTATTCAAACTCTAAAATTAATTGCGCAAACTTCTGATTTTGGCCTGGTATTAATGAGTGATGATTTATCCGCTTTAAAAGCCGCGCTGGAGCAGTTTAAAGAGAAAAAACCGCTTATTTTCCATGCCACTAAAGAAAATCTTACTGGTTTTGTCGCACTTGCCAAGGAATATGCAGTGCCTTTAGTAATTTCCGCTCCAGATTTAGAAACAGTTTCAAATCTCACGAAGCAAGCAAATGAAGCGGGAGTAAGTGATCTTATCATCGATACCGGGAAAAAACCGATTAAGGATAAAATTTGGGAATTTACCCAGATAAGAAGACAGGCCTTAAAGAAATCAAATCGCAGCCTGGGTTTTTCGGTCTTGGCAATTATCGATCAAGCTGATCCTTATGAGGAGGCAATAGAAGCTGCGACCTATATTTCAAAATATGCCGGCATTGTGTTGATGAAGGGGATCGAGTCATGGCAGATCTTATCATTGCTTACCCTCAGGCAGAATATTTTTACCGATCCGCAAAAGCCTTTACAGATTGAGCCTAAAGTTTATCCTGTGGGGCAGGCAAATGAGAAATCACCGGTATTGGTGACGACCAATTTTTCTCTAAGTTATTATACGGTGTTAGGAGAGGTTGAAGCGAGCAAAATTCCTTCTTATATTGTCTCTATTGATACCGAAGGGATGTCCGTGTTAACTGCTTGGGCAGCGGAAAAATTTACCCCGGATAAAATCGCTGATTCTTTAACTAAATTTGGCGTTAAAGAAATGGTTACACACAAAAAATTAATTATTCCCGGATACGTGGCTGTGATGTCCGGAGAATTAGAGGAAAAAAGCGGTTGGGAGATCATCGTTGGCCCCAAAGAAGCCGCCGGCATACCGTCATTCTTGAAAAAGTTATAGAGAATTATTTTGTTGTGTGCATTTGCTCGCGCACGGAAATTTTTTGCCGTGCACTACGGTTTACGCCTCACTTTCGGGCAGTATGCTCACGCAGGTCAACGCGACCTCTCGTTCGGCGTAAAACCTTGTGCACTTTTGCCAAAAATTTTCTAATGTGCGTTCACAAACGCCCACAGCAAAATTCACAAATTATAACCTATTATGGAAAAATTTAAGGTAACATTTTATCCGGATAATAAGACAATCGAGGTTGAGAAAGATAAGACTATTCTCACCGCGGCGATTTCCTGTGGTGTGTATATTAATTCTGCCTGTGGCGGAGACGGAGTCTGCGGAAAATGTAAAGTAAAGGTAAAGAATGGCAAGGTAATCACTCAGCCAAATGCTGTGTTAAGCTTGGATGAGAAGAGGGAACATATTTATCTAGCTTGCCTTACTACTATTCATAGCGATTTAGAAGTGGAAGTTCCTGCGCAGTCGCGCCTGGATTTTGAAAAATCTCCCCTTTATTCTCAGTCTGAAGAGATCGAATCAACTATCGCTACGGTAGAAGAAAGGTTAGAATATTCTCCATTGGTAAGAAAAATTTATTTAGAATTGAGTAAGCCTAGCCCCGAAGATAATATTAGTGACTTGGAAAGGTTGTATCAGGCAATTCTTTCTGTGTCCGATTCTAATTTCAACAAAGATACTAAATTCAATTTTCTCCAGACCGGATTGGCAAATATCAAGCAGTTAGGAGAATTATTACGTGATTCTGACTGGAAAATCACAGTTACGCTCGGGGTTAGAAATGGCGCAACGGAAATTATTATGATTGAACCCGGGGATACCTCCGGAAGAAATTTTGGATTTTGTTTTGATATCGGGACCACGACTATCTCCGGGCAATTAATCGATCTTGAATCTAAGCGGGTTTTAGGCACAAAGGCCAGCTATAACAAACAAGCTACCTTTGGCAGTGACGTGATTACGCGTATAATTTACGCCCAGGCAGAAGGAGGCCTCGAGGAATTACATAAAGCAGTGATTGATACCATGGATCAGATGATCCGTGAGCTGATTGAAGAAAACAAGGTGGATCTTAATGATGTTACCGCGCTTTTGTGTGCGGGCAATACCACGATGATGCATTTATTATTGGGAATAGACCCTACTTATATCCGTCGCCAGCCCTATGTTCCCACGGCGAATTTTGTTCCTACGTTGCGTGCAGCTGAGGCAGGAATAAACATTAATCCGCGCGGGCTTTTATTTTGTTTACCCGGGATATCTAGTTATGTCGGAGGAGATACTACTGCAGGGGTACTTTCCAGCGGCCTGAATACAGAAAAAGACTTATGTCTTTTAATTGATATCGGCACTAACGGAGAAATTGTTTTGGGTAATGATGAATTCCTTATTGCCTGTGCTGCTTCTGCGGGGCCTGCATTTGAGGGCAGCGGTGTAGGTTGCGGGATGCGTGCCAGCCATGGCGCAATCCAAAAGGTAAAAATTGAGCAGAAGGATTTTAAAATAATATATACCACAATTGCAGGGACAAAACCCCGCGGTATCTGCGGCTCAGGATATATAGATATTATTGCAGAAATGTTGCGTTTAGGAATCCTTGATAAAGATGGAAAAATTAAGCCAGTAGAACACCGGCGTTTTCGTGAAACAGAGACTGGCCGAGAATTTATAATTGCTTTTCAAGAAGAAGCTGATTCCATAGGCGATATTGTGATCAGTGAAGCTGATATTGAAAATTTAAAGCGTGCGAAGGCGGCAATTTATGCGGCAACCTCGATTCTCCTTAGGTGGATGAATTTTAATTTTTCCCAGATAAAAAAGATTTTTATTGCCGGTGGCTTTGGGACATATCTAAACGCGGAAAATGCCGTGAGAATTGGTTTATTGCCGGATGTAGAAAGATCTAGGTTGATCTTTATTGGTAATAGCGCTTTAGCCGGTGCGCGCCAGTCATTTTTATCTTATGGCGCGATGAAAGAAGCGCAAGATATAGCCCACAAAATGACTTATATGGATCTATCATTAGAAAATGAGTATATGGATGAATATATGGCGGCGTTATTTTTTCCGCATACAGATTTGAACAAATTTCCGAGTGTGAAAATATAAAATGGGACATGTAATTGCAGTTGCAGGTAAAGGCGGAACAGGTAAAACCACGGTTGCTGCGTTGATTACTAGGCTGCTAAAAGAGAAGAAGTGTGGTTCTGTACTAGCTATCGACGCTGATCCTAATAGCAACCTGGCAGAGGTCCTAGGCAGCCAGGTAAAACAAACTATCGGTACCATGCTTGATGAAGTTGCGAAGCATCCGGATCAGATTCCTTCAGGAATGACCAAAGATAGGTTTATTGAATATCAGGTTCAGACGATTATTTCCGAGGCGGAAGGTTTTGATCTTTTAACTATGGGTAAGCCCGAAGGGCCAGGATGTTATTGTTATGTGAATAATGTTTTAAGGAATGTTTTAGCTAAGTTGATTAAAGATTATGATTATATAATTATTGACAATGAGGCCGGGCTAGAGCATCTTTCCCGGCGCACTACCAGGCAGGCAGATGCCTTAGTAATAATTTCAGATGCCACACCAATAGGTTTAAAAGCTGCGAAAAGAATCAATAGTTTAGTTCAAGAGCTAGAGATAAAAATAAAAAATAAATTTTTGCTGATTAACCGTTACGATAAAGCTATGGAGGAAGAAAGGATCGCCGGGATGGAGTTGGATTTTCTTGGGGTCATTCCTAGCGACGAAGAAATTACTAAAATTAGTTTAAACGGCAATTCCCTAATGAAACTAAATCAAGATGCGATCAGTATCAGTACCTTGTGTAAGATTGGAGAAAAAATATGGCAGCAGAATTAATGTTGGAGAAATGGTCAGGAGAGGTCGCAGTGGTAAATATCGGCGCTACTAAGCAGGAGGGCGGCAGCCGGGCAAAAACTCTAAAGGTTGGCGGGCAAGCAACCCTGCCATTTCTTTTTGCGGAAGGTGCTATCCCTTATAAACCAGTGGTTGCTTTTGAGGTTTGGGATACGCCACCGATTGATTGGCCCTCAGGTTTAATCGATTCTTATAAAGATGCAATTAGAGACCCTTTAGTTTGGGCAGAAAAATGTGCCAAAGAATTTAAAGCGGACCTGCTTTGCCTGAAGCTTACCGGTGCGCATCCTGATTTTGGCAATAGAACTGCTGATGAGGAAGCGAAATTGGTAAAAGAGTTATTAAAGAAAGTTGACCTACCTTTGATTATTTCCGGGTGCGGTGATGATATCAAGGACAACCAAGTCTTGCCGGCGGTTTGCGAGGCAGCAAAAGGAGAGCGCTGTTTAATTGGAAGCGCGGTTCAGGATAATTATAAAACCCTAGCTGCTGCAGTTTTAGCTGATGGGCATAATATTATCGCGGAATCGCCGATAGATATTAATATTGCCAAACAATTAAATATTTTGATTTCTGATATGGGGTTGCCGTTAGAACGGATCGTGATTAATCCGACAATTGGCGCCCTGGGCTATGGCTTAGAGTATGCTTATTCGATCATGGAGCGTGCCAGATTAGCAGCTTTGGCCGGTGACAAAACTTTAGCCTGTCCTTTTATTTGTTTTGTTGCCCAGGAATCTTGGCGGGCAAAAGAAGCAAAAACTGATTTAGAGCATGGGGTTTGTTGGGAAATTATCACTGCAACTGCCTTGATTCAATCCGGAGCGGATATTTTAGTCATGCGCCACCCGCAGGCAATTGAGAAGGTGAGAAAATATATCGATCATTTATTCGGGCACCCGACTTTATAGGCACCTCAACATAAAGGATTGTTGAGTGTCCCGTTTTCTGCGGGAATAAGTCGGTGTGTATCTCTATGCAAACACCCCGCGCTTAAGAGGAATTGCGCGGGTGTGCCCTTGTGGGCAAGGAGAATAATGTTTATTATCGGCGAGTTAATCAACGGTATGTATCAGAATATCAGTAAGGCAATTAAAGATAAGGATAAGTTAGTGATACAAAAATGCGCCAAAGAACAGGTTGAAGCAGGCGCGGATGCTTTAGACGTAAATTGCGGGCCGCAATCGCGTGACCCGATTTCCGATATGCAATGGTTAATTGAAACAATCCAGGAGGCCACAGATAAGCCTTTGGCGTTGGATTCCAGTAAGCCGAAAGTTATCGAAGCAGGGCTAAAGATTATTAAAAATAAGGTAATTATCAATTCCACCACAGCTGATGCGGAAAAATTAGCGGTACTTGTTCCTTTGGCAGTACAATATCATGCTAAACTGATCGGTCTGACAATCAGTACTAAAGGGATACCGCAGAATAAGGATCAGCGCCTTGAACTGGCTGCAGCTATTGTTGCCGCATGTCTGGATCAGGGGCTTGCTGCCGAAGACCTCTATTTGGACCCGATTGTGCTGCCGGTTAATGTTGCTCAGGCGCAGATGAGGGATATCTTAGAGTCAATCAAGGAATTTAAGATTATCTCCGACCCTAGCCCGAAAACTATTGTTGGTTTAAGTAATGTTTCGCAAGGCACTAATGTGCGCAGCCTGATTAATCGCACCTTTCTCGTGGAAGCAATCGCTTTTGGTTTGGATGCTGCGATTTTGGACCCAAAGGACGCTCAATTAATGGATGCGGCAATTACCGCCGAGCTAATTTTAAATAAACAAATTTATTGCGATTCATACCTGGAGGCTTACAGAAAGAAATAAAATGGGTAAAATTAAAGTGGTGAGGACGATCTTTAAAGGAAATGCTTTCAGAGAAAGTTTACTCCTTGCGATAAAGGGGATCGGCTACCTTTTTTTATATCACCGTAACATGCGGATAATATTTTTAGCCGGGATAGCTGTATTTCTTTTAGGTATATATTTTAATCTCAAGGGAATAGAATTGGTGGCATTGTGCATTACTGTGACCGTGGTTTTTTTAGCAGAGATGACCAATACCGCCATAGAATTATTAATGGATATGATTACTGATAAATATCATACTAAAATAAAACTCGTCAAGGATATTTCCGCGGCTGTAGTGGTATTGACCTGTTTAAACGCCATTGCCGTAGGTTACATCCTTTTTATCAGAAAAATTTTCAAATAGGAGGTTAACCATGCAGATCCAAAAAATGAAGAGCCAGGTAAGAAGGGATTTCAATAACGCGGTGAGTTTAATGGCAGTGATACCATTCTTAACCTTTCTTTATATCCTTGGCGGTATGTATGCCTCTTTTCCCGGCGCTACCGGCAGGACGAGCTACATCCTTTTTACATCGGCAATTTTGATTTTACTCGGGATCATTACCGGAAAAAAAATCATCTGGAACCTGATTAATAACCTGATTGATTTTAGCCAGCAGATTGTCAGTATGCAGAAAGAGCTGGGGGAGAAAAATAGGATCGCAGGAATTTATGAAACCGTGCTTTCTTTGAGCCACGAGATCAATAATCCTTTGTTTGTGATGCAGGGTAATTTGGCATTGCTTGAGGGCGATATTTCAGGCCTAAATATGCCGGAAAGATTCATAAACAGGTTAAATCAGATTAAAAGCCATTGCGAGAGGATAAGCAACGCGGTAAATAAGATCTCGAGTGTAAAGATACCGGCTTCTTCTGTTGTGGATGGTGATACAAGAATGCTTAACCTCGATACAGAGGAGAAATAAAGGCTTGTTTTCGAGGTGGTTATAATTTATAATAAAAAACAAATGTATTTTGGCGGCGTAACTCAGCCTGATAGAGTAGTCGGCTCATACCCGATTTGTCGGTGGTTTAAATCCACCCGCCGCCACCAACTTTAAGCGATGCAGTCCCCTGATTTTTAGGGGATCACCGCCGCCACCAGTTTTCTTAACTAGGAGGGATGAATGGATTTTGTTAAACCCGGACCGAATAAAAGAGTATGTGCGTTCTTGATCGATTCGATTATCGGCCAGACCTTAGGGATCTTGGTTTCTTTGATGCTAAAGATGGACCTAAGCTGGGTGATTTGGGCACTCTATATTCTTTTAAAGGATAGTGTGGACGCAAGAAGTATCGGCAGATATTGTGTAGGTATACAAATAATTGATGAAACCAATAATCCGGCGAAAACCTCTCAGGTGATCCTAAGGAATCTTTTAATGGTCATACCAATTTTCCCTTTGGTTGAATATATCGTATTATTAAGAGATGCGCAGGGTAGAAGGCTCGGTGATAAAATTGCGAAAACACAAGTGACTGATCTTAAACCTGAAGTTAAAGATAGTACTTTTCTCTGGATCAGTATTGGGTTGGTGGTAGCAATTATAATTGCGCAGCTTCTTTTGGCTTTCGCCATAGTTAAACAGCATCCGGAATTATTAAAAAAGGCATGAAGGGTAAAAATAATTTAGCGGTTTTCTTACTTTTGTTGGTTTTTTTGGGGACAGTTTTCTCTTTTAGTCATGCCCAGGACGATTATTTGAATCTGCAGGTTACTACTAAGGTTTTCCGGGGTAAAATTACAGAGATTAACCGGATAAAATCAGAGATTTCTATTAGCGGTACCGACGAGCAGGGTAAGCCTCAAGAAATGATTTTCAGGATCTCCGAAAAGACACGCTTTTTAAAGAACAAGGTTTACGTATCATTTAGTTCGATTATGCAAGGTTATGAAGTGGCGGTTGATTATTACGATAATCCTAAGGTCAACAAACCGTTTGAGATAAAAACTATAACTTTACTGCAAGAAGGGGCGGGATACTAAAAAGAGGATTTGATTTCTAGTAAATAGGAGGTGGGGCGATGTCAGCAGAAAAAAAGAATTTTCTCACAGCTCTGTTACTCTCGATTTTTGTCGGCTCTTTAGGGATCGATAGGTTTTATATGGGCTACATCGGATTAGGGATCTTGAAATTACTTACTCTTGGCGGTTGCGGAGTATGGTGGTTGATCGATGTTATCCTTATTGCCTCAAAGAACCTTAAAGACGTAAACGGTAATCCTCTAGAGGGAAATTAAAACCTCAAGGTGATTGTGCGTAATGCCCGCCTCTTGATCAGTTAAGCTTATCCTGATAAAATGATCTTCGAAAAAGCAAAACAGACGATTAAAAAATTTAATTTACTTCAGAAGGGCGATAAGATTATCGTCGGAGTTTCCGGGGGCCCGGATTCAGTTGTACTGCTTTATTTACTGCATAAATTAAGCCGTCAGTTTAGGATGTTTCTCTATATTGCCCATTTAGACCATGGTTTAAGAAAAGATGCCTCTAAAGATAGAAAATTTGTAGAAGCCTTAGGTAAAAAATTGGGTTTACCGGTGATTATACATAAAGTTAACCTTAAGGCAGCCATTAAGAAAGGGTCAGTGGAACAGTGTGCGCGCCAGGCGAGGTTCGATTTTTTATTCAGCGCCGCAAAAAAAGTTAAAGCAAAAAAAATTGCTTTGGGGCACAATCTTGATGATCAGGCGGAAACTGTGCTGATGCGTATTTTACGCGGGGCGGGCCTTTACGGCTTAAGCGCAATTCTCCCGAAAAGAAAAATTGGCGGTTTTGAAATTATCCGTCCCCTTATCGAGGTCAGGCGCCGAGAAATTGAAGCGTTCTTAAAGAAAAAGAAAATCAGTGCCTGTCTTGATCTTTCCAATCAAAAGGATATATATTTGCGCAATAAAATCAGGAATCGGCTCTTTCCTTTGCTGGAGAAGGAATATAATAGAAAGATCAAGGAAATTCTTGCTAATTTAGCGCAAAGTTCGAGCCTAGACTATGATTATTTAAATCAGGCGGCAGAGAGATCCATGCGCCGTAGCGGTTCAAGGATCCTTCTTAAGGATTTTCTTAAGCTTCATCCGGCAATGCAAAGGCTCGTATTGCGCTTAAATATCGCCAGGCTAAAAGGCGATACACGCAGGATCAGTTTTACGCATATTCTGGAAATTGAGGATTTAGTACTTTTACGGCCGGAAAATTCCATTGTTGACCTGCCTAAAGGTATTTCTGTAATCAAAAAAAGAGGCGCGCTTGCCTTTTTTTGTAGGTAAGTGAAGCCAAGCTTATCCCGCACTTTCTCCATTATTCAAGATTTTAGAATGGTTTTGAATACCCTAAGAATGTGCGGGATTAATTCGCACAGCAACTTACGTTCATTGTCGTTCCGTAAGTTGCGTGCTCATTAAATTCGCACTTATAACTTACTCGTGCTTACGCACTCGTAAGTTATGTGCTCATTAAATACTTGATTTTATAGAAGCTTACAGGTATAATTATAAATCTAAATATAATAGAAAAGAGGATAGCAAATGGCGAATAATCACACGCATAAGTCAAAGAAAAAGAGCATATTCCAGCGTTTTCCTTGGGGTTGGATTGTGGGGGTTTTTGTTTTTTATCTTTTAATCAGCTCCCTAAATGTTTCGGTTTCCGGAGTACCAAAGGAGATGACCTACAGTAATTTCTATTCTATGCTTAAGAATAGTCCGGATAAATTCAGGTCAGTGACCAAGATTGAAACTGTGCTGCAAGGAGAGCTTACGGATAATACCAAGTTTTTTGTGAATATTCCGGAAAATGACAATGAATTATTGAACCTTATGCGTCTGAATCTAAAAAATTTTGACGTTAAACCTCCGCGGACTTTCTGGACGAGCCTAATTTTTAATCTGGGGCCGATTCTCTTATTGATATTTTTCTGGTGGATGATGGCTGCTAGGGGCGAGCAACTTGGGAACCGGATTATGTCTTTTGGCAAGGTTAGGCCCAAGATGCACACAGAGCAGAATCAGAAGGCTACTTTTAATGATGTTGCCGGAGTAGACGAAGCTAAAGAAGAATTAAAAGAAGTAATTGAATTTTTGAAAGATCCGAAAAAATTTCAGCGTCTAGGCGGAAAAATTCCTAAGGGTGTTTTGCTTGTTGGGCCTCCAGGATGCGGAAAAACCCTGATTGCCCGGGCAGTCGCCGGAGAGGCAGGGGTGCCTTTTTTTAGTATTTCCGGTTCTGATTTTGTCGAGATGTTTGTGGGGGTGGGTGCCAGCCGGGTAAGAGATCTATTTGAACAGGGCCGGCGCGCCTCAAAAGTTTCCGGAAAGGGCGCGATTATTTTTATCGATGAAATTGATGCGGTAGGGCGCCTGCGCTTTTCCGGAATTGGCGGAGGCCATGACGAGCGGGAACAGACCTTAAATGCGCTTTTGGTGGAGATGGATGGTTTTGATGGCGCACAAGGTATTATTCTTATTGCCGCAACTAACCGTCCGGACACTTTAGATCCTGCGCTTTTACGCCCGGGAAGATTCGATCGGCATGTTATCGTAAATCTGCCGGATATTAAAGGCCGCGAGGAGATCCTCAAGGTGCATGTAAGGAAATTAAAAGTTTCTCCTGCTGTAGATTTTAAATCTCTTGCCAGTCAGACTCCGGGTTTTTCAGGAGCTGACCTTGCCAATCTATGTAATGAGGCGGCTCTACTAGGGGCGAGGAACAATAAGAATGATATTGAAATGATTGATTTTGAAAAATCAGTAGAAAGAGTACTGATGGGGCCGGAGAAAAAGAGCCACATTATGTCTAAGAGAGAGAAAGAGATTACAGCGCTTCATGAGGGAGGGCATTCTCTATTATCCTTGTTGCTTCCCGGGGTGAATCCGGTAAAAAAAGTTTCTATTATTCCGCGAGGCTTAGCCGGCGGGTATACTTTTACTCCCCCACTTGAAGACAGGCACTATTGGACAAAGACGGAACTTGTTTCTGAGATTACGATGATGCTAGGCGGCAGGGCTTCGGAAGAGTTAAATTTAAATGAGGTTACTACCGGAGCACAGAATGATTTGGAAATGGCCACACAAATGGCACGCAGGATGGTGACACAGTTCGGGATGTCAGAAAAATTAGGGCATCTTACTCTGGGGCGCAGGAATGGTTTGGTATTTTTGGGCCGTGACCTCATGGAAGAAAAAAATTATAGCGAAGAGACCGCACGTATCATTGACGAGGAAGTGAAAAAAATCATCGATTGCGGGTACGCAAGCGCAAAAGATTTATTAGGGAAAAATATAGATAAGTTGAAAACCTTAAGCAATGCCCTTTTAGAAAAAGAAGTTTTAGATGGTGAGGAAGTCAAGCGTCTGGTTGGCATAGAGAAGGAGAATGGGGTTTAAGTTGAGGATACTGTCTATAGGCAACCGTAAAATTCTTGAAGAGGTAATGCAGGAAATTAAGGTGGATCCCTATGGTATTAAAATCATGTCGCAAAAAGGGATCAGTCATTTTATCAGGATAAATTCAGTTTCTAATATCGCTGCAAACATTCTTAAACAGGAGATGCTTTCTTTCGGCGGTGATGTAGCAATTCCCCGAGACGCCCTTACCGGCAAATTCAAAAAAGCCGATTGCCTGATCATGGGAAATCTTTCTCAGATTAACCGGTTGAATAAAAAATTAAACCATCAGCCTTTTGGCTTGAGCCACTTGGCCGGGCAACTTCAAATTTGCCTGGATAATTACCAGAAGGATAGTTTTACTATTGACCTGGGCAGGCATAAGCTGCATTTAGGCAGGCGTACTTTGGTCATGGGAATCTTGAATCTTACTCCTGATTCCTTTAGCGGTGATGGATTATTGGGGTTAGAGACGCAAGAGATAACTGAGAAGGCACAGGCCTTGGTCCAAGATGGTGCGGATATTATTGATCTGGGTGGTGAATCCAGCCGTCCCGGGGCAAAGCCAGTATCTTTAAAAGAAGAATTGAGTAGGACCCTTCCTGTAGTAAAGGCATTAGCAAAAAAAATAAAAATTCCTATTTCTATAGATACTTGTAAGCCAGAAGTAGCAAAGCAGGCCTTAGGCTCTGGTGCGGTAATAGTAAATGATGTTACCGGTTTAAGGAATCCGCTCATGTGCAAAGTTATCAGCCGAAATAATTGCGCGGTAATTATCATGCATATGAAGGGAAATCCTCGGACAATGCAGCGTAGCCATTTTTATAAAAATTTGATTGATGAAATTATCGAATTTTTAGATACCTCAATTGTCAAAGCGCAAGATCTCGCAGTTGATCGGAATAAGATTATTATTGACCCTGGGATAGGTTTTGGAAAAAGCATTGAAGATAATTTGGAGATTTTAAAGCGCCTAAGCGAATTTAAGGTCCTCGGCCGGCCGATCATGATAGGGGCTTCAAGAAAATCATTTCTGGGAAAAATATTGCATGCGCAACCGGATCAGAGGATCTCGGGGACAGTTTCTTCAAGTATTCTGGCAGCGCAAAATGGCGCAAAGATACTGCGCGTGCATGACGTAAAACAGGTAAAGCAAGCTTTAAAAGTGTTGGATGCGATAAACAATAGCTAATATGCCGAATATAATAATATTCTGGAAACCGGTAATTGAAATACTTATCCTTTGGTTCGTAATTTATCATCTCATGCTTTTTTTTGAAGGAACGCGCGCAGTCTTGGTTTTACGCGGGATCATCATTCTTTTGATTGCCTTCTTGTGTTTTCAGCGCTTAGGCTTTGAAATCCTGAATTGGCTGATGACAAAGCTTTTGGGGATTTCGGTAATTGCGGTTTTAATTATTTTTCATCCGGAGATTAGGCAGGGCCTGGCAAGGTTAGGCCAGCGGCATTTGTTTAGCCCTGCGTTAAGAGAAGAACAAATTGATTATATTCTTAATCAGGTGGGTAAGGCTGTGGAATATCTCTGCAGAAATAAAGTTGGTGCATTGATTGCTATAGAAAATAACGATCCTTTGAATGCTCATATCGAAAGCGGTGTGAGTGTGGATTCCAAGGTTTCCTCTGAATTGATCCAAACGATCTTTACGCCGAATAGCCTGCTTCATGACGGAGGATTGATCATTCAACAGGGCCGGATCATCGCCGCAGGATGTATTTTCCCCCTTTCGCAAAAACAAGAGCTTAGCCGGATATTCGGCACACGCCATCGCGCTGCCTTAGGATTAAGCGAAGAATCAGATGCTTTGATTATCGTAGTTTCTGAAGAAAGGCAAGATATCTCTTTAATTCACAAGGGAAAATTACTTAAGGATTTGAGCAGGGAAGATTTAGTTTTCAAATCCAAGGAAATCTTAAGCACGAAAGAAAGTAA